>Ga0315282_10000269_pt1 | contig 104460 bp, 117 predicted proteins | sample YL17G07_20_MG_FD_203693 | JGI IMG/M metagenome (GOLD analysis project Ga0315282, IMG submission 203693) | Sediment microbial communities from Yellowstone Lake, YNP, Wyoming, USA - YL17G07_20 | ecosystem: Environmental > Aquatic > Freshwater > Lake > Sediment | place: USA: Wyoming | collected...
GGCAGGTCGCAGTGACGAGGGAGGGCCGACTGTTTAATAAAAACATAGCTAACTGCGAGCCCGAAAGGGTGTGTACAGTTGGTGAATTCTGCCCAGTGGCGGTACGTTAAGCAGGGGTTCAACTCTGCGAAGCGCCGCTAAACGGCGGGGGTAACTATAACCCTCTTAAGGTAGCGTAATACCTTGCCGCTTAATTGGCGGCTTGCATGAAGGAATCAACGAGCCCTCTACTGTCCCAGGCTGCCACTCGGTGAACCTGCTTGCCGGCGCACATGCCGGGGACCTCCGAAGGGAAACGAAGACCCCATGGACCTTTACTGCAGCCTGTCGTTGGGGCACGGTTGCGAGTGCAGAGCGTAGGCGGGAGCCTTCGAAGCCGGGTCTCAGGATCCGGTGGAGGCGACAATGTAACACCGCCCTCTTGCGACTGTGTTTCTAACCTGCAAGGGGACCGCGATAGGTAGGCAGTTTCGCTGGGGCGGCAGGCCCTCAAAAAGATATCAAGGGCGCCCAATGGTCGGCTCAGGCGGGTCAGAAATCCGCCATAGAGGGCAAGGCCAAAAGCCGGCCTGACTGTGAGCTCAATACCAAGGCTCGCAGAGAGGAAACTCGGGCCTAGCGAACCTCGATGTCCCTCCTGATGAGGGCTCGGGATGACAGAAAAGGTACCCTGGGGATAACAGAGTTGTCGCGGGCGAGAGCCCCTATCGACCCCGCGGTTTGCTACCTCGATGTCGGTTCTTCCTATCCTGGCTCTGCAGCAGGAGCCAAGGGTGGGGTTGTTCGCCCATTAAAAGGGAACGTGAGCTGGGTTTAGACCGTCGCGAGACAGGTCGGATGCTATCTTTCGGGGGTGTAGGGTGTCTGAGGGGAAGGCGACCTCAGTACGAGAGGAACAGGTTGTCGGCGCCTCTAGTTTACCGGTTGTCTGACAAGGCATAGCCGGGCAGCCACGCGCCAGCCGATAAGGCCTGAAAGCATCTAAGGCCGAAGCGGCTCCCGAAAATAGGCACCCATTTCTGGCAGCGTTCGAAAGGACGTTGCTAGAGGGAGAGCTGGAGATAGAAGACTCCGTTGATAGGCCGGGGGTGTAAGCACCAAGCTTCGGCGAGGTGTTCAGCCTGCCGGTACTAATCGCTCAATTTGTTTGGTCCCGAGGGGTCTCTGAACAAGGTGAAGATAGGGCCAGATCTAATGCATGGCAAATTTTTTTGATTAACTCTATCAGTTACACTAATTTTTGTAAAATCATGCTGGAGCTAGAGGTTCGGCCGTCTCCTTTTTCTGCTTTTGTTTCATCAACGTCGCCAGATAGCCGGCGATCTTGTTTCTCATGGAATGGCTCCCGATGTCTGCAACTTCTCCGAGCACTTTGTTGTTCTGCTTGTAGTCGGGGGAAAATCTATCTGGGTACCGCTCGAGCAGTTGCCTAGCGGCACGTTTCACGTAGTTGGGGCAAATTCTACCCATTTAATGTCTCCTTGAATATATCGTCCGGAGTTGAATAAAAAGTACCTTATTCAAAAGATATGGCGCCATGTGGGCATGCGGCCTCGCATGCTCGGCACTCGATGCAGTCGCTTGGACGAACGACAGAGACTTTTTTGCTTTTCATTTCGAGTACGTTCGCTGGGCAGATCGCGACGCATTCTCCAGCACCTTGGCACTTTTTCAGATCTACTTTCGGTGGCAAAGTTGTACCTCCTTTGCTTTTTTCAAGTGGGCGATTTAAATAACTATGTATCTACAAAAACTTTGATATTTTCAACGCGCGCTCGGCCACTTCCCTCGCCGATTTGCCGAGCAACCTTATCATAGCTTCTTTACCTATTGCGCCTCGGTCGAAGATCACATCTGGAACTCCGCCGGCCTTTTTGATTGCCTGTCGCGTCCCCCATACCATCGTCTTCGCGCCCCGCGGCTCACCGCCTCTGCTAAACTCTGAGATGCGAAGTCCAAGTTTTCTGCACGCGCGTAGAGCTTCTTCCGAAAATCTGATGTTGAGGCCAGCTCGGATTTTTGAATCGTAACGCATCGCTGTGAGGACGATGTTTGCAACGTGCTCCGAACCGCCCAAGACAGGAAAGCCGGCGATGTGCGCTCGGTCGCCAACCCGAACGATGCGACCGGAGAGGCCGACGACTTCACTCCTCGTCCTCGCGCCAGGCAGAGCCATCGCTATGTTCGACCCGACCTCCGGTAAGAGCTTGGTGAATTTTCTATCATTCGCGAGGAGTTGCGCGGCCGTCCAGACTTCTTCCGTAATGCGATTTTTTTCTGCTTCCTTGAAGAGTGCCGCAAATTGGCTGACTGGTTTGACACCCTTGCCCACATCCAATCTACCTTTGATGGCTTCAGCGATGAAATCTCTGGCTTTGCTCACGGCCTCCTCAACGTTTGAACCCTTCGCGAGCTCCGCTGTTATCGCCGACGCCAGCGAGCAGCCAGTGCCGTGCATCTGCTCTGCAGTTATCCTAGGTCCTTTAAATTCCGTGAATTTTTTTCCAATGTAGAGAAGATCTACAATTTCCCGCCCCTTTAAATGGCCGCCCTTTATGAGAACTGCGCGAGGGCCGAGCTTCGCTATCGCACGTGCGGCTCTTCGCATGTCAGCTCTTGACTTAATTTTTATGCCAGAGAGCAACTCGGCCTCAGGCACATTTGGAGTGACGAGTTCGGCGCATCCAAGTAGCGCGACGAGTGCGTCGATAGCATTTTCTTGTATCAGCGGTGCGCCAGTGGCGGAGGTCATGACAGGGTCGACGACGACGCGAAGCTTGTAGCGCTTGATGCCAGCTCCGACAGCTCGGATTATGTCGGTGCTGCCCAGCATGCCGGTTTTGGCCCACTTGACCTTAAAATCGCGCATGATGGTGTCGAGCTGTTTGGTCACGAATTCTGGCGGTAGCTCGAAGGTCGCATCCACGCCCTGAGTGTTTTGGGCGGTCGCGGCGGTCAGCACGCAAAGCCCGTGGACTCCGAGTGCAGCGAAAGTTTTGATGTCGGCCTGAATCCCAGCACCTCCGCCGGAGTCCGAGCCAGCTATAGTGAGAGCGCATTGATATTTCATATGTTCACCCAACGATGTTTCCGATGAGATATATTGATTTGGCCTCGGTGATATTGATTTTGGCGAATTCTCCGATCGCAGCGTTTTCTACTATAGCAGGTTTGTAATTTTTTAATCTAGCTGTATAATTTCCGCGCTTTCCTTTTTCGACCACTAGGCATTCCGCTGTTCGTCCGATGTAATTTCTATTTATCTCGTATCCGATCGAATGGCATATTTCGTTCAACAACCTCGATCTCCTCTTGACCTCCCGCTCGTCGACCTGTTTCATCTTTGCGGCGTCGGTGCCGGGCATCGGCGAAAAACGCGTCAGGTTCACTTTATCTGGCCTGATTTTTTCGATTAATTCGCAACTGTCTATGAATTCTTTTTCACCTTCGGTTGGAAAACCAACAATGATGTCTGTGGCTAAATATAGGTCATCAAACTTCTCCCTGAACCCGTCAACAATTTTTAAAAAGTCGTCCACCGTGTATCCCCTGCGCATCGTCTGTAGTACATCATCATCGCCACTTTGAACCGGCAGGTGAACGAATTTGTAAATTTTTTCACTTTCATAGACATCGAGCAGTTTTGGGAGTATTTGTTTTGTAGTTTTTGGGTTCATCATACCAACGCGAACCATAAATTTTCTATCGATATCTACAATTTTATTTAAAAGTTCTGGGAGAGTCTTGCCTGAATCGATTCCATATGCCGCAGTGTCTTGTGCTGTCAGCAAAATTTCATGGCCACCGTCATCCAGCGCTTTTTTGATTTCAAGGAGTATCGCTTTTTCATCGAAACTTCTCAACTTACCACGAGCTAAGCGTACCGAGCAGTAGCTGCAGTTAGAAATACAACCTTCGGCAATTGCGACTATCGCGCTGACGTTGCTTGAACGTAACTTTGGCATGGATGGTTTTTCGAGCATCAGATAATCGAGTTCTCTCACGTTCGTTTCTCCTTTTGCGATTTTTTCAACGACGGTCGATATCGAGCCGAGCGAATGGCAGGATACAAGGCCAGCGAACGTGCCGAGGCGCTCTATCGATTCAAGGTCTATCAGCGGAAGGCAACCGGCGACGACTATCGGCTTCCCGTCGAGTTCCCGAAGCTCGCGCAGTCGTCTGAGCACCCTACGTTGTGTCGGCCCCTTGACCGCGCAGGTGTTGATGACGATGATATCCGCTTCTGACAAATTTGATGTAGGCTCGTGCCCAGCCTCCTTCAGGCAACCGAGCATCAGCTCGGTGTCCCCACGGTTCATGGTGCAGCCGAATGTTTCGCAGTACACGCGCATGGTTTCAAAACTTTATTTAGCTCCTTGGCATAAATCAGAGGGATAGGTGGGGCAATGAAGAAGATACAGCTGACGTTGATCCAGATAGACAACTACGGCCCGTGGACGGTCACGCCCGAGCCGCGCCGCGAGTCGGAACTACAGATGTTGCAGGCTGGATTGTTTGCGGAGCTCGAGCGTTCGTTTGCTTCGCGCGGTGGGCTGGTATTCCAGACCAGGGTGGACAACATGTTGGCGATCACCAATGGCATGGATCTGGATGCGCACCGTCGCATCCAAAAGGCGATCAACAAGAAATTTCCTGTGAGCGTGAGCATGAGCATCGGCTCGGCGGCCACACCATACGAGGCCCAGATGGTTGCGACCATCGCGTTGCAGCACGCCGGTAGCAGCAGGTCTGCGAAGAGGAAGGCCGCGCTCGTCGGTTCTTGTGTCGGCGGGCAGGACGAAAATTGGGTGCAGATAGCGCACATGGATGTGAACCATTCTGCGCTGCTCACGGATAGCGAGCCGATATATAACACGCATGTACTTCTTCAGAAAACTTACATATCGCTCATGTCCGCGCTTCTGAAAAGAAATGCGCTCGTCTTCTACACGGGCGGGGACAATTTCATGGCGCCGTCGAACGGACTCGACGCGAACGAACTCTCGACAGTTTTCTCCGAAGTGAAGAGAGAGTTGGGAGTTGAGTTGAAGGCTGGTGTCGGTGGCGCTTCGAACGCTGAGACTGCGGCGCGCTTGGCGAGCGAAGGTTTGCATGAGATAAGAAAGCGCCAAGCTAGAGGCCCAATCGTCTTTAAATCTCGATGATTTTTTACAAATGCATTGAAGAAAATTCCATATCACCTTAAGGACAAAAACCCAAATTTATGTGCAGAAATTAGTTTATGCACAAAGCCGGTACGAGTCAATTATTTTTAACCTCACAAAGGAAGGATGGGTTTTTTGTAAATTTCGTTCAATATTTCGGCACCCGCGACATATATCGCGCTAGCCCCGCAAAAGATACCCTCAAGACCCGCGATGGTTTTTATAACGTCAATCCCAGTAAGATCAGCTGTGGCCAAGAGGAAGAAAAGGACAGCCACACTGAGGAACAACACCTGGAGCCCCCTTTTCAGCTTCAGGCTAGCGATGAATATGTAAGTGGTAAATATCCCCCACATAGCAAAGTAAGCCCCCATAGATCGGGAGTCCACCGCCCCGGCCCACCCCAGCGCTGGAAACACCCGCAACGCCACCAGAGACAACCAAAACGAACCGTACGAGCAGAAAGCCAAAGTTCCAAACGTGTTCCCGTTTTTGAACTCAAGTATGCCAGCGATTATCTGCGCCATCCCACCGTAGAAGATTCCAATTGCAAATATCATTCCCCACCCGCTTGATGGGATTATCCCAGCGTTGATCAAATTGAGCAATACCGTGGTCATCCCAAATCCCATCAGCCCTAGCGGGGCGGGGTTTGCACGGCTGGGCTGTTCTTTAGGATTACTTCGAGATGGCGGCAAAATTTCACCCTATTCATCCAGAGCCTTATTTAATCAAGTTCCTAAATAGTCTACTTCTACACGGGCGGGGACAATTTCATGGCGCCGTCGAATGGTCTGGATGCAAATGATATCTCGACGGTTTTTTCCGAGGTGAAGAAAGAGTTGGGAGTTGGGTTGAAGGCTGGCGTCGGTGGCGCGTCTACCGCAGAAATTGCAGCGCATTTGGCGAGCGAAGGTCTGCATGAGATAAGGAAGCATAGAGTAAAGGGCTCGATCGTCTTCAAGTCTCAATAATTTTCTTATACAATATTTAGTATTTTTTATTCACTCAAAAATTTCTTCAAGTTCTTTGATGAAGTCTCTCTTTTTGTAAATAAGCAATCCATCTGAAGCAGGTTTTTCAAAATCTAAATCGGTTCGTGAAATCACTTTCATTGTCTTTGGCCAAGTGGGAAATGGTAGTGTTTCATAGAAATCGCTCCCTCTCTCACTGGTATGATAATGGAAGTCTTTAGTTACCTCTACAAACTTTTGAAATGTTGGCGGGAAAAATAAATCTTGGATATTTCCTAAAATATCAAATTCTTTTCCAGAATATTTTTGTTTATCCTGATGTACAAGCCGCATATACTCCCTAAATCTCTCTGATCTCCCTTTAGGCCGAGTTAGTTGAACAATTGTTTCCAGCCGTTGCCTAAAAATAGTGGGTATCTTCATTTTTATATCTTGATGGACAGCAACATCTATCCCAAAATCGACATCCCTTAATTCAAGGTATCCAAAGTCCTGTTGTAATGATTTTAAATGTTTTAACTGTGCAACCATCCAGTATTCTGTACAGTCGTCTTTTGGTGTTTCACTAGCAACATTTCTATTTACTAAACTATCTATGAATCTTGAGTCCTCGATTTTATATTCAATATCCATTATGTGCGCTTCTCCAGATTTCAAGGATTTTAAATCGAGTTCAAAACCATTTTTTAAAATCGTTATTGCATGCGGAATAGACTGTAACGAAAGAATGGGTCTAACCGTAACTCGTCTTACCTTTCCAAATTCAAATTTTTCTTTTCTATGGAAAATGGAACCTCCTTTTGGTTCAAAAGAGATAGAATACTGTTGGATAGACTCGGGACATTTTATGAGCATATCCCTGCCCCGGATTTTGAAATTGTTACTAATGCCTTTATCAACCATTTTAGAACGCTTTATTGATTCTTCAATTACCTTTTCTACTATCTCCTTTCCCGCGGTTATCGCGGCCGCTTGAGTAATCGGTTCGACCAATCTTTCACCTCTTACTACTCTCTAGAAAATCAAAAAGTTGATAAACTGGAAGATCAAATTCAACATTTGAAAAAATTTTAATGTCAGATAGATCAATTGGCTCATAAGAGTTCCATGCAAGATCAGTCATAGTTAGTTCGGATTTTAATGTTTTAGATTTAGGTGAAACCTTAAGAATCTTTACTGCATCATGTACTATCACTTTTCCACTTTGAATTGACTTCAAATACGCCATAAAACTTTCTATCTCAGTGATGATTGATATGTTTTTAATGTAAGAAGACAGAAGAGCCCTAGCAAAATCATCAAAAAAAGATTCATCGTTTTCAAATGCTGTAGAAAGTTCAGTGAAGATTTGTTTTATTCTCGATGTACCTTTTTCATCAAAAAGTGGTGGGTTCTTTGCAATATCAATAAAACTATCGATAAGATTAGAATAAGTTGAATATTTATCTTTGAGTGAGTTTAATTTGCGCTCAAAATCTTCCCAAAATTTCTTTGCAAATTCCCCAATTCCAGTAGGATCAACTTTTGATAACTCACTATTCTCCTTAATTTTCAAATCTATCAGAGCTGTGCCTGTACCAATATTTTTTATTTGGATTTTTTCTTTAATTTGTACTCTATTTTGTTTATCTACATTTATTTCAATTTTACTAGGTCTTTTAATCACAGTAATTTCAGGTCTGAATAATTCGATTTCCTTCTCTATTGTTTTTTCATCCGTACCTATGGATATTACCAGTCTTACTCTCTTGGAAACCATAGGTTCCTTGTAAAAATGAGATGCCAAAATTAATCCTAAATAACCATTCACTTCTAATTTTTTTATGATTAGCGTAGAATTATCCATTTCGAAACCGTTTTCTTCAACGTTATAAATTTCCTTAATATCTATTCCAGCCGGAATTGTTATTTTTATTTCGGTCTTTTGCGTCTTATCCCATGTGAGATATATCGGAATATCTTCGCCCTGAATGCAAAAATTCGGAGCATACGCATAAATTAATTTTTCTTGAGCTTCTTTTTCTTCTTTTGCTGCCAAACGAAACACCTCTACAAATGTATTCCACTATCTTTAGATTTTTGACCCCCAGATATTAATTTATATGTAGAACCGAGTTTATGTGCAAAGCCAACTCCAACGAAAGTTATAAATACCCTACAGTAAAATGCTATTTTGCAGGTAGCTAAGTGGAGGCTGGCAGGTGGCACAAAAAAAAGCGGAAATTCGGGTCTTCGTCGATGGTGTTCCATTGAAGATTGTAGATGATTTGATCGGAATAAAGGGCAACACCCGAAGCGAGGTCGTCCGCACCATTTTGCAGGAATGGTTCAACGCGAACATCGAGAAGATGAAAGATTGGGAGAAACACCGGAAGGAGGCCGCAGCCAGGGGCTACGTGCCTAGGAAACCGGATGTGAGATGAGTGCAAAATTTAATTAAATCTGCTCTTGAACGGCCGGAGGTGATTCCCTCGCGGCAGGAGCCCTCGACCGCTCCTGCTCGAGTCGTCGTCGTTGGAATCGGAGGCGCTGGCTGCAACACAATAGGTCGTCTTTCTGCAATAGGGATATCTGGAGCTGAACTCGTAGCCGTGAACACCGATAAATTGCACCTCGACTCGATCGACGTTCCCAAAAAAGTGTTGATAGGCCAAGAATTGACGAAGGGCATGAGCGCCGGCGGCTACGTCGAAGTCGGGAGACAGGCGGCGGAGGAAGCGAAGCCAACTTTCAAGAAATTGTTCGCCAACGCGAGCTTGGTATTCATAACGTGTGGCATGGGGGGCGGCACCGGCACGGGCGCTTCTCCGGTGATAGCGAGTTTTGCGAAGGAACAAGGAGCCCTCGTGATAGGAGTCATCACGATGCCGTTCAAAATGGAGAAGGCTCGAATACAGAGGGCGAAGGAGGGCTTGGAGGAGATGCGGAAAAATGCCGACTCCGTGGTCGTCGTCGATAACAACAGGTTGCTGGCGTTGGTGCCAGACCTGCCGATAGACGATGCGTTCAGTGTTTCGGACGAGGTTCTGGCTCGGATGGTGAAGGGAGTGATCGAGACGATAATGTTGCCGAGCATGGTGAACCTCGATTTCGCGGACATAAAGGCGGTCCTCAGCGGCAGTCAAGTGGCGATGGTCGGCATAGGCGAATCGAACGCGAAGGACAGAGCGGCCAAGGCCATGCAACAGGCGATTTCATGTCCGCTGCTCGGAGACATAGATTACTCCGACGCGAAGGGCGTGCTCGTTCACGTCTCCGGGGGACCGAACATGACAATTTCTGAGGTTCACCAAATTGGAGAATTCATAAGTTCGCGAGTGCACGCGGATGCCCACGTGATATGGGGCGCTAGGGTCGACCCGGGATTGGGTGACGCCATCCGCGTGATACTCATCGTCAACGGCGTGCGGTCACCCCACCTCCTCCTCGGTCCAGCCTCTGATGGCGGGGTGTACAAACGAGAGGGGCCTTCTGCTAAAACCATGAGGGCCCCCCTCGATTTCGAATTGAAATACCTCTAGTGTTTGTGGATCAATTTGTAGACGCTTCTCCAGATGTATTTTGGGATAGGCAATGTGTGCCCGAAGATCACAGCTTCTCCGTGGGCGATTGCTTTCAATACATCGTCTAGCTTGGGTTCGCATGTGACTCCCACGTAGGCCAATCCCACTTCATCCGGAAAATGGGAGTCGGAGCCGGCTGTCATGGGCATTTTATTTTGTTCCGCAAATTTTTTTGCGAGTGGATTGCTCAAAAAGTATGCATGAGCGTTAAAAATTTCTACAGCATCAAATTTGGCCTTGGACACTATGCCTGTTTTTCTGGCTGGGTTGAATGGATGCGCCGCCACAGCGATGCTCCCTTGCTCCTTTATTTTATCGACGGTTTCTGCGGCGGACAGGTCACGGGGAATCAATTCGTTTATCCCAAGTCCAAGGATATGCCCATCCTTGCTCGATACTTCGATGCCGGGGATGATCAAAAAATTCTCGTCTGAAAACTTCGACATCTCCGCATGCCCGGCGATGGAGTTGTGGTCGGCGATGGCGATGCCGTTTAGATGTCTGGCTTTCGCCTTCTCGACGGCTTGGGCCACGGTACAGAATCCGTCGTGCGAATAAGAAGTGTGCACGTGAAGGTCGTAGAGAAGCAACTACCCCACCTTCGATCCATGTTTTACTGGTTTATCTACCGTCAAAAGCGAGATCTTGTCGTCGTCGATCGCAGCGAGGATCATGCCGTCGGAAGTCACGCCCATGAGCTTCGTCGGTTCGATATTCATTAAGACTACTACATGTTTATCGATTAGTTCTTCCGGAGTGTAATGTCCTGCAACTCCCGCTACGAGCGTGCGCAGTTTGCCGGCGATGTCTACTTCGAGCTTCAGCAGTTTTTTTGTATCGGGAATTCTTTCAGCTTTCACCACCTTGGCGATGCGTATTTCAAGTTTGAAGTCCGCGATGGAAATGTGTCCTTCTTTGCCTGGGTTGTTCATCTGAGTTTTTTTGAAGAGGACGATTGGCTTTTGTATTGCGTGGCCACGTTTGATGTCGACTTTTTTCGTTTGCTCCCAATTTTCTATTTTGATATTGAGTTGTTCGGCCAAAGTTTCGCATGTCGATGGCATGAATGGGGAGAGGGCGACGCATAGGACTTTAACCAAGTTTATGCAGTTGAACAGACAGTCGGCGGCTTTTTGGGGGTCGGTCTTCACAGCTTCCCAAGGCTTGCAGGACTGGAAATATTCGTTTCCGAGTTTTGCTATCGCGATTATTTTTTCCAGAGCTTGCGTGACCTTCAGCTGTTCGAGCAGCTCTTCGATTTTATCGACCCTCTTGACAAGTTCAGACTCCAACTTTTTATCGAGCTTACCGTTTGGCACTTTGCGATCGAAGCGATCCCAGATGAATGTGAGTACCCTGTGCGCAAAGTTTCCAAATACATCAGCGAGTTCGTCATTTAGCCTCGTCTTTAGGCTCTTCTCTGAGAAATCTCCATCCTGCCCAAATGAAATTTCTCTGACCAAATAATACCGCAGGACACCGGCTGAATACTTTTCAGCGAGGTATACGGGGTCGATGACGTTGCCCAAGGACTTGCTGATCTTCTGACCGTTCGCCGTCAAGAAGCCGTGTGCGAAAATTCTTTTCGGCAGCCTGTAGCCAGCTGACATCAGCCAGCAGGGCCAGATCACACAGTGAAAGCGCAAAATATCTTTCGCGATGAGGTGAACATCAGCTGGCCATCGATCTTTCGGCGATAGATAGTTTGTCAAGGCGTCGAACCAGACCCAAAATGTGTGTTTCTCATCTATCGGTAGCTTTATCCCCCACTCAAGCCCCGGGCGGGAGATGCTGGTGTCTTTTAGTCCTTGCTTGATGAAACTGATCACTTCGTTCCTGCGCCCTTCAGGCTGGATGAATTCGGGATTTGCTTCGATGTGGGCGAGTATTTGATCTTGATACTTTGAAAGTCTGAAAAAGTAATTTTCTTCTTTTATTTGTTTGGGCTTCGTTTTGTGTAGCTGGCATTTTCCATCGACGAGATCGGATTCTATCAAGTAAGCCTCGCAGCCTTCGCAGTACAGCCCCTTGTACATGCCGCTATAGATGTCGCCTCGTTCGTAAATTTTTTTGAAAAACTCAGTAACGTTTTTTCTGTGTCTTTCCTGCGTAGTCCTGATAAAATCATCGTTGCTTATATCGAGCACTTTCCATACATGTAACCACTTCTTTGCCATGGAGTCGGCGTACGCTTGGATATCCTTGATTTCCTGTTTTTTCGCCGCTTCGACCGTCTTAACAGAGTTTTCATCAAGTCCGGTGAGAAAGAAGACATCATCTCCCTTAAGGCGGTGCCATCTGGCAAGCACGTCCGCAACTACCGTAGTGTAGGCCTGCCCGATGTGGGGCACCGCGTTGATGTAATAGATCGGTGTGGTGATGTAGAATTTCGCCATGTTTTACCCTTCTTCTTTAGGTGATGAAGATTTAAAAGTCAGCCTAATTCTTAGATTTATTAAGAACGCTTTCTTTTATAGTATGGGGGAAAATTTGAAAAAAGTGTTGATGATTATTGCGCTGGAGAATTTTAGAGACGAGGAACTTCTCCACCCAAAGGAAGAGTTGGAGCGGGCGGGAGCGAGCATAACCATAACCAGCACAAAAATAACACCGGCACGTGGAGTGCTTGGCGCAACAGTCACACCCGATATCAAACTTGACCAAGTGAAGGTTGATGATTACGATGCTGTGGTCTTTGTTGGTGGTCCTGGCTCCTCAATTTATTTCAACGATAGCAGAGCGCTTTCGATAGCGAGCGAGGCTTTCAAGAAGGGCAAAATAACGTGTGCGATTTGCATCGCTCCCGTCACCCTCGCGAACGCAGGTGTCCTGAAAGGCAAACAGGCAACGGTTTGGAATGGAGATCTGATCGATAAAATTGAGGGCAAGGGTGCGAAATACGTAGGTAAGCCAGTGGTGGTTGATGGAAAAATTATAACTGCGAATGGTCCGGCAGCCGCGAGGGAATTCGGGCGCACCATAGCGAAGGCGCTCAAAGGTTAAGGTGAAAATTTGGCAGATATCCTAATCAAAGATGGACATATAATTACGATGGACCCCAAGCGTCGCGTTTTTGAGCGAGGTTCGGTGGCGATCGATGGCGACAAAATTACTGCGGTTGGTAAGGATGTTAAAGAAAAAGCCGACGTTGTGATTGATGCCAAAGGTAAAGTTGTTTTGCCAGGTTTGATCAACGGTCACACACATCTCGCCATGGTTTTGCTTAGGGGGGTCGCAGATGACATGGCGCTGATGCCGTGGCTCAAGACAAAAATTTGGCCTATCGAAAAAAATCTGCGAGCCGAGGATTGTTATATTGGTGCTTTGCTCGGATGTTTGGAGATGATAAAATCGGGCACGACGTGTTTTGCCGATCAATATTTTTTCATGGAGAACGTCGCCCGAGCAGTTGAAGAAGCGGGCGTGCGAGCATCGCTTTCATACGGGATAATCGAGCTGGGTGACTCAAAGAGGAGGGAATCTGAACTTCGTGCGGGCGAGAAGCTTGTGAAGGAGTGCGACGGCACGGCGAAAGGCAGAATTTCAACGATGTTTGGGCCACATGCACCGTACACGTGCTCTCCCGAATGCTTGATTAAAGTAAAAGAACTCGCCAAGAAATACAAGGTAGGAATCCACACCCACATTTCGGAGACTCGGGATGAGGTAAAGCAGATCACAGAGAAATACGGTAAGCGACCGGTCGAACATCTCGATGCGATAGGTTTCCTTGGTCCTGAAGTTTTGGCGGCGCACTGCGTTTGGTTGACAGAGCGAGAGATAAAAATCTTGAAGGAAAGAGGGGTCAAGCCGGTCCACAATCCGATCAGCAACATGAAGACAGGCTCCGGAGTCGCGCCCGTGCCTGAGATGTTGAGCGCTGGCATCCTGGTCGCTTTGGGCACAGATGGTGCAGCTTCAAACAATGCGCTCGACATGATAAACGAAATGAAGTTTGCCGCCCTGCTCAACAAAGTTCACAAACTTGATCCAGTGGCCGTGCCAGCTACAACGGCGCTAGAGATGGCGACGATAAACGGCGCGATAGCTTTGGGGCTCGACAAAAAAATCGGCTCGCTCGAAGTGGGTAAAAAAGCGGATATCATCCTCGTTGATTTCAAGAAGCCTCATCTGACACCGCTCCATAACGTGGTTTCTCATCTTGTATACAGCGCTGTGAGCAGCGATGTCGACACGACGATCGTGGATGGTAAAATTCTGATGCAGGGGCGAGAAGTGCTAGCACTTGATGAAGACAAAGTTTTAGAGCGAGCACAGAAAACATCAGATGATCTGTTGGCGAGATGGAGGGCTGCAAAATGACATATAAAGTCAAGGACATCAAGCTCGCGCCGCAGGGCAAGCGCTCGATCGATTGGGTGGAGCAGCACATGCCAGTGCTGATGGCAATTCGCAAGGATTTCTCCCGCTCCAAGCCTCTGGAAGGTTTGACCGTCGGCGTGGCGCTCCACTTGGAGGCGAAGACGGCGGCGCTCGCGAGAGCCATCGCGGCAGGAGGAGCGAAAGTTGCGATAACGAGTGGCAATCCGTTATCGACCAAGGACGATGTTGCGGCTGCCCTCGCGAAAGACGGCATAAATGTCTACGCGTGGCGCAACGAGACGACGAAGGAATACTATGCGAACCTCAACCGCGTGCTTGACCACAAGCCGGATATTCTGATCGATGACGGGGCTGATTTAACTTTCTTGGTGCACACCAAACGTAAAGAACTCCTCGGGCACATTCGAGGTGCATCCGAGGAGACGACCACGGGTGTGAAGCGGCTGAGGTTGATGGCTAACGATGGAGCCCTAAAGTTTCCAGTGATTGCTGTGAACGATTCTCCGACAAAACACTTTTTTGATAACCGCTTCGGCACCGCTGAATCTACGCTGCAGGCGATAATGACTTTGACGAATACATTGATCGCTGGAAAAAATGTTGTGGTAGTCGGTTTCGGTTTCGTTGGTCGTGGCGTCGCTTCTCGCGCAAAGGGAATGGGTGCAATCGTCTATGTGGTTGAGACAGATTCGATAAAGGCGCTTGAAGCTGCGATGGATGGTTTCAAGGTGGTAAATATGAACGAAGCAGCTCGCACCGGGGATATCTTCGTAACAACAACCGGCAACATCAATGTCATCCGCGCGGAACACATGCGCCGGATGAAAGATGGCGTGATATTGTGTAACTCGGGCCACTTCAACGTGGAGATTGACATAAAAAGTTTGGCTAAGATGGCCGTCCGACGCAAGGAAGTTCTCGAGGACATAGAGGAGTTTCAGCTCAGGGATGGGCGCAGGATCCATCTGTTGACCGAGGGACGTCTGGTTAACCTCGCAGGCAAGAGAGCTCTGGGGCACCCGATGGAGATAATGGACATGAGTTTTGCGTTACAAGCTTTGAGCGTGGCGTACCTCGCAAAGCATGGCAGGAAATTAAAGGGTAGGGTCTACGAGGTGCCGGCGGAGGTAGATCGGAAAGTGGCTGAACTCAAGCTCAAATCTTTAAACATCAGTTTAGAAAAACCCACCAAAGAGCAACTCAAATACTTGCGCTCTTGGCGCTCTGGCACTTGATCATCCGGTGAACCGCAGCAGTGCGGCTATTCCCTTGAACGCAATTAGGAGCTGTTTTCCTTCGTCTGTCTCTGAAGAAATGAACTCCACGCGCGTGTTGAATCTGTCCGCGAGGTCGCAGAGTTCTTGTACCAAGTCTTTTGTTTCGACGAGCGTGAGTTTGAGTTCTCCGCACTTTGGACAGGACCTGCCGATGAGCTGCTTTTTGAATGTATTGATGTCTTCTATGGTGTCATGAAGTTCATGCCCACAGCTCTGACAGCGGACGAGGCCCCTAACGCGGCGCAGGTCTTCTGAGATGAGGAGGAGATCGACAGCTCCTTTTTCTAACATATTTCTTATATGCTGTTCGCCGTATACCGACAGCTCCCTGCCAGCCACGAGCTCGGTCATGAATCGTTGCACGAGCGCCTTTTCCTTCATTATTTCCAAATCTTTGAGCACCTCGCTCGATTTTTCTACGAGTTCTCTTATCCCATATTCATCGGTGTAGCCGATGTCGAGCACAGCGGATATCTTCTTTTTGATATTTTCATGTAGCACTTCACTTTTCACAAACTCTTCCTTCGTCGGTCCAGGCCCACCAACTATAATAGCTTTCAAGTTGGGCATTTGGGAAAAAGTCTCGTTCATCGCTTCCGCGATTCTTTTCATGTATTCGTTGGCAGCTATCTCTATCAGGCGCTCAAATCGCCTGGCGGACTGGCCGCCTTTGCCGTGTTTTCCAGGGACGCCAGATGTCAACTTCCTTAGGATGTCGATGTGTTTTCCTCTCAGCGTTGCGAGAGTGGCCTCTCGCCTGTCGAGCGTGACGAGGCCGATAGTTTCCTTTACCTGTAACATCTCTCGCAAAGGTTGAAGCACGAATTCTTGGTCGCAACGATACATGCGCACGGTTATCGGTTCTGGCGGCTCTATCCAGTAGAGCTGTATGTCCGAGATATCCTCTCGCCCGGCGACGTTTCCGCAGAAGATCGCCATGCCATGCTCAGGTGGACGCCTACGTTCAGCGATGTAGACGCGGAGGAACTGTATCACATGTTCGAGTGCCCCCACCACATTTTTGCGTGTCGTTTTAGATTTTATGTTAGAGGCAGTGCCCTGTTCATCGCGCAGCTGTTGCATCACCTTCGTGAGATTGAAATCTGGGGTAACATAGACCGAGATCAACTCGGTCCCGCGCCCGCGCTTGTCTGCAAGATCGTCGAGCAAACGCTTGAACTGGTAGCGCTTGCGACTTTCTTCCGTCATTTGACTCACCAGTAATCTTTTTACCGCGAGCGTTAATAGCATGTTGTCACAATACTTTTTGGCGATAGCATGAGGGCCACGATATGTTTCGGGGGATCGATAGTGGTTCCAGGACAGCCCGATGTGGACACGATTCGTACAGCGGCCAATGTTTTGCGGGACCTCAAGAGGAAGGGCTACGAACTTCTAGTCGTGGTCGGCGGAGGCAAGGTGGCGCGGATGTACATCGACGTCGCGCGCGAGTTCAAGGCGACGAACGCATATTGTGATGTGGTTGGGGTGGATGTGACCCGCTTGAACGCGCGTTTGCTCATCGCAGCTCTCGGTGAAGTTGCAGAACAAAATCCGATAACAACTTTCGATGCCGCGATCCGGGCGATGTTGCGGGGCAAGATCCCAGTCATGGGCGGCACGGTGCCAGGCCATACGACCGATGCAGTTGCGGCCGAACTTGCTGATTCTAGTAGGTCAGATTTGTTGGTCTTTTTCACGAATATCGATGGCGTCTATACGGCAGATCCGAAAGTAAATCCTCGTGCAAGGAAACTGGATACGATGGATTCGCGCCAGCTGTTGGAGCTCGTCGCGAATGTAAAGATGGAGCCAGGCGTTCTGGTGATAATAGATTCGATTGGAGCAAAGATAATTGACCGCTCAAGGATCAAGACTTTGGTGCTAGGGAAACACGAGATCCCACGCCTACAAAAGATTTTAGAAGGCGCGGAACACAGTGGCACTACAATAATGCCAAGGGAAAAACATGGTCGAAGATCATAAGCATTGCGTGGTCTGCGGCAGGGCGATCGAGCCGGATAAATTTATCTGTTCTCCAGCTTGCGAAGAGGTGATGAAAAGATCCCAGAAGCAGGCAACGCGGATGAGGTTCATCATGATAGGGATGTTCGTAACGCTCTTCGTCGTCCTGATGGTCTTGAGCTATGTGAGAGGAAGTTAGGACATCCTTATCAAAATTTTCAACGCTGGTTCAGAGATATCGATTGTTTCTACTTTATGTCCGGCGCTCGCTGTTTCCCTTACCACTCTAACATCTTCTCTATTGATAGTGAATTTTTTCCCGTTCACGGTGATAGTTAGATCTCCAATCTCTAGTTTCCTTGCGACATCGTCAGGGTCAGCTTCTGAAATGGCGCGCAGCACAGCCTTCGCGTCGGAACGCAAGCGTGGCCCAATTTTTGCAAAGTTGGGTTCGATCGACAGAACTCGCTCGACAACTTTTGGTTTTTCTGTAGTCACCAGAAGTTCTTGGATCTTCATGGTGCCTCGTATGTCGTCTATGGCCTGCTCTAGAAGTTTCGCATTTTTTTCATCTGCAGCATATATCTCGACAGAAGGCAACTCGGCGCTGAGCGCCATCCCTTTCTCCGACTTGAATTGGCGGATGGCGCTGACAATCAAGTTTATGAGCTCTCCCAGCCTTTCCGCGGCTTCGTCTATGAATTTATCGTCCGCGATGGGCCACTCGGAGAGGTGTATGCTTGGTTGAGTGTAGTTCGAGGCAAAATAATTGTGGTATATCTCTTCTGCGAAATGTGGAACGAATGGTGCGAGCAACTTTGATGCCGTCAAGATAATTTTGTAGAGCGTGAATTTCGATGCTTCCGCGGTCAAGTCCTCGCCGTAGAGCCGATGTTTTACCTCCTCGATGTACATGTCGCAGAACTCGTGCCAGATAAAAGTTTGTATGGCGATCAACGCGCGGTTGAATTGGAAATCCTCCAAATATGCGGTGACTTCTTTGACCAGGCGATTCATCCTGCTCAATATCCATCTATCCGTCGGCCTAAACTCGAACTCTGATAAATCGGTGGCTGCGCTTTCGAAATGTGGACTTGCGAATCGCGCGGCGTTCCAAAACTTGCGCATGAATTTGTAGCCGAACTCGACGTCTTTCCAAGCGAATGGAATGTCAGAGCCTGTGGAAGCGCCTATCGCGGCCCACTGCCTCAGTGCGTCGGCTCCGTATTTTTCTCGCGCTTTCGTGGTGTCGACGTAGTTGCCAAGAGATTTGTGCATCGCCCTCCCATCCGTCCCCAAGACCATGCCGTTGATCAGCACAGTTTTGTATGGAACCTCGCCGACCAACGCCAAGCTGCGGACGAGCAGGTAGTAATCCCAAGTTCTGATTATGTCGGTACCGTTGGGCTGGAGATCGGCGGGAAAGAGTCGTTTGTCCAACTTTGGCCATCCAGCGTGCGCGAGTATGGTCAGGGAGCTGTCCATCCAAGTGTCGAGCACATCCGTCTCTGGGACAAACTTATCGCCACCACATTTTTGGCATTTTTTATGAGGTTCATCTTTCGATGGGTTCACTGGCAACTGATTTTCGTCTGCGACTACTGGAGAGCCGCACTTCGAACAATACCATATGGGGATAGGGGTCGCAAAAATGCGCTGCCGAGATATCACCCAGTCCCAGTCCATCGACTCAGCCCATGCTATGAGGCGGGCGCGCATGTGCTCGGGAACCCAACGCGCGCGCTTGGCGCCCTCTATCACCTCGTCCTTGAGATCGAGGACGCGCATGAACCACTGTTGCTTGGTCAAGATTTCGACCGGCGTCTTGCAGCGCCAGCATACGCCGACGCTCTGCTTGAGTTTTTCCTGACCGCTCAATAGTCCACTCGTCTTGATTTTTTTGAGCACGAGTTCTTTGCACTCGGCAAGCGAGAGCCCCGCATATTCTCCAGCGGCTTCGCTCATGCGGCCACGCTCGTCGATGGCTTTTATGACGGGCAGCTTGTAGCGCATGGCCCAGCGGACATCCGTCTTGTCGCCGTAGGTGCATATCATCACAACGCCGGTGCCGAACTGCGGGTCGACCTCGCGATCCTCTATGATTTCTACAGTTTGACCAAATATTGGAACTTCGAGTTTTTTTCCGACATATTTTTTGTAGCGTTCGTCGTCTGGGTGGACGGCCACTACGACGCAGGCGTGGAGGTACTCTGGGCGCGTCGTGGCGATGGTCAGAAAATCATTTTTTCCGACAATTTGGAATTTGATATAGTTGAGCGAGCTATCGCGGTCGTCGTACTCGACTTCGGCATCGGCTATCGCCGTCTCACATCTCGGGCACCAGTTGACCGGATGCTCGCCGTGGTAGATCAAGCCCTTATTGTAGAGTTGCACGAACGAGAGCTGTGTCTTGCTGTAGTAGCTCGGGTCCATCGTGCGGTATTCTGTCGACCAATCCATCGAAAAGCCAAGCGAGTTCATCTCCTCGCGCATGTGTGCGATGTTCTCCTCGGTGAGTTTGATGCAGAGCTCGCGGAATTTTTCCGGAGGGAGATCGCCTTTGCGGATGCCGTAGCGCTTCTCGACTTGCACCTCAGTCGGTAGACCGTGACAGTCCCAACCCTGAGGGAAGAGCACGTTGAAGCCTCGCATGCGCTTGTATCTTGCGACCATGTCGAAGTAGGTCCAGTTGAAAGCTGTTCCCATGTGGAATTCCCCACTTGGATATGGTGGTGGGGTGTCGATGACGTAAGTCGGAGTTTTCGTATCCTCGCGCTTGAATCGGTAGATGTCAAATTCACTCCATCGCTGTTGCCACTTCGGCTCTATTTCGAGCGGATCGTAATCTTTCGGAACTTCCATTTAAACCAACCAAAAATCAGGGGCAAAACATATAAAATAGGCTCCACTTCTAAAAGAAAAATATCAATTAGATCTCGTAGAGATTCAACCTATTTTTTCCTCGCTTTTTTCACGGCTTGCATGAACTTCTTTACCCTAGATATGTCGACAGGATTTTCGTTTATCCCATCTTTTTTTAGATCTGTGCCAACGATGATTCCGTCTGCATATTTTAGAAAATCTTTGACATTGGCAGCAGTGGTGCCGCTCCCCACGAGCACCGGCGTGTCCCCAGCAAATCCTTTGGCCTTCTTGACTTTCTCCAGCTCGGGAGCCCAACCAGTCAATTTTCCGCTGACGATGAGAGCGTCTGCGAGATATCGCTTGGTCCACAGTATATGTGTTTCCAGATCGATGCCGGGAAAAGGCACTGAATGTTTTTTGTCGACATCGGCGAAGATCTTGATGTGTTCGGCTCTCAAATGTTTTCTTAACCTCAATAGTTCTGCGGCGCAACCGTGGTCAAATTCACCCGTGTCCCAGACCCTGGCCCCCGCTAGAAGACAAATTCTAACGAACTTCGCTCCGGAGGCAACTGCGATGGACAGCGTCACCTTTCCACCGTTGTGGATGACGTTTATCCCCGTCGGAAGATTTGTGCTTTTGACCACTTCCCTCGCCACGACAGCTTGTGCGGTCATCTCCTCAGGCGGCACATCTTCTCCGACGTAGTACGGATGGTCCCACATGTTCTCGACCATCAGCCCGTCAACTCCGCCCTCCTCGAGATTTTTCGCGTCGGCTAGAGCTTTCTCGATGATGACGTCCATGCCGTAAAAATCGTAGCCTGGTGCGCCTGGCAAGGGTATCAGGTGGACCATCCCTATTATCGGCTTGTCCACACCGAAAATTTCTTGTAAATTTTTCATTTTCACATTATCCATTTTTTCTTTCCACTCCACCATGTAGAGACACCCCCCTTAATGTTTTCAATAGTGTGATAGAGTAATAAATTTGTTGTCGGGTTCAAACTTTGCGGACCCTATTCGATGCCAGCAAAACGTTCCGGTATAGGTCGCGCGAACGCTTCTAGGCCAGGCTGCTTGGCCGGGCGCTTCACCTTGATCTCTTTGTCGATGTTCACGCGTAGGCTGACGTATCCAGGCATCGTCTGGACACCCGTTTCCTCTTTTATCCGAGCCGCCTCCTTCTCCGGCCTGTGCCTGAGGAAGAGCATACCCATGTGCATCATGACCGCCAGCTCCGGCTTCACCTCCTTCAAAAGCGAGATGAGGTCATCCGAGCAGAGGTGCCACTTTATGCGCATCGCCAGAGGCCTCGTGACGTTCGCTATCAGAACCCTGGAGTTTTTGAAATTTTTCGCAAGTCCATCGAAATATTGCGTGTCCCCCGTGTAGCCGATGATCCCATCTTTTGTGTGAATCTTCAATCCAAATGCTGTCGGGTCGCTGTGTTGCGCTGGTGTAGCTTCAAGCTCGAGTTCATTGAGTTTGTACTTTGTACCTGGTTTCATATGGATGATCTCCGCTGGTTTTTCTTTGTGATAGTTTGAGATCGCTGGACCAAATTTTCCCATTCCTTTGATCACACTTTCGCTTCCCACGAACGCGCCGCGCTTCTTCGTCATGTGTTGGGTCATAGCTTCGATGAGCACCTCGGCATCGCAGTAGTGGTCGGGGTGGCAGTGGGTGGCGACTACGCAGTCTAGGTCGAGTGGACTCAGACCGTGCTGGTGCGTGAGGAGGAGCGCTCCTGGGCCAGGATCGACGTGTATTTTTGCGGTGTCGTGTATTCGAAATCCACCAGTGTTAAAAATTTGATCGATGGTCATGTAGCGACCGCCACCGCACCCCAAAAATATTAGTTCTACCACGCTATCACCGCGAAGAAATCTTTTTGAGATACAAACTCATCCGAATCAAATCTTTGTAATTTTTATCCACTTTTATTTCGTTTCGCAGAATAGCTTCCTCTGCGAACCCCAGTTTACGATAGAGAGCTTTCGCTGGCTCATTGTCTTTGAAAACACTCAATTTGATGATTTCGATTTTGCTTTTCTTTGCTCTCTTCAGAACCTCACGAGAAATAGTTTCTCCGATTCTCATCCGACGATACTTTCTTCGAACGGCGATCCCAAAATTTGCTATATGCGCCATTTTGTATTTTCTCTTCTTAACTTCGCAAGTAGCAATTACCTCTCCATTTTTTTCAGCGATGAGCATAATAACTTCTCCATCCTTAATTGTTTTTATCTGATTGCGTAGCCAAGCTCGTTCTTCAGCCAGCGTTACTTTTTTGTCACGAAGTATTGGAGCACCTTCTTTTATGAGATCATTTATAAAATTTAGACAGGCCTTGGCATCATTTATCTTGGATTCTCTGAGCGTGGTTATGCTTCTATCTTTTGCCACAAATTTCAGCATTCGGATCCCAAGTTCAACTAGCGCCTGAGCTTTGGCAACGGTTGATCGAGCTTCTTGAGCCCTTTCTTTGCATCCACGATGAGTTTTTTGAGGACATCCTTTGCGTTCTCGTCTTTCGTCGCCCTCAGCGAGATCCTGGCAAATTTGACGACATCTTCCAAGTGGCGCTCAGGCTTGAAGTTGCGGTCCCCCCAGTCGAAGATTGCGCAGATGTTGCCGGGCAGGAAGCCTGTGTCGTAGTCGCCGTACGCAAGGGTGACGCGTTTTTTTGTTTCCTCGGGCAGTATCGCCTCGCCAGCCTTCCTGAAGAGCAGGTCGGTGCCGTTGTCTGCCAGACCGAAGAGGCCCTCGGCGACGAAGAGATGGATGTCGAAATCTGGCCACCACTCGCGGAACCGTTTCTCCCATTCGAGCAGCTTGGTGCAGCCCTTGTACGAGGCGGCGATGCTGAAGACGAGCAATTTTTGAACATCGTAGTCCCGTTCCCTGAGTTCGCTGCGCGTCGCTGCCAACGTCTGGCTGAGCGAAACGCCTGTGGCTATTGTGTCGCCCGTGAAGAGGACGCCGTGCTCCGGTAGCGCATCGAAATTTGTGTAGAAGATGTCGGCGCCGAACTCGCCTCCGGAAATCCTGAATCGCCTTGCGCCGACGAAGCAGCGGGGCAGGTAACTATCGAAGAGCTGCTCGAACGCCTGATCGAAGCCGTAGCCCAAGCTCCCGCGCAACACCACGATTTCGCTGATGTCGCGGGTGCTCAGCTTCTTCAGCCCGGGCAAGATGTTCCAGGCCACCTTCAAAAAAGTCTTGCTGCACTCGAGCGCGAGATCCCGAAGTTCCATGCCGCAGACCGTAGGATCATACAAAATTTTTCTGGCCGGCGGCATGCATACGATGTGGGTGTTCTTCGGCAGTTGGAGATGTTCGACCTTGTAAATGCTAGAGCCAGCCACCGTTCCGATCTTTTTTGGATTGGTCACGCGAGCACCGTCCAATTTTCTCATCACATCTATTAAAGTTCGCCAGCTCACGCGACTATCATAGATGTTTCCGTGCTTCTGATCCCGGGAATGGATTGGATCTTGCCGACGACCTTATCGCCTATATCCTTCAGATCGGCCGCTTCGACCCTTACGACCATGTCAAATCTTCCCGTTGTCGCGGCAGCGAATTTTACTCCAGGGAGCTTTTTGATTTCATCGAGAAGCTTCAGTGCCTTGCCAGGGTCGGTGCGGATGTACACGATTGCTTGCATTTACCAGCCTCCTTTGTTTTGGTGGACCGGGCGGGATTTGAACCCGCGACCTCTCGCTTGCGAAGCGAGCGTTCATGCCACTGAACTACCGGCCCCAGAAGAGATTTTCAACGCCTTCAGTTTAAAAGCTACTCCTGCCACTTGAAGAGAGCAAGTCCGATCGCTAAAAAAACTATGATGTAGCCAGCCACGACCGCTAGCGACGGCGCAATATCTAGCACGCCTTTCCCTCTGACGATGATGTCTTGAAATGCGTTCATTGCGTGGGTCGTGGGTAGAACTTGTGCTATCCCCTGTATGAAGCTGGGCATCAACTCGATAGGCCACCAGAGCCCGCCAAGTGCGCTTGCAGGGAACACGAACGCCTGCGTGGCGCCTGAGGCAGCGTCTGGAGATCTCGCGAATGCCGATATCAAGATGCCGAAGCTTACACCCAGCAATATCACGAAGGCGCTGACCAGGGCTACCAGAAGCAAGCTACCTGCGATTTTCATGCCGAATACGAAAATTCCGATGGAGAAAAACAGAGCGACTTGTAGGCACCCTATCACAAAACCGCACAGAAGTTCTCCGCCGAGGAAGCTCATCTTGCCTATCGGTGCGAGCAAATTACGCATGAACGTGCCAGTTTTTCGCTGGACGACGAGTCTGGTCGATACACCTATGCCTCCGATCATCAAGGTCATCATCACGGCCATCCCCGGCACATATTGCTGGGTGGCATCCCATTTTTTGTAGGCACCGTGCACGCTTTCGACAGAGATCGGCGTCTGCGTCCCGAAGAACTGTTGGGTGATGCCTTCTACGACACGTATGGTGGTATTAGCCAGTTCACCGCGGCTTTCATCATAAACTAGGCGCACATTTTCTGTGCGAGTGCTGAACCCAAGTGGAATTATTATCACCGCCACTTCTTTACCGTCTAGTACTCTGGCCTCAGCGTATGCGATGTTGTCCACTTTTTCGATTTCAAAGGCATTGTCCAACGCTGTGATGTACGCGTTCGCTAATGGGCCGTTGTCTTGCTGAACCGCAAGTATTTTTATGTTGATGGATCCTTGTCCACTGAACACCAAGCTGAAAACTGTGATCAGGAGCAGCGGAAATGCGAACGTAAAGAAGAGGCCACCCTTCTCCCTAGAAAAAATGCGCAAGCTTTTAGCCGCGATCGTGAGTGCTTTTATTCTAATCCCTCAGCGTCCTGCCGGTCAGTTTGATGAACACATCTTCGAGGGTCGGTTGAGTTACATTTAGCGAGTCTATGCGCGCGCCGGCATCCAAGGCTGATTTGACCACTTGGCTAAGTACTGTGTCCGCCGTTGGTGTAAGCACCCTAAGGCCTTCGGAAGTGTGGATCACTTTCTTGACACTGCGCAGCTTTCGCAATTTCTTGACCAACTTTTGTGGCGGTTTGATCGTCTTAATCTCTATCGCTTCCAGTTCGCCCAAAGAATGCTTTAGTTTATCAGGCGAGTCTATCGCGATAATTTTTCCCTTATCCATGATTGCTACTCTGTCGCAGAGATAATCAGCCTCATCCATGTAGTGCGTCGTTAGCAGGATCGTGATGCCATCGGCTTGCAATTTTTTTATGAGCTTCCACGCCACGAGTCGCGCCTGAGGATCAAATCCTGTCGTCGGCTCGTCGAGAAATAGTACTTTTGGTCTATGGACGAGTGCAACTGCCAAATTGAGGCGGCGCTTCATGCCGTCAGAAAATGTTTTTATTCGGTCATTGGCACGGTCTTTTAATTGAACTAGTCTAAGTAATCTGTTTATTTGTCGGTGAAGTTTTTTCGATTCTACCCCGTGGAGTTTTCCAAAATAGGAGAGGTTCTCGGCGGCCGTCAGGTCTTCGTACAGGCCGAACTCCTGCGTCACGACACCGATGATTTGTCGAACTTGTTTTGGTTGGTGCTTTATATCGTGCCCATCTATCTTGGCCTCACCATTGCTCGGGGGTAGAATCGTCGACAGCATCGCCACGGTGGTCGTTTTTCCCGCCCCGTTAGGGCCGAGCAGACCGAAGAGCTCGCCCTCCTCGATGGTCAAGTTCACGTTGTTGACAGCTTTTCTACCATCAAATATTTTCGACAGGTTTCTGGTTTCAACTATGGACATGACGATCTACCTGCTGATTAATTGATGACGATGTATAAAACTACCACTTAATTTTACCGTGGCCCATCCCTCAGCAGGTGAACCGTTTGGCATATAAACCCCCTCGTTCAGATAAAATAGGATACTGAGAGGCTTCAACGGAAGCCGTTCAAGAGGGGCAGTTGAACTGTTTCTTTTGAGTTGTATCCTAAAAAATAGGAGTGTAGAAAATGGAACCAAGACGTTTCGGCCGCAGGGAAGGCTTCCAGCGCGAGATGCATAAGGCTACCTGCTCCGACTGTGGAGCGGAGACGGAAGTCCCCTTCAAGCCGACAGAAGGAAGACCTGTATATTGCAGGGAATGCTTCCAGAAGCGCAGACCCGCGAGACCCCGATTCTAAGGGCTTTTAATAGGCCTAATTCTGGGCTGTTCGCTCGGGCTAGCGGTAGCTATCTTGCAACCTGAGAAAAAATTTAAGTGTGGTAGTCAATTCATAGCTGGGGCCCGTAGCTCAGCTTGGCTGGAGCGCTCGGCTGATAACCGGGAGGTCGAGGGTTCAAATCCCTTCGGGCCCACCATTTATTTTACCTATAGTTGTTGTACCAATACTCTTTCATGGCGTCGAAACTTGGCCTTTTGAAGAGAGTTTCTGGCCTCGTCCAATCTCCACCTACCAATCCCCAATGATACGGAGTCGCTAGCCCTGGTTCTTGATAATCGTACAAGTCTATAGATACCCCGATGACTTTTGGGTTTTCGAGCAACAGTCTCAAAGAATTCACATATTGCTCCTTCTGCCATTCTTCGGAATAGCCACCTTCCCTTGGATGGTGAAAAGGTAGGTTGTCATCGTTGTTGGCAGGGTATCCCATTGCCCAAACAAAAATTTCTTTATCGATGGTGGACCATTTACCCAAAACCGCTTGTAAAGTTGTCCAGTTATCGACTTTATCGTAGGCACCACTGGCAACATTAAAACCAAACGCATCAAACTGAACATTTGCTTGAATCATGCGTTCAACAAAGTCCGCAAGAAGAATTATCCCGCGGTCATCGGTATTATCGAGAGATTCTTCTGAGCGAAATTCAGTCGGGGTTAAAGGGATGCCAATTTTTGCATTGGGGTCGATGCTTTTGATTAGCTCAACTTCCCACTTGATCCAATCGATGATCCAAGCGTTGGTGATCCAATCATTTCCCTCGATTGCATGGCCCGCACAATTTGCCTCGAGCTCAACGAGATAAATATCGACATGGATATCTCTTTGTTTCACCTGCTTGATGGCTTCTCTAACAAATTCGCCATACTGTTCCTTGAATTCGCCGTCAAGATTGTCCTTGTTTACCCACCCAGGTAGGTCAGTTGAATTCCAAGCCAACATATGAAGCGCACCGATACTCAGCATGAAATGGCCGTATTCATTTATATTGCTTGGAAAAAATTCGTCACCCCAACTCCATTGATTGTTAACAGGCTCAACCCTTGGCCAAGCGTGGTCGAGGTACATTTTACTTGTATTCACGCCTAATTCTTCAGAAAACGCCCCTCTGTTTGGCCCTTCTGCATCATGAAGCATGAATTTGGCATCCATTAGCGGTCTCCTTTGCTGTCGCACGATGAAGATAATAGAACAAGCCACAACTGCAACTACGACTACAATTACCGAAACTGCCATCCGAGCGTTCAAATTTTCACATTCGATTGTTATGTTTTATTCTTCTTAATTCTTTCGAGATTGAGATACTTTTTGAGGATGGTCAAATAATTAACAGATGTGATAAGATGGTAGACGAAAAGCTTTCGCGCATGAAGTCTGTGATCAGCGAATGCGGCAGCGCCGTGGTAGCGTTCTCCGGCGGAGTAGATTCGTCGCTAGTTTGCGCTATTGCCCGGCAAGTCTTGGGTAACAATGTTGTCGCGGTCACAGCTATCTCCCCAACGTATCCTCCTGAAGAAATTGAGGTCGCGAAAAAAGTCGCTGGGCAAATAGGTATCAAGCACATAATCATAACCACGAACGAGCTTGAGGACAAGAACTTCACAAAAAATCCCGCCGAGCGATGCTACTACTGCAAGAGCGAACTTCTGAGAAAGCTCGATGGTGTGCGGAAAAAATTGAGATTTGAGAAGATCTTCGACGGGACAAATAGCGATGATTTTTTGGATTTCCGACCGGGGTTGCGCGCGGTGGAAGAATTTAATGTTTTAAGCCCCCTCGCACTCGCGGGGATGGCAAAGGAAGATGTAAGGGAGCTCGCTGTGCAGCTCGGCCTGCAGAATGCTGACAAGCCCGCGAACCCATGTCTTGCGTCGAGGATACCATTCGGTCAAAAAATCACGCGAAGAAAACTGCAGCGGATAGCGAAGGGCGAGAAGTTCATGCGCTCTTTGGGATTTCGCGTCGTGCGGGTGCGTGACCACGGCGATCTTGCGAGGGTGGAAGTTGGAAAGAACAAGTTACAAAGGGCTAGAAAGCTCGAGGGCAAAATTCGTGCGGCTTTGAAGAAGTTCGGTTACGTGCGGGTAGAGCTAGATCCCCGTGGCTATCGCATGGGTGGCGCGAATGAACCCTAGCGATGATGTTTGCTCAATTCGAACTTTTTTAGCAGCAGCGAGTTTCCGACGACCGTGATATCGCTCAGCACCATCGCGATTGCAGCTACCATCGGCGAAATCACAATAATGCTGAGGAACGGGTACAGGACACCAGCCGCCACGGGTATCGCCGCCACGTTGTAGATGAATGCGAAGAAGAGGTTCTGTTTGATTTTGTTCATGGTCTTCCTGCTCAACTCCATGAAGCATGCGACATCCGTCAGGTCGTTTTTCATCAGCACGACTTCTCCAGCTTCCATCGCGATGTCCGTGCCTGCGCCTATGGCGATCCCGACGTCGGCTTGGGTCAGGGCAGGCGCGTCGTTGATGCCGTCTCCGACCATCCCGACGACTTCGCCTTTTCTCTGCAATTTCTTGATCTCGTTCACCTTGTCCTTCGGTAGGACATCAGCTATAACCTGATCGATTCCCGCTTTCTTCGCTATTGCTTTTGCGACTCGCTCGTTGTCCCCGGTGAGCATCGCCACCTTCACGCCAGATTTCTTGAGTTCGTTCACTGTTTTCATTGATTGTTTTCTCAGCACATCGGCCACGGCGATGAGCCCAACAGCTTTTTTATTGATTGCCAAAATCATCGTCGTCTTACCTTCACCCTCAAGCTCATCTATTCGTGCGTCCAAGTGCGCAGTGCTCACTCGCTTGGTCGACATCAATTTTCTGTTTCCGAGCAGAATCTCTTTTCCTCCGTAGTTTGCCACAACACCAGCCCCAAGAAGTGCTTTGAACCACTTTGCGTCGGGTATTTTTTTCAACTTTTTCTTAGCCTCGTCAACTATCGCGTTCGCTAGCGGATGTTCGGAATTTTTCTCAGCGATGGCGGCGAGCCGCAGGATTTCTTCCTTGTTTCCCTGTGCGATGACATCCGTTACCCGTGGTTCCCCTACAGTCAGCGTACGAGTCTTATCAAAGATGATAGTGGTCATTTCGCGGGCCCGTTCGAGTGCGCCCCCGTTTTTTATTAGGATTCCGTGCTCAGCGCCTTTTCCCAGCCCAACCATCACAGCAGTTGGGGTCGCTATTCCAAGGGCACACGGACAAGCTACAACCAGAACCGAGACGAAGATGGTCAGGGCGAACAGGAACGATGAGCCGGCCACCCAATACCACACGGCGAAGCTCACCAGGGCTATCGCTAGGACCGTTGGGACGAAATAATTCACAACGGAGTCGGCGATCCTTTGTATTGGCGCTTTGGAGGCGTGGGCTTCCTCGACCAGCCTTATTATTTGCGCCAATGTCGTGTCTTTGCCGACCCTCGTGGCCTTGAACTTCAATGCGCCTGTTTTGTTTATGGTGGCGCTAATCACTTTGTCTCCCGCTCTCTTCTCTACGGGCAGGGATTCGCCGGTGACGAGCGACTCATCCACAGACGAGCGCCCACCGACGACCTTGCCGTCGACAGGTATCCGCTCGCCAGGCCTGACCAGAATGATGTCGCCAACTTTTATCTCCTCGACTGAAATCGAGATCTCCTTCTTACCACGAAGAACAGTCGCGGTCTTCGGTTGGAGCATGACGAGTTTCTTGATCGCCTCTCCAGTCCGGCCTTTCGCCAGCTCTTCGAGGAACATGCCGATTGAGATTGTGATAAGAATCGTGGTCGAAGCCTCGTAGAAGGTTGCCCCAGTTATGAAGAATGTCGCGGCCACGCTGTAGACGTAGGCGGTCGACGTGCTCAGCGAGACCAGGACATCCATGTTCGCGAACTTGCTTTTCAACGAGTAGTATGCGCCCTTGTAGAAGCGCCAGCCGACGATGAACTGAACTGGCGTCGCGAGGGCGAAGAGCAAGAGTTTCTTCTGGGGAAAATCGGTGAATAGCTCTACGATCAGCACCGGCACGGTGAGGGCCAAGCCGAGAGCGATAACGACCGCGCGCCGCCGCAGTCGCTTTTTTTCAGTTGGTTTTTCTCTGACTTTGTAGCCAGCGCCTACCACGGCTTGCTTTATTTTTTCCATACTCACCCGCTGCGTATCATACTCCACGATCGCCTTCTCGGTTGCGAAGCTGACGCTTGCCTTGGTGACACCTTCCAGCTTGCCCAGTGATTTTTCGATAGCGAGGGCGCAGTGAGCGCAGTCCATGCCCTCTATCTCTAACGTAACGCTTCTTTTTGCCACATTTTCACCAGTTTCTAATAGGGCTGTTAATTACACCTAAACTTTATGATGAATTCCAAAGGAGTCCAGCAATTTATTTGTTTCATCTGTGGCCTTTTCTCGTGCGGCCGTTTCATTGATGCCAGAGTCGAGAAAGTTTTGTGCCAAGATGTCCCGATACAACGCCACGTTGGCCAAGAAATCTTTTAAACTAAGCTTGCCTATCACCATGCCCGCGTGGACCATGACTAAATCATTTGGCGAGATCTTCTTTGTAGCGACGATGACCTCCTTCCGGACGCCGCCAAAATCCACGATGGCTGTGTGACCACTGATGTCTATCACTTTTCCCGGCACACCCCAACACATGCTAGCCGCCTCCAGTGTGTCCTTCAGGCAGAACAGAACTTCTGCCGCCGTATCTTGCCCACACGTTGCACGTTCCCTCGAAGGATACCATGCATGGACCCCAGGGCTTCGTGGGTGAACAGTCCTTCATAAAAAGGGAACAATCAGTCGGTTTCGCTATGCCGACAACGACTTCGCCGCACCTACATTTGGGGGGAAGATCGTGCTTCCACTCCTTCGGCGTCAGATCTGGCATGCCAAAGTGTGCCAAAGCATCGTACTTCTTGAAGAATTTTCCTTTGAGTTTGAGCCCGCTCTTGGGGATAAATCCGATCCCTCTCCAAGCTGCGTTTGTCCTCTCGAAGACTTCTTCGATTAACCCCTTTGCGTAGGTATTTCCATCCCAACTGACGAGCCTATTGTATTCTATCTTGATTGCTGCTTTGTTGTTTTTCAACATCAAGAGTATCTGAGCCACTGCCATCAGGACATCGATCGGTTCGAACCCCGCGACTACGGTCGGTAAACCGTGCTCCCGCGGAAGGAACTCCCACTCGACCGCCCCAGTTATGGTCGAAACGTGTCCCGGCGCTATGACCCCCTTTATCGGCAGCAGCCCGCGTTCTTGGTAAAACTTTATGGTATACTTCATCGCGGGCGGAGTCAACCTCACCGTGCTGAGGAACTTGAGATTTTCTGGGACCATCCTTTCCTTGATCGCCAACGCGTAGCTCGGGGCAGTCGTCTCGAACCCTATCCCCAGAAACACACTTTCTTTTCCGTACGAGCGCGAGTCCTTCGCCGCATCCAAGAAACTATAAACAACTTTAACGTCGCCCCCGTTTGCCCTGGCTTCCTCGAGGTTGCTCGGGTAGTTTGACCGGACGCTACGCAGCCTCAGTGAATCGCCATATGTGTAAATTCTAACACCTTTCAGCGCCAGTTCCATGATGACATCGACGTAGTAAGCCGGGGTCACGCACACCGGACAGCCAGGCCCCGCAACCAAGTCCAAAAATGGAGGCAACAGGTTCCTCAAGCCATAGTACGTCGTCGTCCACTCATGAGTGCCGCAAAAGTTCATTATCTTGATCGAATCACATTTCTCTCTCTCCTTGATCGTATTGGCGTATTTCCAGATAGTTTTTTTAAGATCTAACGCTAGGGGGAGGTTCTGCCTGAAAATCTGTTTCAGAACATCTGGATCCTCAAGCCGACTCTTCATAGAATTCCACCACTCCGCTATCGCCTCAAGTTCTTCTTTAACATTTTGGAGCTATTAGTTCGTGTCAGCAGGTAGCAAGTTAAAAAGGAGAGCGAAATAACTTTTGTTGGGTCAAAATGGTCAAGGTCGTCGAGATCTCTAAAGGCATTTTCTGGGTTGGGGTTGAGGATCCAAAACGTAGAATATTCGACAGTCTAATAACTCTACCGTATGGGACTTCTTACAATTCATATTTAGTGGTCGGGAATGGTAAGACTGCGGTGATCGACACCGTCAACCCAGGATTCGAGGGAGAGCTTTTTAAGAAAATTGGGAAAGTTGTGAGTCCAGAAAAGATAAATTATTTGATAATGAACCACGCCGAGCCCGACCATGCTGGCGGAATACCAGAGGTTTTGTCGAGGGCTAGATACGCGAAGCTTGTCACTACCCAGAAGGGTGCGGAGATGGCGGGGGTTTTCCACGGTGTGCCACCCGATCGGACGATTGTCGTCAAAGATGGGGATACTTTGGACTTGGGTGGAAAGACATTGAAGTTCATCGAGGCTCCGTGGCTGCACTGGCCAGAGACGATGTTCACATATTGCGAAGAGGATGGAGTTCTATTCTCATGTGATTTCTTCGGTTCACACATCGCTTCAGACAAACTTTTCGACGATGAGTTTGGGGAAATCCTCCACCTTGAGGCCAAACGGTACTATTCAGAAATCATGATGCCGTTCAACAAGTTCGTGTCGAATGGTTTGGATAAGGTCAAGGAAATCGACGTCAGGATGATTGCGCCCAGCCACGGCCCAGTCTACAGAAATCCAAGGAGAATAATCGACGCTTACGAGAAATGGGCTCGTGGACCGCTTGAGCAAAAGGTGGTAGTAGTCTACGTTACGATGTGGGGAAATACCGAGGCGATGGCGAAAATCATCACAGATGCAATATCGAGAGAGGGCGTGAAAGCTATATCGTACAACGCGTTTGCAACAGATGTTTCTTACATTGCTAGGGATTTGGTGGATGCGAGTGCGGTGGTAGTAGGTTCCCCAACCTTGCTCGGTGGAGTGCATCCGGTCGCCGGTTTGGTTGTGAGTCTAATAAAAGCGTTGAGGCCGCGCTTGAAGCATGCGGCGATCTTCGGTTCCTACGGCTGGGGCGGCGGAGCTGTGGATCAAATAAAAACCGCATTGCAATCTGCTGGGCTTGAGATAATAGATGTTTTAAGTGTGAGGGGAAAACCCAAGAAAGAAGATTTGGATAGGGCAGCAGATCTTGGTAAACTTGTTGCACAAAAAGTTAAAGAAATCGTAAAAATTTCCTAAATGGCGGCGGCGGTCGTCGTATCTACCATTCGTTTGATTTCAGTTTCTAACGCTTTTGGCAACCCGAAGATGCCCACGTCCATAAATCCTCTGACTATCAGCGACTGAGCTTCGAGTTCCGAAAATCCTCTTGCCATCAAGTATTGGATTTGCTCTTCCGCTATCTTGCCGACCGCAGCTTCGTGTGAGAGCTCGGTGCCCTTTACCTTCGCGGTGAGTTCAGGAATAGCGTGAATGAGTGCATCGTCTGAAAGCAAAAGACCTCTGCACTCAAGGTGCGCTTTAGTATCTTCTTTTTCTCCGACCAGAAGGCCACGGCTATATATTTTCGCGCGGTCGATAGCGATGGCGCGGGCGATGACTTCCGCTCTGCTCCCGGTTCCTTGGAGGATTGCTTTAGAGCCGACATCTAGGTATGAATCTCCAGATCCATATAGAATAGAGGTAAATCTGGCTCTCGAATTTTTTCCCTTGCAATAAGCGACTGGATACATCTGGAGGCTCTTCACAGGGTTCAGGCAAATGTAGTTGGTCACGAACGTGGCGTTATCTTCAACGAGCGCCCCAGTTCGGGGGCGGACATCAAAATTTTGTGCCCAGTTATGAATCATGGTGAAAGTGAGTTTTGCCCCTTCTTTTATGAAAAATTCTGAAATCCCCACATGCAGCCCGCGCCGGACGTTTGGATGGACGGTGCAGCCAGTTATTATCTGAACCTCTGAATTTGGCTCGGCTATTATGACGTTGTGGACGTTTTGGTCCAAGTTATCCTTCGAGATGAAAAGACACGCCTGCAGCGGCAACGTGATTTTTTGCCCCTCCAGCGCCCTGATGAAATAGCCTCGGTCCCACTCCAGCTCGGCCAAGGCGGTGTATTTGTCCGCATCGGCAGAAACGACTTTCCACCAGTAATCTTCCATCCAGTCATATTTTTCAAACGCGTCTTTGGTGCTCATTATCTCGGCTTTCCCTTCGAACATTTTTTGAATTTTTTGGAAAACTGTTGAATGGTCTACTTGGAAATACGTGCCAGCTCTTTCCCCCTCATCTGTTCTAACACCAACGGTCAGCGCTCTCTTCGCAAAGTCTTCTGGGAGGGAAGCAACTGGGCAACAGGACCAAGGTTTAGCTTCCCTAGTGAATCCCCTAACGTCGATATCTGGGCCGATGGCTGCTGGCTTTTCCTTTGCCTTCAATGCAGCATCCTTGCTTTTGGACATCTTTCACACCACTTGTAACCTTTCTTCATTATCTCGCCGAGAACTTTGACCGGTTTCCCCCAGCACGCGATTCTTCCCTTGATCATTACGTGTGCTTTGTCAGCTTCAACATACTGCAGGATGTGACCGAGGTGCGTTATCAAAAGCCCAGACCTTTTTTTGAGCAAGTCGTTGATTGCACGACCGACCACTTCTATGTTTTCGACATCCACCCCAGAATCGGGCTCGTCGAATATCGCGAAGCTTGGCCTCTGGACGAGCAACTGCAAAATCTCCGATCGCCTGAGCTCGCCTCCAGAAAATCCAACGTTTAAATCTCTGTTCAAAAATTCTGTGCTGAGGTTGATGGCCTTGGTCATTTTCGCCTCGTCAATTTTGCCCCTGGCTAGATGGTGTAAAATATCGCCTAATTTAACGCCTCTTATTGCAGGTGGGGTTTGAAAAGCTATGCCTATTCCATGTTTCACGCGCTCGCTCGTTGGCATGTTTGTGATGTCGGTACCGTTGAGCAGAATTTCTCCGGATACAACGCGGTAGCTTGGAAAACCCAATATAGACATCATCAAAGTTGTTTTTCCGGATCCATTTGGGCCGAACAGAATGTGGGTTTCACCTTTGGGTATCTCTAGGTTTACACCGTTCAGCACTCTTTTGCCCGCGATTTCAACGCCCAAATTTTTTATTCTCAGCGCGCTGGGGCCACGTGGTTTTGCCATAGGCTCACCTAATTTTTAATCCATATTTTTCTGCTATTTCTTTGAATGCGTTCGCCACATTTTTTACTTTATCTAAGCTCAAGCCGTAAGTGTTGAGCTTAAAGTGCTTCGTCAGACCCGCTTGGATCCCCACAATCTTTCTCTCTCGGAGTTCATCGTACAGGAAAAAGCCCCTGCGCTTGTGCGTTTCAGAAATTTTATGAAGTCCATCTGATTCCATGTGGATTAACGTGTGCTGTTTTGGCTTGGTGCCGAGTTGCCGTGTTCCTTCGATCCGCTCAAGCTGATCGACTAGGTACCTCGCCTTTTCAACTTCTTCCTGCCAGCGCTCGACTCGCTCCACGACATGCGGAAAAGACGCCATCAGGGTGATGAGTGGCGCCCCCATGACTGTGCAGCCGAGCAAGGCGTACTCCTTCGCCGCGAACTTACGCCCGCTCCAGTCTCCAACGATTTTTGACCGCTTGAGAACATCGCCAGCGATATCTTCTTTCATCGCGATGATGCCGGTCGGTGCGCTCGCAGCCCAGCTCTTATGCCCGCTACTCACGATGATATCCGCGCCCAGTTTTTTGCCGTCGATCGGCATCACGCCCGCCGTGTATGCGGCGTTGAGCAAGAATGGCACTCCATATTCCTTACAAATCTTGCCGACGGCGGCGGCGTCATTCAAATTGCCGTATAGGTAGTCGACGTGGGTCAGAAGGGCTACGGCCGGGAGCTTTCCGGTTTCCTTTTTGACTTCCTCTATCTTGTCGGCGTAAGCGTTCAGGTCGACCTTAAATTCTGGGTAGTCCCCGTGCGGAACCTCTTTTACATTCAGGCCAGCCAACTCTGCGGCAGTGTAGGTAGAATAATGTGCTAGACTGTCGACGACTACGGTGTCGCCCGGTTTGCCAAGCATCATGAAAGCTATGAATTTCGCCTCCCTGCAGCGCGTCACGACTCGCGCGACATCCATCCCCAAGAAGGTCGCGAGGTCCTCCATGAATTGAGCTATCGGTGGGCGCTCGATCGCATCAAGTCGCGCGGCTTTGGGTTGGCACCAGTCGCAGGTCGAGTAGCCGTCGCCGAACTCGAGGATGGCATTCCGCGCCTCTGGGGTGAGTACGCCTCCCCGCTGGATGGGGTGAAGGTTGATGTAGCATTCCTCACTGAAGTCGCGCTTCAGCCCGAGATATTGTTTGAGCCTTTCCTTGGAGATTTTTGGCATGCGCGCACTACCTCCTCTGCCTGCCGCACACGGGGCAGCGCGGGTTCCGTTTGATTTTCACCTCGTTGAATGTCATATCGGTGCCGTTGAATATCAACAGCCGTCCGACGAGCGGCTCACCTATCCCAGTGATGAGCTTGATTGTTTCCATAGCCTGTAGGCACCCGATCACCCCCGGCGTCGCTCCGAGCACTGGAAAGAGTGGTTTTTTGGGTGGCTCATGCGGCACCAAGCATTTCAGGCACGGGCCCTTCCTTGGCACGATCGTCATCATCTGGCCCACCAGCCCCTCAACCGCTCCGTGGACGAATGGGATTCGGTTGCGGACGCAGGCCTCGTTGAGCAGGTAGCGCGTCGGGTAGTTGTCCATCCCGTCAACGACTACATCGGCTCCCTTGATGAGTTTGTCCACGTTTTCAGGGGTTATCCGCTCGAGCTTGCTGTCGACCTTGACGTTCGGGTTCATCCCGTACAATTTCTCGACTGCGGACGCCGCCTTCGACCGCCCCACGTCGAGCTCCCAGTGCAGTATCTGGCGGTTGAGGTTTGTCATGTCGACCCGCTGCTCGTCGATTATGGTGAGGTGCCCGATTCCAGCCGCGACCAAGTAGACAGAAGAGGGACTGCCCAGCCCTCCAAGCCCCGCGACGAACACGTGTGCCCGCTTCAGCTTGAGCTGCCCTCTTTTTCCAAAACCTGGGATGAGTATCTGGCGGCTGTAGCGCCGGAGTTCGTTGGATGTCAGCCCGCCTCCCGAGACGGGTGGAAATATCGCTACAGTGTCCCCTTCCTTCAGTTTTGTGCTCAGTCCCTTGAGCAGGTTGATTCCGCGCCCGTTCACTAATATGTGTACGGTGTCGCGCAGTTTTCCATTTTTATCGTAGAGCTGTTTGGCTAATTCGGTTCCACAAATTTCTACGAGCTTGTCCAGCAAAGCGTTCACATCGGCGGCGTTAATTTCAACTTTATCTCTCCCAGCCACCTCTCGGAAGTTAGCAAAGAGTTTCACGGTAATTGCCATTGTCTCCCATCTCACGTTTGGGGTTCATCTATAAAACAGGTGTCAGCTCCTTGTAGTGCAAAAGAGTGTTAGCCCACGGGTTCGACCACGATCATATCGCGTTTCCACTTCGGTAACGTCCGTGGGCGATCCCAAAACGGCGACTCGCACCTGGGACATATCGTCGGGCGTACATCTTGCCTTGGAGCCCACTCGTGGCCACAACGTTGGCACTCGAACCTTGTCTTTTTAACTTTAGCCAACCCCACACCCCCATTTCATTTTTTGATCAGTCCATAATCTTGATATTTCTGGGTAACCGTTGAGAGTTCTTGAGATTGAGGCGATGGTAGGATTAGTTCTGGCAGCTTGCCCCAAGTTCCGATGTGGTCGCCTCGAACGATCAAACATCCAAAAATTTCTGGGATGTGTTTGGCGCGATTCAGACCAAATTCAATCGATGACTTAATATCCTCACCCTTCACAGCGTTCGCTATCGAGGTTGCCGCTGCGTCCGCCACTGAGGCCTCGCGCGCAACCGCGGCAACAGCGTCAGCTTCCCCGAAACTTATCGAGTGACCAATCGTGCCAGAACTCGTGCAAATGCCTATCGGCAGCTCCCCCGGCCGGACAAGGAATCCTATTTTTCCAGAGCCCTTCACGTCGCCAGCGAAGACCCCGATGCGGAAATCTCGGTTCCCCATTATCGCAATATCTCCGCCATTTTCGACCACCACGTTTTCAGCGCCAGCCTCCAGCGCAGCTTCGGCCGCGACCTGCGAGATTGCTCCGGCGACAGCTGCGAAGGGCCCAACTTCGGCGAGCTCGCCGGCCCTGAGCATGAGTTCGATGATTCTCGGGTGGGGCCCCTTGATCTTCAGGGGCTCGAGCGACCATCGGAACTCCGGGCGCAAGCGGATGAACCGCTCGATCTCGCCTCGGGCTCGCAGGCTGGCTTCGATTGCGGCATCTATCGCCAACTCCTCGTCGCACTTGATGAGGAGGTTAGTCTCCTTGAAGGACCATGTTCGCACGTACATCTGGATCACCTAGAACTTTGATAGTTTGAGCGCTCGTACTGGGCACGAGGGCACGCAGAGTTCGCAGTAGATGCACTTGTCCTCGTCGAGCTCTACCGATTTGTCTTCGGTTTGATAGAGCGCGCCGGTGGGACAGAGCGACAGGCATGCTCCACAGTCGAAGCACGAATCGCGGTCGAGCTGGATTGCGCGCTTGATCTCTCGGATTTCGATGCCCTTTCGCTCGAAAAGCTCGATGACCTTGTCCACGTCTTTATCAGAGGCATCGATCGCGAGCAGGATCTCCCCACCCCGCGGGCCGAACTCCGCGTAAAGGATGTTCAGCAGCAGCCCAGTCTCCTTGATTATCGAGGATAAGATGGGTTCGGTGGTCTTCGTCGCGTCGTACTTCAGCAGTATCTTTCGGGTCATCTTTTTCTCCCCCCCAGCAACTTTGATAGGTCATCGCTCGTCAGGATTCCCCTGAGTTCGCCCTTCGCATCTACCACCGGGACTCCAGAGATCCCATACTTATCAAGCTTCCTTGCCACAGCATCTATCGATTCATCTTCAGTTGCGGTGATCAAGTCGGTGGTCATAATCTCCGACAATTTCTTCTTGCCTGTTCCAACTGCTACAGCGATATCCCATGATGTCACGATACCCGCGAGTTTCCCTTTTGCATCGACGATCGGCAGGTGGTCGAAGTTCTTTTCTGAAAGTATCTTTGCCGCGCTAGTGATCGAGTCACTTGGCTTGGCGGTCACCACCTCTCGCGTCATCAAGTCCCTGACAAACGGGACGGCCGCGATCTGTCTCATCGGCTTGAACACGGTATCACGAGGCAAGAGCTCTGCTGGCTCGTTAAGAAGGAACTCCCCCTTTTCTATCAGCTTCTTCAACTTCGTAGCGATTTCTCTCGCAAATTTGAAGCTGCTGAGTGGGCTCACGGGCACGTCTTTGCCGTTGATTTCGATTTCCCCAGATCTAAGCTCCTCGTACGTGACCTCTCGCAATATTGGCCGGTCGCGCCTCGCCACCCCATAGTCGAGCAAGTTCGTCTTTATCTCGCCCTCGCCCAACCCGGCAGTTTTTGCGACGCGTTCGTTGATGATCGGGATAGGTATCCCAATTCCTATATAGAGCGAAGTGCCGTAGCGGTTGATGGTGCAGCCTCGCACGTATCTAGGATCCATTTTTTTGAGATCGCCAGTGACTATCGCAGTGCCCATCGCTTTAGTTGGAGCGTGTTGTGTTCCCTGACCAATTATGTATCCTTGCGTTCCGCCCACGAAGATTCTAGTGCCGATGCCGATGGTTTCGTAGTTCAAATCCTTGTGAAGTGGACTCAGCACGCCTGCTCCAGAAAAATTGACGTTGCCGTAACTTGGAAGCAGGGTACCCATGTATGTGTAAATTGTCTCATCTCTTGAGTTGGTCGCGGCCACGTATCGTTGGTAGATATTTCGTGGACTTACTAGGATGGCTTGGTTGATGTCGTGGATGGTTATTGTGGTGTCGATCTCCCTGCGCGGGTAGCAGTCTGTGCCGTATCCTTTGCCCTTTAGCTCAATTTCTTTTCCACGTACCAAGTCTTCGATTACATGCCCGCCGCCGTACTCCAAGCCTTTGGTAACTGAAATGGCAGTTGCACCGATGTAAGTGTCAACTGCTGCAAGCCCAGCATATGCAGGCACGTCGTTGAGGTATATCTCTCCGCCGCCCAGCTTTATCGGCGGGTCAGAGTGTCCAAAATTCAAGAACGCGCCTGAGCTACACATCGCCCCGAATGTGCCAGTGGTTACAATATCTACCTCTTCGGCGGCCCCTACCTCGCCCTTCTCTTGCACGATTTCCACCATTTCCTCAGCTGTCACTACAACGGCGTCGCCGCGCCTGATTCGCTCGTTTATCTCAGCCACAGACTTGTTTACTTTAGTATTGGCCAACTTGACTCCTCCTAATATTGAATATTAGTTGAAAATACTGCTATTTATATTTTTCTATTTAAATATTACTGCCAGGAATATCGAGATATCATTAGCTTTGGATAATAGGCTAAATACGTGTACAGAACTTATAAACAAAGGATGAAAACGTAATCAGGGGTTAATATGGTATCTTTCGAACCAGCTGGAGAAAAGGAAGTGACGAGGGCGATCGCCAGCGAGTTCATTAAAGAGTTTCAGGAGTATGCAGAAAGCGATGTGATCGTCGTTGGGGGCGGGCCGAGTGGCTTGATGGCAGCAAAGGGGCTAGCTGAGCGAGGAGTTAAAGTCCTCATCGTCGAACACAACAATTATCTAGGTGGTGGTTTCTGGATCGGTGGCTATCTTATGAATAAGGTAACTGTGCGAGCGCCAGCCCAAAAAATTCTGGATGAACTCAGGGTCCCGTACAGCGAGTACATGAAGGGGCTATATGTCGCGGATGGTCCGCATGCATGTTCAAGGCTCATCGCCGCGACGTGCGACGCTGGCGCAAAAGTCCTCAACATGACAAAGTTCGACGATGTCGTGCTTCGGGAGGGCAACAGGGTCGGCGGTGTCGTCGTGAATTGGACGCCAGTCGAAGCCTTGCCGCGCGCCATAACTTGTGTCGATCCTGTTGGACTTGAAGCGAGAGTTGTGATCGATGCTACGGGCCACGATGCGTCCGTGGTGAGAAAGCTCGAAGAAAGAGGGCTCATAAAAGTAGCGGGCTTCGGGGCGATGTGGGTAGAAAAATCGGAGGATCTCGTTATGGAGCATACGGGCGAGGCATATCCAGGCCTTATAGTTGCGGGCATGGCGGTTTCCACTACTTATGGTTTGCCAAGGATGGGCCCCACGTTTGGAGCGATGCTGCTCTCGGGCAAAAGGGCTGCCGAGGTCGCGTATGAGAAACTTCAGGAGTACAAGTGATTTTGCCACATCCGTATCGCGCATTTATCTGTACGACGATCCATCCGCAGAAAACCTCAAACTTTCTGAGATAGCGGATTACTTGAAAGAAAAATTGGGACCAATTCCGATAGATCGACGAGATCAGCTTATCGTCGCTAGCTCCGAGAGGAGTGTAGAATTTCTCGCAAAGGAACTTGCACGAGCAAAGATTCGCAATCTGGCTGAACCCCATCAAAAGTTTGACCCATTACATGGCGAAATCGAATTTGAAAAAAAACTTTTGAACAACCCTCGCAGCAAATTGTTTGGGATTTTGTACGATGGCGTCAAGCTACAGGATATCTTTTGGGAGATGATACCAGAACACGAGCGAGACCTTTCGCATGTCCATATAGTTTTCACGAATCGATTGTTTGGAACATGGGACGAAAACGACCGTCGGTACCACGCGAGGGTGAGTATCTACGGTTTCCCGTCGATTATTTCTACAACTGAAATCGTTGAAGCTCCAGCAAAGCCGAAGGAATTCTATCTCGAACAGCAGCTGACGGGTTTGCCGATCGAGCTGCTAAAGGAAAAATTTAGGGACAGGTTCATCGACTACGACGACGAACGGCTGACGGAGATCATAAAGGGCTACGTGATGCAGGCGATTTTCTACTTCATCGCGTCAAGCCCTTTTTGTGACGACAGGCAATGTCGTTTATACAACGCTCATTGGCAAGAAGAAGTGCTCGAAGCACAGTTGAAACAGCCAGAGTTCTGCGAGAGACATAAAAAAATGCTCGAGGGGGCGAGGAAAAAATTCAACTCTGGGCCATCGATTTGAGATAACCTTCAAAATCCTCTTCGAACGTTTTAACTTCCAAAATCTTTCCCAAGTTTCTTTCGATGATTGTGTCAAGCTCAAGTTCGCCGAAGAGGTCGTCGAGCACTTCTTGTTTCGTGCCCGTCGTCGGATATCTGGGCGTGGCATAGCAGCAGCCGGCGTGATGCGCCTGCCAGATGCCGAGCTTTTTAGAAATAGTTTCGATTTCATTCTTGTCCAAACCGAGGAGCGGTCTGAGGATCGGGAACTTTACCCCCGCGGAAGTCGCGCGAAGGTTTTGGAGGGTTTGAGTGGCTTTTTGGCCGAGCGATTCTCCCGTCACCATCGCGCTCGCACCTTCCTTTTCACATATTTTTTCCGCAACCTTGAACATACTCCTCTTGCAGAGCACGCATGTGTAGTTTCTTCGCGCGTCATTTTTCGTTATCGAGTTTAGGATCGGCCCCCACGGGTAGACAATGACTTTCTCAAACCCAATCGTTCCCTTTAAATCCTTCAATATTTTCATCGCGAGGAAGAACGAGTCCTCGCGCGTGAAAGGGTAGAGGCAGAAGTGCAACGGGATGATGTCAAACTTTTTTGCAACTAGGGCGCACGCGACCGGCGAATCTATGCCTCCAGAAATCAAGCAAACGACTTTTTCTTTTTTCATCGAGCCACAGTTAATCTTATAGCGATGTTATACACTTAAGCTCTCTTTGGACATGCCGGGGTAGCCTAGCGGTTAAGGCGGTGGGCTGCAGACCCGCTATTCGCAGGTTCAAATCCTGCCCCCGGCTCCAAATTTTTAGCAATTGGGATATTTGAGTCGAGTCAAGACTTTTAACCGTCGAAGATTATTGAAAAGGGATGAACGAATTAAACTTCCAGATCGCATACGGCGCCTTTTGCGCGGCGCTGGTCGCTGTACTATTGTTGGTTCTAGCGCGCGCCCTCCGCGGAACTGGTCACTGGCGCTCCGCTTTCGTTGGGTTCGCTCTGGGCACTTTCTTCGTCTGGGGTTTTGGACTCGCGGCTGAAATCTCGGCTCTGGTGGCCGGAATCTTGACTGGTTACCTCTTCGCGCGGGTTGCGTCGGACTGGAAGAGGCAGATGTACGCAGGCGCCCTAGTGTCTTCCTTGCTGATGATCGACTTGGTGTTCGCCGCGACATACTATGGGTTCAAGGTGCTCGCGATAACAGCAGGTTATTCGCTCGCGGATTACAGCGGAGGATTTTTCGCCGAGATGGTGGTGAACACTTTGATAACGACTTTTGCCTTCGTTGCATTCGCCGGATTGGGCGCGATTTTGGGCGGTTGGCTGCGCAAAGCCTTAAAGCCCGCCGAGCCAAAAGTTACTTCTGGAAGCGGGGTAGGGCAGCCAGGAGTGCCCGCCGGGCTCATAAAGATGCATTCTAGAGAAACCCGGAGGTCCCAGGTTCAAATCCTGGCCCCGCTACCTAATCAGACCAATTTTGTATAGGTACTCAGCTGCGAGCACTGCGCCCTTCGCTGCGCCGAGCTCCGTGTTGTGCGAAAGTACCGTGTACTGGAAGCCTTTGTCGAAAGCGTTCGCCTCCACTCCACCGATCACGGCGACCATGCCGCCCTCCATTTCCGCATCGAACCTCGGCTGCGGTCTATCGATAGCGTCCACTACCACTATCGGCTGCTTTGGAGCATTTGGCAGCTTCAACCTCTGCGGCTCACCCTTGTAGTTCTTCCAAGCCTCTTTCAACTCGTCGACATCGCACTTTTTCTTGGTTTCGATGAAGACGGACTCCGTGTGGCCATCTAGGACTGGCACGCGGTTGCACTTGCACGCGATTTTGAACCCCGCAGGTTTGATTTTTCCAGAGCTAAATTCTCCAAGTAGCTTCACCGTTTCTTTTTTGACTTTTTCTTCTTCCCCTTTTATGTAAGGGATGACGTTGCCCTCGAAAACGCCTTGAGTGAAATCTTTCAGCCCTTCTGGAAGACCACTGCCCTGCGTTTTGCGCTGTTCGACCCAAGCCCTGACCGCGCCGTAGCCTGCACCGGACACAGCCTGCATCGACGCCATCATCACGCTCTCCAACCCGAACTCGTCGTGCACAGGCTTCAGCGACATTACCAGCCCGATCGTCGTGCAGTTGGGCTGCGGAACGACGAAGCCCTTCCAACACCTGCTCTTTCGCTGAGCTTCGATGATCTTTGCGTGGGGCTCGTTGACGCTCGGGAGGTAGGTGAAGCTATCGTCGAAGTAGCGGTAGGATGAGGCCGTGCTTACGACCGGCTTGTCCTTCGCGATTTTTCCCTCCGCTTCCAGCGCAGTTTCGGATGGCAGTGCCGAAAAAAACAGGTCGCTCTCCTCGGTTCGCACGTTGCGGACGTCCAAAACAATCATATCTAATATTTTTTTGTCAGGCTTTTCCTTGCAGAACCACCTTGAGCTTTCCTTCCCGTAGTCCAGCGCGTCCGCGTACTTCTTGCCGGCCGATCTTTCCGACGCGTATAGCGCCTTTATCTCGAACCACGGGTGCTTCTGTAAATTAACCACGAACTTCTGCCCGACCTCGCCCGTGGCGCCTAAAATCGCCACTGGAATTTTTGCCATTTGGCCACCTTGGTATTGTATGCTTTACACTGCTTTATAATTTTAATTAGGCAGCGCAATACTAGTTTTAGGTGTTTTGATTGCCAAGACGGAAGTATGGGCACATGGTTGGGCCGCTCCCTGTCCCACCGCCACCTGAGAAGTGCCGCTTTTGCAAGCATGGGCGGCCGTGCCCCATTCACAAAAAAGTTTCCAAAAATGAATAGGCGTCTCACCCGTTCTTGATTTCAAAAAGCGGATGGCATTCGATTTTTTTGACTGAAAGTAAATCTTTGTATCGAGAAGGTGTGCGCTTCTTTATTCTATCGCATAACAAGTCGAATTCATATCTCAGTTCACTTCGAGTTATTGGAATTTTTTCTACAATTTTCGTGGGCCCGATTTTTTCTTTGTTAAAATTGTAGTCACGTCTTTTTGATTCTTTCCAAATTTCAACCAAGTAATTTGCTATGGCGTATTGGGGGTGTGGGTGACCCTTGAATTTTTTCAACTGGGGATGATTTTTATGGCTTTTAGTTTCACCTTTCAAAACTTTTTGCGCCAGCAACGATTCTCGCCATAGTGCCACTAGGCCAATAGAATCAAGATATTTTGGGTGTATACTCCACAGCCTCATGTGTTTGCCTCAAGGTACAATTATTGGTTTTATTGTTGTGAACGCAAGCCCAGAACATCCTGCATATCGTGGACGACGCCTGGCTTCCCTTTTTTGACCACATGTCGTATCGCTTTCATCACTCCCGCTGCAAACGTCTCACGGCTGTGGGCGTGGTGTGCGATCTCAATTTTTTCCTGAGGGCCTGAAAATATCACCGTGTGGTCTCCGACGACGTCCCCCTGCCTGATGGACCTGATCCTTACGCTGTCCTCGCTCTTCCCAAGAGCTTTCGCGATGATCTGGGCGGCTCTCTTCGCGGTCCCGCTTGGGGCATCTTTTTTGCCGATATGATGCACCTCGACGATTTCCACATCGTAGCCATCGCCGATGATCTTCGCCATCCCCTCGATCGATTTGAAGAAGACGTTGACTCCCACGGACATGTTCGGGGAGATGACCGCTCTGATTTTTTTGTTCTTTATGATTTTTTCCATCTCCGTCAGCTCTTCCTTTGTAAATCCCGTGGTGCCGACCACGACAGAGATTCCGGCATCGGCGGCAGTTTTCATGTTTTGGATGGCGGCGGCAGCGTTCGTGAAGTCCACAAGCACATCCGACTTTGATTTCTTCAGCGCCTCGGCCAATTTGTCTGCTCCGACCACGCTTACATCGAGCCTGCCTACTCCGGCGAGCTCTCCGGCGTCTTTCCCTTCATCTGGCGTGCCTGCAACGTCGATGGCCGCCACTAACTTCATGTCGGATTGGTTCGAAATTTGCTTGATTATCAGCTTGCCCATCTGCCCGCAGGCGCCGCAGACGGCGACGCGAATCATCTCCGCACCAGCTTGAGTTCGACCAACACTTTGCGCAATTTCTCTTTGTTTTCTGGAAGCATTTCGACGAGCGGCAGCCTCAGTGGGCCTGCAGCCATGCCCATCATTTCCATCGCGGCTTTGACCGGCGCCGGATTTGTTTCAATGAACAACGCTTTGAAGAGAGGGAGTAGCTCGTGCTGCATCTCTCGCGATTTTTCCATGTCGCCCCCGAAAAAAGCATCGACCATCCTCGCTATTTTGTCCGGCACTATGTTTGAAGCAACCGATATCACTCCGACGCCCCCCAGCGCCAATATTGGGAATGTCAGAATATCATCACCAGAGAAAATGATGAAGTCCCTGCCCGTCATGTGGATTATGTGCATTATCTGCTCGAGGTTACCACTGGCTTCTTTTATGCCGGCGATGTTTTTCACTTTCGAGAGCTTCGCTACCGTCTCTGGTTCCATGTTGACTCCGGTGCGCGAAGGGATGTTGTAGATGAACTGTGGGATGTCTACGGTTTCAGCCACTTTTTTGAAGTGCTCGTAGAGTCCGCGCTGCGTGGGTTTGTTGTAGTACGGCACAACCGATAGCGCGGCGTCGGCTCCGACTTCTTTCGCGTAGCGGGTGAGCATGATCGCCTCGTGTGTGCTGTTGCTTCCTGTGCCGGCCATCACTGGCACCCTGCCTTTCGCTGCTTCGACCGTCACCTCGATGGCGCGTTTGTGCTCATCGTAGTTCAGGGTCGCACACTCTCCGGTGGTTCCAACCGGCACCAAGCCATGGATGCCGTGTTTGATCTGGAACTCGACGTTTTTCCTCAGCCCGTCCTCGTCAAGTTCACCTTTCGCGTCGAGTGGTGTCACCATCGCCGTGTACGCGCCTCTAAATTTGATCAAGCCCCGACCTCCTTCATCGCCTGCTGCAGGAGCCTCAGCGCATGGCTGCGGTCGCTCCAGTTCACGAAGAAAGTTATCGAAGCCCTGCTAGAGAAGATCTCGATGATGTTTATCCTATGTTTTGAAAGCGGCTCCGTGAGTTTCGTGATGATGCCCGAGGTCTCAATAAATTTCTCGCTCTCCGCGATTATCATGGCGATGTCGCCTTCGCTCGTCACGGATTTCATGATTTTATTTTTTGCCACAGCCTCGTGCAGTATCTCGATGGCTCGTCTCGAATTTTCGTCTGCCACGTAGAGCGAGAACGATCTTGGACCTATCGAAACTCCGTAAATGTTTATGCCCGCCTCGCTCAGTGGTTCAGATGTTTTTGCGAGCACACCTGGCATTTCCTGCATTTTCTCGCCGACTATTGTCAGCATCGCCAACGGTTTCTCATACGCTCTAACGCCCATTTTTTCACCTCTTGGCCCAATTATTGCTGTACCGCGAGCAGATAAATTACCGTATCTGAAGTGGATTATTTTTGCATTTATTTTTGGATTTTTATAGTCGAGCGCGCGTGGATGCAGGACTTGCGCGCCGTATCTCGCGAGGTCGCGCATCTCCTCCACCGTGATTTTTTCGAGGAGGTGGGGGTTCTTCACTTTGCTTGGGTCAGCGCTCATCACCCCATCGACATCTTTGACTATGATGACCTCATCAGCATCGAGGCACGTCCCGATGAGGAAAGCGGTTATGTCGCTCCCGCCTCTACCAATCGTAGTTATGCGTCCTTTCACATCCCTCCCCAGGAAACCACAGATGACTGGGATGATTCCTTTCCTTAGCAGGGGCAGGACATATTTTTGTACTCTGAGCCTAGTTTTGGCTGAGTCGATTTTTGCTTTGCCGAACTCGGAGTCGGTCACGACTGGCCATTCTTTGCATGCCGGATCAATGTATTGAGCTTTCGCGCCAAGGCTGTTGAGCGCCGCGGCAAACACCCTGACGCTCGTCCGCTCGCCTTTGGCCATGATGTCGTCCATCTCCCTCGCGCTGACCTGGCCTTTCGTGCTGATTTTGGCGATTTCTATGAGCTCATCGGTCACGTTCCCCATCGCGGACACCACGACCGCGACCCTCGTGCCTTTTTTGTATTCGTTGTAGACCGAGCGTGCCGCCCACCTGACCCTGTCGCCGTCGCCCACCGTCGCTCCGCCGAATTTTACAACGATCGTCCTCATTCCAACCAGCTCGGGAGTTTGTCTAGGCGCGTCAAGTCATCGTATGTTTCGCGCAATCTGATCACTTCGGCTTTTCCGTTGTTTACCAATATCATCGCGGGCCGTGGTTTTGCGGTGTGTTGGCTGGACATCGCAAGCCCATATGCTCCAACATCGAAGACGGTGAGCAGGTCGCCTTGCTCGATCGCCGGCAGCCTCCTTTTTTTGCCGAGGAAGTCGCCACTTTCGCAGAGAGGCCCGGCGACGTTTACGATTTTGGTGTTTTTCGCCCGCATTTTGTTCGCGACCTCTATGTGATGGTATGCTCCGTAGAGCGCCGGCCTTATGAGCGCGTTCATGCCGGCATCGGCCGCTACCCATTCGGGCATGTTCGGGCGCTGTTTGACGTAGCCGACCGTAGTAAGGAGCACGCCTGCGTCCGCGACGATGTAGCGCCCCGGCTCAAAGACCAGCGTTGGGCGCTCGAGCTCCCGCTCCTCCACCATGCGCCCGATTATTGGGACTATCCTGGACGCGAGTTTCTCTGGCGGCAAAGCTTTCTCCCCAGGTTTGTACGGTACGCCGAGGCCCCCGCCGAAGTCCACGAATCGAATGTCGATCCCAATTTCTCTTTTTATCCGCACCACTAAGTCCATCAATTTCCTAGCTTCCTCCTCGAAGGGCGCAGTGCCCAATATTTGCGAGCCTATGTGCGAGTGGATGCCGACGACTTGTACATTTTTCATCCTCGAGGCCATCCTGTAAGCTTTCAACGCTTGGCCGCTGGCGACATCAAGGCCAAATTTGCTCTCCCGCAGCCCGGTCGCTATGTAGGGATGCGTTGGCGTTTTCACGTTCGGGTTGACCCTGAAGCCTATGCGCGCCTGCCTCCGCAACCTCGAGGCGATGCGCTGCACGGCGTGAAGCTCTTGGATGCTGTCGACATTTATTAAGGTTCCGTGGGAGATTGCTAGCCTGAGTTCCTGCGGGGATTTGTGGTTGCCGTTGAACACAGTTCGCCCCCCTGGCACGCCCACGCATATCGAGTTCTGCAGCTCGAAGCCTGAGCTGATCTCCGCGCCAGCGCCTTCCTCCTGCAGGATTTTACATATCGCTAGGTTGGAGTTGGCTTTGTACGCGTAGCAGACCATGACGTTTCGCCAGAGTTTTGAAAAAGCTCCAGAAAATCTACGGTAGTTCTCGCGTATCCTCTGCTCGTCCATCACGTAGAGTGGCGAGCCGAATAGTCCGACCAGCTCAACCGCGTCGCAGTCGCCTATCACGAGGTGTCCCGCTCTATTCACACCGAAGTGGTCTTTTAACATCAACATCTTTTCTGCACCTCACCTATCGCCTGCTCAAAAATATTCAAACCTAGCTCAAGCTCGCGCTCGCTGATGACGAGCGGAGGAACTATCCTTATCGTCGATTGCCCACCGCGGAAGACTATCACGCCTCTGTCGTTGGTAGCTTTGACTATGGCGTCCCTCTCTTTGACGGCAGGATGTTTGCGTTTTCTATCTCTCACGAACTCCACCGCCAGCATCAAGCCTTTTCCTCTCACGTCTCCGATCAACTCATATCTGTTTGCCATCTCCTGCAATCTGTTGAGAGCTAGCTTGCCGAGTTTCGCGGCGCGTGCCACGAGTTTCTGTTTTTGGAGCAGATCGAGACCAGCGAGTGCCGCAGCGCAAGCTAGGAGGTTGCCTCCGAACGTGTTCGCATGCGCTCCAGGGGCCCAGTCCATGACGCTCGCTTTAGCTATCGTGGCACCGGCTGGGACCATGCCACCCGCCAACGCTTTCGCCATGCAGATGATGTCTGGCACCACTCCCCAGTGCTCGATGGCGAACATTTTGCCGGACCTCCCCATGCCCGTCTGGACCTCGTCGGATATGAACAGCCAGCCGTGGTCGTCGCACAGCTCCTTCAACATCGGGTAGTACTCGGGTGGGGGGATGATGTATCCCGAGTTCCCTTGGATCGGCTCGGTTATGACCGCCGCCACCTCCTCCGCGGGCGTCGTGGTTTTGAGGGAGTGGCGGATGAACTCGATGCACGGGAGGCCGCACCCCGGGTAGCTCTGTTTGAATGGGCAGCGGTAGCAGTATGGGAAAGGCATGAAGCTGACCCCAGGCACCAATGGAGAGAAGAATTGTTTATGCGTGGGGCTGCTCGACGATAGGCTCATCGCCCCGAATGTCCTCCCGTGGAATGCTCCGGTGAATGCAATCATGCGGGGCCTGCGAGTGTGCCACCGCGCGCATTTGAACGCGGCTTCCACAGCCTCCGTCCCGCTGTTCGAGTAGAAGACGCGTTTCTCGAATTTTCCAGGGGCGATGGCGCAGAGCCTCTCGGCAAGCCTCACCTGGATGTCGTAGTAGAGGTCCGTGCCGGCGAAGTGGGTCATCCTAGCCGCCTGTTGCTGGATGGCGCGCACGAGCTGGGGGTTCGAGTAGCCGTAGTTGAGGACGAACATGCCGGACGATAGATCCAAGAACACATTGCCGTCGACATCGCGCAGGTAACAGCCGTAGCCTTCCTCTCCGACGATCGGGTCGCAGCGCGTGTATGATGGGGACATCACCCTTTTATCCCTCGCCATGATTTTCCTCGCCCTCGGCCCGGGTATGGGCGTGACTATGTGAGGCCCCCTAGCCCAACGTGGTTTAGCCAAATCTATCACCTACTTCACTAAAATCGCAGAGAATACTTAACGTTGGCGGTCGGTCAACTGGGGCAGCGCGCCTTAAAACCATCAGCCCTTAAAGCACTCCCTCATTGACCTTCCTCACTTAACTCTTGGGCGTGGGTTTAAAAAAGGGTTTTGTTAGGTTTCCATCAACATTTTAGGAGAGTTTTTAACTCGGCAAGAAGTTTTCATTATGAGGTTCCATGATGTCGATAGCACGTGCTGGAAAAAAGGATGTACTCGCAGTGCTTCCCAAACGGAGGCCAGAGGCGCACAAGGGCGAGTACGGCAGGTTGTTGATAGTTGGTGGCAGCTCCAGATACACGGGTGCGCCAGCGCTCGTTGGCCTAGCTGCGCTCCGCTCTGGCGTAGATCTGGCCGTGGTGGCAGCGCCCGCCGAGACAGCTTTAGTGATAAGCTCGTTTTCACCCGATTTCATCACCATCCGACTCAAATGCCACGACTTGGAGCCAGCAGCGCTATCGCAGATTCAGGAAGACATCAAGAGGGCAACTGCAGTCGTCGTTGGGTCAGGATTGGGGACGCTGGCTTGCACTCGAGACGCGGTCGTCGAGCTCGCGCGGACGCTGGCCAAGACCGATCTATCCGTGCTCTTCGATGCGGATGGGCTGAAGGCGATGGCCACCGAGCGTGAGCTCTTGCGAAACCCTCGATGGGTCGTGACGCCCCACGCAAGGGAGTTCGAACTCCTGACGGGCATGGACCTGCCGAAAGATACCGCGGGCAGAGCGGAGGAGGTCAAAAGAGCCGCGAAGGAACTCGGGTGCACCGTCCTGCTCAAGTCTCACGTCGACGTGATAGCCTCGCCAGACGGCAAAGTTGCGCTGAATCAAACGGGCAACCCGGGCATGACGGTCGGTGGTACTGGAGATGTTTTGGCTGGCATCGTTGGAGCTTTTCTATCTCAGGGCGCAGAGCCGTTCCGCGCTGCCGTGGCGGGCGCTTGGGTTTGCGGCCGTGCCGGTGATCTGTGTTCGAAAGAAAAGGGTTATGAGTTCATCGCCTCCGATGTTATAGAGAAGTTGCCGGAGGTATTCAAAGAAGTCAGGAGAAGGTGAAGCCATGACGAAGTTCGAGGCCGCCGAAAAACGATTGTTCGGATTCAAGATTTGCATGCGTTGTAACGCTCACAACCCGTGGAAGGCGTCGAAGTGCAGGAAGTGCGGGTATCGCGGTTTGCGCCCGAAGGCGAAGGAGTCGCGTGGGTAGATGTGGAAACCCTCCAAAAAACTTGTAACGTGGATTCTCATCATTTTGCTGATTTATAATGTTTTAACACTAATTGCTACGTGTGATTCAGCTAGGTCAGTTTATACAAGCCCTTTACAAGATGAATTTTACCCCTCACTTGATAATTTGTATGTTCGAAATCTCAATAGCCATTGGACTATAGAACAAGAAGTAAATTGGTGGGCAACAGAGATGAATAAAATAGATAATGCACCCCGAATTATCGTGTCTTTTCCAAGAAATTGGGGGTTGAGCGCATCCAACGAAATCTGGGCATACGAGTTCAAATTTGAGAGAATAGACAATACAATACGATTAGTTAATACTGGAGAAAATATTGGCATTAGAGAGTACACACGTTTCAACACATATGATTGGTTAAAAAATTTATTTGTACCTTGGATGCTTGATAGGTACTACAATTACTTTGAATTTATAGGTCCATTCAGAGGTCTGTTTGTTGTTGAGTGGAATAAATATATTGGAAATATAGAGAATTCGATCGTATATCTCCACTGGGAAAACCTAGATTTTGTTTTGGTTCGTGTAATCAAGAGCTCTTCCGGTGTTGAGTATAGTCCATGGGGGCCCATACACCTTCTAATTGTGCTTGGAGCACTTGTTTACGTTAGAAAACGGTGGCACTAAAAATAGCTTCTTTTGGAGCAAGGTTATTTAGCGCCAAATAAATCTGTATAAGGAAATCTAGGGGCTCGAAAGATGAAAGTTGAGGAACGTTTAAAGCAAACGATTAACCGCGACGGCGCCGCGCACCTCACTTTGATCGACCCGGAAAAGCAGGAGCCAAAGGCGGCTGGAGAGATGGCTGCGGATGCCGCCTCTGCTGGTACCGACGGCATAATGGTCGGCGGCTCCACGCGCGCTGGTGGCGAGCTCCTCGACCGAACCGTTTTGGAGGTAAAAAAAGCCACAAAACTGCCGGTCATCCTTTTCCCGGCGAGCGAGGCTGGGGTCAGCCGCCACGCGGACGCCATTTTCTTTATGAGCATGCTCAACTCCCGCGACCCATATTTCATCACAGGAGCCCAAAGACGCGGAGCGCCCCTCGTCAAGCGCTTCAAGCTCGAGCCCCTGCCGATGGCCTACCTGTTGGTCGAACCAGGAGGCGCAGCTGGGCGCGTTGGGGAGGCCGATCTCATCCCTCGCGACGAACCGGAACTCGCGGCCGCATACGCCTTAGCCGCGCAGCACTTGGGAATGCGCTTCGTCTACCTAGAGGCCGGCTCCGGGGCAGATAGGCCGGTGCCGGTGGAGATGGTGAAGGCCGCGCGGGATGTGATCGACGTGACGCTCATCGTCGGCGGCGGGATAAGGACGCCAGAGGCCGCGGCCGAGCGAGTCAAAGCTGGGGCGAACATAATAGTAACGGGTACGCTTGTGGAACGTGCCGCCGATAGGGTTAAAAAAATCAAAGAGATTGTTAAGGCGATCAAATCAGCTTGCGGTGCTTAGCGCATGAGATGCAAGCGTAGGCCTTGTAGCCCCCGGTGAAGACGCGCCTGTGGTCGATGCCGGGAATTTTCGGGTCAACCCTGAAACCCCTCGTCACGGCAGTCGCCTTTATCCTGGGCACCTGGCGGCCGCAGTAAACGCACGACACTGGCTGGCTTCTCCCTCCAACCTTGTACAAGCCCCACTTCTTTCCCATCGTTTCAACCACACGTTATTCAGAATTGTGGTCTATAATCGTTTGGGTTTACGGTAGCGTGTAGCCGCCGTCCGACACTATGCACTGTCCTGTTATGAAGCTCGATTTGTCGCTCGCTAAAAAGACCACTAAATTTGCGATGTCCTGTGGTAGGCCCATCCTGCCGAGAGGTATCATCTTCTTCGTTTGCTCGATTATTGTTACATCCGGCGCCTTTGTCCCAGGAGTGTCTATTGGCCCAGGGGCGATGGCGTTCACGTTTATCTTATGTTGCGCCACTTCAAGCGCGAGCGATTTGGTGAAACCGGCTATCGCCGCCTTGCTCGCCGAGTAATGCACCAGGCTGGGAAAACCGACCACAGCGCCGGCGATCGAGGCGAGGTTTATTATCTTTCCGTACCGCTGTTCGATCATCTTCGGCAATACCGCCTTCACGCAGTAAAAAGTTCCTTTCAAGTTCACGTTCAAAACCCTGTCCCAGTCTTGCTCGGTCATCTCCGCGAACGGCTTGAATGGATAGATTCCAGCATTGTTCACGAGGATATCGACCCTCCCGAATTTATTTAGGGCTTCCTTCACCATGCTCGCCACATCTTCCCTGTTTGAGACGTCGCATTTGACGGCCAATCCTTGGGAGCCCATCGCCTCGATTTCCTTCGCAACTTCGAACCGCTTGTCCGTGATATCGGCGACGACAACCTTCGCGCCATCCTTTGCTAAGGCTAATGCGATCCCTCTCCCTATCCCTTGACCAGCTCCGGTCACGATGGCGACCTTGTCCTTCAATTCGACCATTTTATCATCAACAACAGTGTGTTTCTCTATATAAATCCAATCCTCTTTGGTTCTGTTAATTTATCGGGGTTTGTTTTTTCCTTATAAACACCCTCCGCCCAAAGCTTTGACGGGAAAATCCTGACGGGTGAAAATGCCGGAGAGCTTGTTGCATCATCCAATCCTGTTTTTCCAAAGACGTATTTTATACGAAAATAGAACGAAGAAAATACAGATTTTTAAGGGAGAGGCGACAGACATGAGGTTGAAGTTCGAGGACATGTGCGAGCTGCGCAGACGTGTCGTCGAGCTCGTTGATCAAGAAAAGGTGAGGATAAAATGGGAACACATAAGGCCGAGCCACGACGTGCGAAGACACGAGATATTGGCGGCGTTGCGGTACGGCACACCGCTGAAACCGGACAGGGAAGTGGAGGGACGATACGTCACGTGGTCGAGTTTGACGGAGGACGGAAGGGTGATAAGGGTCGTGCTCGAGGTCCAAAAAATCGACGGGGAACTCGTGGTCGTCGTGACCGCGTTCGGGGAGGAATAAAAATGGAAAGACCGAGGGATGAGGAGATCCACGTCGTGACAAAGAAGGAGATGGAAAAGGTGCGCCGATTGCTCGCGAGAGCCGACGCGCGAAAGGAGAGCCCGCTGAAGGGGATGCGCGGCGGGACCTGCCCGACCTGCGAACAGCCGACGATGGACTACGCCGAGAACATGATTCACGAGATCTACCGCACGGGGGAGCGCGTGGTGATAGCAGGTCTCACGGGGATGAGGTGCAGGAATTGCGGTGACCAGGGGTACGATCTAAAATCGAGCGGGATCATCGAGCGCGTGCTGGACGAGCGGGCGCCGGGGGGCTACGAGTGCACGATAACCACGCTCGGAGGGCAGAGGCTGGGCATCTACCTGCCGAAGGATGTCGTCCGGGAGATGGACATCGCGCCCAAGCAGAAGGCCGTGATCAAGCTGCTGACGAGGCGCCGCATGGTGATCGAGGTCTGAGGGGTCAGCGAATTACTTTTTCTTCTTTCCCCAGAATTCGTGGGCTTCCTCTTCCATCTTTTCGAGCCTGACGTAGTAGTCCGGGAATTCGTTGAGGTGCGCCAGGGCTATTTTGCCCGTGACCAAAAGGTTGTCGTGCGTCACATTTGTTGCGGGATCCTGTAGACCGTGTTCTAGCTCCACTTCCATTCCCCTCCTGTATTGGCCCACGTCGAACTTGTCCCACTTGATTCCCAACTTCTCGCCGATCTCCTTGGCCTCTTTCTCGGAGATGTGTTTTTTGGCCCCCATTTTCACCACCCTATTTTTTTGTTAATAGTTGTTTTCTGTCATTTAAAACATTATACAGATTTCAGTCAGGAGAGGCTGAAGGAGATATACGGCAAGGCTGGGTTGAAGGTACTAACATGACTTCGCTTTTCTTCCAATAATTTCAGGAGTTTTTCGAAAGGTTTTATTCATTCCAGATTAAACTTGTTCTAGATAGTATGGACGAAATAAAAGTGTTTGTTAGTAGCTCCATGGAAGAATTGGAGGATGAAAGACAAACAATAAGGAAGGTTATAACGCAAATACCTAAATTTGAGCCTGCCATGTTTGAGGACTTTGGAGCAAGAACAGAAGCTTCTAGGAAGGCGTGTGTCGAAAAAGTAGAAAAAAGCGATATTTATTTAGGTATTTTCTATGATAGATTCAGCGAACCCACGGCAGAAGAATATTATGAGGCCGTTAAATTAGGGAAAGATATTCTTATTTATATCAAGGAACCAAAAAAAAGAGAAGAAAGACTTTCAAGTTTTATTGAGGAGCTAAAGAGAAAACATATCATCTCAGAATTTAGAAATGTAGTCGACCTTGAAGAAAGAGTAAGAGATGATTTGCTAGGGGTGGTCACACGAGAGTATCTAAAAACCCAGTCACAAAGAATGAAGAAACAAGACATAGCGGAGAATGACAAGGTAAAAATTAGGCTGGCTCTCAATTATCTCTGTTCGATTAATTTAGTTGATTCGTTCATGGGTAAAAAAGGTAGAAGCTATAAAGTTACCGCCAAATTCTTGGGAATGTTGGCGGCCAATATTGTTAAAGAGTTTGAAGAAGTGATAATTAAAAAAGGAAAGAAATTTGAGGATACTAAACTCGATGATATGGAAATGCTTTTTGCGGGAGCAATCGTTATTAGCATACTTCGAGAAGCAAAACAAGCTATCGAAAAACACGTTCTAGCAATCTACGTAACTGTTTTATCGGGCTTGGTCGTAGGAACAAAAAGTAAAGAGAAATTTTTGATAGATTTAAAGAAGGGTCTAATGAGGGCATCTGATATATCATCACACTAAACGTTTAAAATTTAACTCGACTACTCAGCGAGTCCAAGATACGTTTAGTTATCTGCAAAGCCCATGCTGCTGTTTGTTTCGGGGGAATGGTGCCTTCATGTATAGTCATGTTTCTAATGTGTTGTAATTCCCTTAACGAATGCAACTCGCGCTTATCGATTAATTTATTTATTGCCGCGAAATAAATTAACCAACCAATAGGTCTTTTTTCAAGCTCTTCTTTTTTGCGACCAATATTTAACAGAGCATTTCTCAGCGAGAGTTCAATTGCGATAGCAGACGTAGCAATTGATTCCAGGTACCTCCCTTGCGTGTAGGCTCGTTGAGCCAGACCGAACATAATTCTGGGGCGATCTTTGACTGTTGGTTCAGCCGCGAGTTTAGCAGCCTCTCTGATTACTAACTTTTCAACATTTTGGGCGGTTGCTTTCTCCTTTTCGATTATTTCTAATCCTCGTTTGAGGGTGTCAAATAACAATTGATCCAAGTCTCTCTTGATTTGATGATGCAACTCTTTGTTTCTTTTGAATTCATGATATTTAAATCGATTTTTTAGTTCTTCTTTTATGAATTCTCCAAGTTTGTCATTTCTATGTTTAGAACTTTTAACATAGGATAAACACCGCTTTCTGTGCTTTACTGCTTCATAATATTCTTCAATGGTTAATTTAGAATATTGATTTCCAAAAATCCCAATGTAGATGTCACACTCTCGGGCTGCTTTTAGAGAAGCACTTCTAACGTCTTCATCAGAGGCTCCGCGGAATTCCAAAGGGGTGCAGTCAAGAAATGGTATTTTGCGAATCATTTTAGGCAATTCTTTGCGCTCTCTTTTGAACTCTTTTGAATCAGAACTGAGAAACACGTCAAGCTTGGTTTTCATAATCCCCAGTCCTGAACATTGATATTTTGGGGTCATACTCCAGAATATATTTTTTCTTTAATTTCTTCCGTAACCTCAAACGAATATATTTTTGCTTTATTTATGAAATCTTCTGTAGCTTTGATAGCATCTATACAATCTTTTTTAGAAGGAGTGTAACCTTGATGTTTCACCCTATTGTCAATATCAAGTACGTGCTTCTTAATCTCCTTTAGATATTCAACAGGGCCAACCCCTTCAGAAACGCAAATCTCGATAATTTTGTTAGTATTAATTTTTGTGATAGTTGTGGGTATGTTTAGCTTATCTTTTAGAGCTAATTCAATGCACGTATTCAAATTATTGATTACTGATGGTCGATCGTTGTTATCAAAAGAAACACCGGCTTCTTTTAACTTATCCTCCGCTCCCTGAAAGATTTTTCCCCCTTCTATCTTCTCTTTGCTACTCGTTTCTAGTTTTAATAATTCTAGGATGTAATCACAAGCTATTTGTGCACCCGTTGGGGTTAGAGAACTGCTATTGCTTCTTACTGATTCAAAAAAAACTATATGCTCTGGCAATTCCTTTATAGCTATAGAAAGAAGGTTTTCGAGTTTAGACCGTGTAACAACCGCATCTTTCAACGAAGAATGAGCAGATTTAATCAGGCCTAACTCGTTTATCAAAGACTTTGCAAGATACTCAAGTTCGCTTTTCTTCATAGAAGTAATTATGTGTTATTGATTTAAGAAGATTAACGAAAGCCGGCGAATCGGCCATAACCCACCTTCTGTTTTAAGGCAGCATTTCGCTAAGCGGGCTACCACCCGCCTCCAGTAGGTGTTCCTCGGCGGTTATTTGCCCTTGCATCCTGCGGAATGACCGTTTCATCCCTGCCAGCTCGACCTCAACTTTTCGCATCATCGCGCAAGTTGGCGGGTGTCGTTTCTGTGTCAGGATCTGGCCTCGCGACCAGGTCTTCGCAGACCCGCAGTCCTACTCGATGGATGGAGTTTCCTCAGGCTTTCGCCCGGAAGCTGCCCACCGACTCGCCAGCAGTTAGAGTTATGTTTTTAAGTTGTAAAAGGGTTATCATATGAGCCAGGGTTGTCGCCCTTCTAGAAATCTCTTTTCTAAGAGCCTCTTCCGCAGGTTTTGACATGTTTTAATGACATGGGATGAATACAAGGAAATAGAGGGGCTTGCTGTCAAGCGACGGAGAATTCGTCATAGGCGAGTTTGATTTATATATACTCGGAAGATTAAACATGTAGAATGGTGGTTCGTCGATGAAAGCTAACCAGATAGTGGGCCCGATAGTAGCAGTAATAGCACTCTCGGTAGCAGCATACTTTATTTTCCAGGGTAACCAGCAGAGTGGGGTAGTGGGAAATCCAGCCGGTACGGTCACAACCGAACTTCGTTACGACATTGGTAGTCAAAGTTGCATAAACTTTGAAACTGGGGCTTTAGCGGCAGGCGGTGAAAATTATGACATGAAATTAGAGAGTAGCTGTAATTTTCATACATTTGATCTAACCAATATAGCCGATGTCGGAGCCGTATCCAGTCTTGGTCAAATTACAAGTATTCCAACTTCTGGATGGGTTACAACATGTTCAGCCGTAAAGTACCATGGGTATGTGGTTAAGACTGTAGAAGGCCACTACTACAGAATGTTCGTAAGTGATTATATCACATCAGCCGAGATCACAACCCAGGGCGGGGTTGTAGGTTTTACGATCAAGTGGGCTTCCCTTTAAGGCGATGTATCCCTAATTACAGTATAGTGCAAAACAAACTTCCTATTTTTAAGTTTTGGCCCAGCCTTATGATACTCGAGTTGCCGTCCACGAATCGCTGAGGGCCCTGCCACCAGGGGTAAGTGGATCTATTATTGTTCCAGTGGCCGTCCCGTTCGATACAGAAGTGGCGTTCGGGAATCCCGCGTTCAATGTTCCGATATACGTCCCTGTTAAACTCCCCGACCCATAGGTTGCGCTGACGTTGAAACTCATCGTGGTGCCAGACATGCTGCCATTCGTGATATTGATGGTATAATTGCCAATCCCCGCCGCGTATCCCGTCAAGCCAGAGATCGTAAAGTTACCAGAACTGTTGACTGTGACTGTCGCTGTCCATCCAGAATCTACGCTAACTATCCTCCAAGTCTGAGCGCCTCCACCGCCTCCGCCGCCCCCTCCAAAGAAACCCTGGCTCCAAAACACGCCCGCGATGACTCCGGCAGCAATGAGGCCCGCTACGAGCCCCGCCAGCAAATTCATTTTCACGTTGACTTTGGGTTTTTCCTCTTTCTTTGGTTTGTCTTCGCCGAGTTCGATATAATGTCCTGTATGAGAATCTGGAGCGCGTCCTACCTTTTGTGGTCTCTTGATCTCCGATGCTTCTGCCCCGGCCACGCCCTCCGGTTTTTCAGGCTTTTCGTATCTGGGTTGCAGTGGTCGCCCGCCAGGCATTCTCTTTGGAGCCGGAATTTTGGGAGAAGGTGTTATTACCGGCCTTTTCTTTCGCTTTCCACCCTTGCCCGCCAAGTCTTTCCCTCAGTCGGACATTATCTTACTACGTATTAACTTTTTCAGATGTCGGAAAAAACTTTTTTTAGCTTGAGAACATATACTCAGTTAGGGAAAATGGACGAAAAAGTGCTGCACACAGGCGAGGAGTTCCTGATCAGGCTGGCGAAGGGAAAGTACGCGCACTTGGAATACCACATCAGCGCCGACGCTTTGTACATAGATTCTACGTTTGTGCCCGAGGAATATCGCGGCCGAGGTCTGGCCGATACCCTGATGAAGGCGGTCATCGAACACGCGAAAGATAATAAACTGAAAATCGTGCCGGTCTGCAGCTACGCCGAACTATTTTTCGAGAGGCATCCCGAGTATCAGAATTTGCTGTAAAACTATTTACCACATGGTACAAATTATTTTGAGGTGAAAGTGTGACTGGAGACATTCATAAAGAAGTTTTGGATGCGGTTTTGAACGCGCTGCCAGTGGAAATATCTTTCGTGGATGAAAACGACGCCGTGCGATATTTCAACAAAAATGGCGATAGGATATTCCCTCGCCCGCCAACGGTCATAGGCAGGAAGGTCCAAGATTGCCATCCGAAGAAAAGTCTGCACAAGGTGAATCAGATATTGGATGATTTCAAAAACAACAAAAGAAGCTCCGCTGAATTCTGGATAGATTTGAAAAATAGAAAAATTTACATAAGATACTTCGCGGTGAGGGACAAAAATGGAAAATATCTGGGCTGCCTCGAGGTATCGCAGGACATCACTGACATCCAAAAGATCAAAGGAGAAAAAAGGCTCCTGTAGTGTGATTGAACAAGGGGGTGGGAAAATAAAGTGGGCATGTTTGGTCTGCGGCTACGTCTACGACCCAGCCGTTGGAGACCCGGATCATGGAGTACAGCCGGGCACACCCTTCGAAGGATTGCCGGACGACTGGGTTTGTCCAGTCTGCGGGGCGGGCAAGGACATGTTCGAAAAACTGAAGATGTGAAAACGGACTTACTTCGGTAGCCCTTCTAATCTTTTGTTGACGGCGTCCCAGTTCACGATGTTCCAGAAAGCTTCGACAAATTTTGCCCTGTCGTTCTTGTAGTCGAGGTAGTACGCGTGCTCAAACACGTCCAAGACCATCAGAATTCTGAACATCGGATAAACGTTGGTGTTGTGCTTTTCTATCTGCATTATGATCGGCCTCTTTGTTCGTCGGCAGAAGGCGAGCGCGGCCCACCCGGATCCTTCTACGCTCGTAGCCGCTTGTGTGAACTCTTTTCTGAATCTTTCGAAACTCCCGAATTCTTTTTCTATCTCGTCGCCCAAAGATCCGCTTGGCTTTCCGCCGCCTTTACCAGCCGGTGCCAAATTTCTCCAGAAGAGAGAATGTAGCAAATGTCCTCCTATGTTGAACGAAAGTTCCTTCAAAGTGGCCTTCATGTCGAGATCGGTTCCCTCTTTCCTTGACTTGTCGAGCTTTTGGAGTATCGCATTCGCGCCGTTGACGTATGCTTGATGGTGCTTCTCGTAGTGTATCCTCAATTGTTCTTCGGAGATGTACGGCGCCAGATCTTTATAGCCGTAGGGCAGTTTTGGAAGCGCATAAAATTTTTCTGTTTCCACATTTTCATCTCCTTTCGATTTGTCGTATCTTCACCTCTTGGTTTCTCTAGCGAGTTTTAAAGCTTTGGCGTACCAGACGAGTTCATCCAAAAATTTTCTAACTCGGCCGTAAAAAGATTCATCTTTGATGACGCCATTTTCATCAAATAGTTTCTGAATTGTGGGAAAATACACCGCCTCGCGGATTGGCACCATGTGAAATTCGATGCAGACGAGGCGAAGCTGCTCCACTGCCCGCGCTCCGCCGAGTAAACTGGCGGAGACACCGCAGAGCCCCACAGGCTTTTGGGCGTAATCTTCGTATAACATGTCCAACATCATTTTGAGTTCACCGGGATAGCCGTGGTTGTACTCGGGCGTCACAATTATGAGTCCGTCTGCTTTCTTGATTTTTTGGGATAGTTTCTTTGCTTCCGGCAATCCCAAAGTATTGTCCGTTGCATCGATCCTAAAATCTCGAACATCGATGATCTCTGTATTTTTTAAGCCAAACTTGATCGCTTCTTGTAGCATGAACTTCGCTACTTTCTCCGACTCACGACCTTCGCGCGCTGTTCCTAAAATTATTGGGATGTATAGATTATCCGATTGTTCACTCATTTTTATCTCTCTATTAATTTCAGATGCAAACCCATATAAGAAATGGGAAGTGGGGTTAATCGAGGTGTAAATATGGCTAAAAAAGAGTTGAAGGGAAGCAAGACCGAGAAGAATTTACTCACAGCGTTTGCAGGCGAATCACAGGCAAGAAACCGCTACACGTTCTTCGCCGAGGCGGCTAGGAAGGAAGGATACGAGCAGATAGCGGCGATATTCGAGGAGACGGCGTGGAACGAGCGGGCGCATGCCCAGCGAGAGTTCGAGTTTCTGAAGGGTGGAGATGTGGAGATTCAAGCGGCATATCCCGCCGGGGTCGTAGGCAACACAAAGACCAATCTCAAGGAGGCCGCGGCGGGCGAGCACTACGAATGTACGCAGATGTACCCTGATTTTGAAAAAGTTGCCCGTGAAGAGGGGTTCACTGAAATAGCTGTTGTCTTCAAGGAGATCGGGGAGGTCGAGGAGCGGCACGAGAAGAGATACTTGGCGCTGTTGAAAAATGTCAGCGAGGGGAAGGTCTTCAAGAAGGATCGCCCGGTGAAGTGGAAGTGCCGAAACTGCGGATACGTGCACAACGGTCCATCCGCTCCGGAGAAATGCCCAGCTTGCGGATACCCGCAGAGTTTCTACGAGCTCCTCTGCGAGAACTACTAAACTCAAAAGTCTTATAGCGTCAGGGCAAAGTTTTCAAGGATAGCATGATAGAGGTAAGATTTCACGGTCGCGGTGGCCAAGGTGCGGTCACGGCGGCTCGACTGCTTGCGGAGGCAGCTTTCTTGGAGGGCAAGTACTCCCAAGCTTTCCCATCCTTCGGGGCCGAGAGGCGGGGCGCCCCGGTCGTCGCGTTCACACGCATAAACAATAAGCCGATACGAATTCGCACCCAAGTCTACGAGCCCAACCACGTCGTCGTGCTCGACCCCACGCTTATCGAGGCGGTGAACGTGGCGTCTGGTCTGAAACGTGGTGGGACGATGGTGATCAATTCTAAAGAGCACCGCAAATTTCACGACGCCAAGGTAACTTTCGTCGATGCGACGTCGACAGCTATCGAAACTTTGGGGGTACCTATAACCAACACGGTGATGCTCGGAGCTTTCGTGAAGGTGACAAAAATTGTATCGTTGGACTCGATAATCAAAGCTGTCCAAAACACGTTCAAGGGCAAGCTTGCAGAAAAAAATGTGACTGCAATAAAGCTGGCGTATGAAAGGGTGACATCATGAAACTGACCGCAGGCGCCGTGATAACCGAGCCGGGCAACGCGGCAAAGAACAAGACAGGAAGCTGGCGGGCCTTCAGGCCGATCATCGACGTCGAAAAGTGCACTGGGTGCGGCATTTGCTCGATGTATTGTCCAGAGCCGGCGATCCACAAGGGCAAACCGGCAAAAGTCGATTACGACTATTGCAAGGGCTGCGGAATATGCGCCAACGAGTGTCCGTTTCACGCGATAACGATGGTTCCGGAGGGGAAAAGATGAAGAAGATGTTGACGGGCAACGAGGCGGCGGCGATCGCAGCCAAACTCGCTCGCGTCAAGGTCATCTCCGCCTATCCCATAACTCCCCAAACAGTGGTTGTCGAGAAGCTCTCCGAATTCGTCGCTGATGGCGAGCTCGATGCGGAGTTCATGAAAGTGGAGTCGGAGCACAGCGCGCTCAGCGCTTGTGTTGGGGCGGCAGCCGCTGGAGCACGGACGTTCACCGCCACTTCTTCGCAGGGCCTAGTGTACATGGCCGAAATGCTTTTCATCGCCTCTGGCCTGCGCCTGCCGATAGTCATGGCGAACGCGAACCGCGCCCTCTCTGCCCCGCTCAACATATGGTGCGATCAACAAGATTCAATGGCAGTTCGCGACTGCGGTTGGATTCAACTCTATTGCGAGAACAACCAAGAAATTATGGATACTACTATTCAAGCTTTTCGCGTCGCCGAGTCCCTTTCTCTGCCCGTGATGGTCTGCTTCGATGGGTTCATCCTCTCCCACACCGCTGAGCCGGTCGACGTGCCTGAGCAAAAAGATGTGGACGAATTCCTGCCACCTTTCAAGCCGCAGTACGTCTTGGATCCCGAAAAACCAGTCACGATGGGGCCCATGGGCGTGCCCGAATACTACGAGGAGATCAAGTGCATGCAGCAGGAGGCGATGCGCGCGGCGAAGGAAAAGCTCGTCAAAGTCGATGCAGAGTTTGGTAAAAAGTTTGGCAGGCGCTACAAGTTGCTCGAGCGATACCATAGCGACGATGCCGATGTCGTACTTCTGACGATGGGATCGCTGAGCAGCAGCGTGAAGGAGATCGTCGACCGCTACCGCGAGCGCGGGGAGAAGGTTGGTTTGGTGAAGTTGAAATCTTTCAGGCCTTTCCCAGTCGAAGAGTTGATAGATGCGCTCGGGCATGCGAAGGCCGTCGCGGTCCTAGAAAAAAATATTTCATTTGGATCGGCGGGGGCTCTGTTCCTAGACACGGCAGCATCTTTCATAAATGTGGAAAAACCTCCGCTCATGCTCGATTTCATCTGTGGGTTGGGTGGGAGAGATGTCGAGGCCCTCCAGATTAAGGAGGCGATCCGTGCCGCTGCAAGGGCCGCGGAGTCGGGCGAGGTCAGGAAGGCCGTGAGGTGGCTCGGTCTGAGGGAGAAGCTCGTGGGGTTGAGGACATGAACGATAAACCATTTCCTGAGAGTCTGATCGCGCCCGGACACGGTGCGTGTGCTGGCTGCGGATGCATACTCGCGATGAGGCTCGCCCTCGAAGCTCTGGGGAAAAACGTGATAATCAGCATGGCGACGGGCTGCATGGAGGTCGTGACGACGCCATATCCCGAGACATCGTGGCGGGTCCCGTGGATACACGTGGCGTTCGAGAATGCGGCCGCGGTCGCTTCAGGTGTGAGCGCTGCTTTGAAAAGTTTGGGCAAGAAAGGTGTGAAATCTGTAGCGATAGCTGGCGACGGTGGTACGGCGGACATCGGCCTACAGGCACTTTCCGGCACGGTCGAGCGAGGTGATGACGTCCTCTACATCTGCTACGACAACGAGGCCTACGAAAATACTGGGATTCAGCGAAGCAGCTCCACACCTTTTGGGGCTTGGACCACCACGACACCGATAGGTAAGGTTAAGCGAGGTGAAGATCGCCCGAAGAAGAACTTGCCGGCGATAATCGCGGCTCACGGCGCGCCATACGTCGCGACGGCTTCGGTCGCCTACCCGGTCGATTTCATGAACAAGCTCAAGAAGGCCGCGGCGATCGAGGGCCCAACATACGTCCACGTCCTCGCCCCCTGCACGCCCGGCTGGCGCATCGACAACAGCAAGACGATCGAGGTCGCGCGCTTGGCCGTCCTAACAGGATTTTGGATCCTGTATGAGATTGAAAATGGAAAGCTGAATGTGACGTTCAAGCCTCCGAAGCGCAGGCCAGTCGCGGACTACCTCAAGATGCAAGGAAGGTTCAAGCATCTGACCGACGCCGAGATTTCCAAGATTCAGAAAATGGTAGACGATCAATGCAAGCATTTCGGGATAGAATAATCATCTGGAGATAGTAGCTTGATGGTTCGCGCTGAGATAGCAGCCACAGGTGTAGTCCAAGGTGTCGGCTTTCGACCATTCGTCTATCGTCTTGCGAATCGCCACGGTTTGGTCGGCTTCGTCCGCAACATGGGCGACGCCGGCGTGCAGATAATCGTCGAAGGTGAAAAAAAGAGGATTACAAAATTTATCGCAGCGATACGTGCTGAGAAACCATCACTCGCGCGAGTCGATGATGTAAAAATCAAATGGAGCAGAGCGACAGGCGAGTTCACGATGTTCAAGGTCGTGAAGAGCGAGAAAGCTGGATTAGGTTTGATATCCGTCGTGCCCCCCGATATCGCGCTTTGTGACGATTGTATGCGCGAAATGTTTGACCCGACCGACAGGCGCCATCTCTATCCGTTCATAACTTGTGTCAACTGCGGGCCGAGGTACACGATCATCGAGGAGCTTCCGTACGATCGCCCGAGGACTTCGATGAAAGTTTTCCCTCTCTGCGCCGATTGCATGCGCGAGTACAAGGACCCAGCGGACAGACGCTACCACGCGGAGCCGACTTGTTGCTCGGTTTGTGGCCCAAAGTTGGAACTCCACGACGGAGATGGCGAGCGAGTGGATGTCGTCAACCCCGCCTTGGAGACGGCGAAACTTCTGGACGACGGCAACGTCATCGCGATAAAGGGGATAGGTGGGATACACGTGGCCGCGAAGACGACGGACGACGATGTGGTCGCCCGCATCTGCAAGGCTTTCAACCGCCCGCAGCAGCCGTTCGCGACGATGTCCAAAGATCTAAAGACAATCAAGACTTTCGCAAAGGTCAGTAAACTAGAAGAAAAATTGCTCACATCGTATAGGCGGCCGATAGTCGCCCTTCAGAAATCATCGAACTACACGCTTTCCGAGTTCATATCACCGGGCATGGACAGCATCGGCGTGATGTTGCCGTACTCTGGTACCCATCACCTGATACTCAGTTACGGTGAGGACCCAGCATACATAATGACGAGCGCGAACGTCTCTGGGCTGCCGATGCTGATCGACAACGTTGAGGCGATGAAAGACCTAAAAGGAAAAGTGGACTACTTCCTGCTCCACGATCGAACGATAGTGAATCGCTGCGACGACTCTGTGGTGAAAGTGGTGGACGGTGCACCGGCCTTTCTGAGGAGATCGCGCGGCTACGCACCAGATCCAATAAAGCTTGCGTTCAGGTGCAAAGAGAAGATCCTCGCGTTGGGAGCGGAGTTGAACGATACGGTTTCGCTTCTCGTCGACGACAGTTGCTTCGTCAGCCAGCACATCGGCGACACCACGAAGGTTGAGACGCTCGAGTACATGCAGGAGGCGACGGAGCGGTTGATGGGCCTGCTCAATTTGAAGGGCGTCGACATCGTCGCGCACGACATGCATCCACTCTATGCGACGACCGGGTTAGCTACAAAGATGGCGAGGCATCTGAAAGCGGGGACAGTTGCGGTCCAGCATCATCACGCGCATCTAGCTGCCCTCATGGCGGAACATGGGCTGGACGAGCTCGTCGGCATCGCGGGGGACGGTGTCGGCTATGGTAGCGATGGTACGATATGGGGTGGAGAAGTGATGGTGGCTGACATGAAATCTTTCGAGCGTGTAGGTGGTCTGATGAAACAGAGGATGCCAGGCGGAGACATAGCGACACAGTTTCCAGCTAGGATGGTCGCAGGCATACTTTGGCAGGTGATGGAGCCGAAGGAGGTCGAGCGAGTGCTCCTAGAGTTCTGTTTGAACGGATTCAAGCACGGAAGAAGAGAAGTGGGTGTAGTGCTCCATCAGATAGAGCGTGACCTGAACGTTTTTTGGACGAGCAGCTGCGGTAGAGTTCTAGACGCAGCGGCATGCTTGCTCGGTATATGCAGCGTTCGAACGTATGAAGGCGAGCCCGCGATGAAACTCGAGGCTGCTGCGAAGGGCGGAAATCCCAAGAAAATTAAGATGAATATTGAAATCAAAAAAGATGGGAACTTGAACATCGTCGACACTTCACAAATTTTGCTCGGCGCGCTCGAGGCGCTGCGCGCGCGCGTGCCTCGCAGACACATCGCCGCAGCGGTTCAATGTGCTCTCGCCGAAGGTCTGTCGGGGATAGCGATCGACGCAGCTTTTGACAGGAAGATGAAGGTGGTCGGAGGTTCTGGTGGGGTGTTTTGCAATGATGCGATGACTTCGGCTGCGCGCAAGGCTACAAACAAAGCTGGATTAAAATTCGTCCGCCACGAGCTCTTGCCGACCGGAGATGGTGGCATATCTGTGGGGCAAGCGGTGGTCGCGGCGCACTCGTAGTTTTCTTACATCAGTTGCTTAGCCTCGAAGACCAACTTTCCCAACTTATCCTCGCTCAGCTTGGTCTTCTCCCTGAGGTAGTTCATGTCGTGCGTCACGAGATCTTTCGCGAGCATGAGGTCGGCGAGGAACAGGTTGTTGAGGGTCATCCTGTCCACGGAGCGCAGTATCGTCGCGGGGTAGAGCTTCTTCTCCGCTATCATCTCCTCGAGCCCTCTGCCTCTGGGGCACCCCCAGCACAGCAACTTCATCCCTCTGCAGCTCGCGTACTTCGCAGCGTCGGGGGAAGGGTGTGTGTTGGAGACCAGCCAGACCTCGTCGAACCTCTCGCCTTTGCCGATGTCGCTGCCCTCGTTCAGGTCCAAGAAGCGCGCGTAGGTGTAGAGCACATCTTTCAGTTCAACTGAGAGGCCAGCCATGTTGTGATATTTGCACTCTATCAGGCACCTACTCGCGGCGCCGCTCGTCCTTTCAGCGATGACATCGACCTCGTGCTGCACGCACCTTCCTTGCAGGATCGACCTCAACTTGGTCTTGTATCCATAATTTGACAGAATTTCTGATATGAAAGTTTCGAACGCGAAGCCGGCTGGGCCCATCCGCATTATGGCGCCCTTGAGGTCGTAGCGCATCGCCGTGTGAAGTTCCTCTTTCTGGAGTAGGGCCTTCACGCGTTTCAAAATTTCTCTTGTGGTAATTCCATCGTAGGCCGCGCCCTCGATCTCCTTGAGGACCCTCTTTGCGGCCTCCTCGCTGGCTCCGGCACTCCGCATGGTCCGCAATATCTTCCGCGGCTGGAACTCCTCCGCGCTGCCGTCCGCCTTAACAACCTTTATCGTCAAGCGCTCACGCAAAAGTAACGAAGTCGTGGTATGACTTAAAAGTTGGGATGGTTTTGAGAGTATTAACTATAAAAGTTTAGTATCTTCCTCTGCCACGGCCTCTGTATCCGCCTTGGCGCGAGCCGCCCCCGTAGCCGCCGCCGCCTCCGCCGCCTCCGCCGCCGAATCCGCCACCGTATCTCGGTCTGAACTGTCTGCGCTCCTGCTCGTGCTCTGTAGCGCTGACGTTGACCTCAGAGTTAACGTTTGGTATGTCCTTGTCGGACTTTGTCATCTTGCCGTATTTTCCGACGTTGAGGCGCATGTGTCCCTGCACAAGCGAGACGTACCCATTTTCTATGGACAAGACGTCGCCTTCTTGGACCGATCCGATTTGGTCCTGCCAAAGGGAGAGGATGACTATCCCAGTTTCATCGCCCACCGTGGCCTCCGCAACTTTCTTTGCTTCTCCCCCGAACCTGCTCGGGATCTCTTTTGGCGCTCCGACGCCCGTTACCTTCACCAGGACGTTTACTTTGTTCGATTGCGGCGTAAGGTCTTTTACCTTCGTTATCCCTACCGGGCCGCTTTCCGCTTCTCTTTCCATAGCTATTCCTCTCTTACCTGTGGTATACGCTGGTATAAATATCCTTTATGTATGTATTTAGCTACTGCATTACATCTAACAATTTGGTAGGTTATTTTGATGCCCAAAGCTGAGCTCGGCGAGGTAAAAGTCGGCGATGGTTGCCCGGTCGCGATGATTGGCGTGCTGAACCTGAGCCCAGGGTCTTTTTACTCCGGCTCGGTCATCCACGGCTCGGCGCAGGCGTTGAGACGGGCCAAGCGCATGCTCGAGCAGGGCGCGGATATCATCGACGTCGGGGCGGTGTCGACGGCGCCGAACGTCGAGCCGATTTCATTGGATACGGAGAGGCGGAGAATTTTTCCGATCATAAAAATTCTTGCAAATAAAATCGATGCCCCCATCTCAGTTGACACCCAGCGCGCTACCATCGCAGAGGAGGCGCTGGAAATTGGCACAAAGATAATCAACGATGTCAGCGGGTTGAAATCTGATCCGAGGATGGCGAAGGTCTTGGCAAAATCAAAATGTTCGGCGATACTCATGGCCGCAAGAAAGAGGCCAGGGGACGTCCGAACGGTCGCTGAGATCAGGCGCGCGTTGGGCAACAGCCTTGAAATTTGCAAGCGCAACAAGATTGACGTGCAAAAAATAGTCATCGACCCGGGCATAGGCTTCGGCAAGGGCGGAGATTATGATGTTCGAATATTGGCCAACCTCGAAAATTTGAAGGACTTGGGCAGGCCCATCTGTGTCGCCGTCTCAAGGAAAGCTTTCATCGGGCGGATATTGGGGTTGAAAGATCCCGCAGATCGATTGGCTGGCTCGCTCGCCGCGACAGCCGTGGCCGTCGTTAACGGTGCGGATGTGGTGAGGGCGCACGATGTCGAAGAAACTTTGCGCGCGGTGCGCGTGGCCGAGGCGATGAGGCGCGCAAAGGATTAAACGCATTGCGATGAAATGTCGTTGGGTGGATGGATGAGGGTCCTGGGATTGAGCATGCCGCTGATAACTCCCGGCGCGGACATCGCATCGATGATATTGCGGGCGTCCGAGCAGGTCGGGGGCATCCGAGATCGCGACGTCATAGTCATCGCTTCCAGCGCACTTGCGACGGCGCAGGGCAGGCTAAAGAAGCTCACGAGCGTCAAGCCGTCTCCCCGCGCCAAGCAGCTCGCGAAGAAGAGCGACCTCGAGCCCGAGTTCGTCGAGATCGTGCTGCGCGAGGCGGACAAAGTTCTTGGTGTCGTGAAGGGGGCTATTGCCACGCTCAGGGATGGCATGCTGTGCGCGAACGCAGGCGTGGACCACACAAATGCTCCTCTTGGGAGCGTCACGCTCATGCCCGAGAAGCCGGACCAGGCGGCCGAGGAAGTGCTCCGCGCCCTCAAGAAAAAAGTAGGTGGACATCTCGGTGTGATAATAGCGGACAGCCACGTCCAGCCCCTTCGCTTGGGCACGGTCGGGCAGGCGATCGGCGTGGCGGGCATAGAGCCTGCGATGGACTGCAGGGGCAAGCGGGACCTTTACGGGAGGAAGCTGAAGATCACTTTCAGAGGCATCGCCGACCAGCTGGCTTCGGCGGCGCAGGTGGAGATGGGCGAGGCTGACGAGAGGGTGGCGGCCGTGGTCATCCGCTGGGCGAAGGTCGAGTTCACGGATCAGCCCAAGACATCTACGAAGATTCAGCCCAAGAAGTGCTTGTTTTCCGGAGCATTGAAGTTGGGGAAGAAGTGATTGGCGCATCCCCAAGTCTATTGACTAATAAACACCCCTGCTAAAATGTCCCGTCGTATATCCTTTTTTTATTTTACTGTCGTCGAACGATTCAAAATTCAAAATCTTGCGGTAGATGCGGATAAATTTGTCAACGTCCTTTTCGACATCTATATAAAAATATTTCACGCCTGCTTTGACATATTCACGAGCTTTGTTGAACAATCCCAACTGTCTTGAATTGAGTATTTCTGTCATGCCATTGTTATTCCGCACCCTGAAATGCCGCCCTTCGTTATCGACTAATTCTGGAGCTTTCAATTTCTGTTTGCTGTTCATCAAAACTATATCCCCGTGTATGAAAACAATGAAACGCTTGTTTTTTAGTGCAGTTATTTCATTAAAATTCAGTTCCGGCGAGATAATGGGAACACCAGAGTAACAACTCAAGTCGACATCGTTGAAGCAGTTAAATGAATAATCTAGATGAATATTATAGCCATCTAAAAATCTCAACAAGCCCCTGTTCCCGACTAAAACGCCGTCAGGGTTTATCTTTCGTATTCTATCTGCAACTTCAACGAGCTGTTTATCGGAGAGTATTCTTGGAGTATACACGAAAAATTGAGAGTGATCCAATAAACCCTCAACTTCTTCGCAATCATCTTTTAAAATATCGTAATAAACGACATCGGCTTTTGCTCCGTCGGCAGCTTCGGCTGACTTTTTATTGTAAGCCTTTGCAAATATCTTGACGTCGGATTTATTCTCTACTGGATTGAAATGTGAAAGAATTAATTTTGATTTATCGACATCCGCTTTAATCGGTTTTATTTCATCGCCCAATTCAAACCGCATATCTATAGAAAAAGTTTTGTAAACGGGGGTCCCGTTTCGTGCTCCTTTGGTATTTATCTCCACGGTATCTCCACTAAAAGCTTCTTTGACGTTCACGCCATTTTTCAAAATTTTATTTACAGTATAGCCCGTTACCGTGTCGTCAATCCAAATGCCTATTCCATCTCCTCGCTTGAGGTCAGCTCTCAATTTTAATTTTCCTTCCTTAAAAATTCCAAGGAACATCCCTCTGTTCATAGGTTTTCTAGAATCGACAACATTGTCGTTGAAACCAAACCCGGTCGTGAATTCTCTGTTGAACACAAGCTTGAGGTCATCGATGTCTTTCTCATCGATAGAACATTTTCCAGCGTAATAGGCATCAATGTATTTTCTGTATATGCGTGCGACGGTAGCGACATACAACGGGCTTCTCATCCGACCCTCGACCTTGAAAGACGCAACACCCGCTTCGATCAATTCAGGAATCTTCAAGAGCAAACAAAGGTCCATAGTGCTCAACGGATATTTGTTATTATACATCAGTCTGCACGGTTGGGCGCACAGCCCCCTGTTTCCGCTTCTTCCCCCCGCAAGCGACGAGAATAAACATTGTCCGCTGTAACTGAAGCACAGCGCGCCATGGATAAAGACTTCTGTGTTGTATTTTTTGGAGATAGACGCAATTTCTTCAAAGGAAAGCTCTCTCGCAAGTATAACGCGGTCGATGTTTTCCGGTATTGAGTAGCTATTTACGGTAGTTGCCTGCGTTGATAGATGTATTTTCAAATCCGAAAAATTTTGTTTTATCAAAGAGGCAAAACATGGGTCCTGTATAATTATGGCGTCTGCTTTTGCCGAATATGCGATATTGATAAATCTGAAATACTCTGCCAATTCGCCATTCTTGACCAATGTGTTCAACGCAACATAAACCTTGATATTTCTTTTGTGACAGTAGTCGATGGCGCCGAATATGTTTTTCTCGTCAAAATTGCCCGCGGATATTCTCGCATTGAACTTGTTTAAGCCGAGGTATACGGCATCTGCGCCGTTATTTACCGCGGCTCTGAGGCACAATTCATTTCCTGCAGGAAGCGATAATTCGACTTTTTGCATATGATTGATTATTAAGCGATCTCGGTAAAAAGGGGGCCCGAAGGTACCTACATACAAAATGGTTGAATCCCAATCTGGGTAGACATATATTGACAATTTCACATTGATATTTTACTTAGATTCGAAGATACACTTATAAAGGTAAGAAATATGCTGCAAGCGCCATAAGCACAGGAATTACCACAGTTATTATGATACCCCCCTCAAGATACGGGTGCGATGTTATCTTTTCTCGGTACTCTAACGTTGCTGTGAGAATTACGGTTCTCTCTTGGGGAGGTTCTGAAGACCCAACAACGAAGTAGTACTCACCGCTATGATCGGGCGTGAAATGAAAATCATAATACTTAATGCTTGTCGAATAAACATACGCAGAATACGTGCCTCTATTTTTCCAAGAAGAATAGTTTGACGGTTCAAAAACATAAAAATTAAACGGATAGTTCTCAGTTTCTCTTACATTTCCCGTGACAATGGGTGGGGTAGTGTTTTCTTCAATCGATATATTCTTAGATTCGCCCCCAAAACCTTCTCGGATATCCAGCATTTTGTTTTCAAAGAGGCACATTTTTAAGTTCTTCTCGCTCGCTTGTGTGAAATGATAGATATAATCCACCAATAAAAATGGCAAACAAAACAATCATTATGGCTCCTTTTACTTGTATTGGTGACGCTTTCATTTTTATTATCTTATAATGCATTTCTTCTCGCCTTCCAATCTATTATTCTCATGCAGTGTTTAAACATGTTGCATTCATATCCCAGGTGGTGGGCTGGAAGGGATTCGAACCATTGATTTTCGCCTTGTAAAGGCTACGACAAAATCACTGTTCCTAAAATATATGATTGTGTGAATCTTATAGTGTTAGGAGGAGTATAAAATGACATATGGGCCGATACAAGTTTTTGATATTGAAATAAATGATCTCGAATCTATTTTTCGTGCCGAAGGATTCCGTGATCCAGGACTTTTGGGGGCATTTCAAGAGCGGAAGACTGGACAAAAGTTTGGATTAATTAAACCAGTAAACGATAAACTTGAAATTCATATTAGGGGATATGAAGATTTAACTATTGATTCGGAAATTGAACTTCGTAGGAAATATTTACAACATCTTGACGCGAAATCATATCCTTGTTATAAACAGATAATTGAAATTTTACGAAGACATAATTTGCGTTTTAAATGTATTGAACCTTTACCAGATGATCCCGAAATAAAAGCAATAGCTGTTCCTAAAGAAACAACAGAGTGGGGGCCAATTGTAGAAGAAAAAATAGTTTCAGCACTCGCGTTCTTGAAAGTCAAAGATGATAAAAAAATAGTTAAAAAATTAATCGAAATACTTTCAGAGGGACTATAAAACAAAAAGAAAAGAAGGTTGACGGTTATGATCTCTGTTTTTGGTGGGCCCGAAGGGTTCAGGGCGCGAACGGGTTCGGGTCCGACGCTAAAAAGCACGGTTTTCGCATTCGGTGGCTTCCCCGCAATGCTCTTTCCTTGCTGTGGAATGGATGCAACAGGCAGACCGATCTACGTCGGCTAGGTTGAGAAATGGGCGACACTACTCCCCATTTTTAAACACTAACAGGCAGACGATTTGGCAATTCTGCTAGTCTACTACAAGACTGCCCAATGAGCCGAATAGTCTTCTCCTCCCCTTCTTTTTTTAGAAAGCCAGCAAGGAACTACTTAACCACGGGATATAGCGGGCATAAGGCGGAATTTACACCAGTGGGGAATGTGAAGGCGATTTTCGACCCCATAGATTTTGTAATATTCGATGGGATGAACAGGGGTGAAAAGGTGAGGGGGACAATGTTCATGGATCACCAGCCTTAAGCGCCTTGCTCACGTGGGGCAGCTTCACCCCCAGCATCGGCCAGCGCCGAGACGCTTTTTGGCCCGCTCCTGAGCCCGGTTATGATCTTCTGCTGGTGGGAGCTTGACGCAAGGAGGCCGTACGTTTAATTTCAGTAAGTCTTTTACTCTCAGAATGTGACGTAATGTCGAAGGTGAAATCTATGTTCAGAAAGAAGAAAAAGCCGAAGAAGAAATAGGTAGAGAAAAAGCCCTGCTAATCTGCTTGGTTTTTGGCACGTTTTTGCCGTCGAGTGCTAGGTCTGTCTTGGCGAGGCACTACACCGATTTCTCGCCGGGGCGGTTGAAGCGCATATACGATGGAGCAAATTTGAGGGCGCTGCCATGAAACTTAAGAGTTCCGCCGTGTTTCTCATCAGGACGAATTCTAAAAGCGTAACCCTCCACCGCAAACTGCACGGGTTCAAGATGGAGAGGTCGGGGGGAGGCCAGTCTCCGGATTTCGTGGGGGGCACGACCGCGAGCGAGTCCTCCGCGGGGGTTTAAATCCTTCTGCCACCCCGAAACGACCCCGTCTCTAATTGAAAAAAAAGGCCCCTCTGACGAAACTCTCCGAACCTGATGAGAACCCCGTCTCGAAGCGCTCCTTTCCAAGTGGCCCCGAGGCGATGCGAGCCCAAGAAAAGCAAGAGCGGGCGGAGCGGGTGTTCAGGGACGGGAAACTGTGGCGGGTCATCCGGAAGAACCCATGATAAATCGCTTCTTTTTTGAGGTAGGGAATTTGGGAGAAAAATGGGGGGTCTTAACCCAATAGCCGCGCTTCCACTATGATTTAAACTTGATTTTTACTAGTGGGGTACTAATGTCGATGAAGGATTTTGCTTGTTTTTTGAGCCGCTCTTTTTACATCTTTTATGCTTTTCGCACCAGCGCAGACACCCTTGCCCGATACGAAGAGCAACAACACCGCCTTGGGATCGTCGAGCCTGAACACGAGGCCTGGAAAAACCTCAGGCTCGTATTCGGTGTTCTCGAATCTGCGAGCTATACGCTCGAGATCGAACTTCCTGCCGAAATTAACGGATGCCACAATATTCTGAACCTTGACTTTTGGCTCCGTTTTCACCTTTATGTGTGCCTCCCTGAGCTTTCTGGTCAGCTTCTTTATCGCAAGCTTGGCGTCGGCCATGCTCCTTGCGCCCACGCAGTTCATCTTACCCGAGGCGAAGATGAGAAATGATGCTCGAGGATCCTCCGATTTATAGATTATGCCGGGAAAGCTTTCCGGATCGTAGCGTGCGCCATCCAACGACCTGGCCACCTTCTCGAGGTTAAACTCTGTATCTTTGTATGTGACCGAGAGCACGATATTTTGGATTTTAGTTCTTACCCCCGTCATCTCCTCACCCTACAGATTAATTGGCGCGCGGTATTTGCCCATTTCGGTTACACTACCTCCTGGGCGGCGCGCAACTAATATGGCTGTGGAGCACTGTTGAGAACGGGATATAGATTAGTTTACGCAAATACCATTGGCACAAGTCGAGCTGGAGGGATAGAAAAACGCGCCGCAAGAAGAAGCTCAGGCGCCACACTCAAGCTAAGCGAACCCGCCAGCTTGTGGCCAAGGCTGGCGAAAGCCTTGATGCTAGAAGTTGAGGTGCCGTTAACTTACCTTTTCTCGTTTTTGCCCGTAAATCGCTGTGGCAATTCGCGGCCAGGTTCAGCCTCCAAGTTGTTGAACCAAAAGTATCTGTACCAATTTAAAGGCGTGCCCCGAAGGTATTCACAGCGGTTTCGGGTTCGGGTCCGGCGCAAAATCGCGATTTTTTTGATCAATTCGTGCGGTAGAAAAGACACATCAGAGTTCAGTTGCGGTTCAAATCCCTCCCCCCGCACCACAGGAGTATTTTGAGATGCCCATCCGCCGGGGTTAGCGGTGAACATCTTGCGTATGATTTTAAACGGACTGAAAAGCAAGTAGGGGTTATAAAATGGAAAGAATTATCACGGGCGTAGAACGAGAACCATCCGCACCCGCGCCGGTAAAGGCTGGCGACACCCCTACTGTAAAAATAGAAGGACGGGGTAAAGGCGAGGATGGATCGCTCGCGTGCAGGGCTTTGTGGTCTTCGTATCCGGCGCAAATGTCGGGGATGAGGTAAAGGTCCGCATAAATGAAGTGCGGCCAAGATTTGCCACAGCTGAAGTTGTTAGGGAGCAAGCTCCTTTTACTTAAGGCTTTGGCATTTCCTCTCGAATTAGCGGTAGCTTTACTGAAGTTTAAGTGGTTTGGAGCTGAATAGCTGTGATTATCAAACATCAGAATGGGGTGCAAAGAATGTTGTCTGAAGATGAAATAATTGAATTCATTAAAGCAAATGGTGGAAGGGTGACCAACTCTTTGATGCGAGAGAAGCATTTTGGAGATGTCGAAATAGGAAATAAGACAACTTCAGTAATGCAGAGGATGGCAAACGAAGGAAAACTGAAGCTGAAAATAACTCATAACAATTATACTACAACAATTGAATGGCTCCTGCCATAGGTTGAAAACAAAAAATAAAAGGTGTCGGAAAGGTGTTCATTCACCCTTTCCGAGCGTTATTTCTATTGTGGATACGTTAATCGTGCCACTTTCGGCTTTAAGAAAAAAGAAATAAAAACTTATAAAATAAAAAATGAAAAAATAAAAAATGTATCAACTGCTCCCGTCAACCGAGACAAACAGCCCAAAAATCCCAATCACTGGGTAAAATTATGGGTGTCTCAATATCTTCGGTGTTTTGCCCAGCAGTCCCTGCAGTAAACAGGTTTGCCCTCGGTCGGCTTGAAAGGAACCTCACACTCAGCTTTACAGTCGGCGCAGGTCGCCTTGTGCATCTCGCGCGGTCCGAAACTCCTCGGCCCACCGAACCTTCCACCATATGCCATTTTATACTCTCCTTTTTTTTCAGATACAACTCGAAGAAACAGCTCGGCCGTTCCATCTAGGACTTTTTAGAAAAGCCCAATATATCTTAATTAATTTGGCGGAACACACTTAAATAACGTGCGGTATTGGACCCACACCCTCTCAAAAAAGAAGCGATTTATCACAGGTTCCTCCTTATCACCCGCCACAGTTTCCCGTCCCTGAAAACAGAGTCCGTCCGATACCCGAGGAGCCGGGGGCATAACCATTACTTGTAGGTTCAGCTTTGATGGCTTAAAATTAACTTCTCCTAACTTCTGTCAGAATTTGACCGAGGTTCTCCTTGCCGTTATCCACAACTGAAATCGCCTCGGTTGTGGGGCGCAGAAAACACCGCTCATCGTCAGACTTTGACAAGGAGGCGTGGAGCGAGTTTTGCCATAAATTCGCCCTGTGGACACCAAATGAGCAGAAGCCTCGGGCGCAGAACCATCTTCTGAAATATTTATAGCCGACGAAGTAATACAGAATGTTGATTCTTCATGATTGTCGGGCTTATACCGGATGGTAATCGTAGATACGCTGAAAAATACGGTATGTCTAGGGCTGAGGTATTTAGAAAGGGCGTAGAAACACTAAGGACGTTCCTAGACTTCTGTTCTCAAAAGGATGTCTCGCATGTAATTGTTTATGCTTTGAGCGAAGATAATCTCAAAAGACCCAAAGAAAAGCTCGAAGAGGTATTCGCTCTTTATGAAAAAGAGTTTCGAAAATACTTGGACTCGAATTCAGAAGTTCATCAAAAACAGATTAATTTTCAGTTTTATTCCACACGACGAGAAGTACTCCCAGTTTCTTTGAGGAAGGTAATGGATCAACTTACCGAAGCCACCAAAGCCTATACGAGACACCGTGTAGTGTTTCTAATGGCATGGAGTGCTCAACACGAATTTTTGAATGCTTGTTTGAAAGCATCTAGGGAACCGGAATCAGAGATGAAGTCTCTTTTGATGATAGATGTCGAACCTGATCTAATAATAAGAACAGGCAATCTTCAAAGATTGTCCGATTTCTTAAGTATTCAAGTACGATATTCTGAGCTTTACTTTATCAAAAAACTATTTCCTGAATGCACAGAACAAGATTGGGAGACGGCCTTCAGTTGGTACCATGCGCAGGAAAGGAAATTTGGGCGTTGATGATCACAAAACCAGCGTTGTTGGAGTTGCGTGCGGCGCAGCACGGCACCGTTCCCGTTTCTGACGACTCCCTCGAGGAGCAGCTTGGCGACCTCCTTCTCGGTCAGCTCGGCACCGAGGAACCAGTCGACCTGGAACCGTTCGCCGCCGAAGTTGTCGAGGATGTGCGGAGCGCGGCTGCTGCCCGCGTAGTGCGCAAGTAATGTCGGAGTTCAAATTTCTGCATAGGCGCCACAAAAACTTGGATGCTAAAAAAAGAACCCCGCTACTTAGATAGCACAGCAAAGACCTTCCGAGCATTAAGCGTCGGAGCAACCCATCACCTGCGAACAAAGCCAGCGCCGCGCTCTTTCTTGCCGCTTGCTTCCGGCTTTCGCAGGGGACGCCCGCACTTGGGGCAAGGCGTAACACTTATCATGTGGGCTGACATCCGACCGCGCCACTTGCAATCACGGCACTCGACCATTATTCTTACCATGGTGTTTTCCTCCCCGCTTCCACCCATAAGTAGGTTAAATTATAGGGATTAATACTTCCCAGTCCTTCGCCAGCCCCTCAAAATATCACCCATTAACATTTTTTTAACCTATTTTTCAGTTCCTTGAAATCTTTCTCATCTTGATCGAACTCGAAAATTTCTAGGTATGTGAGCGACCGGCTTTGCACAATAATTGGATTTTTGCGCAAAAAATGGACTGTCTGCACAATAATTGTGGAAAATGAGACCTACCTTTCATTGAACTCCTAGAAATTCACCTCTGGCAAGGTGGGCCCGAAGGGATTCGAACCCTCGATTTTCGCCTTGTAAAGGCGACGTCATAACCGCTAGACCACGGGCCCAATTGATTTTCCGTGCCTTTGAATAAAAGCGTAGCCAGCCGCGATCATTTTATGCCCAGGACGATGGCGAGAATAACCTCGATGACTATGAGCAGGACTATGAGAAATTCAAGAGTCGCCGCCCGGTGGACGTCGATCCGCTCCATCGCCATGCCGTAGAGCTCCTGCAGCTGCCCAAGCTTCTTGTCCACGAGCGCCAGCCAGTCCGAGATGCGAAAACGTTCGGACGAGATCCTATACAGCTTGCCGAGGTACCACTCGCCCGTGAACTTCAGGATGTTCCTCATGTCCTCGACAAGGTCAGTGACCTCGATCCGCCACTCCGCCAGCTCCCCGGCGGCCTTGGTCAACTCCCCGTAACCGCGGCGACCCCATGCTATACCTATCCTCGGCCTCGCGAAAACTGTGTGCAAAGAGTCGTATGCGCGCTCTAGGCGACGGTCGAGCAGTTTGTCGTACGTTTTCAACTCGAGGAGCTGGATCCTCGCGAACTCGATCATGCGCTCGAGCTCGCCCATGTAGTCGACCGCGCCGCTCATAAGCGCCGAATACCAGTCGACGATGACGATGTCTTCGTCTGAATAGCTTAGGTAGAACTTTACCGAGTCCTCGGCCTCCTTGTTACTCAACTTCCTCCACTCCCTCTCGCCGAGGAGGATGCCAGCGGTCTGCTTCCTGTACCTTTTCATAAAGTCTTGAGCGTTCAGTTTTGGGTCAGATTCTGTTATCATGATTAAGGTGTAGATCTCGGGGTGCTCGAACGCTGGGTACGGGGAAACTATCGAAGGTTTGATCGTTTTCAACAACCCGGTGAAAAAATCCTTTGTAATATTCTCGAATTCTGTTTCCTTGCTATCGACTTTTACAGAGTGTTCATCCATCCCAACGATTTTCACGACTTCATCCAAGCCAGCTTTGCGGAATTCGATGCCTAGGTAAATTTCGATGACGCCGATCGGGAATATCCTGCCCTCCACGGTCGCATCATATCCATCGATCTTTTTTGTGCCCAAGTTGACTTCGAGCGGCTGGAGTCCGACTTCTTCGTACCTTGGAGCCAAGACGCGCACTTTTTTTACCTTGGGCCGTTCGATGAGCGCGAGCTTGTCCCTCGGTATTTTTGCGAGTTCGATGTCTCCGCCACAGTCGTAGAAGTACTGGAAGACCACGCGCCCCGTGAGCGATTGAGTTTTTTCAGCTGTTGGCATTCTTATCCCCGATAACTTCTTCCTATTGGCTTAAAATGGCGCCGGGGCTGGGATTTGAACCCAGGATGCGCTTACGCGCAACGGGGTTAGCAACCCCGCGCCTTACCTGACTGGGCCACCCCGGCACGGCGGCGAGCGCGCCCGGAGTTGACGCCTTCCCCACGTGACGATTGCTGGCCCCAAGCTCCATCCCGTTTACTGCCAGCGCCGTACGTCCTCCCCACCCTTGCTGACTTCCGCCCCTGGGGGGTTCGAGAGGTCGGGGTAGTTCTCCCCAGCCTTACGACTGAAGCCCTACCGCCGCCGACCCAGCAGGACAGGACTTCGACGCCCAAGACCAGGTCGTCGCGCAGTTCCGAACGCCGTCCCCGAGCTTCGGCCCACCGTAAACCCCATTTGTGGTTACAGACGAGGGGTAGCCGCCCGCCTAGCTCGCCGCCATTCTAAAATACGTGTTTTAATTAGTATATCGTTTGCGCTGATGCCGCAAGTAATGATTATACAAAAATCATGCTTTCTAAGCCCATCGATAGTTAAAAATTGAAACTTTAAACTATTTTTGCCGCGTAAACCCCAGTTGCGCCAAAAGTTCGCATGCTTTGCAAACGCTCGTCGAAGTTGGTTCGCCGCAGAAATTGCACCTCTGCATCTCAAATTCGGGCATCGCTCCCGCCAAATGTGGCTTCATGCGGTCGAACATCCGCACGATCATGAACTTGGTGTTGGGGTGTTTGACCTCGAAATCGTTGAGGAAGTCGCGGATCTCCGTGTGGATGCCGTCTGCGTAAGGGCAGACCGCGAGATGCACTTTTATATCTTTGAGTAGTGCATAGAGAGCGATCTCTTTTTCTGGTATTTCGCGCATCGGCTTTATCCTGGGCACGAAGCCCTCCCGCGGCGAGTAGATCGGGCCGAGGCGATGGAGTCTAGAAAAATCACCCCGCACGTAGTTCAACATTATCGCTTGGGCCTCATCGTCCAGATTGTGGGCGGTCGCTAACTTATCGGCGCCGAGTTCTCGCGCCGCCTTGTTGAGCAGCGACCTGCGCATCACCCCGCAGTAAGTGCATGGGTGTTGTTTGCTCTTTCGCTTCTTCGCCACCTTCACTATCTCGTCCAGCGTGACTCCATATGCCTCCTTGAAGCTGACGATCAAATGTTCGATTTTGAGCTCTTCCGCGTTCTCCCTCGCCACAGGCAGGCTGTGGTCGCGATAGCCCTTTATCCCCTCGTCGATTGTGACAGCTGCAACCTCGCAGTTCTTGTTTTTACAGTAATCCGCGATCAAATGGAGAGCCACGACGCTGTCTTTGCCTCCGGAAACCGCGACCGCGATTTTCTCGTTTGGTGAGATGAGTTTGTGTTCGGCCACAGCGCGCCAGAAGCGACGTTTGACGCTTTTTGTCAGGCAGCGGTCGCAGAGCAGCGTGCCAGCGTAGCGGCGGTTGTAGACGGCCCTGCGCCCACAAAAAGTGCACTTCAGCATCTAACCACCCGTGACGATCGGTATTATCTCAACGATGTCGCCGTTCGTGAGGCGCTCTTCTTCGGGCACTATCTTTTTGTTGCACCTGACGGCGACGACATCTGGATTGTAGTTCAATTGTCTCAGCAGGTCGGCGATTTTTGTGCCCCGCGTCAACCTGAGCCTCTTGGTCTTTCTCTGCGCGTACAGCTTGACCGTGACGATGATCCTCTTCATCTGATCACCATAGGCTCGGGAGGAAGCTTACTATTATGAGTGCCAGCACGAAGAAAGAAAACCCGAGGGCGACACGGCGGGCGGTCTTTGCGGAGGTTCGTTTTTCAACGATTCCAGAAAGTATGTAACCGCCGTCGAGAGGGATCGCCGGCAACATGTTGAAGAGCCCGATCGCGAAGTTTAGCAGGAACATCCACGTTAGCAATGAGATGATTGGCCACGGTAAAAATGAGTCGTTGCAATACGGATGGAATACTGGGTAGCCCATGATTCCGTAAGAGATTGCGGCGAGGGTGAAAAGGGGATTGATGAAGTCCGACCGATGTATGGCGGAAATGGGAACCAATCCCAAATAGCCAAGATTTTCGTTTTCTTCAGATTTGGTGATGGTAATCGTAAATATATTTTCATTCGTCACTATTGTGAGGTTGTCTCCTGGGTGGGTGTTGTCCATGAAATTGTGGAAATCCTCCCACTCGTTCATTGGCACGTTGTTGATTGAAAGCAATCGCATGCCGGGCTGCAGAACGCCATAAGCTGGGGTGTTTTCAGCGGTCTCCCAGACGTAGACACCAGGGCGGGGCACTACCGCCACGAGGAGGATGGACAAACAAAGCAGCGCCAGCAGGATGTTTGCAAACGACCCTGCCCCGTACACACGAAGGCGCTGCATGATCGGTGCTTTCTTCAGACGCTTTTCATCGGGCTCGACGAATGCTCCAGGGATCGCTATGAATACCATCGCTCCAACCGATTTCGTCGGGAGTCCCTGCGCGCGGAGCACGAAACCGTGGGCGAACTCGTGTACGAGGAGCACGCTGAGGATTGCGATCAAGCCCTCTAATAGTGGAATTGTCAAACCAGGTATCACGAGCCTCACGCCGGGCGGTGCCACGGCAGGTCGAGTGATGATGAAGGCTGCATTTAGGATGAGGTTCACCAACATGAACACCATGAACGCAAATCCAACGATCACGGCAACAGTCCCAAAAGTGCGCCACCCACCTTTATGCGCTTTGGCGGTGTTGTCGATGAAATTCAGGCCCCGCTTGGTGCGCCACATCAGTATGCCTGGTCCGACTTCGATGTTTCTTTTCTTTAAATTGTAGCGGCGATTGAGTGCGAAAATCACTAACCAAAATCCAGCGAGGAACACTAGCGCCAACGCCAGCCAAGTCATGTCCATAGTTTTCCCGTAGTCCTTTAATATGAGGTAGCTTAAATTTCTCTAGATAGCATGTTTTATCTCGTGTTAACTACTACGAAGAAGCGCGCCGAGGCCGAGCGCATCGCAAAGAAAATCGTCGGTGAAAAGTTGGCCGCATGTGTGAACGTCGTCCCAAGTATAAGCTCGACGTATCGTTGGAAGGGGAAAATCGAGCGTTCGATGGAAACTTTGCTTTTAATAAAGACATCCAGTGAGAAGCTCGACAAGTTGATCGAAAGGATCGAGGAGCTCCATAGCTACGAAGTTCCAGAAATAGTAGCGTTGCCCATCGAACGAGGCCTACCCGAATACTTAAAATGGTTGAAGGGAAGCTTGAGATGATAAATATGGGCATCCCGCTGGTAGAATCTCACAAAGTTATCGCACCTCGGCCGATATTGTTGATAACCACCGTCGACAAGCAGGGGCGGATAAACGCCGCACCGATGTCGTTCGTGATGCCGGTGGAGATGGATCCACCAATTCTAGCGCTCTCAACTGGATACGACGGCGATACTTACAAAAACATATGTGAAACCAAAGAATTCGTGGCGAACGTCGTCGGCGAGGATATTAAGAAGCAGATGTGGACGTGCAGCAAGTCTTTCCCGCGCGGGGTCAATGAACTCGAGAAGGCCGGTCTGCATTGGGAACCTTCCGAGAAAGTGAAGCCGCCGCGCGTCGTCGAGTGCCTAGCCAACCTGGAGTGCAAGCTCGAGTGGGTGCACGAAGGCGAGGAATACGTAGTTGTGGCTGGGCGAGTGGTTGCAGCGAACGTGAGAGAAGGTGCTATCAAGTCTGGCAAGTTCAACGTAAAGGAAGTGAAGCCCCTCCTCCACCTCACCGGCAAGTTGTTCGTCGTAGGAGATCACGTCGTAGAGCTATGATCGGATGGCGAGGCCAGTAAAAGTTGCTGACACCGTCGAAGTATTGTACGACGAGAAACGCTGGGCATTGTTCAGACAGTTACGGCGGCGGGCTAGGGACATCATGCTCGCCCTGTCGAGGCGCAACGTTGTGTCGATAGTTCACGGAAGCGTGGCTCGCGGGGATGTCGACAAAGCAAGCGATGTAGATATCTTTGTGCCGTCGATTGTGCAGTCTTACGAGGTGGAACTCGCATTTGACGACGCAGGATTTGTTCCAATCGAGCGCGAAATCGTTGTGGCGACTCCATGGCAACTGCCAAAGGCACACATCTATCTCGATAAAAATTGTTCAGTCACATTTCCATTGACGAAGCCGAAACGTTTGGAGGCCGAGTTCTACTACTTCGGAGGGGCTATAGACTTGCGCCAGGTGGAACGTGAAATTCGCGCAGCTGGGGTCGACAAGCGATTGATGTTGATAGAGCCAACACCGCGAGGCCACGTCGAAAGTCAGGTGATCGGGAGGGAAGCGGAGGTCGCCAAGCAGATAGGCGTCGGCCAAGACATCGTCCGAGAGCGAGTGCAGGTGTTGACGAGACGAAGCGATGTTGGGCACACCGGTGTGTTCATTGAGAGGAAGCTGGCTCCAGACGAGGGGTTCGAAGCCGTCATGCAGCAACTACTAAACGAAAATCCCGAGATGAAGATTCGTCTGAAGGGAAAATGAGTTCAAGCGATTTCTCTGAATCGGTTTATCACAAACTCCTTATCGATCGCCGATATGAAGTTTCCAACCCGAGGCCCGAACTCCCTCCCTATCAGCGCGAGGTACACCGCCTTGAAAAGTTCTTGTGGTTCGGTACCGACATTCTGAGCGATTTCATATATGTGATTGTGAAGTTCAACCGGCTTGTAGTCCTTATTGGATAAATCATCTGCCAAAATTCCTAGTCCCCTTTTCTGCTCCACCGTGATGGCATTAGCTTCAGGTGGCAAAGTTTCTGCGATCTTGAATTTGAGGTGTTCTGGAGCATAGTCGTTTATCCAGTTGAATGCGCGCTCCAAACGTTGTGTCGCAAGTTCGACGTCTGTCTGGCTTGGGTCGGTCATCATCCCTCTAGATTTTATGACGTCTATCGCCTGATCCCAATTCTTAACAACTTGACATAACACAGCAGCGAACCTGAACGATATTCGTTGTGGCTGCTGTTTTGGCGCCGCTCTCACCTGCGAGAGTTCATAGATACGTTCGACCTGCTCCTCCTTTCTGTCGCCTATGCTGGTTTCCGTGAAGTACGCGTTCTCCACCATGTCGTATTCGTCGTAGAAGTCGAGCAGGGGCAGACCTGGGTCGAACTCCTTGCTCTTCATCGCCTTGCTCCTGAAGATGAAATATCGAAGGAGCTCAGGTTCAGCCGTGCTCAACCATTGAGACAAAGTGAAGACCACGCCTCGAGATGAGGACATTCGTCGATGCACTATTTCACCAGTTTCTTCATCCACGCCCTTCAAGCTGACCCACTCGTATGGCGCGGGATATGGGGCATCGTAGTTGAAGACCTGTTTCGCGATGATCTTGCCAGTTTCATAGCTACCGCCAGCGGCTGCATGGTCCTTCCCAAAAGGTTCGCAGGTTACTCCTAGCAGTTTCCAACGCGCTGGCCATTCCACTCGCCATGTTAGCTTTCCTCCCCCTTTGCTATAGTCGGCCTCGCCCTCGTGGCCGCAGCCAGCCACATAATCGCACCCGCTGCACTTGTAGCTCACGTAGTTGTCGTGCCACGCATAAGTTTTTGTGGTGGCGAGCCTGCCGCATTTTTCGCAGATGGCGTCGTACGGCAGCCAATCCTCGGGCAAAGGTTTTGCTCGATATCGGTTGAGAATCTCACGTATCTCGTCGGCATGCTCGAGGGCAGCGCGAATGAGATCCGTCATCTTTCCGTTCCTGTAGATCTCAGCGGCGGAGTAGATTTTCACCTGGATGCCAAAATCCTCAAGCGAATCAGTGAAAGGTCTGGAGAAGTAATCCACGAAGTTTTTATGTGTCTGGTCTGGCGATGGGATGTTTATGTAAGGCATGCCGAGGTACTGCTTGTATCGCTCAGCCAGATCGCCCTCGTTCAGCGGCCATGGGATGCGCCGCATAGGATCGTAATCGTCGGCGTACCATATCGCCTCAGCCTTGCCCCCAGTCTGTTCCACGGCGCGGCGGATGCCGTCGGCGATGAAGACGTCGTTACAGTGTCCGATGTGGATGTGGCCGGAGATGGAGATACCGCTTGCGATGATATGCCTTCCACCGCGACCTAGCAACGCCTTGGCTATCTGATCTATCCAGTGCATGGAACCCACGTAGATTTATATCACCCATCGTAAAACTTTAGCGGGGAAGGATGAAACCAGCAAAGCATATAGCGTCGATACCGCAGTCGAGCACGCTGAAGGTTCTCAGCTCGGCAAAGGAGCTGGAGCGAAAGGGTGAGAAGATCATCCACATGGAGGTGGGTGAGCCAGATTTCGACACCCCAGATCACATCAAGAAGGCTGCGGAGGAGGCATTAGCTGGGGGGATGACGAAGTATACGCCCAGCGCTGGTTTACCGGAGCTGAGGGAAGCCATCGCCGACCAACTCAAGCCGGTAGGCATCCAAACCTCTTACAAAAATGTGATAGTCACGCCGGGCGCGAAGCACGCGATCTTCTGTGCGATGGCGGCGGTCATAGATCCAGGCGACGAAGTAATAATTCCGAGCCCATGCTGGACGTACGAAGCGATGGTGTTGATGTTCGGCGGCAAGCCGGTGTTCGTGGAGACGAAGGAGGCCGATGATTTCAAGTTGAAGGCCAAAAAGGTTGAGGAGGCCCTGACGAAGAAGACGCGGATGATCCTGCTGAACTACCCGAACAACCCTACTGGGGCGGTGATGAAGAAGGAGGACTTGAAAGAAATAGCTGACTTGGCGGTCGATAAAAAATTGTGGGTCCTCTCGGACGAGATCTACGATTGTTTGGTGTACGATGGGACCCACACGAGCATCATGTCGTTCCCTGGCATGGAGGAGAGGACGATATACGTGAACGGCTTTTCGAAAGCGTACGCGATGACGGGTTGGCGCTTGGGCTACGCTGTGGCCCCGTATGAATTGATAACGGAGATGGATAAGGTTCAGCAGGCCTCGACGTCTTGTGTGGCTGGCTTCGTTCAGGCGGCGGGCATCGCGGCCCTGCGTGGCCCTCAGGACTTCGTGGTCAAGATGCGCGAGGAGTACAGCAAAAGGCGCGAAGTGATCGTCGATGGGTTAAACTCGATAGATGGGATCAAGTGCAGCAAGCCGGCCGGCGCATTCTATGTCTTTCCGAACATCGAGAAACTTGGCAAATCCTCGCTGGACTTCTGCGAACTCCTGTTGAAAGAGGCTGGTGTTGCGGCTGTGCCTGGGAGCGGTTTCGGGCCATACGGCGAGGGGCACGTGAGGTTCAGCTACGCCACGTCGATGGAGGATATCAAGAAGGCGATCGAGCTGGTAAAAGGTGTGGTTGAAAAGTTTTGATAACATGTTTTAGAGGAGATGAAATGAAAATCCCACAAGGTTTGATAAAAGAGATTTTGAACGAAGAGAAAATCGATGTGAGCACTTTATACAAGCGAATTAAAAAGAAAAAGAAAGATTTTGGCAACATGATCACAGAAAAACAAGCCGCCTGCCTCATCGCGTCACAACTTGGTATAGATGTTGTAAAATACTCGGATCAATCAGAGTTAAGTGAATTAAGAGAGTTGGCATTAAAAGAACGTGCGATGGGGGGTCCCTCAAGGCCGCCAGAAAAGATAGAAAAACCGAAATCTAGGCCAAGAGGGATAAAAGTTGAATTTCCTTACGAGGCGAGCTTGGATAAATACAACTTGGACACAGAACTGTTTCACGATTGCCGCCAACTTGTTGCACCCAACATAAAGGAACTTCGCCCAGCTATCAGAGAGGCTTTACTCACGCTTGAAACTAGGATAAGAAACAGACTGAAACTTGGAGAAGATATGGTTGGGAAGGAATTGGTTGACAAAGCTAAAGAAAGCGGGGTTTTCAAAAGAAATGTAGGATCAGAGGAAGAAGGATTATACTTCCTGTACCGAGGAGCAATACAGTGGCTTAGAAATCCACCCGGACATAAAAAAATCGAGTATAACCGTGAAGAAGCTATCAAAATAATTCTCTTCGTGGATTATTTGATTAAACTATTTGAAAAATTGATAAAGGAAAATCCCCCACGATAGGTGAAAAAGTAGTTTTTCACTATCTGTGTCCTTGATAAAAATAAATTTTTTTGTGCAAAGCCCGCCTATGAGGAGGCTTAAGTGGGATAAAAACTCACTTAGAGGTGGAGCGGGGATCGTTAAATGAAACCTATTTGGAAGCATATTTTTGATGGGTTGGCGAAACCTGGGAAAGGTTCAGTCCACCTTAGGAAAAAATACTCAAAAATGTCAATTCGCAATAGCATACGCAAGAAAACCAATGTTGCTATGCTTCCGGCAGATGATTTCTTTATTAAAATCAATTTTGTTGGAAATTTCGCTCCATCCCCCCATTACCGAGGAAACTATGATCTAGACTGTATGGTTGAGACAGTAATAGGGGCATTAAGCAGATTCATAATACCTGATGATAAATATGTTATGAAAATAGAGGCACAAAAAGTGACGGATGAATCTTATTCTCCAGGAGAGGGCTATACGGAAATCCTCATCTATCATCTCGGTTAACCTTTAAGGTTCATTAAATAAATTTTTATAATGAAATGACCACAGTTAAACTAGAGAAGATGCCCAAGAAGCGTTTGGATGTGGCGAGTGAATCGAAGGAGATCCAATTACTTGAGGATATAGCCAAGTGGACAAGGTTACAGGGAAAACAGTATGCGAAGAAAATTGTTGAATCTTTGCTTAACACCGAAGAGAAAAAACTCGTTTATCATTTTTCCGATGGTAAAAGTAGCCCCGAGATTGCGAAAATTACCAAAGTTCATCCAACAACGGTAAGAGGCTACTGGAAATCTTGGACCGCTGAAGGAATTATGGAACTACATCCTGAGTACAAACGCCGTTGCAAAAGAGTTTTTTCACTGGAAGAACTAGGGCTTGAAGCCCCTGAGGCGAAACATGATAGAGAAAACGCAACTGAAAAAATAAAAAGTGAGGGTGAACAAAATGAGCACTGAAGATCAGTTAGCGAAGAAGTTAGACATTATAGCTAAACTGTTGTACATGCAAACGCGACTGAAGATAAGTGAACTGGAGGCTAAGTTAGTTAAAACTAACATCCAAAAAAGAATTTACTCTGTGCTAGATGGAACAAAAACAGCAAAAGAAATCGCGGCTGCCTCCCAATGCACAGAAAGTTTAGTATGGAAGACACTTCCAGATTGGGAGGCCCAGGGTTTGATTGTTGGGATTGGCAAGGGAAAGGCGAAGAAATATGTCAACATAGAAAAATTTGGAGATGTAATAGATGGATGAGAAACAATTCAAAGAATTAAGCGAAAGGCTGGACAAAATAATCAAGCTGATTTCCTTAAACATTGTTAAGGGTATGGAAACAGATGATCAAATACTGGCACTTTCGTCTTTTGGTTTTCAACCCGCTAAAATTGCTGGCTTGCTTGGAAAAACGCCCAATGCAGTAAGAGTCGCACTTCATAAAGCGAGGAAGAAAGCTCGTTCACAATAATGCACCCATGTAGTTTGGTTAAAGCAGTTTAAAGCAACCGCCTTACTCCTTGGCTTCGTACAGCGCGTTCAACACTTTCCGTATCTCCTTCGCCTTTTCAGTTCCTATGCCATGAACTTCCTGCAACTCTTTCTCCGACGCGCCCATCACGCGCTCGACCGTGCCAAAATGTTCAAGCAACCTCTTGGCGAGCACCGCGGAAACGCCCGGTAACCCCTCCACGACAAAGCGCTGTTGCTCTGGTAAAGTGAGCTTCCTCGCCGACCCACGAATCGCCACCTCGCGCGCTTGCCCTATCTGTTCCCGCCTGGCGACGATCGCGAGGATCGCGGCGGTCTCCTTTTCATCGCGGGTCGGCAGGATGGGTATGCCGAAATCGATGGCAAGAGCCGAAAGCGCGCCGCGGATGGCGTTGGGATGTATGGCCCTAAGCGAGTACAGCCCTTCACCCTCAAGAATTAACATTGGCCGCTCGAATGTTTCCCCCAGTCGTTGCGCCTGTTCCATCAGTCGCTTGTCCACGATAGATTGCAAAAAATCTTTTACGGACTTCCGCTCCACGCCGACGCGATCGCTCAAGATAAAGTCCCCAACATCCAACTGCCGAGCTTCTACTTCGACCCCGAGCTTCGCCAGCTCCCGCACGACTCCGGATGGCATCTCGCGGTGGTCTGCGATAACTTTGACCTTTTCAGCGGTGAATTCCTCAAGAGCTTTCTGCCCAACCATCTCTTTTTCCTCCTCCCGTTGGCCGCGCAACATCTCGTGCATGCGCCGCTCCTTTTTCACCGCGGACCAATAAAACGCTTCGTCCCTCGTCCCCTTCGCGAGCAAAGCAATTACCCTGCCCGGCTTGACCCTGCCCGTCCGCCCACGCCGTTGGATGAATCGGATCTCGCTCGGCACAGCCTCATAGAATATCACCAGATCGACGCTCGGGATGTCCAGCCCCTCCTCGCCGACCGATGTAGATACCAGCACGTTGATTTCACCGGATCTAAATTTATCCAAGATTCGTCCCTGTTCCTTCTGGCTCAGGCCCCGTTCGTCCTCCCTGCGGGCCTGTCCGATGAACTTCACCGCTAAAACATTGTCAAGTTTGTTTAGCTCTTTCACAATTTGATCCGCAGACTCGCGATAGTGGGCGAAGATTATCACTCGAGAGTTTGGACTTTCCGAGAATTGTTTTTTGACTATTTGCAGAGCTTCGGAAATTTTCGGATGTCCGATCCTTCCTCGAAGCCTTTCGGCGATGCTGATTATCTGTTCGATCCTCGGATCCTTCGCTAGCAGCTTTATCGCCTTAGTGGAGCCAGGCATCTTTGCTTTTTTTGTCAACTGCGATAGGTAGTGAGCTAAAAAGTCCAGTCCCTGCGTTTCCAGCACCTCGGTTGCATGGCAGAGCCTGAACGCCGACGCCTGCGCCATCAATCCCCTGTAAAAATTTTCTGGAGGATTCGGTTCGAGTTCGTGCATAGCTTCTAGTATCTCTTGTTGCACACGCAAGAGGTCTCGCTTAGTCACATCTTGAACGCTCGCGATGAATCCAAGCTTTTTCAATTCGAAGAGCCGTTCTCTCAGCTGTTCCTCCAAAAGGCGCTTGACCTGCACGAACGCCGGTGGAAGTTCGAGTCGTCGCCACTCGATATCGATCTGCTGCACGTACGGCTTGACATCGGCATCTCTTTCCGATCTTATCTCCACGTGTTCTATGAAGAGGTTACGTTTGACTTCTTCCACTTTTGTTGCTTCCGCACCTGGGGAAGCGGTGAGTGCCAAAATTAGCGGTACTTTTGCCGAACGCACGTATTGCTCAGCGATAAAGCCGTAAGAATAGTTGCCGACAGCGCGATGCGCTTCGTCAAAGACGATCAAAGAAAAATTTTCCAAGTTTGATCTTCTGGTCACGAGGTCATGCTCCACCACCTGCGGTGTCGCAAAAATTAGCTTAGCTTGGTTCCAAATTTTTTCGCGTTCCTCTGGTGGCACGTGTCCAGTAAGAACTTGAAGTTCCTTCGCCGGCAATACCATAACTTTTGAAAAAGTTTTGCAATGTTGTAGTGCAAGCGGCCTCGTTGGAGCCATCACCAAAATTTTTTTATCAGGAAATTTCGTCAACCGATGCGCAGCGAGCATGACGGCGATGTTCGTTTTTCCGAGACCGGTTGGAAGCACGACCAAAGTGTTGGCTTTTACAGCGGAGCCGAGGATGATTTGTTGGTACATCCTCGCTTCCATAGCTTCATTTTTGATCAACGGATGTTGGATGTAGGACATACAATAACATCTTTATCTATAAAAATAAACATCCGAGTTAAACCTTTTGGATATTCTTAGAAAAAATTTTGTAGACATTTTGTGAGCGCCCCAGGCTGATCTGCGACTACATCCAGCCTATCGCGCAACCAGCTCGGCAGGCTTGGCTTGACGAACGCGGTCGAGACCCTCCAATCCATGAATATCACAGCCGCCTTATCGGTGACCAAGCGGTGCGCCCTGCCAGCGGCTTGGCACATCCTGCGGTGCGCCGGCAGGAAGTATCCGTATAATTTTCCTTTTCCGGGAAATTGGGATTCGTAGTATTTGATCAAAGTTTCTGTGCGTTTCGTTGGTTTTCCGTAAGGTATGCCCACGACGATGACCGCGTTCATTTGGTCTCCAGGGAAATCTCCTCCCTCGCTGTTGCGACCGCCCTGAACGCCAAGCAAAACCGCGCCGCCTTTCTTTGCATGTGCCTTGAAATTTTTGATCAAACGGTCGTTTTTCGACGACGATGTCACGCGTTCCTCCGCGAAGAGTGGTTTCGAGATTTGTTTTGCAAGCCCAGCGTCGAGCAGCCCTTGGAGCACGTTGTAGCTCGCGGCGAAAATTCCGACGTTCGCGGGTGTGACTTTCACAACCTCCGCTATCCTCGCGACCATCTTCTCGTACATCTCCCGCGCCCTGAATGTCTCCTTCGTCGTCACCCCCTTCAAGGCTAACGCAAGGACATTTTCTGCTGGAAAAGGCGAGGGATAATGAGCGAGCACAGTGTCCGCGGGCAGCCCCACGACATCTCGGTAGGCCTCGAGGGGTGCAAGCGTGCCGGACATGTTTATCGTGGAGTAAGCACCGTCGATGACAGGTTGGGTTATAATTCGAGGGTCCAACGCCTGGATTTCCAGCTTTATCGTCGGCTGCCCACCCATCCTTTTCGTCCTCGATATCATGTGCAGAAACTCCGTCCTCTCGCTCGTCTCGCCCCAAGCCGCCAAAAAGGTGCCAACGCTTCTTATCGCCGAGCGCGGGGCCTTGTCCTCTCTCAGTTTGATCAAGATATGTTCGTCTCCTGATTCTATCAGTGCTTCAGCCAAGCTGGAAAATTTTGTCTTGACTCCAGCTTCCTTGAGGAAACGATCTACGTGCTCCTCAAATTCTTTTCCACGTATGATTTCCTCGCCGTCATCAGCGTCGCGAATTTTTTCATCCGCCAAGTCTTGTAACAATCTGTGAATGTCTTCTGATATCTGATATGCTAAGTCGTCCTCAAACTCCTTCGCCTCGCGTATAGCTGATACTATCGTAAAGTCTGTGAGCTCATCGCTCGCCAGTTCTGTCGCAATGTCCGGCAAATTGTGGGCCTCGTCGAGCACGATTATTAAATCGGAGAGGTCTGCATGCATGTTGTGCAGGAACAGCGGCCTGATCGATGGGTCGAACAAATACACGTAGCTGGCGGCCACCACCCTTACATCACCTAGCGCACCCTTCGCCATCTCGTACGGACAGAATTCCTCATCCTTGCAAGTTTCGATGAGTTCCTCCGCTAGTGTAGGGTTTGTCGCCATCGTCTGCTGAAGTTCGGCGACCATATCGCCTCGCTCATCTATATTTTCGAAGAACTCGCACTTGCCGAGCTTGCGCAAAGTTTCGCATGCACGCGCTGCATCGGCGGCGCCAGTTGTGAAGCGGCGGACAATGGGGTTGATGCACATCTCCCGCCTTCCGCGCAGCGAGATGCCAGAAACTTTTATCTTACCTTTGAGCGCCCCCAGCTCCTCTATGACGCGGTCCATTTGCTTGTGGGTCCTGCTGCAATAGACTATGCGGCGCTTCTCGGCTTTCAGGGAGGTGAGGATGCCGCAGAGGGCTGAGATGGTCTTGCCCATGCCAGTAGATCCTTCGAGCGCCACGTGTTTTTCAGACGCTACGGCAGCTTGAATGGCGCCAATCATCTCAGCTTGGGTTGGCCTGATCTCCTTGTACGGAAAAATCTCATCTAGTGTCGGCGTCATCAAAATAACTGGAGGGCGATTGCATAAGTATAGACGGCTATCCAGAGGATGAGCCACATGGCGAGGTACGGCCAGAAACCGTACCAGCCAAGGCGCTTCCCGCTAATCTTTTTCCGATCATCTTCAGGGAGTTGCTCTATTACGATTTTTAGCGCGGGGACTGCTGATTTATACGCAATGTACAAAAAGAGAATTGCAAGGAGGATTGGGATGTACACGCCGTATGATGTTGCCCTTTGTGAGGCAGAAATAATCCCCGAAATGGCCCCGGCTAGCGTCCCGAAGCCTATGAAGAACAGCGTCAGTTTATTCAATATTCTCATAATTCCCACCAGGTGTTCACCATGAAGCTCTCCATGTCAAGCTTAGACATTATGGTTTGCGCTCGCGAGCTTAAAAACGCTATCGGTGCACGAGTGGACAAAGTCTACGAACTCGGCGGAGTTTTCGTGATACGCATGCGGACCTCCGGAAAGGGGCGGCTCGATCTCCTCATAGAACCAGGGCGCAGGGTACACCTGACTGGTATGCAGTACAAGTTTCCGAAGCAGCCCACGATGTACGCGATGCTTTTGAGAAAGCACTTGGAAGGCGCGCAGCTCGTCGGCGTCGAGCAGCCAGATTTCGAGCGCATCCTCGAGCTCAAGTTCCGCGGCCGCGGGGAGCGCGTGTTGATAGCGGAGCTTTTTGGGACCGGTAACCTCGTGCTATGCGACGAGGAGAATAAAATCATCCAGCCATATAAAAGCGAGGTGTGGCGGCACCGCGTCGTGAAGGCTGGTGAGAAATACAAATATCCGCCGAGCAGGGCGGACATAAAGAAACTCGACGCTGCTACTTTGCGAGAGGCCGTCGCGGGTGCGCCAGATATCGTCCGAGGCCTAGCCACGAACTTGAACATCGGCGGACAACTTTCCGAGGAGATATGCGCGAGGGCGGGGATAGCCAAGTCATCAACCGTGGCCGAGCTTTCAGAGTCCCAACTCAAGGGTCTGCTGGACGCGGCTGCTGGTCTTTTTTCTCAAGAGCCAGCGCCAAATATCGTGTACGATGACGGCGAGGTCGTAGACGTTTTGCCGTTCGACTTCGCGACATACAGCGGAAGGAGGACGAAGCGCTTCAATTCGTTCAACGAAGCTCTCGACGAGTATTTCGGCGCAATGACGATCAAGAAGGGCATCGCAAAGCAGAAGAAAAAACTCGAGGATGGGCTCAATGCTATCCGCTCGCGCCTAGCGGAGCAGGAGGCGCACCTGGCCGAACTCGAGGAGGAAGCATTCGAGCTGAAGCTGAGAGCTGACCTGATCAAGGCCCACCACGCTCAATTGGACGATGCCATCCGTCGGTTGTCCGAGCTCAGGCGCAAGGGAGGCTGGCAGGCCGCCATGAAGGAGATGGAAAAGGCGAGGGCCGATGGAGAGGAATGGGCCAAGTTGATAAGAAAAGTTGACGTCAAGGCCGGGGCGGTCGACGTTGAGCTTCGAGGGCAAGAAATCCGTCTCGACGTACGCAAGTCAGCGTTCGAAAATGCGTCAAAACTTTACGACAGGTACAAGCGGCTCTCCGAAAAAGTGATCGGCACGAAGGAGGCGTTGGGAGGGACCAGGAAGGCGCTAGATGATATGCTCGTAGCTGGGGCGGCCGAAGCGCCGGCTCCGACCGTGCGCAGGCGCCGCAAGATGAAGTGGTTCGAGCGCTTCAGATGGTTCATATCCTCAGATGGCCTGTTCGTGATCGCCGGGCGCGACGCTTCCACAAATCGAGAGGTCGTCGAGAAACACATGGAGGATGGAGATCGCTACCTGCATGCGGACATCGTGGGGGCGCCGCACGTCGTCGTCAAAACTGGTGGGAGGGAAGTGCTGGAATCCACGCTTAGGGAAGCGGCTGAATTCGCCGCGATGCACTCCCGCGCCTGGCGTGAGGGCTTGGGCTCGCTCGACGTCTACTGGGTCATGCCGTCGCAGGTCTCCAGGCGAGCGCCATCCGGCGAATATATTCCGCACGGCGCTTACATGATCGAGGGCAAGCGCAACTTCTTGAAAGTGACGGTCGAAGCGGCGGTCGGCGTGGCGCGCGTCGAAGGCGATCAATTGGTAATATGTGGGCCGGCGAGCGCAGTCGAACATCATTCGAAGGTCGCGATTCGTATTGTCCCTGGGCGCATCAAAAAATCAGATTTATCGCGCGAGTTGCAGGCCAAATTGAGGGCTGCGGGTTTCGATGTTTCGGTGGATGAGTTGATGCGGGCTCTTCCGCCGGGCGGAGGGGAGATCAAAAAATAGAAGTTGGAATCTCATTATTATCACAATCGCTTTACAACCCACAACCGAAATCTTTATTGCTTTTAAAAACCAAAAAATAAATTGATGAAGAAACTTCTCACGCTGGTGCTGGTTGCAGCCGTTCTGTTCGGCGTGCTCTGTACGATGGTAGCGAGGACTAGGGCTCAAGAGCCTGGAGAAGCCAAAGCGAATTCTGGGAATAACAGACGAATGATAACAATGGCAGCGAGGGCTAGGGCCCAAGAGCCTGGAGATGATTATGATCATGAACCTCCTGAACCTCCTGAACAACCGGAGGAGAATACACAACCTCCAGGGGGTAGTCCTCCACCGGGTGGAACGACAGAGGGTGGCAGCACATTGGTACCTCTGATAGCAAAATTGCTCGTCGTCGTAGTAGTCGTCGTCGCGGTGATCGCCGCTATAGTTTACAAACTTACGGCTGGTCGATTGAAAGAAATACCTGCCTTAGAAGGGTAACCGATCGGCGCGCAACCTATTTCTTGTATAGTGGAGCCCCGAGCGGGGATTGAACCCGCGACCTCGTGCTTTTTGTCCGAACGATACCAAGCACGCGCTCCACCACTGAGCTATCGGGGCCCAACAAAAAATTGTTCGTCTTAACTAAAAATGTGTCGACCTACTGCCCAGTTTTGGCCTCTTCCAGCCTTCGCTTGATCTGGGGCGGCAGCTCCTTGGCCTTCTCATAAGCAGCACGCAGTTCCTTCATCACATTCTGCAGCACGATCTTGGTCGGGATGGCGATCTTCCTGCGCTTCGTCCTGTCCTTCTCGTAGACGACCTCCTCGAAGCGGATGGTGTTGATATCCCAGACGTAGTCACCGATGAGGATGACAGCGATAAAAATCCGCTTGCTCTCAGGGTCCTCGAAGTGCTTCTCAGCGAGCATCAAGGTATATGAGACGAACCAGTCGAACTCCTTTTCGAGTACCCCTAAGAACTTTGAAGCGTCGACGCTTTTTCCCAACAGGTCGATTTCCATGAAAACCACGACTGAATCTTGTCGGGCCATAATTTAAGCCTATTTCACAATAATTATTGTGGGTGCGCCGATGCCGAGAAAAAAGTTACATTTGCGGATGGACGATGTGCTCGAAAAGCTACTCGCAGGTGAAATTACTTTGGACGAGGCGAGGCACAAATTGTCCGCGATCAACGTGAGGCGCGTGGGGGAGCTAGCTAGGTTGGACATCGGGCGAGCTTACCGAGTCGGCGTGCCGGAGATGATTTTGGGCGAGGGGAAGCACACGTCTGAAGTGGCGAAGCTCGCGATCAAGTTGGCTAGGGAAAACGGCTACGCGCTGGTCACGCGGGCGGACAAAAGGTGCGTCGAGGAGATCAAAAAGAAGCTTCCTCGCGGATTTGTTTCGAGTTACAATGAGAGAGCTAGGGCGATTTTGATCAAACGCAGAAATCATTTTTTCCCGAAGGCGGGTAGGATCGGTGTGCTCGCCGCTGGGACCGCAGACGTGGCCGTCGCCGAGGAGGCTTCGGTCGCCGCCGAGGTGATGGGTTGTCAGGTCATGAAGGCGTACGATGTCGGCATAGCGGGCATCCATCGCCTGTTCAAGCCACTCGAGCACATGCTCAGGAAGGGCGTCTCCGCGCTCGTCGTCGTGGCCGGCATGGAGGGGGCGCTACCGTCGGTCGTGGCCAGCCTCGTGGACGTTCCAGTGATAGGCGTTCCGACTTCTGTGGGTTATGGTGTTGGGACGAAAGGTGTGGCTGCTCTCATGACCATGCTCCAGACTTGTTCGCCGAAGGTCGTCGTCGTGAACATCGACAACGGCCTGGGGGCGGGCATCTTCGCGGGAATGATAGCTAGGTCAAAAGCTTCTTGATTTTTTCCTCTGAGATCGGGCCCTTCCTAAATATTTTTAGATGTCGTGCTGTAGCGTCCACGATGGTAGATGGCACGCCGAGCTTACATTTTCCCGCGTCCAATGCCACGTCGACTTTTCCACCCAGCTGTTCGAGAGCTTCCCTGACGGTGAGCGGCGCTGGTTTGCCGGAGAGATTGGCGGAGGTCGAGGTGATCGGCCCACCAACGAAATCGATGAGCTTCAACGCGACGGGGTGGTCTGGAACCCTTATCCCCACCTTTCCCGTGCCAGCGGTTATGAGCTTAAGAACATTCGGCTTTGCTTTCGCGACTATCATCAGTGGACCGGGCAAGAACTTTTTGAAGAGCACCTCGGCTGCAGGAGTCAGCTCGGCAACCTGACGGGCCATGTCGATCGAGTTCACAGCGAGGGGGATGGGCTTTTTGGTTTCTCTACCTTTGATTTTGAAAATTTTGTCGATGGCCTTGCTTGAAAGAGCATCGGCTCCGAGTCCATAGACGGTTTCCGTGGGATAGACGACGAGGCCACCGGCTCGTATCGCTGAAGCTGCCTCTGTTATCACGTCAGCTCTCGGCACATTAGGCTTGACTTCGAAGATTTTGACCATCATATCACTTGGTGCGGGGGGCAGGATTCGGACCTGCGAAGGCCCTACGGCCATGGGATCTTAAGTCCCACCCTTTAGACCAGGCTCAGGCACCCCCGCAAGAAAAACTTCTCCAAGCAGAGCAATAAAACTAGCGCCCTCTCTTATAGGATTTCCTGTAGACCGAGTGGTACTTCTTGGGCTTCTTCCGCATCTTTCGTTCGAGCTCTTCAAGTTCTTCTGTCATGGCGATCACGTGGTGCCCCGGGCGGGATTTGAACCCGCGTCGCAGCCTCGAGAGGGCTGTATGATTGACCGGTCTACACCACCGGGGCACTAGTTATTCAGTTTCCCCAACATATTATTTTTGTTTTATAATGCTACACCACCAAACTACTAATGTTGCCTGGAAAAAGGAAAATCGAGTGGAAAAATGGAAACCGAACAATCTACTCGCAATCGTAGGGCGGGACTGAAGACCGTTTTCCGTGCACTCCGTCACAGAAACTACCGCCTGTTCTTCGTCGGCCAAGGCATCTCCCTAGTCGGCACTTGGATGCAGCAGGTCACCATGATTTGGCTGGTTTATAGCTTGACGAATTCGGTGTTCTTGTTAGGCATCGCCGGCTTCGCAGGCCAGATCCCTGCCTTCGTCTTTGCACCCGTAGCTGGAGCTCTCGTCGACAGGTGGAATCGCCATCGCATAATTGTAGCCACTCAGACTTTGTCGATGTTGCAAGCCATGATCTTGGCCCTTCTATTTTTCACGGGATTCATCGATGTTTGGCACATCGTCCTGTTGAGCGTTGCGCTCGGCTTCATCAACGCGTTCGACATGCCTGCGCGTCAGGCGTTCATAGTGGAAATGATCGAGGACAAGAGGGACCTCGGAAACGCGATTGCCCTGAATTCTTCGATAGTCAATGGCGGACGGTTAATCGGACCATCAATCGCAGGAGTCCTCCTAGTAACCTTGGGGGCGGGTATCTGCTTCTTCATTAACGGCCTGAGCTTTCTCGCCGTCATCGTGGCTCTATTGGCCATGAAGGTTACCCCTCCAGAAATTAAACACAAACAGACGCACATCCTGAGGGAACTGAGGGAAGGTTTTTCCTACGCCTTTGGCTTCGCCCCCATAAGATACATCATACTCCTGCTAGGATTGGTCAGCCTGGTGGGAATACCATACCAGCTGTTGATGCCCGTCTTCGCAAAAGACATCCTCCACGGCGGGCCCGAGACACTCGGCTTCCTAACCGCCGCATGTGGTATCGGAGCTTTGGCTGGCGCAGTTTACCTCGCTTCGCGAAGCAGCTTCCTCAGGTTCGGGAGGATAGTTCCAGTTGCCGCGGGGATCTTCGGCGTCGGGCTCATCGCTTTTTCCTTGTCCAACATCTTGGCGGTTTCTCTACTGTTGATGGTGCTCACCGGGTTCGGCATGATGATCCAGCTTACTTCGAGCAACACAACTCTCCAAAACATGGTTGATGACGACAAGCGTGGGAGGGTCATGGCGTTTTACACGATGGCATTCGTGGGGACCACCCCATTTGGCAGCTTGCTGGCCGGAAGCTTGGCAAACGCAATTGGCGCCCCAAACACTCTGATAGTGGGCGGCATTTGCTGTATCCTTGGGTCGATAATTTTCTTGAGAAAACTTCCGACCTTAATGGAGCTAGCTCGCCCGGTTTACGAGAGAAAGGGAATCAAATAGCGGGCCCGGTGGGATTAGAGTGCTATTAGGTGTGAGTCCCGCATGAAAGATCTTTTCATCCCCATTTTTAAAGCTCCACGGCGAACGAAAAATGAGAACCATGTCAGCCGTGGAAAGTATGGGGCGAAGATCGAGGGCGATGAGCGACCCGAACGGCAGGACCACGATAGAGATCTCCCGTTCGACGCGGATCTCGCTCAAACGCATGGCGGCGACCGAAGACTGCTCGTACGACGAGCTCCTTCTCAAACTCGTCCGCGAGCGCGAGGTGATCGGAGGGGACTTTGTACGGGTCCTTGAGGAAATCTTGCAGCGCAGAAACGCGGAGGAGATGCGGGGCAGGCTCCGGAAGCTCCTCGCCCGGGTGGAGGCCGTGAAATTATGAAGTGCCGCTCTTCGCTCGAGATCACCCGCGATATGCTGCACACCGTCGTGGACAGCAGGTGCACGCTCACCCAGCTCGTGTGCCGGGCAAACCTCAACCACACGTTTGCCTTTAGATATCTGATCGAGCTCGAACGCGCCGGCTACGTGCGTGTTATCAACGGCAACAACGGCGCGCGCGTGTACGAACTCACCCCAAAGGGCGCCAGGTATCTCGCCAAGATCGGCTCGCTCATCTTTTAGCATAATTTTTACCCCTGGGGAGTATCCCGCGGCCTGCCGCCCCGTGGGGCACCAACTCTGATGCCGTTAAACTACCCCTCTATCTTTTGGTTTTAAGAACAAAAGCGAGGATCGGCAAGCTGGCTAGGTTGGTTGAACTTAATGAATAGCTCCAAGGCTTCTTTTGAGGGGTTGCTTTTGAGATATCTCGCTAAGATTTTCTCCCATTTCTCAGGCGGGACATGACTCAACTCAACGCTGCATGAAGCAGGTTGTTCGAGAAAACGTTCCTCCAAAAACTATCGATGCCAATCTAAAAGCTTTTGAGCTTGGATTGCGGGCAGTTCAGAAATAGCGAGTCATTTCTTTAACTTCTTCTTTATCGTCGCTCGCAACTTTTGCTCGGTGGGTAACTCTCGCTCAGCAAGGAGTTCACCGTCTACCAAAATCGCTGGTAGCCTTATCAGCTTCCTGAGCTTCATGAAACCCTCGGTCGGCCAATCTGGATACGGCTGCCCCCGCTGGTAGATGTTGATTTCGACCTGCTCGCCGAATTCCGCCGCGACCCGCCTCGTCATCTCCGTGAGCTGCGTGCACAACGAGGTAGGCGGCCAAGCTATGAAGAGCTCCACTTTGATTTTAGGCATGCTAACACCCGTTCCACTCGTGTGAAAGATACTTCTCCTCCAACAGTTTTTGGGCCACGTATTTTTCTTTCTCGGTGAGTCTGCCGCGATATGTCGTTGTGTTGAAGGTGGCGGTCAACCTAGCACCGATGAGAGTAGCCAGCTTCCTAACGTCAATTCTCCTCCCAAGCTCGCGTTCAAGCGTGGTTACGGGAATCTTGTTTGTAAGTATCAGCTTACTGAGTGCGTTCAAATTTGTGTTGACTGCGACAACGCCGTGGTGCAGCAAATAACCCCAAAGCACGAACTGCGCGCTTCCCGATACCTTGCCACCATCAACACTCACCCCGCCTCGATCCATCGCGTGCGCTTTTAGACCCAAATCGGAAATCGCTTCCGCCACGATGGAATCAACGATGCGGCGGGCATACTGTACCTCGGTTGGCAGGGCAATCCCATCTTGGGCTGCAACCAGTGAGTAGTTGAGATTGCCTTTATCTTGATATATCGCTCCTCCTCCGGAATGGCGGCGATAGATCGGTACTCGCAACTCTTCACATAACCGGAAGTTCACCTTGTCTCGATTTCGATCGTAACCCACCACCACGCACTTTTTTCCCTGCCAGAAGCAGAGAGTATCCGGCGAGCCATTCTCAAGCCTGCATCTCAAGATTGCTTCTTCGGTAGCCAAGGCTTCCACAGCTCTCCTTGGACGTAACCAGAGCACCCTCAAGCTCATTCACCCGGGAAGAAGCGGCAGCGCAGACGCCTGCAGTCCTCGGCTTTTGTCACGAATCTGCAGCGCTTCAGAGGCAGGTGCGGTTTCAAATCGATATGGAAAATTTCCTTTGCGACTTTCGAACCTTCTCCCAGCGCGGTGTATACACTCGCCACACAGCATCTCGGGCCACCCTCCCTCGCTATCGCCAAGTTTGCTCGAGAGGTGGCTTCCATTGCGATGCTCCGCTCGCGGTCGCTTGTGTAGCTTGCCCCCAAAAGAGCTGAAAATGCAGTCCCAACACCGGCGGCAGCGCCGCAGACGCCTAGAAAACCGCATGACCCGTAAGGGAGCTTTTGGATGAGCGTCGTGAGCTTTTTGATATCTTTCTTATCGACTTTTTCTCCCTTGGCATTTTTGATGGCTTTGTACATTGCGACTGCCGCAATGCAATGGTGTTCGATGCCGTAGACAGGGAACGCAGGGTG
>Ga0315282_10000270_pt1 | contig 103265 bp, 125 predicted proteins | sample YL17G07_20_MG_FD_203693 | JGI IMG/M metagenome (GOLD analysis project Ga0315282, IMG submission 203693) | Sediment microbial communities from Yellowstone Lake, YNP, Wyoming, USA - YL17G07_20 | ecosystem: Environmental > Aquatic > Freshwater > Lake > Sediment | place: USA: Wyoming | collected...
ATATTGTGCTTAATATACAAACACTAGACGTACAAAGGCATAAAACTATCGACAAAAACAAAAAACCAACCGAGTTATGACCCAGCCTCCATCAGCCCCCCTTGCGTAATAAAAAGTCCGCCGTGCCCTCCGTGCCCACCGTGGTTAAAATAGTACCGTGTCCTCCGTGGTGCCTCCGTGCCGCCGTGGTGAGCCCCGGACGAGTTATTACTTTTTCGTCCCTTCCTCTTCTATTTTTTCCTCGTCGTCGAACCAGTGGATGGTGGCGACGGCGAAGAAGATGATGGCGACGGCGGCGATGAACTCGCCAACGCTGTATCTTAAGACGGTCACCTTAAAATACCATAGCCCGAGCCCTAACAGCGCGAAGCAGCCGGCAAGGGCCTGTATCTTCCGCTGCTTGCTCATGTCCCTGATGACGCCTAAGTCTACCATACCATCCCTGCCAATCGCCTAATTTATTTTTTAATATATATACTCTCCGCTCGCCGGAAAAAGTTATAAAATGAGGTAGGGGGTTAAAAAGAACCCCCCCATATGCTATTATTTTTTATCCTTATCCCTGATCTCCACACGGCGGATCTTACCGCTGATAGTCTTGGGAAGCACCGGGACGAACTCGACGATCCTCGGGTATTTATATGGTGCCGTGACCTTCTTCACGTGGTCCTGGAGCTCCTTTTTGAGGGCGTCGCTCGGCATGTAATCCCGTTTAAGTACGACCGTGGCCTTGACCACCTGTCCCCTTATTTCGTCGGGTACTGCCGTTATGGCGCACTCCACAACGGCGGGGTGCTGTATCAGGGCGCTTTCGACCTCGAAGGGGCCGATCCTGTAGCCTGAGCTTTTTATGACGTCATCCGACCTGCCGACGAACCAGAGGAAGCCTTCCTCGTCCATCCAGGCCATGTCGCCCGTGTAGTAGTAGCCGTCATGCCAGACCGACGCCGTTTTCTTTTCATCCCGGTAGTATCCGTCGAACAGCCCCACCGGTATACCTTTGGTGGTATTGATGACTATCTCGCCTTCTTCGCCTACTTCGCAGGGTTTTCCATCCGCGTTGAGAAGCTCGACGTAGTAGCCCGGCGAAGGTTTTCCCATGGAGCCGGGCCGGGGCTCCATCCAGGGGTATGTGCCTACCGCGACCGTCATCTCGGTCTGGCCGTACCCTTCCATGAGCTTAATCCCCGTGAGCTTGAGCCACTTATTGTACACCTCGGGGTTAAGAGGCTCGCCCGCCACGACACAGTACTTCATGCTCGAGAAATCGAACTTGCTCAGGTCCTCATTTATGAGGAACCTGTAGATCGTTGGCGGGGCGCAGAACGTGGTGACCTTGTAGTCCGTTGTCTTCTTGAGGAGGTTCAACGGGTGGAACACTTCGTAATCGTATGCGAATACCGCGCTGCCGGCGATCCACTGGCCGTAGATCTTTCCCCAGACCGCCTTTGCCCATCCCGTGTCCGCCACCGTATAGTGAAGGCCCCCGTCGATGACGTTCTGCCAGTACCTGGCCGTGAGAATGTGGCCGAGAGGATACACGAAGTTATGCAGGGTCATCTTTGGGAGGCTGGTCGTTCCCGAGGTGAAGTAAAGGATGGAAACGTCCTCGTTTTTCGTGGCCTCCTCGCCTTTCGGCCGCTCGAAGTGGTCCCCTGCCTTTTCGACATCCGCGTTGAAGTCGATCCAGCTGTCATATTTTCCGTTCACGACGGCCTTAAGCTTGAGCATGTCGGGGCACTCCTTCTGGGCCGCGTCCACGTAATCGATGAGGGACTTTTCGTCTGCCGCCACCATCATCTTTATGTCCGCCAGCCTGGCCCTGTACACGATGTCCTTGGTGGTAAGCATGTGCGTTGCCGGGATGGCGATGGCGCCGACCTTGTGAAGCCCGAGCATGCAGTACCACCACTCGTACCTCCCCTTGAGGGCTATCATCACGGAATCGCCTTTCTTGATCCCGATGTTCTTGAAAAAGTTGGCGGCCCTATCGCTCATGAGCTTCATCTCTGCAAAGCTCATTATCTTTTCGCCCCCCATGTCGTCGCACCAGACGAGAGCGATCTTGTCGGGCGTCTCGCGGGCCATCACGTCAACGACATCGAACGCAAAATTAAAGTTCGCGGGCACATTCACGCGATAGTTTTCCTTGAAATCCTCGTACGATCCGAATTCCGTCTTATATAGAAACCTGCTTAATAGCGACATGTAACTCTCCTCACATGATAACGGCCAGGAAGCGCGCCGGCTTGTTTTTCAGGGCCACCATGGCATGGTCACAGCTAGAATCGAAGTAGATCGAATCGCCCTCGTCGAGCACGATCTCGTGGTCTTTGATGATGAGCTTGAGGCTGCCTTCCAGGACGAGGTTGAACTCCTGCCCGGGGTGGGAGTTGGTCTGCACCGCGGTTTTTTTCGGCCCGGGCTCCACCGTCAATATAAAGGGCTCGGCCTTTTTATTGATGAAATTGAAAGCCAGGTTCTGGTACTTGTACTGCTTCCTCCGCTCGACGCTCACGCCCTTTCCATTTCTGGTCACGCTAAAATAGTGCATCCTGGGCGTTTCGCCCGTGAGGAGGATGCTCATTTCCACGCCGAGCTTCCGGGAGATCTCGTAGAGAATGCTGGCCGGTATGTCCTCTTCTCCTTTCTCGTATTTCACGTATTTCGCCCGGCTCACGCCCAGGTAATCGGACATATCATCCGGGCTGATCCCGAGGATGCCCCTGAGCTCTTTTATCCGGCCCGCCACTTCTTTGATACGTTCCTGCATGTGTTTACCCTCTTTTTTAAATCGATCACCATAAGCGATGGTATACTTGCTGGTAATCATTACAGCCTATAATATGCAACACCATAAACCACTATTTAAGTACTTCCATGCGATAGGATGGCACAGCACATGCCCTGTGCCCTCAGCATACGCAAGTTAATAAATAACGTATATTAATCATAAATAATCGTTAAAATAACTAAAAATAATTAGTCATTATTTTACTTGACAAGCGAAAGATATTTAATCGACAATAACTGTATTGTTACGGGAAATTTCATCGGGTGAGGTAACATTAATTGTGTGACATATGCTGTCACATGGCAAGCAAATGGCCGTGCTACGGCCCGGGAAAATATTTAAAACAATTGTTTAAGGTATTGAAGGATTGGACGGTATTGAAATGGCAGGAAAGATATCCCTAAGCTACGCGTTCAAGGGGTCCGAAGAGCCGCTGATCGGCAAGACGATCGGCGACATGTTCGACGAGATCGCCGAAAAATATCCCGGCAACGACGCCCTCGTATCGCTTCACCAGGGCGTCAGGTACACCTATGGCGAGCTTCAAGAAGAGGTCAACAAGACGGCGAAGGGATTATTAAGCCTGGGGCTGAAAAAGGGCGACCGCGTCGCCATCTGGGCCACTAACGTCGCCGAGTGGATCATCACTCAGGCGGCGACGGCTAAAGCCGGCATCATCCTGGTCAACATCAATCCGGCCTACCGGACGCACGAGCTGGAATACGTACTCAGGCAGTCCGAGACTCAGGCGCTCCTTCTCATCGACCGGTTCAAGACGTCCGACTACATCGGCATGCTGAACGAGGTATGCCCGGAGATCAAGGCGTCTAAGCCTGGCCAGATAACCTCCGAGAGCCTGCCCTTCCTGAAGACCGTGATCCTCATCAGAGGGGAGAAGCAGCCCGGCATGTACTCCTGGGACGAGCTCATGAGGATGGGCGAGGAGATGCCGGATGACGTGCTCTGCGGCGTGCAGTGTTCCCTGGACTTCGACGATCCCATCAATATCATGTATACCTCGGGCACGACCGGCTTCCCCAAGGGCGTCGTCCTCACCCACCATAATTTAGTGAACAACGGCTATTTCATCGGCGAATGCATGAGCTTTACCGAAAAGGATAGGCTGTGCATCCCGGTGCCGTTTTATCATTGCTTCGGCATGGTGCTCTCCAACCTGGCCTGCATGACCCATGGCGCCGCCATGGTGCTGCCGGCCGAGCACTTCGACCCGATCTCCACCCTGACGGCGGTCGAGAAAGAGCGCTGTACGGCGCTCTATGGCGTGCCGACGATGTTCATCGCCGAGCTCGAGCACCCGGACTTTAATAAGTTTAATCTCAAATCCCTTCGCACGGGCATCATGGCCGGCTCGCCATGCCCCATCGAGTACATGAAAAAGGTCAGCATGCTCATGAACATGGACGAGGTGGTGATCACATACGGGCAAACAGAGTCATCGCCGGGCCTGACGATGTCTTCGACGAAGGACCCGCTGGAGCGCCGCGTGTCCACCGTCGGGCAGCCCATGCCGCATACCGAGCTCAAGATCGTCGACCCCAAGACCGGCAAGATGGTCCCCCGCGGGCAGCCCGGGGAGATCTGTGCCCGGGGCTACATGATAATGAGGTGCTACTATAATAATCCCGAGGCGACCGACCTGGCTGTGGACAAAGAGGGGTGGCTGCACACGGGCGACCTAGGCACGCTCGACAACGAGGATTATTGCAAGATCACGGGCCGCCTCAAGGACATGGTCATCAGGGGCGGGGAGAACATCTACCCGAGGGAAGTGGAGGAGTTCCTTTATGAGCATCCCGGCATCAGCGACGTCCAGGTCATCGGCGTGCCCGATGTCAGGTACGGCGAAGAGCTGATGGCCTGGGTTAAGCTGAAGGGCGACAGCCGGCTGACGCCCGAAGAGATAAAGGAGTTCTGTAAGGGCAGGATCGCCCACTACAAGATACCTAAGTACGTCAAGTTCGTGGACGAGTTCCCCATGACCATCTCTGGTAAGATCCAGAAGTACAAGATGCGGGAAGTCTCGATTAAAGAGCTTAAGCTGGAAGATGTGGCGAAGATTAAAACTGCCTAGGTTTTTATAAGACTTTGAGGCCCTTGGGCCCCAAAGTCGTTTATTCGGCCGACAGGACGGCCAGCTTTGGCGTGTCTATGCTCTTCGCGATGGCAATGGGGGCCTTGATATTCATGTGGACGCCTCCCAGCGCCTTGATCGCGTCGCCTATGCCTCCCATCGGCACGCCATAGCCCTTCACGGAGGGCGGCTTAATGGTGCTCTTAGTCTTATTTACGCTCGGGGCCTTAGTGACATTGCCGATGTTCTGCTTGGCCATGTACTTTGTATAGGCGCTCAGCTCATCGCTAATCTTACTAATGTCGGAGCTGCCTGCCGCTAATTTTTTCTGGATCTGCTCCAGCGTCGCCCTGGATCTCCCGATGCTCAGGGCGTCTCCCATGCCATTGGGGGATATGGTGGTCTTAGCGGACACCACCTGTGACGCCATGATAACGGTCAGCAATAGTAATATGACCAGGGCTACCCTTAACTTCCTCATAGCATTACCTCCTCAATTACCCACGCTATGTTAGCAAAATATATTGTGGCAATTATATATTTATGAATTCGTTGGTATATCTTCGGAGAAATAGCCGTTATTCACGTATCTTTAACGGATTTTACTAATCCAGCGAACGTTTTATTATATATAAGCTTATATAATCATTAAATAATTTTAATTAGTGTGGTATCATGGCTACCGAGCAGATCAAATACATCGCCGTGCAGCACCTCAAAAGGATAACGGAGGGCGGCGAGCCGTTCATATTATTGGACGTCCGGAGCAGGGAGGACTACGCGAATGAGCACATCAAGGGCGCCAGGTCCCTGCCCCTTGACGAGCTGGACAGGGCAAAACAGCTTTTTAAGCCTGCCGATAATATCATCGTTTATTGTGACAGCTTCGTGTGCTCGGCGAGCAGCAGCGCGGCTAAAATGCTCTCCCGCATGGGCTTCACGAACGTGCGCGATTTTAAGGGCGGCCTGCGGGAGTGGATTGCGAATGGCCTGCCCTCGGAGAGCTCCTGAATGGAAGAGAAAGTGCCCGGCGGCAAGCTGGCCCGTCTGTCCATTAAGACAGATGGCAGCCCAAGGGTCGTCCTATCGGGAGATTTTTTTATATATCCCGAGGAAGGTATTTTCATTATAGAGGATGTGCTTTCCGGGCTTGGGGGCTGGGAGCCCCTCGAGGAAATTGAAACAGCTCTGATGGGGGCCGTTAATAATAACGGGATTGAGCTCGTCGGCCTCGACGTATATGTGATAGCCCGGTTATACAAAGGTGCCATGCATGTGGAGAGTAATAGGGCTTAACGCTTATCCGGGCGTGGAGAACATGGCCATCGACGAGGCCGTCTCCGAGCTGGTGGCCGGGGGCAGGTCGCCTCCGACCATTCGCTTTTATCGCTGGTCTCCGGGCGCCGTTACCATCGGCTGCTTCCAGTGCATCAACGACGAGGTGGACCTTGACGCGTGCCGGAGGCTTGGCGTCGATTTTGTCAGGCGGAGGACCGGCGGCGGGGCCGTGTACCATGACCCCATAGGTGAGGTCACCTACTGCGTCATTACGCCAGAATCGTATTTTTCTAAGGATATCAGGGAGTCTTACCGGGAGATCTGTTCTTATATAATCTCGGGGCTGGCGAAGCTCGGGATAAGCGCCGCCTTCAGGCCCATTAACGATGTAATAGTTGATAACAGGAAGATTTCCGGTAGCGCCCAGATGAGGAGGCACGGCGTGCTTACGCAGCACGGCACCATACTTTACGGGCTCGACCGGAAGACGATGTTCTCCGTGCTTAAGCCTTCAAAGCTTAAGCTGTCCGATAAGCCCGTGGATAGCTTTGAGGCCGGGGTCACCTGCGTAAAAGAGCTGTGCGGCGTCTCCATAGAACAATTATATGATGCGCTCTTACATGGCTTTACAGACGGGAAGGAGTGGCAGTTCGGCACTCTTACTGAAAATGAGCTGGCCCTGGCAAAGGACGCGGCCTGGAAGTACGACAGCTACGAGTGGAATTTTTCACGATAATGTATCACGTGGCCTTTTTCGATACAATGTTAGTCGACTCCCCCAGCGCGGCGGCGCAAGCTTCCCTCACGGCCTCACAAAACGTGGGATGCGGGTGCAGCGTAAGCACTATATCCTCCAGCCTCGCCCCCATCTCGATGGCCAGGACGCCCTCTTCCGCAATATCGAAGGCATCGGGGCCGACGACATGGACGCCCAGTATGCGGTGCGAGCCTTTTTCGGCGACCACTTTCACGAAGCCATTGGTCTTCCCGACGGAGACGGCCTTGCCGCTGGCCGTGAACGGAAAACGGCCTACCAGGGCCTCAATGCCAGCTTCCCTGGCCTTCGCCTCAGTAAAGCCCGCCGATGCTATCTCCGGGTCGGTTGAAATGGTCTGGGGCGTGGCCTCGTATTCGGGCCAGCCAGGCCTCCCCGCCAGAATTTCGGCCAGCGACATGCCCTCCCTGAACGCTTTGCTGGCGTTACAATGCCTTCCCCTCACGTCGCCGATGGCATAAAAAGCCTGGTCGTCAGTGTGAAAGTTATCGTCAGTGAGGATATACCCATTCTTATCGGCCTTCACGCCCGTGTTCTCCAGGCCTATACCGTCCGTATTTGCCAGCAAGCCGATGGCGACTATAAGCTTGCCTGTCTCAACGGAGTCCTCCGTACCATCACGCACGAACTCCACCCACATCTTATCGCCTGACTTCGTCACGGCCCACGAAGGGGTGGAATAGACCTTTATGCCCTTCGCCCTGAACTTTTCCATTACCGGGCGCACGATGTCATCGTCCAGGAACGAGAGGACACGTTCTCCCTTGTGGATGATCGTCAGCCTCCTGCCCTGCGCCGCCATTAGCGCACCGATTGTCATGGCGGCATAGCCGCCCCCGAGCAAGACAACGTCCTCGGCAACGCCTCCGGGATATAGCGCCTCGTCGGGGTTCAGCACGACCTTACCATCGAAGGGTATCCCCGGAAAGGGCATATGCCGGGCGCCGGTGGCGATAACGGCTCGCTTAAAGTTCACGTGCTGGTTCCCCGAGGGGCCGCTCACGACCGCCCTCGAGGACGAGAGGAACGAGCAGGAGCCCTCCATGAGCTGTACGCCGCTGCCGAGACATAGATCCCGGATGCCGTCCTCCAGCCTCTTGATGACAGAATCCTTCCACTCATAGGCTTTATCATAATCGACGGCCAGGCCATCTGCCTTTATGCCCATGGCCCCGGCGCCCTTACAGTCGTCTGCCAGCCTGAACACGTGCAGCAGCGTATTTACCGGCACGCAGCCCCTGTGAAGGCAGACTCCCCCCAGCTCGCTTTTATTGACCAGCGTCACGTCCAGCCCCAGCCGGGCACAGCGTATCGCCGCCGTATAGCCGGCGGGGCCTGCCCCGGCGATGAGCACGTCCGTCCCGACCTCGATATCGCCTACGACCATGCTTACACCATGTTAACGAGCAATAGCTCGGGCTCTTCCAGATAGCGCTTCAGATCGTTCAAGAACCGCTGGCCCTCCGCCCCGTCAACGACCCTGTGGTCGATGGTCAGCGGGAGGTATATGACCTTTCTAGGGACGATCACGCCGCCCACGGCCCTCGGCATGTCCCGGATCTGCTGCATCTCCAGGATAGCGGACTCGGGATAGTTGATGATCGGCGTGGAGAATAGCCCCCCTATGCTACCGATGTTGGCGATGGTGAAAGTGCTGCCTTTTAGCTGCTCGAGGCCGATCTTACCGTCTCTCGTCAGCTCGGTCAGGTGCACGAGCTCTTTCGAGATATCGATGATGCTCTTTTTATCGGCGTTTTTGAGGACGGGCACGATGAGGCCCCTGTCAGTGTCGACGGCGATGCCGATGTTGTAATACTTCTTGATGACTATCTCGCCCTTCTCGTCGTCGACGCTCGAGTTCAACATCGGATGCGCCTTCAGGGCCGTTACTACGGCCTTGACCATGAACGCCAGGTAGCTGACCTTTGCCGTCCCGGCGAGCTCCTGGTTTATGCGGCCCCTTAATTCTACCAGCTTCGTAAGGTCGGCGTCATCCACGAGCGTCACCTGAGCCGTCCTGGCCAGGGAGCGCATCAGGTTATCGGCGATGGTCTTGCGGATCCCCCTCATGGGAATGCGCTCTTCGGCCCCTACCGGCGCAGCGGCGGGGGCTTTCGCGGGCACTTCAGCGGGCTTCACCGGCGGCTTTGCCGAGGCCGCCTTCACGTCCTCGTCCGTTATGCGGCCGCCGGGGCCCGTCCCCTTTACGTCCTCGATGTTGACGCCGAGCTGTTTTGCCAGCATGCGGGTCGCAGGCGTTGCCAGCACCGGCACCTTCTTTTCCCCGGCCGGGGGAGCTTTGGCCTCGGGCTTCCGGGCTTCCTTTACTTTTTCTTCGGCTTTCGCCCGCATGGGCGGTGCCTCCTTCTCCGCAGGAGCGCCCTCCTCTTTAATTACGGCGATCACGTCGCCGACGTTAACCTTCGTGCCTTCGGGGACTTTCAAGTCGTCCACGACGCCCGCCACAGGCGATGGCAACTCCACCACCGCCTTATCGGTCTCCACCTCGGCGATGGTCTGGTCTTCCTCGACTTTTTCTCCCTTCCTGACGTGCCACTTCTTTATTTCCCCGGACGTGATGCCCTCGCCCAGGTCAGGCAGCTTGAACTCGTACGCCAATGTATCACCACTTAATAATTCATGACTTCTTTCGCCGCTACGATAACCCGGCGCGGATCGGGGAGGTATTGGTCCTCTAGCCTGTAGAGCGGGAACCGGATGTCATAGCCGGTCACCCGTATGACGGGTGCCTTCAAGTATAGCAATGCGTCCTCGGCGATGATAGCGCTCAGGTCGGAGCCGAAGCCCGATATCCTGTGGGCCTCCTGGACAATGACCATGCGCCCAGTGCGCTTAACAGAATCCAGTACTGCCGCCTTGTCCAGCGGCTTAAGGGTCCTGAGATCTATGACTTCCGGGTTGATGCCCTCTTTCTGTAGTTGTTTGGCGGCCTCCAGCGATACGTTCACCATGGCTCCCCATGCCAGGATGGTCAGGTCCTTGCCGGGGAGGGCTATCCTGGCTTTCCCGATGGGCACCGTGAATTCGCCCTCCGGCACGTCCTCCCTGAACGCCCGGTACAATTTAATATGCTCTAAGAAAATTACAGGATCGGGGTCCCTTATTGCCGATATGAGCAGCCCCTTTATGTCGGAGGGCGTGCAGGGCGTGACGACCTTGAGGCCGGGTATCTGGGTGAATATCGTCTCGTCGCTCTCGTCGTGGTGCTCCAGGGCCCTGACCCCGCCCCCATAGGGCATTCTCAAGACAAGCGGCACGTGGAGCCTGCCCATGGACCGCTGCCTCATCCGTGAGGCATGGGATATAAGCTGGTCATATGCGGCGTACACGAACCCGGAGAACTGTATCTCGGCGACGGGCTTCATCCCGTTCAGCGCCAGCCCCACGGCCGAGCCTACGATGCCATTCTCGGACAATGGCGTATCGACGACCCTGTCCTTGCCGTACTTCTGTTGCAGCCCGGCTGTGGCCCTGAATACGCCGCCTTCATTGCCGACGTCCTCGCCCAAAACCATAACCGAGGGGTCCCGGCCCATCTCGTACGTGAGGGCGTCGTTTATGGCCTGCACGTTGTTCATCATCATTGCTGTCCGCCTCCCGATACCTTCTTGAAGTAGTCCAGCTCGTCCTCGAGATATCCGGGCATTTGCGCGAACACGTTTTTAAACAAGTCTTCCATGGTGGGTGGTGGCGCCTGCTCCGCCTCCTTTGCCGCGGCGTCGACCAGGCCGTCTACCTCTTCGAGGAGCGCCTTCTCCTTCGAGTCATCCCACAGTTCCTTTTTTACCAGATAATTTCTAAAACGGGCGACGGGGTCCGTCTTTCTTATGATTTGCTCGACCTCCGACTTTTGCCTGTAGAGGTCCGGGTTATCGGCGGTCGTGTGCGGCCCGAACCGGTAGCACACCGCCTCGATCATCGTCGGGCCTCCGCCCTTTTTAGCCCTCTCCAGGGCGTCTTTTACGAGTACATACGTGGCCAGCGCATCCATCCCATCCAGGCGATAGCCGGGCATGCCATAGGCGATGGCCTTTTGGGCCAGGGTTTCCGAGCGCGTCTGTTTTGTCACGGGCATCGATATGGCGAAGCCGTTATTGGAGCAAACGTACACTGCGGGCACCTGGAATACGCTCGCAAAGTTCATGCTCTCGTGGAAATCGCCCCTCGAGGTAGCCCCGTCTCCGAAGTAGCAAATGACCGCACAATTTTCCTTTTTTATCTTTGCTGCCCACGCAAAGCCCGCAGCATGAAGCATCTGGCTGCCCACCGGGATCGATACTGGCATGCAATTAACGCCATCGGGGATGTGGTTCCCCCGGTCATTACCCATCCACATCATGTACTGGAGCTTCATGGGCACGCCCTTGACCATCATGGCGCCGGCCTCGCGGTATGAGGGGACCATCCAGTCCTCCGGAGCAAGGGCAAATGCGCTTCCGATCTGCACGCCCTCCTGCCCGCTCAGCGGCGGATAAGTGCCCATCCTGCCCGTCCTCTGGAGCTTAAGCGCTTTATCGTCGAAAGCCCTTGCCTGCACCATCATCCGGTACATCTTAAGCAGCATGTCTTCTGGCAGGTGAGGGTCGAGCTCGTTTGCCGTGCCATCCTGGTCGACGATATTGAAGGTCTCGCCCTTGATCAGCTTAAAAAGATACTTGTCGTCTATCATAATCGTATACCCGGCTTAAAATATTCTGATGCGTGATAGGAGCTCCTGACGAACGGCCCCGCGACCACCGTCTTGAATCCCAGCGACATGGCGAACTCCTTGAGCTTCTCGAAGTCCCCGGGGGGTATGTAGCGTTGCACGGGCAGCGAGCCTTCGCCGGGGCACAGGTACTGCCCCATGGTGAGCACGTCGACCCTGGCCTCGTGGAGGCAGCGGATGGTCTCTTTTACCTCGTCCTCTTTCTCCCCCAGCCCCAGCATGATAGATGATTTCGTCGTCATTGAAGGCTCGTAGCGCTTGACATTTCGTAATAGGTCGATGGAGCGGTAATAGCCCGCCCTTCGGTCCCTCGCCACAGGCGTCAGCCTTTCGACCGTCTCGACGTTGTGCGTTACCACGTCGGGCCCGGCGTCGATGACCTTTCGCAGCAAGTCCACCCTGCCGGCGAAGTCCGGTATGATGGCCTCCACCTTCGCGCCTGGGATCCGCTTTTTTATTGCACCGATACAGGCGACGTACTGGCCCGCCCCGTAATCCTCGAGGTCATCGCGGTCGACGGAGGTGATGACCACGTAGGATAACCCCAGCCTTGAGGCGGCCTCGGCGACTTTAGCCGGCTCGGAGGGGTCGACGTCTTCGCCCCGGCGCCCGTGGCTGACGGCACAGAACCGGCATTCCCGGGTGCAAACGCTGCCCAGTATCATGAAAGTTAGGGCGCCGTTATCCCAGCATTCGAAGGCGTTGGGGCACTTAGAGCTGGCGCAGACCGTATTCAGGCCCAGCTCCGACAGCGTTTTTTTGACGATGCCGTACCTGTCGGTCTTCGGTGGCCTTATCTTTAGCCAGCCGGGCTTTTCGTGCTTGAACTCCTGCATAATATTTATATTTTTTATGAAATATATAACTAGCTTTCTCGTCAGGTATCTGGCTTAAGTGGCCTGGCGCGCATTTTTATCCAGGGCAGATCTCTTAATATATATTAATATAATAATAAGCATATGATGAATAAATGCTTTACTACCATACATTGATGTCGTTCATAACCGTGAATAAGCGAAAATATTATATGGTTGCATACTACATTTAGGTTGCAAAATAGCCCCGTGGTGTAGTGGTCAATCATAGGGGACTCTGGATCCCTTGACTTCGGTTCGAATCCGAACGGGGCTATGTCTATAAATAAATGTGCTTTTTCTTAGCGGGTCGACGCCGGTTCGAGAAAATACCGGTGGTTAGCCCGTGTTATTTCTTTTTAGCGGGTCGACGCCCGGCCTGATGGCCGGGCTACTCGGCGTTTTGGGTTCTCAGATGGCGGGGCCGGGCTTGCGCCCCGCTCAGAACGGCCGCTGATGCGGCGTTCTTCGCTCGCAAGCCCTAAGCGACGTTTTATCCTTCGGTAAAAACGTCCATTACCCCGCCATCTTCGCATCGGCCTGATGGCCGACTGATGCCCAAAACGCCTCGACGACCGCGTTTTACTATGTTATGTTAATGAGAACCTATAACTGTATTAATGTAAATTTATATAATTCATTTAACGATATGTTGTATATTTTGGATTAATTCATCTGTAAAACAATTCACTCTATCAATGACATTTTGCGCGCACTCCGGGCACAGTATCCACCTTTCATAGCCGGTCTTCTCGAGCTGCCCGGACGCCCCTTCTTCTACGATGTCCCGGTCGACGATCACGCCTTTATCCGTGAGGCGGCCGCACGCCTCGCACTTCAGGAGCCGGGTACCGCCCCGGACCATCAGCTTATTGAATTCCCGGACGCGCAGGCGCGTAATTTCCGTGGCATATGCGCTGGCAAAAGCCATAGGTGACACTTATACCTGCGGCCTTATATGGGTTTCTTATTCCCGGCTTGACGGGCAATACATATATTACCTTAACCGGGCATTATATCAGCATATAATAGATAAATAAGCATAAATGTAACTTAATTTTGCCATTCAACCTTAATTATCCGCTTGCTAGTAATAATAGCTCTAAACTGGTTGTATTTCCACTAAATACACAAGTAATATTAAACACAATATTACCCCTTCACTCATATAGTGGAGGTGTAACACAGGTATGTTTAAAAAGATATTAGCACTATGTTCCGCTGGGGCTGCGTTCGCCCTGACAGCGATCCCGGCAAGCGCATGGTTCGGGCCGTTCGGCTTCGGGTTCCGGCCTTTCGGGCTCGGGTTCGGCTTCGGGTTCCCGTTCTTCGGCTTCGGGTTTCCCTTCGGCTTCTCGAGCTCGTTCATGAGCAGCTTCGCCTTCAGCTCGATGTTCGGCGGATTCGGCGGATTCGGCGGCTTCTGGTAACGTGTTTTATGGGCATATTGCCCATTTTATTTACCACATGCTTATTTTTGGGAAGCGATGTAGAGCATATCGCTCAATATGGCGCTGGCCGTCTCGATGGAGCCGGCGCCTTTGCCGATGACGAAGATGTCTCCCGCCAGCTTAGTCTGTATCAGGGCGGCATTTAAAGTGCCCTGTACCGCCAGAGGGTGGCTCTTCGGCACGAGCCTGGGGCTGACCTTGAGGACGCGCTCTTCTCCGTTAGGGTAGACTTCTCCGATCAGCTTTATGACCATGTCGGCCTCGCCTGCAAGCTTCAGGGCCTCAAGCGATACGCTGGAGATGCCGACCCTGTCCACGTCGTCGAGCGATACGTCCATGCCGAACACGGCGTTCGCCAGTATGACCAGCTTTAGGGCCGTGTCGATGCCCTCGACGTCATACGTGGGGTCCGCCTCGGCGATGCCCAGCTCCTTCGCCTCGGAGAGAACCATATCATATGGCAATCCCTCGCTGGCCATCCTCGTCAAAATGTAGTTGCACGTGCCGTTGAAGATCCCCTTGATGCTGGTGATCTTATTGCCGGCCAGGGGCATGCGCATTAAATTGAACATTGGCATGGCTCCGCCCACCGTGGCCTCGAACAGGAAAAGGGCGTTGCTCTTATTCGCCAGGCCGCATAGCTCCTTATATTTCAGGGCAACGGGGCCCTTATTCGACGTGACAACGTGCTTGCCGCGTTTCAAGGCCTCCGTTATGTACGACAGGCCTGGCTCGCCCGTCTTCGCATCCGTGGGCGTCACTTCCACCAGGATGTCGTAGTCCAGCCCCTTGACGACATCCATGCTGGTCTTATTGGCCCTCTTCAGGTCGTCATTGTTCTTCTGCTTTAGCACGAGCGCCAGATCCAGACCGTTCTCGTTGATGACCGCACCCTTAGAGTCGGTGACGGCGACGACCTTGAACGTCCTGTCCGTGCGCTCAGAAAGGACCTTCAGGACGCCTTTGCCCACGCTCCCGAAGCCGATGATGGCCACTTTCATGGTAGCTCCTCCGTCTCGATAGGCTCGATCAAAAGTAAGTCCTTTTCCCTGGCGATGTTACGCAGCAGCCTGACGGCATTCTTCATGTCGCCCTTGCCGGTGGCGTTGATGCCGATGCGGGCCGATGATTTTAACGATATCCCGGGCATGCTCATGGCGAGGTCGACGACCTCCGCGTACCCGGTCGAGTCGATCTGCTCGATGGTGTCCCGGATGTCCGAGTGAATGATGTGGCCGACCAGCACGACCGTCTTGTGCTCCAGCAGCCTGACCTGGTTGAAGCGGACGACCTTGATGTCCCTCGACTCCAGCTTTTCCTTGAGCGGGCCCAGCCCGTCCTCCATGTCGAAGATGACCTGTAATGGTATGGTGCCGCGGTTAGTGCGCTGCTCGTGGTGATGAACTACGCTCACAATGTTACCGCCCGCGTCAGAAATAGGCTCAAGCGCCTTTACAAGCTGGCCGGGAATGTCCTTTAGCTCCAGGTCCATCGTTATTCTCATGTTTTGCCCACCGCTGCCTTAATGGCTTGATTGGCTCGATACAGCTTAATACGATGTCCTGATATAAATTTATTGGTGATACCATGGAGGTCGCCGATGCCATCGAGTTAAGGCGGTCAGTCCGTCGCTATCAGGACAGGGAAGTGCCCGAGGGGATGCTTAAGGCCATATTGCGGGCCGGCCATATGGCGCCGTCAGCCGGCAACATGCAGGGGCGCGATTTCATAGTCGTCAGGGATTGGAACATGCGGGAGTCGATCAGCAGGGCAGCTTTGGGCCAGCGATTCATCACGGAGGCGCCTGTCTGTATCGTCGTCTGCGCCAACGTCCCTCGCTCGTCGTCCCGCTACGGCAAACGCGGGGAGCTTTATGCCGTGCAGGACTCCGCGGCGTCCACGATGAACATGATTCTCATGGCCCGGGACCTGGGGTTAGGGACGTGCTGGGTCGGAGCGTTTAATGAGTCGGCCGTATCACAATTACTTGATATGCCGGCCGGCGTCCGGCCCGTCGCCCTCGTCACTATCGGCTACCCTGGCGAGTCGCCCGACGTGCCGCCGAGGATGGGCGAAAAAATAGAGCACTGGGGCAAATGGTAATTAATGGCTATTCTTTTTTGCCAGGAGCATTTCCAGGTAAGACTCCCTTATGAAATCACCCTGGACGCCCAGCCTACGCATCACGACGATGAGCCAGTCCCGCCTCTTCTCGATCTCGCTCTCGTCCGCGGCAAGCGTCTCGAGCTCGACGAAGTCGCCGAGGCCGTCCACCCGGTCGAGGCAGACCACTGCACCGTCCAAATGGTATATCTCCCGGACCTTACGGACGCGCAGCGTTATTTTAAAGCCCAGGGAAAGTAAGATGTCCTCCATCTTGTTGAAGTCGGCCACTTCGACCTCGACCTCCTTGCGTGTCTTACTCTTAGCGTCGAGCTTTTTACCCTTATAGGTTAAAAATACCTGGCCCCCCTCGTTGCGGAGCCGCAGGGCCTCGTCGGTCAGGCCGAAATCCCTGTCGGGGGCATTATAATAAATATCGGCCTGCTCGACAGTCCTTTCCAGGGCGGCGCCCTCCTGTTTCAGCCTATTCCGTAGGGCGTCGAGGTCCGCCCGGGCCTTGATCTCGATCTCTATCATCGATATGACATCGGAGGCCTTGCTTATAACCTTTTCATCGCCGAATCCGTGAAAAGGCCTTATGCCCTCTACGGCCAAACATAAAACCGGACGCGGACATATGCCTGAAGAGAGAAAGCCCGTCGACATAACTGCGACAGATGCCATTCTCAACATCGTATCCAGGGTAATATTTTATTTGATCATCCTGCTCTTTATTCTCATCGCGGCCCTGCTGATAGTGCTTGCCTTCTACAGCCTCTGGGCTACCGTGACCGCGTTACCCGTCGTCAAGCTCGACTCGCTCTTCGAGGCCATCGGGTTCACCACGGTCTCCTCAGCCGTTTTCGAGCTGGCCAGGACGATGTTCGACGAGGAGCTCAAGAGCACGGTAAAGATGAACGCGCCCCGGAAGATACGGCACTTCATCTCCCGCTTCATGACGGTAATCATCATTTCGCTCTCCATCGAGTTCCTGACGATGGTGTTCCGGTTCAGTCATAAGGCCGATGAGTTCGTCTACTTATTGCAGTCCGCGGCTGTGGCGGCGGGCATCGCCCTCGTCTTCGTCGCCTGGTCTTACTTCAATAAGACGTCCGTGGGCGTCGAGGAATGGGAGAATAAAGCCCCGACGCTACAAAGCGAAAAATGATTAGTGGTTTACCTCCCGGCGATAAATACGATGACGGCGCCGGGTGCGGACTTAATGGAGGATATTTTGCGATTTTACACGGATTATGATAATTAGTTTAATACGCACGCTCAAGTTAGCTTCCATCGGCGATCTCATGCCGGAGAAGAGGGCGAAGAGGCCGAAGAAGAAAAGAAGTAAACGTCAGAGGGAGGAGCTGGATGGTTTCGACTGCTAAGGTGTCCCATTATCTCAAGGGATTGCACTTCCCCGCGGATAAGCGGAAGTGCGTGGAACATGCCCGGCAGCATGATGCCCCGAGCGATGTGGTGAACGTGCTCGAGAAGATACCGGACGACACTTTCGATAGCATGGCCGGGGTTTGGCATGCCGTAGGCAAAGTTGAATAGATCTCTTTTTTATTTTATTCTCGGCAATAATATGCCGTGATCCTACTCGTTCACCGTAAGGATTATACCATCATAATATCTTTAAGACAACAAAGTTTGATTCCAACGGGTGTCATTTATGGCTATACAGAAAGGAGATTTTATCAAGCTCTCATATACCGGCAAGCTCCAGAACGGCGTTGTGTTCGACACGACCGATGCGAACGTCGCCAGGGAGAACGGGATATACAATGAAAAGGCGAATTATGGGCCGGAGACGATCATCGTAGGTAAGGGGTATGTCGTAGCCGGCCTGGACGAGGATCTGATAGGTAAAGATGTGGGCTATAAGGGCCACGTCGAAGTGCCCCCAGAGAAGGGGTTCGGCATGAGGCGCATAGACCTCATCGAGACCATCCCTGCCAAGAAGTTCAAGGAAAAGGTCAAGCCCGGCATGCATGTTCAGGTGCAGGGTCGCTCGGGCATGGTGGAGAGCACCGCGGGAGGCCGCGTACGCATCAACTTCAACCCCGCGCTGGCGGGCGAGAAGCTCACCTATGGCTATACCATCGACGAGCTCATGGAAGGCACGGACAGCAAGATCGATGCCATCCTTAAGATCTACAGCGGCCAGGACATGACGCACAAGACGGAGGGCGACAGGGTCGTCGTCGAGGTGCCAAAGGAGCTCTCGTTCAACCAGCGCTGGCTCATCGCCAAGAGCGTGGCGGCGAACGAGATCACGGAGCTGGACGCCATCAAGGAAGTCGTGTTCCAGGAGACCTACACGAAGCCCGAGCCTGCGAAGCCTTCGGAAGAGGCGCCGGCCGAAGAAGAGAAGCCCGCAGAAGAAGAGAAGAAAGAGTAATCAATACATTTTTCTGAAAAAAAGTATCTGAATCCTATTCCAAAGCTTAATGCGGATGAACGTATATTCCATTAGCGAATCATGGTATGATAGGATGCGATTATATGGCTATTACTAAGGGAGACATCATCAAGCTCTCATTCACGGGCAGGCTCGAGAACGGCGCCGTGTTCGACACGACGGACGAAAAGGTGGCCAGGGATAGTGGAATTTTTGATGAGGGCCGGACCTACCAGCCCATGGCCGTCGTGGTGGGCTCCAACACCCTGGTGCAGGGCCTGGAGGAGGACCTGGTCGGCAAGAAAAAGGGGTATAGGGGAACGGTGACAGTGCCGCCGGAGAAGGGCTACGGATTAAGGAGCCTCGAGCTCATAGAGACCGTCCCGACGAAGAAGTTCGATAAGAAGGTCGAGCCCGGCGCGTGGATAGAGTCCGGCGACAGCATCGGCGTGGTCGAGAGCGTGAGCGGCGGCAGGGCAAGGATCGACTACAACGAGCCCCTGGCCGGCAAGACGCTGACCTTCGAGTATAAGATCGAGGACGTGGTCGAGGGCAAGAAGAAAAAGGCGGACGCCGTCATCAAGGGCTACGTGGGCCCGGACACGAAGTATACGCTAGAGGACGATACGGTGACCATCGAGGTCCCCAAAGAGTATTACCTGGACAAGGAGTGGCTCCTGGGCAAGGTGCTCATCGCCCGCTTCCTGGTGAGCTTCGTGGGCCTTAAGAAGGTCACCTACCTGGAAACGTTGGATGGGGCGGACCTCAAAGAGGAAGCCGAGAAATAGGCCGCTATATAACCTACTTTTTTTATTCACGAATTATCTTGAGGGTAATCGATTACTTTATATACTTAGAGTGGTACAGTATAGTTCGTGATACAATTACTTGTGTCATACAATATTAGGTTGTACAAGTGATGAGCATGGAAGACATCTTCGAACGCTTCGAGACCGAGGTGAAAAGGGGAGCGATGCAGGTCGCCGTGATGTGCTTACTGGAGAAGGAGCGCTACGGCTACGACATCATCAAGAGCCTCAAGGACGCCGGGCTGGGCGTCGAGGAGGGCACGCTTTACCCGATTTTACGGCGCCTCGAGGACGAAAAAATATTGACGAGCCGCTGGGTGACGGAAGGCCCGCGGCCGCGCAAGTACTACGCGATCACCGAATACGGCAGGGAGATCCGGGGAAAATTATTGGGCTCCATGAAGTCCGTCAGCTCTGCCATAGAGCGATTGGAGAGCGAGATGAACGGAGGGAATTAAATGTACGATAAGCTGATTGACGATTATTTGAACGATGTTACTAAGGATATGGGCGCTGAACAGCGCAATGACGTATCGAAAGAGCTGAGGACTCACATACTGGACAGCGCCGATGCGCTGGCCGCGGAGAAAAAGATCCCGGTGGATGATGTCATCGTAAGGGAGGTCATAAGCAAGATGGGGCCGGCCGAAAAGATCGCGGCTATGTACCCGTCGAAAGAGACATTCCTCGAGAAGAGCGGCCTATGGAAGGTGGTACAAGTCCTGGGCGGCATCGCCGTCGCTTTCCTGATAGTGGCCGGGATACTCTGGGTGGTCGCGCCCGACGTACTGGCAATGCCCCTGTCGATAATCATTAACATAGTCTTCGCGCTGGCGCTGGCGATGGTCGTTATAACGGCTATATTCCTGGTCATCTACGTCTACGAGTCGAGGCTCAAAGTCCCCTACGAAGCACGGCTTCACAGGCTAAATAAAAGCCTCCAGGACGCGACGTCGCCGTTAAAAGTATGGCTGACCGTCGCCATGGCGGTCATCGGATTGGCCGTCATAACGATATTCTGGCCCTACATCCCGTTCCTAGATGGTTTCGGGCCCGATGGGCGGCTGATACCCCTGTTTACGCCGGATTTCGCGAGCTTCATACCATATATAATCATCCTGGGCTTATTCAACATAGCCATACAGCTGCTCTATCTGTCCCTAAGGCAAAAATGGGTACCGTCGCTCCTCGACGTGGTCCTGAGCTGCTGCAACGGGCTTTTAACCATCTGGATCCTCACGGTGTTCCCGTTCAACCCGGGTTTCACCCCCATCATAGTGGCTGGAATTAAGGTCGTCCTGGTCTTTGCGGTGATCGGCTGCCTTGTCGATGCCGCGAAAAAGCTGTGGCAGGCCGCGCAGTTCTTCATACACGGCAGCCCGGAAAAAAGTAAGGCCGTTTAACACGGCCTTTTTTATTGCCTCAATTCGACCTTTTTAAGATTCAGTCCCTTCTCGCAGGGGCCTGGAACTTCATCAAAAACTTCGGCGATGGTGTACTTGTCACCGCTCACCAGGCCCTGCGGGTGGCAAAGCACATAAGACGGGCACGTGGCCGGGCACTTCGGCTCCTCATAGACGAGCCTCGAGCCATTGAAGGCCTTCCTGGACTCGATGGAGACGATGACGGGGCAGGGGGCGACTTCCACGGCGCGGACGCTGGCATGCAGGTTGCAGTCGTGCTCATTACCGTTGCGCACCGCCACCACCTGGTATTTCTTGTTTTTGGCGAGGTTCAGGCAGACGTTCCTGAGCTTACACTTCTCGCACTCAGCCGCGGGGCCGCGATATATGAACTGCACGCCAGGCTTTGCCAGCCTGCTGCCTATCAAAGTTATCGTGATGTTGGGCATATATATCTCCTAAAAAATGATTGGCATATACAAAAAGATAATAAGGTGCCTTTGACCATAAAAATTTTCTCTAAATGAAAAAAAGATATGGTTCTTATGTATTCGACTTGAGCTTCTCGGGTTTTTCAGGCGTTTGCATGGGCCTGCTCTGCCCTCTGCCCCTGATGCGGGCGATCATGCGCTCCTTCTTTTGAATGGCATGCAGGGCCGCCTCGTCGACCTTCTTTTTCATCTCCTCGAAGGTCATGGGAGTTTCCTCGCCGACAACCTTTTTGACAGGGGTATACGCCGATTCCCTGAACTTTGGCGTGAAGTCCCTCTCGACGCCGTTCTCCATAAGATAGGCGCCGCTGCCCTCCATTACCTCGCCCACGACCTCGACCTTCACGCCCTTACTTTTTACGGCGGCCATGATGGCCTCCGCGTTCTCCCGGGGAGCGATGATCAATAGCGCATCAAGCGATACTCCCAGGTAATCGATCTTCAGGGCGTCCAGCATCCCCAGGACGGTGGGCTCCACCAGCTTTCGCAGGCGCTCCTCGTAGAATACGAGCTTCACGCCTGCCGTCCCGGCGATCTCGTAGGCGTCGCCCCGGATGCCGCCGTTGGTCACGTCGGTCATGGCGTGGATCTTGCCTATTAAATTATGCTCGAACAGGGCTTCGCAGGCCTCTAAGAACTTGACGTTCAACGTCTTCTCGACGACGTCGTGCATGCCGAAGTAGAGGGCGGTAGTGGAGACCGTGCCGCCGCCGGCGCCCTCGCTGACCATGATGACGTCGCCGGGCTTCGACTGGATGCGGGCGGTCAGGTCCTGAGCCACCCCCACGGCCCCGACGCAGCCTGTCATGCGGTCCCCGATGACCATGTCGCCGCCGATGCGGAGCGTGCTGCCCGTGACCAGGGGAACCCCTATCAGGTCCGATACAGTCGTGATGCCGGCCGTATAGTCAAAGATCTTGGATACGTCGCCGTCGTCCGCGATGTGGATGTCGGAGAAGAGCGCCACGGGCTTTGCGCCCATAACGTACAGGTCCCGCAATGATGCGCGGGTACAATGGAACCCTGCCAGGAACGGAAAATCGGATAAACGCGAATGCATGCCGTCGACCGTAACGACCACGAATTGCCCTCCGGCCCTCACGACGCCCGAGTCGTCCATCTGGCTGGAGTCGCACACGGCGTCCGTCTTGCCGATGACCTCGGCGATCTTGCGGTGGGCGTAGAAGTCGCCCCTGCCCCTGGAGCCGACGCCGAAGGCGCCCATGGTGACCCCGCACGGCTGGCTGGCGATGACGTCGTCCTTTACGTTGAGCGTAGCGCGGGCCTCCTCGATGACCGCATCCGCCAGCTTCCTCGCGCTCTCCCTCGATATATCCTTGATCTCCAGGATGCGGTCGGTAAGCTTATCGGTCAGTTGAGGGTCGTACTTCCTGAGGCCTCTCTTCGCATATCCTTCTATGTCCATTTTGCACCTTTGAGGTTAATGTCGAATTTGACTTATACGGGCATCAATGCATTTTTATAATCCATATATGTTTTGCTTTAAAACGTTTTTGACCGCTGATGGATGACATCGGCCCAAAGGTATGTCTTTACGTAAAGAATAAATAAAATGCTATTAATCTGTAAATGTCACTGTAGTTATATCGGGACGATTTTTAATGGAGCGTCCAGCCTCAGGTGGGACAAATGGGTAATAATATCCTGATAAATAATATCCTGATAATAGACGACGACCCGGATATTTGCGAGATCGTTAGCATGGCGCTGTCTAAAAAAGGCTTTGCCGTAAAGACCGCCATAAGCGGGGAGCAGGGCATTATGGTGGCCCATGAGCATATACCGGACATAGTATTACTCGACAATACGCTGCCCGACATGGACGGGAAGGACGTGGCCCGGAGGATCAAGGGGACCGCCGGGTGTAATAAGGTCATCATCGTCATGATGACCGGTAAAGAAGCCCCTAAGGGCGAGATCGATACGTCGCTGTACTCGGGCTGCCTGAAAAAGCCGTTCAGGCTTTCCGACATGGTGGAGTACGTGGAAAAGATCTCCAGGGAGCCGCACCTGGCCTTTGACGTGTCGGGGACGGACCACTATTATTGTCCCGGCCATGATTTTTTTCGGCCGGTATAAATGACGTCGTATTCGGTTATGAGGTGGTTCCCGACCTTATAGAAATCGGTCAGGTCGGTACTGATGACCTGCTCGATGGAGTCCACGCCGGGGCCGCCTACCAGCGACGGCGTGCTGTCGCCGCCTATGATGTACGGTATCTGGATTAGTATGACGTGGTCTATCATGCGCTTTTGAATTAATAGCCATATTAGAGTGGGCCCGCCCTCTACCATGAGGCGCCGGACGCCCCTCTTAAAGAGGCTTTCCATCATCAGGTCGAGGTCGACGCGCCCGGCCCCGCATACCATTATCTCGGCGCCCTTATCCTTTATCGCCCTGACCTTTTGCGGGTCGGCCTCCTCAGAGACCACGATTATGGTCGGGGCGTCATGGTTAAGCACGTTAGACTCAACGGAGATGGAGGCGTCAGAGCACGGGACGACGCGGATGGGGCTTTTCCCCGCGACAAGCCTGTTAGTCAGGATGGAGTTATCGATCTTGATCGTGTTACTGCCGACCATGATGGCGTCGAACTCGGTGCGCTTTTTATGTAAAAACCTCTGGCTCTCCCCGTCCATGAGGCCCATGATAATCTTACTGGAGAGGCCCCTTTTTAGCGTCAGCTTGCCGTCCACGGTCATTTCGGATATTAGCGTTATATATGGCCTGTTCCCGGTCATGGAAAACCTTTATTATGTATACCCAATGGCTATTAGGTCTTTCCCCGCGGAGGCTTTATGATGACGCGGTCGCCCTCTCTGAGGCCCATCAGCGAGGCGGCGCTGTCGCCGTTGCACGCTATTTCGGCCATGCCGTGGCTGCCCACCAGCAGGATGAGGGTGCGTCGCGGCACCTCGCTGTACGTGCGCACGAAGTCAATGTCTACGCCGTTTATGTCGGGCGTTTCGCCAAGATGCAGCAGGCCCGAGAGGGCGTCTCCCCCGACGTTCGTGACCACGTTGCCGAACCTGTCCACGTAGATGACTTTACCGGCGATCTTTCCGTCCTCGATCTCCGGCACGCCGAAGTCCAGATCAATGGGGTCGCCGATCTCCCTTAAGCAGGGGATGTCGATGCCCTTTGACAGGAATGCGGCGGCGGGGGCGAACACGTCCCGGCCGTGGAAAACGGGGCTCACCCGCTTCATAAAGAACATGTGGTCCGTGAGCTCGTAAACCCTGTACCGGCCCTGTGCCCTGGCGGCCGGCATCAATAACCCGTTATCCGGCCCGACGAACGAATATTTCTCACCCCTGATGATCAGCGCCCTGCGCTCGCCCCCGACCCCGGGGTCGACCACCGCCAGATGGACGCTGCCCTCCGGGAAATAGCGCGAGGCGAATTGCAGGATGAAGGCCCCGCCCCGGACGTCGCCGGGCCCGACGGAGTGGGAAATATCGACCAGCACCGCCCCCGGGTCGATGGATAATATGACGCCTTTCATGATCGCAGGGTAGACGTCGCCGAAATCAGTCGTGAGCGTGATCACCATAAGCGGGTACTTCCATTAAGATAATTGATTATCATAAAGGTTTAACGTTTCGCTGTGTGCCCGGAAAATCGCTACTTCCACAACAATTTGAACGTTCACCATATATTATTTTAACGATATTATTATAATAATGTGCTTATATAATAGTTAAAGTAGCAAGTATTATCTACCTGCCTTTCGGGTGAAAAGCGCCTTCGATGAGGGCATCGTCTTTCATAATTAAGTAGATCAGAGGTGAGTAAATGCTAAATGCGAAAAATAAATTGATGATGGTCTTGTGCGCTCTTGCGGCACTAGCCATCTTAACGTGCATCTCAATACCCTGTGCTTTGTCAGCAGATCCGACCTCCTGTACGATAATCGGAGCGGTCCGGGTCAACGGCGTATACACTAATGGCGTTTCGGTTACCATCGGCTCTGCCTCCGGAACGACTGATAATTATATGGGCCAGGATGGCATGTACTTCGTCAGCGGCGTGCCTTTTGGCGTCAGCCTGCCATTCAAGGCAACCTATAATGGCCACAGCTATACGGATACAGTCGATCCCATAACCAATGATGGCACGGGAGGAATTAACCTGGGGACCCAGGATATCACTTATACGGAGAGCTCGCCTACTCCGACGCCAAACCCTGATTCTACGGCCACGCCTACCCCGACTGCGACGCCGACCCCTACCCCGACTCCTACGCCTACTCCGACCCCTACCCCAACACCGCGCCCGAACACTAATACCAACACGAACCCCGTCCTAACTCCAACATATACCCCCACGCCCAGCCCTACGGCCCAGATTGACCTATCGCAGCTAAACACTTCAGCGCCGGCGCCGCGTAAGGTGTTCTCATCGCCGAACTGGGCCACCGACCACGAGACGATCACCGTCACCAACGCCGGCGACCACCCCATCGTCGTCCGGGCATGGATCGACGACCCCTCCAACAACCTTACCGTCCCCGTAGATGCTGGGGCCACTAAGACCGTCTCCACGGCCTCCATCCTGACGCAGGACAACCAGATATTGACCGTCGGGTTCGACGCCTACGACAACGGCACGAGCATCGACTCCTACAAAGCCACCCTCGCCGTAGGCTCAACCCCGACTCCGCTGCCGACGACGGCGCGTTCCCCGGGCTTTGCCGGCATCCTGGCGCTCGTTTGCATGCTGGGGGCCGCGGCGTACCTCGTTGTAAAGAAGGAGCGCTAACCGTCTCCTTCTTTTATTTTATAAATATATGAAAAAAACAGTGTTTTTTAAGCCTGGACTTTCTGCCCTATTTTAGTCGACAGGATCTCCTTAAGGTCCCGGTGGCTCTCCTTCTCGCCTTCGAGCGCCAGGATGTCTAGCGTATAGGATACGATCCAGGCGCCTTTATCCGATAGGTGATAACCGTCAACGCTCTTTTCGAGTATATCCGATGCTATGAGAGCCTTCAGCAAGCGGTTTAAAATACCGGGGTTAAGCTTGGTCTCGAACATGATGTCCGTGAACTTGGTCTTGCCCTTCGTGACGGTAAAAAGAACGTCCATCGCGCCGGCATATGAAAGCGTCTTTAATATTTCGAATTCCCTCTTCTCCATGATCTATACCGCACTATATTTGTAATATAAATCGTTATTTGTAACTATCCTTCGGTATTATGTTTTTAATATGATTTATAGGTTATGTCTATAATCGATTACGGGAATTATTTTGGATGCCTATCTCGCCGTGCGTGTTTTAATTAAGAGGCCAGCGATATCTCGATGCGCTCCCGGCCCTTTCCGGGCTTTTTTCCCTTCGTGAGGGTGATCCGGCCGATCTCTTTCGTGTTTTTGGGGTGCGTACCGCAGCACTGCATCTTCCGGGGGCCCATTTCCCACCACAAAATATCCGGGTTCGCCGGATCCCGGTATGTCTTGATCTCCCGGCCCTCTGCAATGAGGGCGTTCGCCTTATCCTCCACATCCTTGAGCTTCGCTTTATCCAGCGGCCCGTCGAACAAATAGTCCGAACGCTCCTTGTTCTCGTCCAGCAGGCCCGAGGAGGCGATCGTGCAGGCGTCCCCGAACACATCGCGCATTAAATAGTACACAATGTGGGAGGCCGAGTGGAGGCGCATTTTTCGATATCGTTTTTCCCAGTCGATCATGCACTTTACCTCGTCACCTGGCTTGAGAGTAGACTCAGCTTCCAGGGCATGGACAATATTGCCATTGAGGGCCACCACGTTAACGACCCTGGCGCCATTCATGGTGCCCGAATCGCCCGTCTGGCCGCCGCCCTGGGGGAAAAAGTATGTCTCTTCGAGCACGACATTGGCGCCGTCCACAGAGACCACTTTGCCGGAGAACTCTTTTATGTAGGGATCGTCAAAATAGAGGTTTACGGGCATACGCGGGCCTCACAGGTACTCGCTAATGTTCAGCTTCTTGCCGTCGATGTAGACCGTCGGGTGCGTCACGATGCCGTCGTAGTGCATGGGCACGTCGCAGGTGCCGCCGAACGCCATATTGTTGCCCAGGGCCATATGGATGGTATTACCGACCTTTTCATCTTCCAGTAAAATGCCCCACAGCCTGGCCTTCGGGTTCATGCCGATGCCCAGCTCTGCTACGGTACGGGCCCCCTGCCCGAGCTTTTCAAAGAGCTTCATGAGGTCGTCCGCATGGGCTCCCCGCGCATCGACGACCATGCCGTCCCTGAAGGTCAGTTCCAGCGGAGTGTCAAGCAGGCCAAAATCGCCGAAGGTGCCGTCGATGACCAGCTTGCCGTTCGCGCTGGTCGGGGCGATGAAAAGCTCTCCGCCCGGCAGGTTGGTGAAGTCCCCCGGGCTCAACGCCAGGCCGGTGTCGGTGTGCCATTCCCTGCCGTCGAACTCGACGCTGACGTCCGTACCCAGCTCGGTGGTGATGCGGGCCGTCTTCGTGCCCTGCTGTATTTTATGGAGGCTGTCGATCTTTTCCTTCATCCGGTGATAATCGGCGGTCATGCCACCCGTGGAAAACATCTCTGTGATGAGCTCCCTCGTGCCCTCGGTCAGCGGGATGGTGGCGACGCGGGCGCCCCGGGCGCAGGCGTTTTTCCTGGCCTGGGTGTGCGTGATGGAGAACTTGGTGGGCGCGATGACGACGTCCGAGTACAGCATCGCCTGTGCGACCACTTCGGGCGGCTCCTCGCCACTCCTGGTGCGGGGCTTCATTTCCATGTAAATGGCCTCTGCGCCCAGCTCCATCGCCGCCTCGTATAGCGGCTGTCCGATGAAATTTATTACAGTGTCGGTGACTATCAGGACTTTTTCCCCGGGCTTCACGCCCATGCAGTCCCTGACCGCGATCATCGCGCTCTCTTTGATACCCATGAAAATACCCTCGGTGGAAATTATATGTTAAATCTAACCGATGCCCGATATACCTTTTGATTTATCCGGATGTATTCGTAGTTCTACATTTCCTTCTTTTGCCCGGGTTTGCGATCCACGTACATTCCTTCGGTTTGTATTCTTGCCTATGGCGCTGGATGGTTTCCGTTGGTAGCACAAAGTCACAAAATTATTTTTTAGATTTTACTACCACTAAACGACTAAGACACCGGGCCCACGGCTAAATCACGAATGGCACGAAGGCACTTTAAATCGTGAAGGCACCAAATCACAGTTATTAAGTCCCGAACAAGTTCCCCTAAAAGACTAAGCGAATTAAATCAACTCGAGAAAAATTACGATAAGTCGGCAGTGTCCCGGTTTTTCTGTAAATTTGTATTACAGCATCGGGTCATGGTGTATCCACACTCTACACTTTTAGATATGGATTCGATGACCGGATCTTAAACAGGCATAAATACCTGGTTACTACATGTCCCCATTATGCCTTCTGGGTATGGATAATATGAACACAGAGGCACGGAGAAATTTTTATGAGTCAAGGGTAAGCTAGGGCGCTCCGCGCGGCGTCGCACTGACAGACCCCTTGAGACACGGAGTACACAAAGAGGGTTTATTAGATTTAGAGGCACGGAGAAGACAGTGGCACTGTTGAGGAATAAACCACTTGTATATTGCAAACTCTTTATATACTAAAACCATTTTTCACCAACAGTGCCACTGTCTTCTCCGTGCCTCAGGTAAGCGAAAAATGAGCCCTCTTTGTACTCTGTGTCTCAAGGGGTCTCTTAGGGGGCGAAGCCCCCTTAAGTTATAAAAAAATCTCCGTGCCTCCGTGCTCATATTATCCATACCACGACGGCATAACCATAAGCTAAGCTAATTAAATAAAATTACAGAAAATGCGGAACACTACCGATAAGTCCAGCTATCCTGTCGTGGATCGAGTTCGAGAGCAACCTGCCATAGGCATTATTCGACCAACTTGCGACCGGTTAGCTGAAATTATCGTTCTGTTGCTTGAATTGATTTGATTCGCTTGGTTATCTAGGGGAACTTGTTAGGGACTTAATAACCGTGACTTGGCGTCTTTGTTATTTGTCCAGTGCTTTAGTGAAATTAGTCAATTAGCCGTGAGCCCGGTGTCTTTGTCATTTAGTGTAAACATCTAAAAAATAGTTTTGTGACTTCGTGCTACCGACCGAAACCGATGGGCCCGCGAGGTAAAACACTAGCCAACCAGAACAGTCCAGCCCCACATGTACACTAATACAAGCCGAAGGGCTGCACGTGAGTCGCATAGCTGGCAAAAGGATGAAACACAAACATGGAACTACTGTGCTTAAAGGATGCGCTGCGAGAGCCACTCTTTGGCCGAGGCCAGCTGGCTGGCATCATAGGACTTCATCTTGATCTTCACGACGCCGGAGGGGTATGAGCCAAAGACCACAGCGGGAAACATTTTCACGGCCTCGTTGAGGTCGGGCACGATGTCCGACTCGGGGCGCTTCGTGATGAGCCAGTCCACCAGGAGCCTCGGGCCTTTAAAATGATCCTTAACGAGCTCGAACATCGCCTTCATCTCCGACGGCACACCAGGGAACACGTACACCCTGTCGTTTATAATAAAGCCGGGCGCCGCCCCCACCGGGTTGGGGATGACCGTAGAGCCCGCCGGTATGTCGGCCATGACGTAGGACTGCGGCCGGGGAGCCCGGCCATGGCGAGCTGCAGAAGCCTCCACAACTTTAACGGATTCAGGGTCTCTAACCAGCTTCAGGTCGAATGCCAGGGCAACAGCTTCCCTGGTCACGTCGTCGTGCGTGGGGCCGAGGCCGCCGGTGATAATGACCTTATCGGCAGAGGCTTTTTTAACCGCATCGACGATGACCTTTGTGTCATCCGGTATGACCTCGATCTTTTTCACGACGGCCCCCAGGTCGGTGAGGCTTTTAGCGAGCCAGGTCGAGTTGAGGTCGGCGATATCCCCGGAAAGGAGCTCATCGCCGATGCACAGGATGACGGCGTCCATGCTAGCGACCGGGGCCATGTCTCCTGGCCCATAGCCCGAGCCCGCCAATGCACCCGATGATCAGCCCGATCGGCAGGTATGGCAGGCACCCCTGGGCCGGAGGCGTCGGAGTAGGCGTAGGCGTCAGGGTCGGGGCCGAAGTCGCCGATGGCGTCGGCGTAATGTCCGTGAACTCTATGGGGGTATACGTATAATAGTGGTCCCAGGGAGGGTTCGGCTCCTTGTCGTACCACACAAGCTGCAGGTTCGTCGAGTTGCGGTAGACGGCAAAGTCCTTATGCCGGTTCATGAGGCTTCCCCCGGCCGGCACTTTTTCCGACAGGATAAACTCGTCCGTATAGAAATACCGGTCTGCCTGGTCCCTGATGGAAATATTAAACTCGTAATTTACGTCCTTATCCGACGGGTTAAATAATGAGTAATAAAGCGTGACGAACTTGTATTTATCGGGCGGGAAGTTGAACGGGGAGAACACGTCCGACTTATCCGTCTCCACCACCTTTTCGAAGTGTACGCTGAGAGCCCTTTCCTGGGAGTATGTCGTGTCCATCACGTACTCCCGGTCGGCTATCGCGGGGGCCGCCAGGGCTAACGTCAGCAGCCCGATGATGAGGATGACTCTAAGCTTCGTGTGCATCACCGATATATGGATGCCGTCCGATTTAATGTTCTTTTTGGTATTTAATATGCAATGGGCGCAGGGTACATTTAGGGGCCGATAATATTATTTACGCGTCCGCCATCTGGCCGTGCAGTTATCGCAGCCCTCGCGCTCCTGGCAAAATAGGTTCTCGTCAAAATAGCACCAGCAGCCGAAGTTGCCTTCCCGTTCGGCCCGCGCAATATGGTTGATATAACGGGAAAGGCTCTTATCGGACATGTGGTTCCGATTCATATAATAATAAAAATATTTAAATTGTTATTATAGGTAATCGCCAGTATTCACACGAAAATCGATAGTAAGTGACGGAAACATCGGCCTATAAAAACCGTGGATATGACAGCGGGGGTTATGCCGAGCTTTTTATAGTTATAGATTTTTCTTGATATCATGGAAGAGCTGTTCGACGTCGTGAGCGACGGGGACGAGGTGATCGGCAGGGCGACGAGGAAAGAGGCCCATACGCTCGGCCATATACACAGGAGCGTTCTCTTTTTTATCTTTGACGGGGAAGGCCGGGTGTTCGTGAGCCAGAGGGCCGATAATAAGGAGTTTTACCCGGGATACTGGAGCATCGTTTTCGGCGGGCACGTGAACTCCGGCGAGAGCTACGAGGACGCCGTGTTAAGGGAGCTGGAAGAAGAGGCGGGCATCCGGGAAAAGCCGGCCTTTATGGGATCCTTCAAGAAGAGGTTCGACGAGAAGGATAAGGAAAACGTGCGCGTATATGCGATCGTGACGGGGCGGGCACTGGCCGTTGATCCCGGTGAAATAAAACAAGGCTCTTACATGACGATCGCAGAGCTGGAGAAAAAGTTGAAAGAAGACCGGTTCCTTCCGGAAACCGCTCTTCTATATCAAATTCTTATAGCCCGGAGGCGACCTGCTTAGCCTTATCTCGTGCATGATCCATATGACGATGATCAGGCCCACGCCCATAAGCACGATGGCATAGATGAACGGGTCCATGCTGACCGTCTGCATGGAGTTTTTATTCATCTGAGCGAACCCGATGACCATGATCAGAACGGACATGATATTTAACGACCAGGACGAATATGTCATGATTCAAACCCCCTGTTCTCCAATCTATTATATAGCAGTATATTGTTAAATAGTTCCCCATTCATCCGGTAAACGGCGATGGTTAATTTTATTGAGCATGACGTATATTATATTTGAATATGACAAGGTTCGGGGTACCCGTCATATCGCCCGAAGGCCTCTCATCGAAGGTCAACGACCACTTCGCGATGAGCGAATGCTTCGCCATCCTGGACGTAAAGAAGGGCAGGATCGCCTCGGCGCAGTTCATCCGGAACACGCGAAAGGATGAGGTAAAGGCGGCGGAATTTTTAGTGGAACACGGCGCGCAAGTCGTGCTGGCGGGCCGCATAGGGTCCTGCATGACCAGGATATTCATGGACCGTGGCGTTAAGCTGTACAGCGGCGCCGAAGGCACGATAAAGGAAGCTTTTGAAGATTACCGGGCGGGGAAGCTAACGGAAGTGCGGCCGAACCCGTATCAAATCTAGTTGCACAGAGGCACAGATGCAGGGCGGAAGAGGCACGGAGCCCCGTTCATTACTTTTTGAGTCACCGAGAACACAGGGCTAAAAATAGATCCCTGCGTACTCCGTGTCTCAATGGCTTAGACGAGCTCTGTGCCCCCTCTACCCCCCGCATCTGTGCCTCCGTGTTACCGAAAAGTTATTTATTTCTTATGGCATACGTTATTCGTTAAATATAATCTGGACTTACACACATGCCTTTCCACGTGATGCTGATCCCGACCCTGGGCTGCCCCTCGAAATGCAGCTACTGCTGGAGCTCCGAGGTGGGGTCTCCCAGGATGAGCATAGACACGATCAAAGAGGTCGTAGAGTGGCTAAAAGAGTTCAGGCCGGGCGAGGCGGTCACGTTCACCTTTCATGGCGGCGAGCCGCTGCTGGCGGGGGCGGATTTCTATAAAAAGTCGCTATCGCTATTATCGAAGGGCCTGAGGGACCGGAAGATCGCGTTCGCCATGCAGACCAACCTCTGGCTGATGACGCCGGAAATCGCGAGGATACTGGCGAAATACAACATCCCGATCGGATCCAGCCTGGATGGGCCAAAGGAGCTGAACGACCTGCAGAGGTCGAAGGGATACTATGAGAAGACCATGCGGGGCTATAAGGTCGCCCGCGAGAACGGGCTCGACGTGAAATTCATCTGTACTTTTACCTCGTATTCCGTCAAGTTTAAGGAGGAAATTTTTAATTATTTCCTGAAGAATGACCTGACCCTTAAGCTGCACCCGGCGCTGCCGTCGCTGCGCAGCGACGAGCCCGAAAAATGGGCGCTGGACCCGGAAGAGTACGGGGAGCTGCTCGTGTATCTCCTGGACAAGTACCTGGAAAATCTTGGCAGGATCGAGGTGATGAACATCGACCACCTGTGCAAGTGTATTTTTACCGGCCACGGCGTCGTGTGTACATACGTGGACTGCATGGACGATACCTTTGCCGTGGGGCCCGACGGGAGCATCTATCCCTGCTATCGCTTCGTGGGCATGCCAAAGTATGTTATGGGTAACGTGCAGGGGCATCCGACTATGGGCGATTTAAAAAAATCCGGGCCCGGGAAGCTGATGCAGCAGTACAAGAAGTACGTGGACAAGCATTGTAAGGAGTGCGCTCACATAAATTATTGCCGCGGGGGATGCCCCTACAATGCCATGGCGCCCTACGATGGCAAGATCAAGGGCGTTGATCCCCATTGCATAGCCTATAAGAGGATATTCGACGAGATCATCGAACGGATGAACAGCGATATGTTCGGGTCGTCCGGGCTGGAGACGGCCTCTTTCGGGCTGGAGATGATGAAGGCCCCCAGGCCGGGGATCATGTCTATAATGCTAAAAGAAATTTGAGCCTTGAATTTATCATGATGCCGCTGATGCCTATTTCTTGAACTGGGCATACAATCTGGTCAGGAAAAACGTAAACAGCGCCATGAGTAATCCGGTGATTATCGCAAAATTACCTTCCTTTAGTATTACTGTCAACGGCTGATGGAAATACCGATCTCTAAATTCTAACAATTTGGCGTTGCCGGAAATGGAGATCTGGCCGTTTAATAATTTAAAATATATAATTATTACTCGGTCTGGTCGTCGATAAAACGGCCCATTAACCACGGCAATGTAAAAACTTTTCTAGCCTGTCCATACCTTCCCGGATGTTGTCGAGGCTGTTCGAGTAGGAGAACCGCAGGTAACCTTCGGCACCATCTCCGAAGTCGATCCCGGGGGTGACGGCAACGCCCGCGTCTTCCAGGATGCGTCGGCTCAGCTCAAGGGAGTCGGGGCTAAATTTTTTAGCGTTGGCCAGGACATAGTAAGCCCCCAGGGGCTCGCTCCCGATGCCAAAGCCCATGCCCGTGAGCCGCTTCAGGAGGTATTTCCTCCGCCTGTCGTACTCGGCGATCATGGCTTTGATATGGTCACGGGGGCCCCGGAGGGCCGCCACCCCGGCGTGCTGGACAAAGCTGTTAGCACAGATAAAAAAAATTCTGCTGGAGCTTCTGGAGCGGCCGGATACAATCCCGGGGAGCTATCAGGTATCCCAGCCTCCAGCCCGTCATGGCGTAGAGCTTGGAAAACCCGTTCAAGACGAAGGCGTTATCGGTATATTCCAGGATGGAGTGGTCCCTTCCTTCGTAAATGAGGCCCTGGTAGATCTCGTCGGAGATAATCGGCACATTGCCTGCCGCTTTGGCTATGCTGCGATATTCCCGGGCGCTCATCACGTGGCCTGCGGGATTACTCGGGGAGTTAATCATTATTGCTTTTGTATTCGTGCCTATGGCCTTCACCACGGGCTCCGGCTCAAGGGCGAACCCGTTATCCTCACGCGTATAAATAAAACGGGGCCTGCCTCCTACGCCCTCGACGAAGTTCGGGTAACATGCGTAGCGGGGATTCGCCATGATGACCTCGTCGCCCGGCTCCAGGAGGCCCATAAAGAGGAGCAGCATCGCCGGGCTCGTGCCCGAATTGACGATGACCCGGTCGGCATCAGTACACTGGCCGACAGGGTAGAATTACCTGGACTTTTTTGCTGCCCTGCTTCCCCGAACATGCCTTCATTATAGGCGAATGCGGCCGAAGCGATTACGATGACCGCTATCACGACTATTAATCCAATATAGGCCTTTTTTATCATATCCATTCCATTTTTATTCGAGTATTATCTGCCCCTTACTCTCCGATACGATAAGCGTGACCAAATCTTCGCCGGTGTCATCGCCATCGTCCGCATACACCCTGATAATATAGTTGCCGTCCGATAGGCTCTTCGTTGGCAATGAATAGCTAAAGGTGTCGTTCGCATTGCTATTATACCCCTCGCTAACGGGTATTTCAACCGAGTTCGTATCGATCAAGTATATTATCTGGTGATATGTACCATTGCCCGCATAATTTACCTGCCACTCGATGGGCTGGCTCGGCCAATCGGCCTTTGCCCCCATTTTTGGCAGCGGATTGGTAATATCAACCTTAATGGTGGAATTTGACTGTGCCATTGTATCGTTTGAATTACCCCTCACGTATAAGGTTTCGCTCCCGAAATGCATGATATCGTTGCTGCCGTCATCCCGGATGAAGTAGATATAGCTATCGTTCCTGATCGGAGTTATATTACCATCCCTGAGCACTTTGAGGCTGTAGGTGACGCTATACGTATCGTTGAGCTTGATGACGCCGGGCTTCCAGACTATGCTGTAGGTCCCGTCGGGATCGGGGGCGGGCAGGGGGTCAGGGTCTTCATAGCGTTCTGTCCCATTGGGATAACTGACGTAGCCGCTGCCCATAATGTATTCCACGTCCGGGAGCCAATTGCTGTCCACATAGGTGCAGTTTGATAGTATGTGCATTTCCGTATAGTTCGCGACCACATCCTGGAGGTCCCGGCATATGCCCGAGTATACGTCGTTCAGCTGCGCATCCGTGTACACGCGGGAATAATTACCTCCCGTAGTAGCATTGGCTATGGCGCCAAGGTTGACGTCATCCGGCATTCCCATGCCTATCGTATAAATCGTAATATTCTGGTCGGCGGCCGTCTCTGCGGATGCCAGGTCGTTCGTGGGCGTCTGGGAATAGCCGTCGGATAGCAGGATGATGACCTTCTTATTGCCGCTCTTGTAATAGGGCGAGTTGAAGTCGCCGATGGCCTTATCCAGGCCCAGGTATATACTCGTGCCGCCTCTTGCCGATAATCCATCGATGGAGGCGTTGATGGAGGACCTGTTGAAGCTATCGTCGACCGTGAAGTGTTTTACCACATTGCTACTCACGTTGAACCACACTACGTCTATCTGGCTGTTGGTCATGTTGGCCACAAAGCTCTTGGCCGCTACCTTGGCCGCGCTATCATAGTCGGAAGCCTGCCCCAGCCTCTTCGGGCTTGTCAACACCATCATATTATAAGGCACATCGCCCTTCGCCGGGTCGTAGGCGTACGAGCCGTATATCTCATATCTCCCGGCGCTCGCGTTACCGAACCGGATGAAATTCTCGTTCTGGGAGTTCTGTGCATCGCTCGTGTACATGTAATCAGTGGAAACGTTGTTGCCATTCGTATCGTTCACCTTGACGCTCGTGTTCGGCTCTATCGTCGATTTTACGCTGAGGAAGGAGTTATCCGTATAGTAGATCTGGCATGTGCCGGATAGCGAGCCGCTCACGGCATTGACGGTGACGCCATTGGTCAGGTCTTCGCCATACATGCCGCTGCCCAGCGTGAACTGCGTCGTGAACTCGCCGCTATCGCTCGTAACGCCGGCCGCCGGGCCGGTGATACTGCCCTGCGTCACATTCGACGAAGATATGCTAACGCTCTGGCCCACGATTGGATGGCCCCACTCATCGGTCACGACGGCCGTTACATCGGTCCGGTGTACGTCCGGCATGTCCTGGGGCGTGAGGACGTCCGCGCTGGCGACGACGTATGGGTTCGCATATACATTGAGGGACGACGGCTCGCCCGCTATAAAGCGCAATATTATTGAATTACTGACCATCGTATTATTGACGGTCGATGCATAGACCGTCATGTTAACATCCTGGACGTATTTGGAAGCGCTTATATCGACACTCTGGCGCCCGTTAGCATTTGTGATCACGCCGATGGAGTTGTTCATGTCACCATTTTTACGACTGTCAGGTATTTGTATTTCACAGGATCGCCGTCTTTATCCAGCGCCAGTATCCCGAGCTTATAGATGGTTTCGCCATCCGCACGGATCGGGGACGCCGGCGAGGATGAAAGCACGATGCTGCTGACGTCTTTTAATATGCCTTCGATCACGACGCTTTTTAGGGGGCCCGCGGTGATCATGTTATTATTCACGGTTATCTTGTTCGTTCCGGGCATAGAGCTGATCTGGAAGTCGAACCTGGCCATGCCGTTAGCATCAGTTATGCCCGTGTACTCGCCTATGACCGACTGGTCAGGGTCATAAGCGGTGAACTTTAGCGGAACGCCGGCCGCCGGTATGCCGTCGGCCAGGTTATAATACCAGACGGCAACGACGGATACGTTGGAATTTATAGGCACTGCGGCGCTTGGATACCTTAGCAAGAATAGATTGTTTTTAATGAGGAACGTGGTCGTGGCCGACTTGTTGGAGCTGGAGGGATCTATCCCCGAGGTATCGGCCGTTATGTTGGCCATGTGGGGGCTATTATATGGCCCGATGCTCAGGCTCGCGATGCCCGAGCTATTCGTCATCCAGGGCCCGGCAGGGATGCCGTCGATGAAGAAATATACCGGGACGTTGCCAACGGGATTCCCGTAATCATCCGTCACGAGCGACATGGCCTTTACCGTGCTATACCCGTCGGCGAGCGCGAACGGGTAGTTCACCGAGAGGTTTAGCGAGTGCACCGGGCCGGGGCTAACCTGCATGGACGCGCTGGAACTGGCGCTGCCCGAAGTCGCCGTTATATTATGATAGCCCGCTTTAGCCGACGTATGAAGCACTGCCGTGGCATAACCCGTGTCATTGGTCTCGACCGAAGAGGAGATCGTCGCGGAGCCATCCGGGGGAAGTAACGTCCAGGATGACCGTTTGATGCATGAGCGGATCCGCCCCGTCGCTCATGTAAATATTAATGTCATAATAAGTATTTACCACAGGGTCGGACGGCGTTGTCATCGTGATGGTCGGCCCGCTGGCGAACGCGGGTACCTGCAGTATCATAAACAATAGAAAAAATAGAGCTAGCTCGCTAAGCCCTCTTATTACCAGACTTGCCCCCATAGATATATTACTTATGATTAAGATGGTTTTTACTTATTAATATCTTTTGACATACAGGCGATAGATGACCATTAACCATCTAAAAAAGAAAATTAATTTATTCCTGGCAATATCCAGGTATACGGCTTAAGGAGCTATTATTTGGATAATTATCGACCAGGTTATTGCCGGATATAATGCCCCACGGCATTACCCAGGGTCGTTTGCCCCGCTGGCACATCGGGCTGCGAGCCCTGCGTGCTTACCGTAGTATCCGAATTACCCGGCTCTGCCTGCGGAGCTGCCGGAGTTTTCGCCGTTCCCTGGTCCGAGCCCCCTGCCTGTGCAGGATTCGTGTTCAGGGACCCCGCGTATCCGGATATCAATATCAGAACGACCACTATGCCCATCAATAATATCAGGATTCTTCTGTTCATTGCCGACCACCCATTTGCATGGTATAATATTTTTTCTTAGTATATAAGCATTCGCTTATATTGATATCGTTTATTTTTTATAAAAAAATTATATCTGATATGACGCTAATATTTTCGTGTTTTTATAAAATCTTTATACCTTTTGTTATTTTTGTGCCCGTCTCGCCGCAGGCCCAATATGGATAGTATGCCGAAAAATCAAGAAAATGCCATATATCGACGGTAAAAAGTGCTGGGATCCGGATTCGAACCGGAGAACCTCTACAGGAACAGATCTTGAGTCTGTCGCCGTTGACCTGACTTGGCTATCCCAGCATTCAAAACACACGGTGCCGAGGAGCCATATCGGGCTACACCGGCTTTCTCAATTTGGGGCTTCGAGTATTTAAATTTATTTGCATAATATTGGTGCTCTTACCCGTGGCTTTCCCGGCGCCCATAATTTGCCAAAAGGCTTTGTCCAGGGAAACAAAATTTTATTTTATGCCATATATAAAATTACTTGACGTGCCCCTGAAGTGCCCCAAATGCGGCGTCACACGTGTCGCCGTCGGCATGGGGCAGTACTCGTCCCTCCGAAGCCACCTTGACGGGGAGCCGATGAGGCTGTCGTTCTACAACGCCTGTCCTGACTGTGGCGACCATATGGAGATCGACGAGCGTCTAAAATAAATTTTAAGATTATATAAAAAAATCCTCGTTTTTACGTCATTACCAATTTTATGCTACGGGCATGCCCGAGAAGGGCAGCAGCACCTGCACGTCGTTTATTTGAGCCTGTTCCGCGATCCGATTCCCGAAGTGCGTAGCCGTGGTCCCCTGCTCGCTCATTGGAAGGCCCCACGGCGCGCCGTTGAACCCCATCCCATTCAGGGCGTCGACGTTAACGTCAATGAAATACCCGAGGTCGCCCTGGGTCACAGAGCCCATCCCGCCGAGGCCATACGGGTATCCCGCCAGCGCAGCGAGGTCATAGTCCACGCCCCAGTTGACGCCGACGTTCATTCCTGCCAGCCCGAAGGCCGAGTTACCGACATTGATATTCTTGCCAAAATTAAAATTGATAGAGTCTCCGAACTGCTTGTTGAGGTTAATGCCCGCGCCGATAAATGCGCTGCAGGCGGACGAAGCCACAAGCAACGAAGCTACGATGGCCACTGCGAAGAGCAGTGCCCCCACCTTATCCATAAATCCCCCTCCGAACAGTAGGTACTATCGGCGCTGACTAATACGTTAGGCATAAAATAAGCAGATATTTGGCCTGACAATAGTTATTTATCCATGATGCATCATCATAAAGTAAAATTGAGAATTAACAAGTTTATTTAAGTACCGGTGTGTCCATGGAAACAAAGCTGTTCAGGTGGGCGGCCATACTTACCGTCCTGGCGCTCGCCCTTATCGTGGTGACCATCGTGGCCACGGCCATCGGGCCGGCGAACATCAGCGTCGACAAGGTCACGCTCATCATTCTTTCGGATATAGTCTCAAAAATACCGTTCCTGTCCGGCCAGGTACACATCACGAAGACCTGGACCGACGGCGAGGCGGGCATCATCATGCTGGTCAGGCTTCCCCGCGTCATCCTTGCCCTTCTCGTTGGCGCTACCCTGGCCGTCGCAGGCACCGCGGCACAGGCCATTTTTAAGAACCCCATGGCCGACCCCTACATCCTGGGGGTCTCCTCGGGGGCGGCATTCGGCGCAGCGCTAGTCATCACGTTCGGCCTTTACACGATAACGCTAACGATACCGCTGGGCCTCCTCGACATAAAGTTCGGCGCCATACAGCTCGGGGCCCTCACGGGCGGCCTGCTGGCCACCTTCCTGGTGTTCAACATAGGCCGCGCCGGGAGCAAGCTGCCGATAGAGACCGTGATACTTTCAGGCATCGCCGTCTCGGCGTTCTTCTCCGCCATAACGTCATTTTTAATGTACATAGGCGGCCACTCGCTCTCGCAGGTCGTCTACTGGGTCATGGGGGCCCTGTGGAGCGCCGACTGGAACGGCATATGGCTTATGCTGCCCACGGCGCTCATCGGCTGCGTCATCATCATGGCATTCTCCCGGGACCTGAACATGCTCCTGCTGGGCGACGAGCCGGCATCCCACCTCGGGACGAACGTGTCCATCGTAAAGGCGGGCATCCTGGCGCTCATGTCGCTAATCACGGCCGCCGCGGTCTCCGTGAGCGGCATCATCGGCTTCGTGGGGCTGATCATACCCCACATGATGAGGCTCATCGTGGGCCCCGACCACCGCATCCTCATACCATCATCAATCCTGATGGGAGCCATGTTCCTGACCGCTGCAGACACGTTCTCCCGCATGGTCATCCAGCCCACGGAGATCCCGGTGGGCATCATCACGGCGCTCATCGGCGCCCCCTTCTTCGTCTATTTATTGTCGAGAAAGAAAAAGGGCGTGGCTTAACGCATGCTGGACATCGAGCGCATCTCATTCAACTACGGGACGGCCAAAGTCCTGGAGGGCATCACCTTTAGAGCCGGCCGGGGCGAGTGCATAGGCATAATCGGCCCTAACGGCTCCGGCAAGTCCACGCTCCTGAAAACTTTGAGTAAGGTACTCAGGCCTTCGTCCGGCAGGGTCGTTTTGTGTGATAAAGAGCTGGAGCGATACTCGTCGAAGGAGCTGGCCAGGCACATGGCAGTCGTCCCGCAGGATACGAACATAGACTTCGACTTTACGTGCCTGGAGGTCGTCCTCATGGGCAGGAACCCGCACATGGGGCGCTTCGAGCTCGAGGGAAAAAGAGAGCTCGACATCGCCGGGGAGTGCATGATTCTCACGAGTACATGGCACCTTAGGGAGCGGCCTTTCTCGGAGGTAAGCGGAGGCGAGAGGCAGCGCGTCATCATCGCCCGGGCGCTGGCGCAGGAGCCGGCCGTGCTTTTACTGGACGAGCCGGTCTCCCACCTCGACATCAACCACCAGATCGAGATACTCGACCTCGTAGAGCGCCTCAAAGGCCAGCGAGGCCTCGTCGTCATGATCGTCCTTCATGACCTTAACCTGGCGGCCAGGTACTGCGACCGGCTCATGCTGCTGTACGAGAATAAAATACTGGCGACCGGAAGCCCGGCGGAAGTGCTGACGCACGAATACATAGGCCAGGCCTTCCGGGCGAACGTTGTAATAAGAAAGCACCCCCTCACCGGCTTCTTATATGTTACGTTGTTGAACGCCCTGGAGGCGCAGGAGCCCGCGACGGGCAAGGCCGTACACGTCGTCTGCGGCGCCGGCACCGGTACCCGGCTCCTGTTCACGCTGCGCTCCAGGGGGTACAACGTTACGGCGGGCGTGCTCAACGTGCTCGACTCTGATTATGACGCGGCCGTTCAATTAAGCATAAAAACGGTGAGCGAGGCGCCCTTCTCGCCCATCACTCCCGAGTCCTACGCCCGGGCGCTGGACATGATGATGAGGGCCGACGCCATCGTGATATCCGACGTGCCTTTCGGCTGGGGGAACCTTAAGAACCTGCAAGCAGTTATAGAGGCGTCGGGCTCGAAGCCCGTCATGCTCGTCGAAAATCAAAATGAGGAAAGGGACTTCACCGGGGGCGAAGCGGCCCGGATGCTGGAAAGGATAAAAGCCTCCGGCGCCATCATAGTTAAAGACGACGAAGCGCTGATAGAAGCGCTCGGGCGCCAGCGATAAAAATAGAACGGGGAAGTAAAGCCGCCCCATTATTTCTTCTCTGCCTCTTTGCCTTCCTCGATCAGCTCTCTGACTCGTTCGCCGCCCTTCTTTCCGCCCTTCTCGCCGCCCTTATGGCCGATCTCCTCGTAGAACTCGTGGCCGTGCGTCTTAGCGGTCTTCTCGCCGCCCTTGCGTCCGGCCTCTTCGACTGTCATCTCGCCTTTACTTCCTTTCTTCTCCGCCATAAGCTAACCTCCTGTGTAACTCTCAAAAAGGCTCACTTCTTTTTTTTCTCGGCTTCCTCACCTTCTTTTATGAGCTCCCTTACCCTCTGGCCGCCCTTTTGCCCTATCTTCGAATAGAACTCGGGGCCGTATTTTTCCTTGACCTTCTCTCCGCCTTTGTGCCCGCCCTTGCGGCCGGCCTCTCCGACGGTCATCTCGCCCTTCTTCTCTTCTGCCATGTTTTTCACCAGGCTAAGGAGTCCACCAATATCATAATAATCATGTTGACCGTAATTTGCGGGGAGCCTTGAAGATGCACTGCGATTAGCCTGATAGCGGACCGGGATATTCATGAAAATTCGCAAAAACCCGGTATTTCTCCCGTACGGAGGATTTTTAATGCCGGAACACACCTTAGAATGTGGTCGACATGATCAGGATAGGCATAGCCGGTATTCCACATCATACCAAGGGCGAGGGGACCGAGGCCGGAATGAAGTACCTGTGCGGCATCGGGCTTAACGCCATGGAAGTTCAGTTCGTCAGGAACATTTATATGACGCCCGCAAGTGCCCGCGAGTACAGGGCTACTGCTGAAGAGTGCGGGCTCGCTCTATCCATCCATGCCCCGTATTATATTAACCTGACCAGTAAAAGCAAGGCAACGCAGGAAAAGAGCAAAGAGTGGCTGCTAAAGTCGCTGAGGATCGCGGAGCCCCTTGGGGCTAAGATCGTCGTCTGCCATCCGGCCAGGGAGCGAGAGCCCGGAGTACTAAAACAACACCTATTGGAGCTGAGCGATGCCAGGAAAAAGGAGGGCATCAAGGCCCTCATCGGCCTGGAGACGACGGGGGACGCCCCCGAGTTCGGCAGCGTGGACGACTATCTGGATATTCTAAAGGACGTGCCCGGCACCGACATAGTCATCGACTGGTCCCACTTCCACGCCCGGACCAACGGCTCTCTGAAAACTAAAGCGGACTATGAGGCTATTTTTAACAAGCTAAAGCCCGTAAAAACAAACGGCTTCCACATGCACTTCTCCAACGTGGAATACAAGGACGGGCGGGAGGTGAGGCACCTGCCGCTTGACGGGCAGCCCCCGTTCAGGCCGCTGGCCCAAATAATAAAAGAGCGAAGGCTCGACGCCACAATTATTTGCGAGTCGCCTCTTCTCGAAGAGGACGCCCTCAAGATGAAAAAGATATTGGAGAGCATTTCTTAATATTGGGACCTTTCTAAAAGATACTTGGCCCGATTCTCACCATTCAAGGTGATGGCGAAGTACTGGCTTCCCGCGGGCTTAAGTATATATTGCATTCTTTTTGAAAGATAGGGAGTCAAATTCTGTAAATTACTGCAGTCGAGGCCACTTTCTTTCATCAGTTTCGTCACACGCTTGACCGACAGGTTATCTTCGCCATATTTTATTTTCAAGAGATACGATATGACTATAAATGCGTCAGCTTGCGCGCCTTTCGTCGAATTTGACTCCGATATTGATTTTAGGATATCGGGATGTATCCTGGGGCCATCCTTCTCTAGATTGACCATTTTAAAGTATCTGTTATGAAAATCAGATATCATATCTCTATAAACATCATGAGCATTGAGGGGGTCGATGTCCATAACCTGGGATAGGATCTCCTCATGCTTACTTTTAAGCATGGCTATGGTATCGGCGAGCTTTTGTACTGTATCTTCCTCACTGCTGCCGGATAGGTCTATTTCTATATTTTTATATCTCGTTTTTAATACTAAATACATGCCCCCGCCTTTTGAAAATTTGCTTACATTATAATTGTATATACACCTATGGCTTATATTTTTCGTTACATATCGTTGCATATTATAAAAGCTGTGGAAATATGACATAAATCCGGGGCATATAGGCGCAGAAATTTCTTAATATTTATATATCATGGACATATTTCCAATAAATATCGAAAGATTATTGTTACAATAATGAAATTTTATTATTAAAATAATAAATAACTAAACAACAGTATCTTATTTCACGATATATTCCTAAAGTAACTTAATTTATTATCAAGCAAGATGTGAAGTTGTTACAATGAATTGCAACACGTCGTTATTCTTCTAGACCATCATCGCCTAAATTATCATATTCTAATGATCGGCCATATACTTATCAAAAAGTAAAAGGGGACTGCGTACGTTTTTTATTTCAAATGCCACTAATAAATCGGCCCTGATTAAAATACAAAATTTATATATAGTAAGTTATTATATTATTGATTTGGATAACATGCTACCTGTAAGTTATCAAATAAAGGCCTATGATCTTGCAAAGTTACGGGCTATGCATCCTGGTCATAATGAGGGTCTTTATGAGTAAAAGACGGATGTATGACGTTATCAGGCATTTATCGCTCGAAGAGCTATTATCCAGGATAAAAAGGGAAAAGGATGTCCGGGTTTTACCCAGGCTGTATTTTATCAAATATCTATATGGTAATGACAGCGTCAAGAATGCTTCTGAAAAGGTCGGCGTGGTCAAGGCGGTCGGTTATGCCTGGTTGAAGAGATGGAACATGTATGGCTATGATGGGCTGGCGCCTCGTATTAGCGGCGGAAGGCCCTCAAAACTGACAGATGACCAGAAGAGCGAGCTCGTGTCATTGCTACAAGAGGAGAACGATTGGACGTTAAAAAAAATCAGAGACCTTATCATTGAAAAGTATGATGTCGAATATTCCTTGAGCCATCTAAGGATCGTTTTGAGGTCGCTGGGCCTGGGGCAAGAAAAGCTCTTTATAAAAGATCAGTGAAGGCCCTGGAATGCCATGGGGCTTAAAAAGACCCGGGATAAAGCTCAGCAAAATGTAAATAATTTTCCTGATAGATTCGTTTTTACCGTAAAAAACCAAACAAATTAATAGTTTAATAACTTTCAACGAACAATGAGAGTTATAGTGGCCATAAAAAATATAGAAAGGCTATATATCATAAAAAAAATTAAAGGTTAAAAACATTAAAACCTCATTATATTAATATAAATATCCATACATTAACCTGATATGGAGAAGGTCTATTGACATGTCAAAAACTTTAACGCTAAAGGTCACGGAAGCCTTCACAAAAGACGTTGGAAAAGGATTCGCCAGGATCGACCCCGAGGATATGAAGCTGTTAGAGGCCAACGTAGGCGATGTGATCAATATCACAGGTAAAAGGACGACGGTCGCAAAAATAATGCCCACGTTTTCAGCAGAGAGGGGTAAAAAGCTCGTCCAGATCGACGGTATCACGAGAAAGAATGCCCAGGTTGGCATAGATGAAAAAGTAAAAATAGGTAAGACCATAGTAAGCAGCGCATCCATCATCACGCTGTCGGCTAACCAATCAAGCCAGCGGGACATGAGGTACATCGGTAAGATCCTGGAGGGATTGCCGGTAGTCAAGGACGACGTGGTGCGTGTATCGTTCTTCGGGACTCGCTACCAGGAATTCATAGTCGTCGATACAAGGCCCCAGGGCGCTGTAATATTGAATCCTATGACCAGTATACAATTTAGCAAGGTAGAAGAGCTGGCAAAGCCCAGCACTAAGACCTCTTACGAAGACGTCGGCGGGTTAGGCAAGGAGATCAAAAAGATACGTGAGATGATAGAGCTTCCCTTGAAACACCCCGAGCTCTTTGAAAGGGCCGGCATAGAGCCTCCGAAGGGTATATTACTCTATGGCCCCCCGGGCACGGGAAAAACTCTCATAGCTAAGGCGGTCGCTAACGAGACATCGGCGTTTTTCATGCACGTCAACGGCCCGGAGATCATGCATAAATTTTATGGCGAAAGTGAAGGAAGGCTGCGCGAGGTATTCGCCGAGGCGAGCAATAATGCCCCCAGCATAATTTTCATCGATGAGATAGACGTGATAGCCCCTAAGAGAGAGAAAATAATAGGCGACGTAGAAAAGCGAGTCGTGGGACAACTGCTCGCGTTGATGGACGGCTTAAAGTCCAGGGGACAGGTCGTTGTCATCGGGGCCACTAATATCCCGAACGCCCTTGACCCGGCGCTGAGGAGGCCGGGGAGGTTCGACCGTGAGATCAGCATAAACATCCCGGATAAGAACGGCAGGCTCGAGATATTAAATGTCCATACCAGGGGCATGCCCCTGGGAGAGGACGTGGACGTTTCATATCTCGCGGACGTTACCCATGGATATGTCGGGGCGGACCTTGCGGCTTTGTGCAGGGAAGCGGCGATGAGCGCTATACGCAAGATCATGCCGGAGATCGACATGGAAGCCGCCTATATTTCGCCGGAGATCATTTTAGAGATGAGGGTAGTGATGGATGATTTCATTAGCGCCCTGGCTGAGATCATACCTTCTACCACGAGAGAGGTCTTCGTCGAAGTGCCTAACGTGTCATGGAGCGATATAGGCGGGCTGGAAGATATTAAATTCCAGCTGAAAAAGACGATCGAATGGCCGCTAAAATACGCCTCCCTATTCAACTATGCCCACACTAAGCCGCCTAAAGGGATACTCTTGTATGGGCCGCCGGGCACGGGTAAGACCTTGATCGCGAAGGCCGTGGCGAGCGAGAGCAGCGCGAACTTCATATCGATAAAAGGGCCGGAGCTACTATCCAAGTGGGTGGGCGAATCCGAAAGCGGGATCAGGGAAGTGTTCAAAAAAGCGAGGCAGGCCGCGCCCTGCATCATCTTTTTCGACGAGCTGGACGCCATAGCCCCGAGCCGGGGCCAGGGAGGGGATACGCGGGTAACGGAGCGTACGGTCAGCCAGATTTTGACCGAGATGGACGGCATTGAAGAGCTTAAAGGCGTCACTGTCCTTGCTGCCACGAACCGGCTGGACATGATCGACTCGGCGCTGCTGCGCCCCGGCAGGTTCGACATGCTAATGGAAGTGCCGCTTCCCGGGGAGAATGGATTGATCGAAATACTAAAGGTCCATAATAGGCAGAAGCCGATCGACAAAGACATCAGCTATAAAAAATTGATCAATCAGATGCAAGGTTTTACGGGCGCGGACGTGGCATCTATCTCACGAGAGGCCTCGATGCTAGCTATCAAAGAGCATATCGATAACAAGGGGAACATGGAGAGGCCGAAGTTCAAGATAGGCCAGAAGCATTTTGAAGAGGCAATAAGCCAGTACAGGAAGATGCGCCGGTAAATGAAGAAGGGGCACATGAGAAAGCTGATAATAGTAAGGATCGTCCATACGCCTGCCGATATGGGCTCGATGAAGGAGGGGCTTGCGAAAGAGGGCATGGCGAAGATAGGCGAGGAAAAATGGCTCGAGAACCTGAAAAGGATTGACAGGTTCTGGGACGATACGGAAATGGAGATAGGATCCCTGGGCCTTGATTATGGCACGTTAAGGATATACCAGGACGGGCTGCCTTGCGGCGGAGAGCTGGGGCTGAAGATCGTTAAAGAGACGGCCGATAAGGGTAGCAAGAATTACCGGATAATCAGGAAGCTGCTTGAAAAAGGCGCGGCCATTGAGGCTACGGAGAGCCCCGAGCTGCTGATGAAGGAGTACGAGTATATCAAAAGCATCCTGTCCGCGAATACGAACGAAGAGAAAGCGAACGCTATACGGCGTTATGACAGCGTTAAGGATGAGCTGATGCTAAAGCGTGACGCGTACATCGCCGGCCGTATCGACGCCACGCTAAAGGACGGCGAGACGGGGCTACTTTTTATCGGGGCGGCCCACGATATCAGGCCTAAGCTGGCCAGGGATATCGAGGTAAAAAGCCTGGATTAATTTATTATGCCCTGTGCTGAGCCAGCACGGCCTCTTTCGCCGCGGCCTCTTTCGAGTACCATTCCCTGATGCTTTGATCCCATGCCTCCATCATGCCATACTCGAGCATCGTCTCGACGCTCGCCAGCGCGGCCTTGAGGCTTATGCCGATGAGCGGCACCCCGGCGACGGAAATAATAATATCGGCGTTAATTATTAGCCCTTTATTTAGGAGCCTGTCCAGCAGGTCCACCAGGTCGTTTTCCCGTTCGGGCTCCATGGTCAGGCCTCCTTCAGGTCGACGAAGCTGAAGGGCGCCCATGGGCCGGTGAACCTTACGAGAAAGCCTTCACGGTTATTGATCTCATCTAAAACTTCTCCCAGCCCTCCGACCTTGTCTTTGTGGACAAAGCACGTAAGCGCCACGGTCAGCTTTTTGCCCTTATATTTTTCCGGGACGGACGACGGCTTATCCTCGATCTTTACTTCTTCGACGTACGCTTTTATGCGGGAATTGAACTCTCCGGCCAGCCGGGTTATGTCTTTCGAGATTACGTCTTTCACCTTTTGCTCGAGCTTACGCTGAAATAAATAAGCGGAGCCCTTCGGCATTTTTTCGATCTTCGCTTTTAACACTTTTAGCCCGAGATCCCTGTTGACGAGCTTTGCCGCAAGAACGTCGTGGTCATAAAAAATTTGCACCGAGTATTCGGCCCGGTCCTTTACCCTTTCTAGCTCGATTTTAAGCCTCTCATAATTTTTTCTCAGCCAGTCTTTTACCGCACCATCGTTACCCACGATGATCACATCAAAAGATAACGGTAAGACCGTGCCGAATTTCCCGGTGGCCCGGTCAATTATATAATTATGCGACAGTATCCATTCGCTCGCTTTCTTGCTGTCCCCGGTCACGTAAGGTTTTGCCTGGCAGGAATGCACGACCGCTGCGATGTCTCTATAAGGGATCGTGTAGACCTTATTGTCGTCTATCCCTACATTGCCAAAGCTTGATATATCTCCATTATTGACGATCGAATAGAGATACTTGCCTTCCGGAGCATCCTGGCTTTCTATCATAGTATTTTACGTCCTCTGCCCATCTTTCCACGTTCAGCATATCGTCTATCAATTCGTCCGCCGCCCGGTCGAGGCCGTCTCGCACTGACCTCACTGCCTCCTCGATGTCGTTCTCCTTCTTTAGATTGTCCAATGCCTCCCTCAGGTCGGACAATGCCAGGCCTAGCCGCTCTATCTCCTTATCGCTCAGATTTCCGCCCTCTATCCTTCGTATGGCCTGCCGCTCGAGTACCTCCTGGATGATCTCGACAAGCGCCACTATGACGCCCAGTAAGCCCTGTTTGAGGTTGTCCTCATCCAGATTAACCGACATTGCCCTTCTTTTCCTTCTTTTCAATTGTGAGATGCAGTATGCCGTTCTTATAGGTCCTTTCGATTATCGCGCCCGGCGTGGCGGGCAGCGTGACCTTTCTGCTATGTCTCCGGGCCGAGATATCGAGCTCGTTGCCCTCGATTTTTGTCTTAATGTCTCTTTCATTAACGCCCGGAAGCTCCGCAATGACAGAAATGTGGTCTTTTTCCTCGAAGACATCGATGACGGGCTCTTTTTCAGGTATTTTAATCCCTTCCTCGGCGGCCCTCCTCACCCTTATCGTCCTGGGGCCTTTTTCGCTTTTTATAGGGCGGAACGATATGCCGAAGTCCCCGATGGGCTTGGTACCCCATCCGGTCTCTATCCTGTGCTTAATTTCCACGTCGGTATCCGCGATCTTTTTTCTAAATTCAGGGGACGTTTTTTCAAGTACCTTAACGATATTACCAAGGCCCGGGATGAGCTCCCCTACCACGCCGCCGACTATGCTGGGCTCTTCCCTTTTTTCCTCTTCGAGCTCCTCTATCCTTTTTTCAAGCGTCTTGATCTTCTCGGCATATTCATCCGGTTTTTTGGTAGGTTTTTTCCCGGGGGCCTTTTTCTCCACCATATGAACACCTTCCTTTCTTTCTAAGCACTATCTCGAGGACGCCGTTTTTGTACGTCTTCTCGATCACCTGCCCTACTGCACGTCGAAGCGGGACGATCCTGTCCAGGCTCCCGGCCGAGATCATGAGCGTATCGTTATCTATACTGAGCTTGATGGAGCCCTCATTAACGACCGGCAGCTCTGTGGTCACCCTGACCACCTCCTCTTCATAAATAACGTCGATATACGTCCTCGAGCATGGCGGAGGCTGTTGCCGATAGGCGAGCGGGCTCACCCACCCGCATATCGGGCAGCCGATGCCGAAGAGCGCCCATGTGTCGACCAGGTAATGGCACTGCGGGCAGCGATAGCGCAAAGTTTGCCGCTCGTTCTCGCTCCGGTAGATCACGGCTCGCCCGTCCCCGGCAGGCGCTTTTTCCGTCCCCGGTATCGGCCTCCTGCGTCCCGCCTGCTGTCGACTATTAATAGTTCTCCCTCCTTGCCGTCACGCGTCCCTATCCTGTCAACATTTCTCCAGCCGGCCGCGTTCAGGTTAGTCCCCGACGGGAATTCAAGGCCATAATATGCGGCCGTCTCAAATGAAGCCAGGGCCGCCCTTATCTTTATGCCGAGGAGCTCGGTCCCCGCGACCGATACGGCGATATCGGCGTTTATAATCAGGCCTCTATCCAGGATCCTGTCGACCGCGTCCGCGAGGCCGCCGGAGCCTTCAGGCACTAATCCGGTCATCGTCCCACACCTCGATATGGCCTGCGCCGTGCCACCGCGCTCACGTCCCGCTTTTCGATCATTTTATTTAGCCTGCTTTTCTGAGCTCTCAATATCTTTTCATGTGCCGCTCTTTGTTCTATGATCTTTTCCCGTGCCAGTGCCAGCCGGTGCTCGTACATTCCGTAGAACTTTTTCAAGAGCTTCTTCGCCTTCTCATAGCGCTTTAAATTCTCGACCTTGAGCGTTCTGGTTATCGCCATCACTTTTCTTTTGTGCGCGTTCGAGCAAGCGACGCTTTTTCTCCGGTTTTTCAATACTATCGCATTATTGTCCATCGCCTATACCCCCGGCCTTCTTTACCTTACGGCCTGCTCTTTTAGCCTGCATGGCCGTATCCTCCAGACCGATCGTCACAATATAATTATACACGACCCTCGAGCCAAAAGGGCCATCAAACTCACCCGACACGTTCCTGGTCGTCTCGCCTTTTTTGTCCATATCTTCAAGGACTTTTAAAAAGTCCAGTAGCGTGTTGACCAGCCCCGCTTCATGAAAGCTCCTCGTAGATACCTGACTTTTCTTCCTCATCGTGCTCCAAATATATCGCTTCTGACCTGAAGGTTCATTTCTTCGCCGCGCTGTGCAAGCTTTAATTTTCGAAGCAATTCATCATTCTTCTCCTCATACTCCTCCCTGGCCAGCTCCCCGAACTCGAAGAGCAGCCGGTTCTCCTTGATCAGGCCTTTTATTTTATCAGGGTTGTAAAGCTCCTTGAACGCGAAGTCCCTCAACTGCTCGAAAGCCCATAATAGGCTTACCCCCGGCATCTCCAGCCCGATCTCTTTTAATAAAATATCATCCAGGATGAATGTCACCTGAACCCTCCTCGCTGCCTGGATAAGATACGTATGTCCACGAAATTGTAAGGGGGCCATGGGCCGCTATACTGTACCTTCACATCCGCCGCGCCCTCCGCAAGCCTCTCCACTTCCGCAGAGAAATCATCGATCCCGCCGCGGTCGACGAGGAAAGCGGCGTTCAGGATGAGGCGCTCGCTGAACAGCTTAAGCTCTTTAGACTGGACGGACTTATTTTTGAGGCCATCTAAAAAAGCAGACCTATACTGGCCTTTTACTTCCTTGCCGGCAAGTCCTTTCGGTAAAAATATCTTGACCCCCAGCTCCACCTTATTATCGACTTCCTTGACGGCCTTCTTCATGGCCTTATACCCTGCGCTCATGGCCACCTGAAGCAGCTTCTTGTTTTTGAACACCATGCCGTATGCGACCGGGAGGACGCTGTGCTCGCTCATTACTTGCAGGACCACCTTTTTATGGACCTCGGCCTCCTCGTCGCTCACCTCGAATTTTTTCATGGCCGCGTTGCTGATCACGGGAGATAGGTCCCTGTATTCCAGCGTATACACTTCCGTCCCCCCAAAGCCTATGTTGCCAAAGCTTTTTTTCTCCCCGGGGGACTTAATGATACAATAGACATATCTCCCGCTCTCCGGTACGGCCCCGCTCATAGCATATCACCGATGTTCATTGTCCTCTTACGTTAATGCTTCTTCAATTATCATGTCGCCGCGATGGCGGATCCCTGTCCTCCGGTAATCGATCAGGTCCAAGTCCTTGTTAAGATTGACCTCGTACATGCTGAGAATATCCTGAGTGTCGGGGATGGCCTTTCGCTCAAGCACCTCGACGCAGACCTTCCATCCGTCATTATCTCTGCATGCGCTGGCCACGCTGTCGACCTTTTTATCCAGTACGTCCTCGAGCATGGCGGAGGCTTTCCGGCATACCTCCTTGATATCTGGCTTTAACATGTAAACCCTCTATGGGACATAGATGAATCCTTTTTTCTCATAGGGCACGACCTCTATGGCCCTACCCTTCCATTCGCGGACCTTATCCCTGATATTGTATTTTTTCAGATCCCCGGCTATACCATAGTACTTGATGAAGGATGACAGCTTATGCCGCCGGTAGCGGCTTGCGTCATTGCTGATCGGCGTCTCCTCGAAAGTCCCGTCAGGCTTAAGGCAGAAATAGAAAGACCTCGAGACCTGTTTCCCGTCGGGCATCCTTGCCCTGACGATGACGACGTCTGTCTCGTTGAACTTCAATCCGGGCGGCTTCCTGGGGAATATATCGAACACATCGTGGATGCTCGCTCCCTCGATCACAGCTTTGATCTTCTCCATCATATTCACCTACGCCAGCTCTTTTAGGATATCTTTGACCATTCCTTGTTTCTCTATAAGCTCGACATTAGAGGACGTCTTAGCCGCTATCACGTCGATGCATAGCTGCTCGAAGCCCAGGCTGTCGCACCCGTTCAATGCCCTCAAGCCCTTGCCGATCATAATGCATGCCCTCGTCCCCGGTTTCTGGGCGGTCGGCAGCCTGTCCCTCATAGACCTGACGATGCCCACGATCTTTTTAGCGTCTTGCCGCGATACGCCGGTATGCGCCATGACGATCTTTACTTCAGTATCGTAGCTATAGAAATCCATGTATAAACTGACCATCCGGTCCAGCAGCGCGTCCTGGGGCCTGTGTATCCCCGCATACTCGACCGAGTTGCTGGTAAATATCGCTTTGAAGTCCGGATGGACCTTCACGTACCTCTCCCCCCCGAACCTTGTGGGGAGCTCAAGTATGCCCTCCTCAAAAATAGAAAGGAATATGTTATTGGCAGCGGGTTTCGTGCGGGAGAATTCGTTATAAACGAGCGTATAGCCATATTTACAGGCGATGGCCAGCGGGTTATCGATCCATTCCGCCTTTAAGATGTCGCTGCTCTTCATCACGTTGTGTATATACTGGTCCCTGAGGCTTTCCTGCTCGATCTGGGAGTACCCTCCGATGAGGTCTGTGGTCGTGATGGATTCGTCGCCATTGATCCAGACCAGGGGGCTCCCGAGCTCTTTTGCCGTATGTATGGCCAGGCTAGTCTTTCCGCAGCCCGTAGGGCCTATCAGGTGTACAGGATAGCCTGCCTTAAGCCATGTCTTAATGCGGTCTGACAGGGTTTTCACGTCCGGGCCTGCGACAAAGTGATCGACCTCAGGCGTGAGAAATGTATCCTCTACCCGTTTGCGTTCGGCCTTTTCATGCTCGTCGGCGCTTATGAGCCCTTCTATAAAGCGTTCGCGGGGCATGGCCACAAGCTGCTGCCTTTTTTCTTTTCGCTCATACATCTTTTCACTTTTAGTCTTATGTATCGACCCTCCTCTCACCTTTCTAGGGTGAGTATCCCTATATTTCATGTCGTATCCCTGCCCCGTCACGAATCTGTGTCGAAAATATCTCTCCGGTCAGCCAAAGTAGAAATCTTTTATAAAGCCCGTAGTCACGTTCTGGAACTTAACGATCTCATCCTGAAGCTGTCTGGCGCCCGCGTTGATGTCCATGGCTTTTTCGTCCATCGCGGTCTCAAAGTTGCCGATGTTGACGCGCATGGCCTTGACGCCGCTATTCAGCCGGGCCTTTTCTTCATCGATATCCTCCTCATATTCCCTTATAGAGGAGCCCATCTTTTTGACAGCTTCCGCATTATCCCTGACCTGGGACCGGATGTCATTTCGCAAGACCTGGACATCGCCGAAAATGCTTTTGACCCTGCCATTGATGCTGACCCGGAAATCCTTGATATTGTCCTGCAAGTCCATTACCATGCCCATCATCCTGGACTGCTCGTCTTTCATTTCTCCCTGGTAATCCCTGACCTCCGTATCGATCGCTACTACGGCTTCTTTATTCTCTTGGATCTGGGACTCGATCGCAGCCTTTTTCGCGTATACGCCCTTCTTTCCCATCCTAACTCTTACCTCCTTTTCTACCTTGAACTCGGGGGCCTTGTAGGCTGGCTTTGCAGCTTTCTCTTTGCCCTGCCTGTATTTAATGATGGCTTCGGCCAGGCTTATTTTAGTAGAATATTTTTCCCTGGCAGTGGATAAGCCCAGTCTTCTACCCATGTCCTCCAGTTCTTTGCGATTGTATTTCATAACCAATTCATCGGCGGTTTCTGTCATGGCTATCCCTTCTAAAAAAATGAATTCCTGCATAAGCAGGAACCCATCACGGCGTTGGAGCCGCAGCGATAGCAGCCTGTTCTACCTTCGTTATCTCCTCAGAGTAGTGCAGGAAGGTATCCACGCTGGCGATGACGACCCTTGACTCGATCGTCAGGATCTCGATCCCCACCAGGGAAACCCTTGCCCATGCGTCCACTACTACGCCCTTATCCAGTATCCGGTCCAGCACTTCGGCCAGACTGGAAGCGTCCGGTGTATGTGAAACCATTTATTCATCCTCCTCGTTTTTTCTGAAAGACTAGACCGGGAGGCATTTTAGGGTTTAGAATAATCTCCGGGGTCCTTTCGACCATATGGGTTGATGTTAACGGTCTCAGACTTTTCCTGAGCGAGATTTCCTCTTGATCCCCCACGGACATCGCCTTTCGGAAGGGCATATATTTATAATCATTAAGTTGTGCCCTCTGTCTGTCTATTATTATTCGGTCATGATATAGCTTATTCGAGATTTAATATAAAATAGTAATTATATTTCATTAATAGTCGCGGGGATAATACAAGCATAATAAAAAAGTGGTCGAAATACGTTGAAATGTGGTATTTGCATTATAAGTATTTGAACCGTTTATTTGGTGTATGTTCGATAATTTTTTAAACTTATGGGCTCTTGGCGTGCAAGCACGCTTTTAACACCAGGCGCTAATGTCTTATGGATAGGACCATTAAACGCCCTCAGGAGTCCCGCCGACACTGATAAATTTAAATACAAACATAGACCTTTTAAAGCTATACAGGGGCCATTGGATTGAGCGAAGCCAGCATACTCTTTGAGCTGTTACTGATGCTGCTTCTCGGTAAAGTGCTGGGGGACTTAGTGAAGTGGCTAGGCTTCTCGCCGCTCATAGGCCAGATCATCGCCGGCATTATCCTCGGCCCCATGCTGCTAAACGCCGTGGGCGTCATCTGGCAGCTCGACGAGATAACGAACCTCGGCATATTGTTCATGATGTTCCTGATGGGGCTATCGGTAGACTTCGAGAAGCTCATGCAGAAAAACGTCTATAAAGCCTCGTTCATTTCAATCTGCGGCGGGCTGCTCACGTTTCTAGCGGCCACGGTCGTAACGATGCTGCTCGGCTTCGAGCTAAACACATCGATACTGGTGGGCATCGCCTTCATATCGACCTCCACCGCCATCGGCTTTATGGTGCTCAACGAGATCGGCGATAAATACAGCAACGTCTTCAAGACCATCATGGCCGTGGGCACCACCGACGACATTTTTGCCATGCTGGCGCTCGCCATCTTTGTCACTTATGTGACCACGGGCTCGGGCGTCGACATCAAGGCCGCCTTCGTGCTCTTCCTGTGCGTGCTCGGGTTTATCATGTTCATCCTGTGGTTCGGCCGGTCCATCTCGGAAAAATTGATAAGCTGGACCGTGAGCTCTTCCGGCGAGACTTCAGTCATAACGGTGGCCCTCATCATCATGTTCCTCGTGGCCTTCCTGGGGGAGCACATCAAGGTGGCCGCGGTCACAGGCGCCTTCCTGGCCGGCACCATCCTCGCCCGCTCGCCGTTCTCTTATAAGATCATCACCCCTAAGATCGAGGCCGTCAGCGAGGGATTATTCATCCCGCTCTTCTTCGTTTACACGGGCGTGCGCATTAACATCGACCAGATGGTATGCTCCACGCCGCTCGATCTTTTCATAATAAAAATACCAATCGACGTATTCCTGTTCCTGGGGCTGGTCATGGTAGTGATGGCCGGCAAGTACGTCGCCACCTACGGCGCTGCATGGGCTATGGGCGGATATCGCCATGATGAATTGCATAAAATGGGCCTGGCCATGACTCCCATGGGCGAGTATACGCTGGTCATCGGCCAGCTGGGATTGATAGCCCCCCTGAGCGGTATCCTGGCCGGCACGCAGCAGATATACTCGGTGCTCGCCCTGGTCGTGCTCATCACGTCCATCCTTACGCCCATCCTGCTAAGGAGAGCGTACGAGAGCGCCTAGCAAGACAAGGGATCGTATCCCAAAATTTTTTTATCATCGGATGTATATGTGGATATCATGTCAGCGATATTTCCAGAGCCGGTCAGAAAGTTACCAGAGGCCGACGTGCCCGTAAAAGGAGTTAAGGCGTACTTGTCCCAGGGCGACGGCCACCAGATAGTATTCATGGAGTTCGGCGAGGACGTCGACCTGCCCGAGCACGCCCATAAAAGCCAGTGGGGCATCATCCTGAATGGCAAAGTCGACCTGACCATCGGCGGCGTCAGGAAGACATACTCGGAAGGCCAGAACTACTTCGTGCCCGACGGCGTCAAGCACCACGGCCACATCTATGCGGGGCTGGCCGTAATAGAATATTTCGACCAAAAAGACAGGTACCCGTTAAAAATGATAAAGAGATAGTTAAGGCTAGGACAGCTATAAATTAAGGTTGGGAAATGTTTTTCAGACAGGTGCTTTCACTGGCGCTATGCGCCTTTTATTTTCCCGGTTTTACCTAGGCGTGTGATCCTACTTCTCTTTCATGGCGGCCTTGCCGCGCGCGATAAGCTCGCGTACCTTCTGGCCGCCTTTTCGGCCGATCTCCTCGTAGAACCCTTCACCATAGCGCTGCTTGGTGGTGGTCCCGCCTTTCTTTCCGCCGATCTTGCCGCCCTTCTTGCCTATTTCTTCGTAAAACCCTTCGCCATAGCGCTCCTTCGTGGTGGACCCGCCCTTGTGTCCAGCCTCTCTAACCGTCATTTCTGCTTTTTTCTCTGCCATCAAAACACCCCACTCTATGCCATACTATCCCTAAAATTTTATTCTTTTTAAATGTTATTTGATTAAAGCACGTTAATAATAGCCAAATGGGAGGATTAATACGTATGCGGGAAAATTGGTCCGATTTGTTCGACAAAACTTCTCCATTATGCTGTAATATCGACCATATGCCATAATAATGCTTAAATAGGGTAATAAGCTCTAACGGGATGTTAATACGGCCCATTATTGAGTAACGGCCGGGTAATATTATTTTAAATTTTTAGTGAGAAAAGCTAAATCGGCGGAGAGTAATAATATGAGGGGGTAAAATGGATAAGACGACGAGGAACATCATTATCATACTGGCCGTGCTGGTCGTGCTGACCCCGCTGGGATTGATCGCGAGCGGCGATACTTTCGGCGAATGGAGCCTGCGGGGACTTAAGGATAAGATCGGCTACATACCTTCCGGGATGGGCGGCCTGTCCCATCTCTGGGGTGCCCCGATGCCGGACTACGGCATACCAGGCCTGGGGGACACGACCGTGGGCGGCGTCATAGGCTACGTCATTTCGGCCGTCGTGGGAGTGCTGATCAGCCGTCGGCGCCGTTTATTTGCTGGGCAGGCTTGTGGCTAAGAACGATGATAAAGAATGATTTTTTTACCATTCGAACAAAAGCGCGTATTAAGTGCCGCGTCGCTCAGCATCTTATGGGCAAGAAGAAAAAAGTAAAAAAAAGACGTTATTAATTGGAGCTGTCCTTCACTAGGACCTTGCCCAGGACGAGGAGCGCGCCGACGCCGATGATGCCACCGACGATGGCCGACGCGATGTATCCCGCTGCCGACCCGACGGTCGTGTCGCCCAGGCCCGGTATGCCGTAGTCCGGCATCGGGGCGCCCCATAGCGAGGATAGGCTATCAAAGCCCGAGGGGATATAGCCAAGTTTCTCCTCGAAATATGAGCCGTCCCATTCTCCGAACGTCTCGCCCGACGCGATGAGCCCGAGCGGCGTAAAGATCGCGAGGACCACGAGGGCAGCAATGATGATTTTCGTCGTATTATCCATGATCACACCTCATGCCGTCGCCTTATTCTCTATTTTTCGCGATACGGCCTTTTTATCTTCCAGTAGCGACGGCTCGTTCCGCTGGAAGTATATGAATACCAGGCCTGTGATGAGCGCTTCAAGTATGCTGAAGAACAGCATGTGCTCGCCGAGCATTGCCGGTAAGGTCACGCTCAGGTCGTATGGCATGTACGGGAACTGGCCGTTGACCGCCGGGTATAAGTAGGGCTGGATACCGAACTCAAAGCCGGCAAAACCGGCGGCTATCGATAGGGAAAGGTATCCCGCGATGACGGCGGCCGCGATCCTCCTAACAGATTTAATGTCCGAATTGCCACTGATCAGCTTGTAGGCGTAGTAGCCGATGAATGGTATGACGACGCCCATGTTGAAGCAGTTCGCGCCGATGGCCGTAATGCCGCCATCGCCGAAAACGAACGCCTGGATGATCAGCGCAACGGATATCGATACTATTGCGGCCCACGGGCCGAGGATTATCCCGATGATAGCCCCTCCTACCGCATGCCCTGTGCTTCCGCCGGGGATCGGGACGTTGAACATCATGATGACAAAAGTAAAGGCCGCCGATAGCGCCAGGAGCGGCACCTGCCTCGACCTGAGGTCTTTTCTGACCCGGTATCCCGCATAAAGCCAAATCGGGATCATAATAATAAACATCGCAATATACGTTATTGGACCTAAATATCCATCCGGTATGTGCAAATTTATCACCTGTGATTAAGGAGGGTTTAAAGTTATAAAAAGATATCGTTTAGTAACACTATACGATACTAAAGTAATTTGTTAGTAGTAATCAGTCTTACACATTTGATATTTGTATTAATTAATCGGCAAATTTAGATATTTTACCCCCATATTTCACACTTTAAAACGTATGTAGACCCGTATATTGAAGCGGGAGTCGAGGATCTCCAGGAGAACTTTATCATCACAACATTTTTAACGTCGAGGGTAATACTAGCCAGAAAATAGTTGTTACATGTTATACGGCATCATATCTGCGGATACATCGATAACATCGCATAACACGAAGCCATAGGTAATCATATGATCCCCGAATGGATGAAAGAGGTCGACCCGGGGCCCTGCCCGTGTTGCTCGGTATCGCTGAGCAAGAAAAATTTTATCGGGAAGACGTTGAACGGCATTTTCCAATTCCTGGAAGAGACGATCGTTTCGGAAAGCTTCACCCGACGGAATGGCGTATTACAGAGCCTCGATCCCCGCGTAAAATTGATCTCGATCATCGCCTTTATCGTGGCCGTGACAACGGTCACCGACTGGAGAATGATGCTGTTAGTGTACGTCCTTACCCTGATATTCGCTTATTTAAGTAAAATAGGGGTGGGGTTCTTCGTGAAGCGTGTCTGGCTCTTCATCCCGATCTTTACGGGCGTCATCGTCCTGCCCATGATATTTAACGTATTCAACCCGGGCGATAGCCTGGTAACGCTGGCCACATTGGGGCCGGGCGCGAAGCTCGGCCCCTTCGCGCTGCCCGCGACCATCGCCATTACCCGACAGGGGACGATGGGAGCGATCGCCTTTACCCTGCGGGTCGCCACCTGCGTTTCGGCGGCGGTCCTATTATTCCTCACGACGCCGCGCGACGTACTATTCAAGTCCTTGCGATCGGTATGGGTCCCGAAGGTCTACGTGCTGACGCTCGACATGTGTTACCGCTATATATTCCTGCTGACCGACATGGTCAAGGCGTTCTATACGGCCAAGAAGAGCCGGACGATCAAAAACCTGCCCATGTTCGAAGAGCAAAAATGGGTCGGCAGCCGGATCGGCTTCACGCTGGTCAAATCGCTCGACATGGCAGAAAAAGTCCATGGCGCCATGATATCGCGAGGCTTTAACGGCGATATCAAGATCATGGAGGACTTCGCCATGAAGCCGCGGGACTACGTGGCCGCCGTCAGCGTCGTGGGCTTCAGCCTCATCCTGATATTGATCTCATACCAAATCATCAAGCTATAGGTTTTATCATGCGGACGATATTCGACTTACGCAACGTATCGTATACATACCTGGGAAAGTTCGTGGCCCTGAAGGACGTCACTGTCAAGATAAATGAAGGTGAGCAGGTAGCCATTATGGGCGCCAACGGGAGCGGCAAGTCCACCCTGCTATCCATCCTGAACGGCCTCATATACCCGACGGAAGGCGAGTTCTATGCTTTCGGCAATCCTGTTAACGAAGAGATATTCGATTCGTTGGAGGATAACGAGATGGTCCGCTATTTCCGGAAGAAGGTAGGCTTCGTGTTCCAGAATTCGGACGTGCAGATGTTTTGTTCTACCGTATACGACGAGGTAGCCTTCGGGCCGCTCCAGCTCGACCTGTCAAAGGAAGAGGTTAAAAAGCGTACGGAAGATGTCCTTAATATGGTAGGCATATCCGGGCTCAGGGACCGCACGCCGCACACCCTGAGCGGCGGAGAAAAGAAAAAGGTCTGCCTGGCTTCAGTACTCTCTGTAAATCCTGACGTGCTCATTATCGACGAGCCGACTGCAGGCCTGGACCCCAGGAGCCAGCTCTGGCTGATAGAGCTCCTGCAGGAACTGGCAAAAGCGGGTAAGACGATCATTACAGCCACCCATGACCTGGACATCATCGAGCAGATCAGCACACGGGCGATAGTGTTCGGGGAGGACCACATGCTCAAGGTCGATACGGATTCGAAAAAAGTGATGGCCGACCTGGAGCTTTTGAAGGCTCACAATTTGATCCACAGGCACATGCATCGCCACGGGAACCTGGAGCACCAGCACCTGCACGCCCATGATCAGGAGCATAGCCATGAGCACCATGAGCACGCCCATTAAGACCGGCAGCCGATAGGGCTGCTCATTCGTGCGCTGGCAGGCCGGGCGGGCGGCGGCTGTGGGGAACGGCCTTTTTCTTCAAATATTTTTTTATATTACCATTTATCTCATCAAGCCCATCGATGCACAGCGCCGAGCCGTCGATCATAAGCGAGAAGAAGGGACCCTTTTCCGTAAAAGCGATGACCGGCTTACCGAGGGCGAAAGCATATCCCATCTCCCATATCGTCCCGGCATCCTTGCCGTCGAGCACGGCGAACACGCCGTCGCTCTTCTCGATCTCCCGGCACAGGAGCCTGAACCGCCTGTTCTTTTGCGTGCGGCTCCCGAGGTCGATGGGCGGGTTCCGGTGAGACGTGCTATATACCTCAAACCCCAGATCTTCGAGAGCGCACTTAACTCGGTCGATCCTCGCTACTTCCTCATTGTTGAAAAACGGCCCGGACAGGAATAGCCTCATATGCTTACCTCCCCTGTTATATCGTCTTAATTAGTAACATGATAGATAAAAATGTTATTATTACATATTAAAAACATAAGTTTTAAGCGTTTGTAGTATGAATTTTGTTGCATGCACGACATGGGCGGATGTAAATACACCGGTTTAGAAAAGGATTATTCCATAGAGGACCTTGCGGCGTTCCACGGCCACCTGGGCCCTTATATCGTACTGGGCTACAGGATGGGAAGATATGTAAGGAAATATTTTTGCAGCGATCCGTTCCGGATGATCGCGGCCGTATATTGCTCGGGGACACCCCCTCAATCGTGTATCGCGGACGGCGTACAGATCGGCAGCGGCTGCACACTGGGCAAAATGAACATAGAGCTCATAGTAAGCGATGAATTGAAGTGCGAGTTCACGTCTGGCGGAAAAAGGCTGGTCGTCAGGCCTAAGCCCATCAAATTCCCGCCCAAAGGCGATCACCATTATAGCGAGTTAATAGAGGAACTTGCGGTTGAGATGTATCGCATGGACGATACGGAACTTTTCATCGTCGGCGCTAATTAAAGGGGCTAGCCGAATTGGGCGTTATCGAGCTGAAGGGGATCTATACGGCATATGAAGGCGGCGATAAGCCCGTCATAAGGGACCTTTCGCTTAGCATAGGCCGTGGAGAATACGTGGTCATCGGCGGGCCGAACGGCGCAGGCAAGACGACGCTGCTGGAGTCGATCAACGGGCTGGTAAAGATCACGCACGGCAGCGCTGCGGTATGTGGACTCGACGTGCGCCGTTCGGGGGATGACGTCCGGAAAAAGGTGGGATACGTCATACAGAACTTTTATTTTGACCCGTTCACGCCCTTCACTGTCGAGCAAGTGGTCATGATGGGACGCCACGGCCGCCTCGGATTTTTCAGGAAACCTTCTAAAGCCGACTATGATGCGGCTGAGTGGGCGATCAGGGTGACGGGCATCGAAGACCTTGCCCATAAGCCCATAGGCACGCTGAGCGGGGGCCAGCAGCAAAAGGCGATGATCGCGCATAACATCGCGAAGGAGCCTGAGGTCATGCTGCTGGACGAGCCCTTCAGCAACCTGGACTTCCACGCCCGCGAGCACATCCAGGGCATCCTTAAGGATATGGTTAAGAAGGGGACGCCTGTCGTCATGGTATCGCACGCTTTCGACGGGCTCCCCGCCATGGGCATCCGGCTGATCGTAATGAACGAGGGGACCATCGTGAACGACGTGAAATGCCCCGTCGGGGACGTCGAAGGCATTATCCGGAAGACGTGCGCGGTGAGCTGAATGCTCGAGCCGCTCATCCCGAACAACGTGGTATGCCACGCGGTAGAGGCGATGGTATTCGCGTCCGTCGCCTGCAGCATCCTGGGTGTCATAATATCCCGCATGAACCTCTCGTCCATGGGCTTCACAATGTCGCACGCGGCGTTCGCGGGAGCGGCCCTGGGCATGTTCCTCGAAGTGAGCGCCCAGGCCGCGGCTATCGTATTCAGCGTTGGGGTGGCGGCGCTCATCGGCCCGATAAGCGATAAGGCCAAGATGGCCGCCGATGCGACGCTCGGCGTGCTCTTCGCCATGTCCATGGCGGTGGCCATTTTTTTAATATCTTACATGGAATACATGGGTAAGGGGCTCTCGGCGAGCGCCCTGCTGTTCGGGGACGTCATCTCGCTCTACCGGGAGGAGATCTACGCCCTGGCGGCCATCTCCGCGCTCACCATCATCTTCGTGCTGGCCTTCTACAAGGAGATATCGGCTATCATGTTCAACATGAAGATCGCAGAGGCTTCGGGGATACGCGCGAAGATCGTGTATTATATTTTGCTGTTCATCATCGCCCTCTCGGTGGCGTTGAGCCTGAACATCGTGGGCGGGCTGTTAATATTCGTCTGGCTCGTGACGCCCGCCGCCATCGCTGGCCAGTTCTGCCGTAACGTGAAGAGCATGTTCATCGCGGCGCCCCTGGTGGCTTTGGCCGTGAGCGCCGTCGGGGTCTGGGCCGGGTTCGAGTACACGTTGCCCATTGCCCCACTCGTCGCCCTTCTTCTGACCGGCGCCTTCGGGTTATCCGTCATACTATCCTTTAAACGAAGGGTATCGAAACAGGCCTAAAATAGTATTATTAAATTTATTTTTACGAATAATATTTAATAACAGTTAAATAGTTCGTAACACTAAGTGATATGTATGTTAAGCAAGCGATCCTACTTTATTATCTTGATAGCCGTACTTGCAATCGTTTTAATGGTGCATGTTTGCACTGCGCAAGCAGCGGGAAAGATGAAAGTCGTATGTACGACCAGCGTGCTCACGGACCCCGTTACGTTCATAGGCGGCGATAAGGTCGAGGCGATCTCCATTGCGGACCCGACCATGTGCCCGCACCTGCAGACCGACATCATACCGAACAGGATCCAGCTCAATAAGGACTTCATCAAGAGCGCCGACATGTTCGTAGCGTATAACGACAGCAACGATAAGCAGTACAACATCCCGGCCGTGAACGATTTCATGAATGCCAATGGCTATGGCACCGTGACGTGGAAGACGGTATCGGACCCGTCCAGGAGCTGGAACACGCCAGCCACCGCGAAGCTGCTGGCCGGCGAGGTAAAAGGATGGCTGGCCGAGAAGGACCCGGCAAACCAGGCCTATTATGAGCAGCGATATAACGATTACGTGAAGCTGTTCGATGCGGTCGAGCCGACCGCAGCAGAGAAGTCCCAGCTCAACAAGACGAAGGTCATAGTCATGTTGTGGCAGCAGGACCCGGTCAAGAACTGGCTCGGCATGGACGTCGTGAACTTCTATGCGCCCGAGTTCGCCATGAACGGCACCAAGACCCCTGCGAAGCTCGTCGACGACATCAACGCCAACCCGGACAAGTACAAGGACGTTGCCTACATCATCGAGAACATGCAGTCGACCGAGCTGGCCAAGGGCGTAGAGGAGGCGCTACACGACAAGGGCATTAACGCGAAGCGCGTGATCTTCACGAATTTCCCGGGATCGATGCCTAACACAGCTACAATGGCCGACGTGCTTAACTATAACAAGCACCTGGTGCTGCAGTCCACGGCAACACCGACGGCCGTCCCGGCACCGACACAGGCGTCGAAGCCCACGCCCGTCGGCATAGAAGCCGTTATGGCGGGGATGCTCATCGGCACAGCGCTCGCGCTGTTCATTAAAAGGAATTAAAGGCCATCGGGGCTCCGGTCAGCCTGTACCGAAGCCCCGATTTAAAGGAGGTAAAACATGAGTATATCGATGATCGAAAAAGAAAGCATTGAATGTATAACGGATTATTGGAATGGCATTGGCGAGGCGAACGGCGGAAGCCCAGGGCATGATAAACAGGCGACGTTCTGGGACATGAGGGCCGATAACTATGCGAGGAACGTCTCGAACGATATGCAAAATAAAAACGTGGCGGCCGTCATCGAGTTACTCGGATCGGCCGGGTTCAAGCCCGAAGGTAAGAGCGTGCTGGATATCGGCTCGGGCCCCGGAACGCTCGCCCTGCCTCTTGCCCGCATGGGTGCAAAGGTCACGGCCCTCGACATCTCCGCCAATATGCTGCAAAAGCTCGAGGAAAAAGCAAGCAAGGAAAAGATCGCCTCGATAAAGACCGTCCACGCGTCCTGGCATGACGTCGACCTGGACAGCCCGGGCTTCAGGAAAAAATTCGACCTTGTCATCGCCTCCATGACGCCCGCCGTGAGCGACGTGAGGACGTTCGACAAGATAATGGGCGCCTCCAGGGGGCTCTGCTACTATAGCGGGTTCCTGAAGATGCGATGGGACATAGCGTATTACGACCTCTATAAGGCCCTGTTCAACGAGGAGTACAAGGACATGGTGACGGGATTCTACGTGCCGTTCATGTACCTATACACCAGGGGATACCGCCCCATAATGAGACTTTATAAGGACGTCTGGTCCACTGACGATCCTATCGATGAGATGGCCGAGACTATATATGGCTTCTTCAGCCATCGCAAGGAGCCAGGCGAGGGCGCCAGGGACGTAATTAAAAAGTATCTTGCCCAAAAGTCGAATAACGGCACGTACCATGCGGAGACTAACGTGTTCACCGGGATAATGGCCTGGGACGTCACCAATAAGCTGTGATCGGCGGGATATCCCCTTCGATACCGCTCCATCATTTTGACTTTTTATAAATTTTTGCCGCCCCTATCATCGATGCAGTGAATCCCTGGGAGAAATAGGCATGGGTATAAGCGCCTACTGTGTTGTGCTCGTACAATCCGTCATAGCCGTCCCTGATCCCCCTGCCCCTTGATAGCTTATAGGCGAAACCGGCATCGTGCCCGCATTCCAATCGTGAATAATGGAACTCGTGGCCATACAGGCCCATGCCTGCGGGGAATATGCCGTCCTTGACGGTTTCCGCCTTCACGTACCCCAGCGCCTGTATCCTGCCGGTCATCTCCGCCCTCGCCGGGAGAGCGCCGACCATGCGATAGCGCTTATCCAGCGAGAGCCCCTCGCAGAGGTACATAAGGCCGCCGCATTCTGCGTACACGGGCATCCCGTCATCAATCGCCTTCTTGACCCGCTCCCTGCACCCGGACGCTTCCAGCTCTTTTGCGTAAAGCTCCGGGTAGCCCCCGCCAAAGTAGAGGGCGTCGACGTCGGGCAGCACATCACCCATGGGGCTAAAGTAGACAAGCCTTGCACCCGCAGAAAGCAGGTCCAGGTTATCCCTGTAGTAAAAACAGAAAGCCGCGTCGCTGGCCACGCCTATTGTCACCTCGGGCATACCGGCGGAAGGCATGCTGTCCGCCGCCACGTCAGGCAGCGGGTTTGCCGCCTTTGCGATGCCCAGGACGGCATCGATGTCCACGTATTTACCGATGATGTCGCCGACCCGCCCATTATCCTTTATTTCGCCGGCCATCTTAAGGCCCAGGTGCCTGCTCTTGACCTCCAGATCTTCCCTTTTAGGTATCCACCCCAGAGCCGGTAAGGAAAGCGAAGCCTCGATCATCCGCCTGTGGTTGGGGCTGCCCACCCTGTTGAACACGACACCCGCCAGCTCCACGGACAGATCGAACCCGGCATAGCCCTTTATCATCGCGTTCGCGCTCCTCGACATGCCCTTCACGTCTACTATGAGCAATACGGGCGCCGATAATATTTTAGCGACGTGGGCGGTGCTGCAGGTATCGCTGCCTTCGAGCCCGTCGTACATGCCCATGACGCCTTCCACAACGGCGACGTCCGCGCCTGCGCACGCCCTCTGGAACGTTTGAATAACGCCGTGCTCGCCCATCATGAAGGGATCCAGGTTTCTCGACGGGCGGCCGCATATGGCCGTATGATGCGTCGGGTCTATGAAGTCAGGGCCGACCTTGAAGGGCTGCACCACGTATCCCCTGGATACCAGAGCGCCCATCAGGCCGGACGCAATGGTGGTCTTGCCGCAACCGCTGTGCGTGCCCGCTATCACGATCCTCGGGATGAACATGAGCGCTCCCTCCGCCAGGCCACAATCGAAAACAGCCTGGATCTCGCCTCAGGCGGTGATTCGGTCGTGCCGATCTCAATCCGCTCGCTCCCATATCCCAGGTCCTCGCATATTGCGATTTTACAATTCAGTCCACGTTGCCCCATACACTCGGCAAGGCCCTGTACGTCGAATCCCGGATCGGCTATTATGAACACGATCTTCCCCCTCTTCAATTCGTCAATGGCCTCGGCGACTGCCCTTTCATGGCCGCTCCCGTGGGCGGTAACGGCGGCCGCGCGGGCCAGCGGCAGGCACAGGCGGGCGAACGCCACCTGCATAGAAGAGATCCCCGGCATTATCTTAGCGCCAGGATACCCGAGCCCGGCAAGCATGGGGTCTCCCGTGGACAGGATGACCGCATCATCCGGCAGTTCCCGGACCTTTGCATAATCCTCGATCCCCCTGACCTCACAGCCTTGCGGGATGAACTCCTTCGCCATTTCGACGGCCCTCCGTGAGCCGTAGATCCGCCGGGCCTTCCCGATCTCCCCGATCGCTTCCTGCGTGAGCATGCCCGGGCCGCATCCGACCCCTATGACCTTCATCCGGTATCACCTATCACTTTTCCATCTCTGTCTACAAGGACGACCCTTATCCGGGGGTTCTTCTCCTTAAAAGATCCCAGGTAACGCCCGACGATGGATGGAAACTCGTCAGACATCGACATCTCGCTTATAGTCTTGAACCCGGTTTTTTCCAGTATGGCCGGGTCTATGAATTTCAATATGAGCGCCGGCAGGCCGCAGATGACGGTCTCGCCCTTCGCATGGTCGAGCGCCTGCCCGATCCTCGCGCCCGCCAGCACCGCTTCATGATCGGGGAAGAGTAGCCGTGAATATTTGAGCCCCGCCCTCCCGGTCGTGATCACCACTTTATCGGACCTGCTTACCCTGTAGGCCACGGACTCGCCGACGTGGTCGTCCCACGGCTCCACCAGCCCTGTCGAGCCCAGGACCGATATGCCGCCCCATATGCCCATGCGCGAGTTGAGTGTTTTTTCGGCGATCTCCGCCCCTCGCGGCATCGACAACTCTATCCGGGCTCCCTTCAGCCTCGTTTCGGCCAGGGCCTCCTCAACGGCGAGCCGAATATATTCGATTGCTGCCTTGCTGATGGCCGGGCTGCCCGCCGAGTACCCGGGCATGTCCCTCGTGAACCTGCCAATGCCCACCCCCGCATCGATCCGGACGCCTTCGCCCTCCGGCATGGCCGACGCCGTGATCTCGATACCCCCGGTGACATCGGCCGTATAATCCCCGGAGTACTTGAACGCCGACGCCAGGCCATCCTTCGCGGCTACAGAGACATTGATGGACAGGCCGCATGGTATTTTTACTTCGACCGACTCGACGGTCTTTTTTAAAGACATGACGGAGGCCTTACATGCGGCTGCGGCGGTGGCCCCGGTAGAATAGCCCCTCCTCAGGACCATCCCGGACGACGTGAGCACGCAAAGCCCGTTCCGGACGCACTCCAATGATCCGGGATACTTACAGGCCTCAATCCATGCCTCGGGATATTCAAACCCCGTCACAGGGTCCTTTATCATCGCCTGCCTCGCTATACATGATGATGACCTCGTTCATGGCCGATACGGCTACAGGCGTCCCCCCTCTCGCGCCTTCCGTGGATATGGATGGCACGTCCAGGGTACGCAGCATCTCCTTGGACTCTGCTGCGTTCACGAAGCCTACCGGTACGCCGATGACCAGCCCCGGCCTGATCCCTTGCTTCGCCATATCACAGACCGATAATAACGCCGAGGGGGCATTGCCTATCACCACTATGGAGCCTTCCAGCCATTTTCCAAGTGAAAGGAAACCTGCGGACGTCCTGGTGATCCCTTTTTTAACGGCAAGCTCATGCCCGAAGTCGAGGGCACAATACACCTGGCTGCGGTGAGCGTGAAGGATGCCCGCCTGCACCATGCGAATATCTGTATATATCGGCGCCCCGGCCCTCAATGCCCTGATACCAGCCTCTATGGGGTCATTTTTAAACCTGAGCAGGTTTGCCATCGCGAAGTCGCCGACAGCGACCGAGCACCTCTGCCTGATGCGGTCCTCCGGGCACGAATCGCCCACGGTGCCCCGGGCGAGCGCCCGGCTTTTCCTTGCGATATCGGACGCTTCTCTCGTAACGGCGCCAGGCTCAATAATCGTATTTCCTGTGGTATCCCCGTGGCGTGACGATCCTTTCTCCATTTGCCGACCTCCATATCCTCGACTCTTCTCCGCCCACGATGACCGTGGAGTGCATGTCCACCTCATCGTGTTCGTCCCTGACCTTTTCGAGCGTGGTCACGATGACGCACTCCCCGTCGCGGAAAGCGTTCTTCACGATGCCGACCGGGGTGCCGGGAGCTCTCGTCTTGAGCGCGATATCCACGGCTTCCCTGAAGCGGTGCGGCCTTCCCCGGCTTCTCGGGTTATATAATACTACGGGCACGCCCATTGGGAACGCAAGGGCCAGCCGCTCCTTGATGACCTCCCAGGGCGTGAGAAGGTTGGACAGGCTGATGACCACGAAATCGCCCGACAGGGGCGAGCCCAGCAGCGCGGCGGAGGCGCTTGCAGCCGTGACTCCCGGTATGACCTCGATTTCGACGGCCATCCCGGATCTCTCGGCGACTTCCAGGACGATGCCAGCCATGCCGTATATGCCGGGGTCGCCGCCGCTCACCATGGAAACGATAGAGTCACGTGAAAGCTCAAGGGACTTACGGGCCCTGTCGACCTCGCGGCCCATGCCGCTTCTTATCACTTTTTTACCTTCCAGGAGCGGCGCGATCATGTCGAGATACGTGCCGTTCCCCATCACGTATTCGGAATCTCGTATCGCGTTCACGGCGGCCCCGGTGAGCTGCCCGGCGCTCCCCGGGCCTATCCCTACGATATACAGGCGGCCCTTCTTAGCGGGCGATGGCGATGGTGACGTTTCCATACACTTTTTTCTCCATGACCAGTTCCTTATGTTTCGATAATGCGAGCGCGCAGGGCTCGGCAACACCCTGGAGGCCTAACATCGTAGCTCTCGACGGCTTTTCTATGGCCTGTCCGTTGATCGTCTCATCGTCGAGGAACACGAGGTTCGAGCCGAGCGAGCGTATGGCGTCGGTCAGCCCCTTTTCATGCCTCTTCTTATCGGTCGTGACGAAGGCCATGACCTCGCTTTCGGCGATCTTCGCCTCCTCTAGGCACTTTGCGATCGCACACGAGACGTCTTCTTCGCTGACGCCCTTCCTGCACCCTATGCCGGCCACATATTCTCCTTTTTTTACGAGGATAGATACGCCCGGCCCGGCGATGACCATGCCCGGCCCGTCCACGATATACAGAGGCACGTCGGAATCGAGCATCGCCGCGTTGACGCTCCTGGTGGAGCTTTTATTCAATACCTCGGTGCCGGTCCGTTCGGCAACTTGCTCGGCCGACTCCTTACCCATCGTCTCCGTCGCCGTGCTGATCACCGCTATCAAGCCCACGGACTCGAGCTTTCTCGCGAGCAGGTTCGCGCCATGGTGGCCTCCGGCCAGCGATATCGCGAACTTCAGGTCCGGGCTTACGGCCACGACGGCCGGATCGACCCATTTATCGGCCAATAAAGGCGCAATGCTTCTGACAGCGATGCCCACGGACATGACTGCGACGATCTTTCGATAGCGCTTAAAGGCGTTTTCGAACGCTTCGCTGTCGTATGCCATATGATCGGCATTTAAAAAATCGGCGATCTTACGTGCATTGCCGGAAAACCGGCCGAGCGATATTACGACCGTATCCGTCACGAGTATAGCAACGACCTCCCGTATCCTTCGGCCCCTACGACGCCGCCGATGATGATCAGGGCCGTCCGCTCAATGCCGGCTTCCCTTACCTTACCCGATATGTCGGAGACCGTGCCCTTGACTACCTTCTGGTCTGGCCACGAGGCATGATAGACGACAGCCACCGGCGTCCCGGGAGGGTATTCCACCTTCTTCATGACGTCTTCCAGCTTTTCCGTGCCCAGGAATATCACCATGGTCGCCCCGTGCCTTGAAAGCTCCCTGATGCGATCTTCGCCCAACGTAGCGCCCGCCGGCCTGGTGACGACGACCGTTTCGGAGACCCCCTTCAGGGTCAATTGTGTCTGAAGCGCTGCCGCCGCCGCGAACATGGACGAGACGCCGGGCACTATTTCGACCTCTATGCCGGCCTTTTTTAACTCAGCTATCTGTTCCACGACAGCGCCGTAAAGCGAGGGATCGCCGCTGTGGAGCCTTACGACAAGGCGGCCGTCTCTCGCCCCCGAGACCATCGTATCTACCAGGCTTTCGAGGCTCATGCCGTGGCTGTCGAGCTTCACGCCCGCAGAAGACGCTTCGACAAGCGAGGGATTCACCAGCGAGCCCGCATAGACCAGGACGTCGGCCTTTTTTAAAAGCTCCATCCCTTTAACCGTGATCAGCCCGGGATCGCCCGGCCCCGCTCCAACAAAATATATCTTCATCATCTCAACGCCTCGCGAACAATATGCTAAAATAATCGCTGGTCTCGGGGATATCTTCTCCTCTATAGACCTTTTCTTCTTGCATGTATATCCTCTCTACCAGCGTGAATTCTGTATAGCCTTCTTCTCTCAGCCGTTTTACTTCATTGGCCGGCCTTCGGACCTTAAGTAGTATCCTGGACCGCAGCTCCTGCCCGTCAAGCACCGTGAAGCCTTCCGATATCGATATGCCCGCCGCAGAGGCGAACGCCGTGATGGAGCTGATCCCGGGCTCGGTCCTGCATTCGATATCGGGATACGTTTCCTTCATTACGTCGCACAGCCGGGAAAACGTGGAGAAAAAATTGGGGTCGCCGAGGATGCCCAGGACCGCCAGTCCGTCCCTCGCCGCGGGAGCGATTTTAAGCACATTTTCACGCATACACTCCTTTATGATGCTTTCATCCCTCGTCATCGGGAAATCAAGGATCTCGGCTTCCGCATAGGGGGCCACGAGCTCGTGGGCGATCTTTCCCGGCACGAATACCCTGTCGGCGCTTTTTAACAGCTTGATCGCCCGCAGCGTCAGAAGCTCCGGGTCGCCCGGCCCCAGGCCCAGCCCTATCAGCATTATGGCTGACCTCCGACGATAATATACACAGGGTCGATGGGCTTGAACATCGTGCCGCCCGCAATGTCGTAAGACCTGCAGACCTGCACCGAGATCGCTTCCTTAAAGATGCCGAGCTTCTTCATGGCCAAGACTGCATCGTAGAGTGTTTCAATCTTAACCGCATTGACGACCACGTTGCCCCGGACCCTTCGGGATAAGGATTCAAGCACGCCGGGCAAGCCTTTGGTGCCGCCGACGAATGCGCAGTCCAGATTGCCAGCATTAGCTAAGAAATCCAGCGCTTCGCCTTCGATAAACTCGATATTAGAAACAGCCTCATGCTTGGCCACTGACCTGGCGCAGGCGATGGCCTCGCCCCTCCGGTCGATCGCGTAGACGCGTTTCGCTATCCTGGCTGCAGTAATGCCGACCTTGCCTGTCCCGCATCCGATATCAGCGAAGATGTCACCTCTTTTAAGGCCAGTTTTAAATAAAGATATAGCCATCACCTCATCCCGAGTAGGTCCACCGCTTAATTTCATATGATCACTTTGTAAAATTAATTTGTTATAACTCAATTTTACTTTTGTTGACGGAGTTAAGAAATATAAAGGTATCGCTTAATAGTGTAAAAAGATCGTTAGATCTTTTTTCTAAGGCCTTGTGTACCAAAAGATTTATTAATAATCTATGACTATCAAAAACAAATAAAGTTGTGTTAAGACAACTAAAGTTTATTTTGAAGTATTGAGGTATTAAAATGCATATAATGGAAGGATTCTTGCCCCTGATATGGTGCATTTTTTGGTATCTGGTATCGCTGCCATTCGTGATTTATGGCGTGCTCCAGATCAAAAAGATATTCGATGAGCATCCTGAACAAAAGATGATCCTGGCGGTGAGCGGCGCGTTCGTCTTCGTATTATCGTCGCTAAAAATGCCGTCCGTCACAGGCTCATCGTCACACCCGACCGGCACCGGGATTGGGTCCATACTATTCGGCCCGACGGTAACTGCGGTCCTTGCGACGATAACGCTCATATTCCAGGCCGTTCTCCTGGCCCATGGCGGCATCACCACGCTGGGCGCTAACGTCTTCTCGATGGGCATCGTCGGCCCCATAGCCGGCTGGCTCGCGTTCAAGGGAATGAGGAACGTAAAAGCCGGGATGATACCCAGCGTGTTCGTAGCAGCGGTCCTTGCAGACTGGGTCACGTATGTCGTCACCTCGATCGAGCTGTCCCTCGCATTCCCGGGAACAAATATCGTTTCGACGTTCCTTACGTTCGCGGGCGTGTTCGCAGCAACGCAGGTGCCGTTGGCCATCGCAGAGGGCATATTAATATCCATATTCTTCGACTTCCTGACGTCAAACCGTCCGAAGATGATCGCATCTTTGCTCAAGGAAAAGTCCAGGGTCAGTGTTACGGACACACCGGGGGCGGCGCAATGAGTGAAAATAAAAATAATAACAAGATCTGGCTGTATGCGCTAGGATTCTTGATCCTTATCGGGATCCTGGCCTTGCCATTCCTGCTAAAGCCGTCAGCGGAGTTCGCCGGAGCGGACGATCAGGGCTCTGATATCATCATGGAGAATGCCCCCGGCTATACGCCCTGGTTCTCATCGTTCTGGGAGCCGCCGGCAGAAACCGAGTCGATGCTATTCGCCACGCAGGCCGCTATCGGAGCGATCATCATCGGCTACTTCGTCGGGTATATAAGGGGACGCTCTGCTACGGGGAAAGCTGAAGAATAATGTCAATAATGAAAGGGATCGACTCCCTGGCATATCAAAGCCCTGCGCTTAAATGGCCGCCGCTGGGTAAATTGCTGCTGTGCGTTTGCCTGCTGATCGGCTCGTTATCCTCCAGGACTATTTACGGGCCATTGATCGTGCTTGGAGTCGGCCTTTTTCTTTTTTACTATGCGGTTAATGGTAAGGCGCCCTTATTTATGCTATACCTGATAACCGGCGTCGTGATCTTTAACGTAACAGGGACCCTGATTATCGCCATTACGCAACCAGGGGAAGCCGTATGGAGCATTTTCATAGAAGGTGTGAAAATTTCCGTTACGCAGAGCGGAATTGACCTCGCGATACTGGTATTTTTCCGGACCATGGCGGGGATGTTCGTCGTCCTGTTCTTCGCAGCGTCAACACCGGTACCCCATATTTTCAATGCCCTCTCGCGCCTCGGGCTGCCGGATTACATTGTGGAGACAACTGTCCTCATATATAGGTATTCTTTCATGGTGCTCGAACAGTCGATCCTGATGGTGAACGCCGCAAGCTGCCGCCTCGGCTTTTCCGGATGGAAGAATTCCATGAAGACGACAGGGGTACTGGCGGCAAACCTCTTTATACGATCCCTGGAGTTCGCCGAGAGGTCGCAGAACGCCCTTCAGAGCCGAAATTATACGGGATCATTCCCTGTTTTTCGAAAGCCGCCGTCGCTCGATGTGAAATGGGCTGTCTGCTCGATCTCAGCCCTGGCTGCAATATATGCAATAGGTAATTTTTTATGAGGTATCCTCATGTCAAGTATCCTTGAGACAAAAGGTCTTTTTTACTCATATGAAACCGGGGGTTACGCTCTCGCTAATGTTTCAGCGAGGATCGAGGCCGGAAAAAAAACAGCCATTCTAGGGCCGAACGGTTCAGGTAAAAGCACTTTGTTTCTCCACATGAACGGCGTCTACAGGCCGCAGAAAGGCGAGGTGCTGTTCCATGGCGAGCCTCTGCGATACGATAAGGCGAGCGTCGCCTCGCTGCGGCGTAAAATAAGCCTGATGTTCCAGAACCCGGACGACCAGATATTCGCCCCGACGGTGGAGGAGGACGTAGCCTTCGGGCCTATGAACCTAAAACTGCCAATTGAGGAGGTCGAAAAAAGAGTCGATGAGGCCCTGTATACGGTAGATATGCAAAAATACAGGGACAGGCCGACACAGCAATTATCATACGGGCAGCGAAAGCGAGTTGCGCTGGCAGGCGCGCTGGCTACGGATCCTGAAGCGCTTCTCATGGACGAGCCTACGGCTGGATTGGACGCGCAAATGGTACGCGAGATGCTCGAGCTGACGGAAGAGCTCAACCACAAAGGTAAGACAATCGTCATCAGCACGCATGACGTCGAGATAGCATATGAATGGGCAGATGATGTCGTCCTCATGTCTGAAGGGAGCGTATTGTTTAACGGCAGCGTCGACGAGCTATTTGGACAGGAAGAGCTGTTACACAAAGCGAGGCTCACCCGTCCCATCCTTTATAGCCTTAACCTGCAGAGGCACCTGCGTACGGGAGAGCCCGAATGCCCGCGCCCGCATACACTGCCGGAGTGCTGCCAGACGTTTTTCCAAAATCATAAAACCATCGGCTCCGGGACGTTTTACATCGCCAGCCTGGACGATCCACGATTTGATCCTGGAGTGGTAGGTAAGTTTAAAAAGCATAACCGGGGAGCATATGGCTCGACCGCTAAAAGGGCGTCCCGGGATTTAAAATTAGACCTACACCACTACTTTAATTCCATAGAGCACGGGCTGACTAAAACAAGCAGGGGGGAGGATTACCTGCTGGTCACCGAGTCCTCATTACAAGGGCTGGTCAAATTCAAGGTCGAGGAGTTCATGGAGCAAAGTAACTGTGAAATTAAGGTCGTTTCGTTATTATAGGTCAAAGGTTGAACAATATTTATAGTTAACAGATCAGTATAGGATGTGATCATTATGGAAAATTTCATTACCGGACATCTGCTGGGTAAAAACGTCGACGTGTACTGCGGTGGCTCCGACAAGTTCAAAGGGACCATAGTCGCATGTGCAGACGGCGTACTTACGCTGGAGACCAAGAAAGGCCTTTACACCCACATCGCCATAAACAAGATCATCGCAATATGGACGGCTAAAGCCGAAGAAGAAAAGGTAAGTTCAGCTGCGCATAAAAAATCGAAAAAACATTAATTTTTTAAGTTCTTGCGCGTTCTTGTGATGATGTGAGACTGAGCTGCTGGCTATTTATTTTACGATGGCCAAGACTTCCCCTCTGGCCGCCGCAAGCAGTGTCCTAGTATAAGGATGCTCGCATTCGGCGATGATCTTTTTTCTCGGGCCGTACTCCACTATTTTCCCGGCGTTCATCACAGCGATGTTGTGGGACACGTAGGAGGCGGCGGCGATGTCATGAGTGATGAACATGAACGAGATGCCGAGCCTTTCGTTCAGGTTGAGTATGAGGTTCAATATATCGACGCCAATCGAGGCGTCGAGCATCGATATGGGCTCGTCGGCAATGATCAGGTCGGGCTCGGTGATGATCGCCCTGGCGATGGCCACGCGCTGGCGCTGCCCGCCGCTCAGCTGATGCGGGTATTTATGGATATAATCGTCTACGGGCGTAAGGCCCACGGATTCGATCGCTTTTTGTACCTTTTCCATATCGACTTGGCCTTTATGCTTAATGGCGTAGGGCTCTGCCACGATATCCTCTACGCTCATCACGTGGCTCAACGAGTCATAAGGGTCCTGGAAGATGACCTGGACGACCGGCTTTTTGATTATACCATCATCGGCAAAGACAATCGTCCCGGATGTAGGCTTAAGCAGGCCCAGTATAAGCTTGCCGAGCGTGGTCTTGCCGCTACCGCTCTCCCCGATGACGCCGAGTATCTCGCCCCTTTTAATGGATAAAGTCACGCCGTCGAGCGCCTTGAAGCCCGCCGACCGCTTGAGGATGCCCTTATAGAATATTTTGCTGACATCATCTATACGGACCAATTCCTTATCGATCATTTCCATCACCTCCTGTGGCACGACACCTTGGCCGTTCTGCTGCAGCCGGGCGGCCTTTCGGCCTTGCATACGTCGGCCCTTTCGTCGCAGCGGTCGTAGAATTCGCAGCCCGGGTATACTTTCAGCGTCGACGGGGGGCTCCCTTTGATGCCCTGCACCCGGGCAGGCTCCGCCATGACGTGCAGCCTGGAGCTCAGCAGCTTTCGCGTATACGGGTGCTCCGGGCGGCCCATGATCTCCTCCCGCGTGCCGTACTCGACCACCCGGCCCGCGTACATGATGTAGATGCGGTCGCATATCCTCGATATCGTGTGCAGGTCGTGGGAGATGATCAGCATGGAGCTATGCTTTTTAGCGGCCGAGTCCTTCAGGAGCTGCACGATGCGGGACTGCAGCGTCACGTCCAGGGCGGTCGTGGGCTCGTCCGCGATGATGAGCTCCGGGCCGAGGAGCATGGACAGGGCGATCATCATGCGCTGGCGCTGTCCCCCGCTGAACTCGTACGGGAACGAATTGGCCCTTCTCGGGCCTATCCCGACGGCCTCCAGCGAATCATCGATCAGCCGCAGGGCTTCGCTGCGGGGCATGTCCGTATGGTCCCGGATCGTTTCCAGGAATTGCTTTTTCACGGTCACCAGCGGGTCCAGCGCGTTCATGGCCGACTGCGGGATGAAGCCGATGTGGCGGCCGCGGACCTTTCGCATGCTCTCCCTATCAATGCTAACAATACTTTTACCCATGAACCTTATATCGCCCGACATGGCGCGGTCATGCCCGTTAAGGTCGAGGGCCGTGAGGGCGAGCGTCGACTTGCCCGAGCCGGACTCCCCGATGAGGCCGACGATCTCGCCGTCGTATACGCTAAGGTCGACCCCCTTCAACACGTGATGCACGCCGTCCCTGCCGTTAAAATCGACTGTCAGGCTTTTGACATCCAGTATGCTCATGCTACTCATCACCTTCCAGACATTGGCCGACGAGCACGAAGGCGAGCACCAGCAGCGATATGCATGCCCCCGCGGGGAGCAGCCACCACATCCAGGCATCGGTGAAAAAGATCCCGGGATAACCGATGGCATACTTGATCGTGGTGCCCCAGCTGGGGAATGAGGGGTCGCCGAGGCCCAGGAACGCCAGGCCCGACTCGGATAGTATGGCCCGGATGGACTGCATGACCACGGTCGTGGCCATGATCGGATAGAGGTCGGGGATGATGTGTTTCCCGATCACGTAGATGTCGGGGCCCCCGGATACCCTGGCAAAATCCACGTGCCCGGCCGATTTTAGCGTGATGGCCTGGGCGCGGGTGATCCGGGCGCTCACGGGCCAGCCCAGCAGGGCCAATATGAAAACGACGTTCCAGATACCCGGCCGCAGGTAGGCGGCCAGGATAAGGATGAGGGGGAGGTCCGGGATCATGAGGAAAATATCGACGCCTCGCATGAAGGCCCGGTCGATGTTGCCCCCGACGTACCCCGAAAAAACGCCCACCGCGGTGCCTATCGCCAGAACGGTGACGGATACGGCGAGCGCGACGATCAGGGACGTCCTGGAGCCGTATATCACGACCGTCAGGATGTCCTTGCCCACGTCGTCGGTGCCCAGCCAGTGCGCGCCGGAAGGCCTGAGAAAGGGATCGGCGGACATATCGGTCGGATCATAAGGCGCAACGAGCGGTGCGGCAAGTGCAAGGATGATAAAAAAAGCCAGTATGGACAGGCCGATAATGCCCTGAGGCGACGACGACAGCTTTTTTAAGATACTTTCCCGGTGCATGGTCAATCCTGCCTGGCCCTGCCGTCAATGTACCCGCTGATTATGTCCGCGGCATAGTTACAGGCGAGCACGCAGAGCGACATGACGATGAACGCCGCCTGGAGGACCGGGTAATCGCGCTCTAAGAACGAGTTGTATACGAGCAGCCCCATGCCCGGATAAGAAAACACCGTCTCGATGAATATGGCCCCGCCGACTAAAAATCCCAGCATTGCGGCCGCCTGGTTGACGACGGGCGTCAGCGAGTTCTTCAGGACGTGTTTTCTTATGTTCCGGTCTTTGAGGCCCCTGGCGACGGCCATGACGATATAGGGGCGCTCCATCTGCTGCGTACAGACGTTCCTGACCAGCAGGTAGCTGCCGGTTATTTCAAAGATGACCAGACATGCCAGCGGCAGCGCCAGGTGGGAAGCGATGTCGGCGATCATCCTGATCGGCGAGGAATAGACGGCATATGGCGTCATGCCTCCCGATACGGGAAAAATGCCCAGCCTAAAGCCGAAGATGAAGATGATAAGCGAGCCGAGGAAAAAGACGGGTATGGACTTCAATACAGGCATGATGACCAGTAGCGCCCGGTCTATCGCCTTGCCCCGCCGCCACGAGGATTCCAGGCCTAAATAGACTCCGAGAGCGGTGGATATCAGGAGCGCCGAGCCCATCAGGAGAATGGTCCAGGGGAGCCTGCCCGCGATGATATCGACCACGGGGATATTGTAATAGATCGAGTACCCGAAGTTTAAATGGGCCGTATCTATCAGGTAGTTGATGAATTGTATATGTAAAGGATCGTTAAGGTGATAGTAGTCCATCAGCTTGAGCTTGGTCGCGTCGTCGATGACCACCGGCAGGTCCGAGTTCTGGCTTCCGAAGATACTCAGGAGGGGCCCGCCCGGCATGACCCTTGGAAGGAAGAAATTGATCGTCAGGATGATAAAAAAAGTGAGGGCATATTCCAGCCCTCTATTCAGTATGGCTTTCCGGTAGGCTTTATCCATGCGCCTGGCACCCGAAGTTTTTATGTAGGTCATACTTTCTTCCGGCTTATGGCCAGCATCGCCGTCGCGACCGCGCCGATGGCCAGCACGCCAGCCAGGAATGGCGCAGCGTCGCTGGAGGGCGTCGCGGATTTCGCGTTCCAGGTGCCCTGGATGAAGACCAGCTTGTTATATTCGGTGGGGACGCCGCCCCCGATGCCTCCGGGCGTGAAGAAGAAGCCGTCCATCCTGTCCTTGTTGAACCCGGTGTAGACGTTCCTGTAAATTAAGGGTATCGTGGGCACGTTATCCGCTATGAGAACCTGCATCTGGTCCACTAGCGCTTTCCTGTCTTTTTCATTCATGGCGCTGACCTGCTGCTTCCCCAGCGCGTTGAACCGGGTATCGTTCCATCCGGTGGACGCCGGGAAGCCGTTAAGCATTCTCGCGGGGTCGGTCGAAGTGCCATGCGAATAAATGGCCATCTCGAAATTGCCCGCACCCACCAGGCCGTCCACGGTCTTCATGTCGCCGGGCTTGAACGTGATCCCGATGCCGACGGCCTTCAGGTAGCTCTGGAGCAGCTCGGCGATCCTCTGGGTCTGGGTGTCGGACGTATACAATAGCTGGAACTCCATACGCTTTCCGTCGAGCGTCAGCCGTATGCCATCCGCGTCCTTTTTATCGTACCCGGCCGCGTCGAGTATCTGGTTGGCCTTCGCGGGGTCGTAGGCGTACTTGGCCACGTCCGGATAATACCAGGTCGAATATGGCGGCACGTATCCCGGGTTGCCGGCGATGCCTCCGCCGTGGAGGACCTTGCTCTGCATGTCATCGCAGTCGATCGCGTAGTAGATCGCCTTGCGGACGTCCGTGTTATTCAATATCGTATTGTTGGGGAGGTTGAACCTGAGCCGGTAGACCCAGTAGCCATCGCCGCCGACGACCTTGATGTTGCTCGTGTCGTTCAGTGTCTGGACCTGGTCGAACGTGAGCCCGGCCTCGTCGATGTCGCCCTTCTTGAGGGAAATGACCACGTCGGCGGATTTGACGAAAATCAGCGTATCGATGACGGGCGCTCCGAGATAATAGTCCTTATTCGCCGAGTACTTATAGGATTGCTGGTCGGCGCTGTAATCGTCCAGCATGAACGGCCCTGTGCCGATAGCCGCCTTCTTATCCGTATACTTCGCGGGCTCGGCTATGTCTTTCCATATGTGCTCCGGCACGATGGGTATGACCGCGGCCACCTGCGATATGAATGGCGCATAGGGCTTGGTGAGCACGATCTGGACGGTATGGTCGTCCGGAGCGGTTATGCTCTTGATGACGCTCGTGTCGTACCATCCGGCCCCGACGGGGGCGACGGCCGACTTATCCTTGATATAGTCATAGGTGAACACCACGTCGCTCGCCGTGAACGGCGTGCCGTCGTGCCACTTCACGTTATCCCTGAGGTGGAATGTCCGGGTCAGCCCGTCGGGGGAGCTCTCCCACGATTTGGCCAGGAGCCCGGTGAAATCGCCGCTCTTATCGGGCCAGATGAGCGTGTCGAAGCAGAAGCTCATCATGGTGTACCCGGGGCCCCTCGGATAGAACGCAAAGGGCGATGGGAATCCCCAGTCGCCGCCACTGGCCCCCCAGCTCGACGTCCAGACCTTATCGCCGCTCGAACTGGCCGAGCCCGCGGCGATCGCCGGCACCATGAACATCGAAGGTACCAGCGTTATGATAAGGAGAAGAGAAAGGACCTTAACCCCACGCTTCATGATTACCATCCCCTTGTGTATTCCTCGAAGCACGGTATGCACACGAAGCCGCTGTCCTGCACTCGCGCCCGGGGCTCGGCGACCATTTCGCCGCACTTCGTGCATTTCACCGACCTGAATATGCAGGCCTTTTCGGGGATCTTCGCCTTGACGTGCCTGACCTCGAACATTTTTTCGATGGGCGCGGCCAGCATCGCCTGCGACACGCCCTCCATCCTTCGATGGAACTCGTCAGCCTCCTTTTTGGTGGCCTTGCCTGACATTACTTTCGTGCGCAATTTTGCCAGTGCCGGGTCCTGCTCCTCGACGCTGAACGAGGCCTTCAGGGAGATCCGGACCGCGTCGCCGGTATTCCTGTTGATGAAGGTATACACCTGCTTTCCATGATCCTTGTATATCAGGTTACCCTTGCCTATCGTGCAGCCGGTGACCACCTGTATCGCGTCGACGCCGCACGCGTCGTTCTCGACGAGAGCCACCAGTTCCTCATCCACGTCTCGTTCCGTAGCCAGTTCCCTTATGGCCGCTTCCGCCGCCCTGTAACCCATTGTCAACCCCGGACATGTGTGCCCATGGAATTTTACTGCTTCAAAAAACGGCAATATTCCCGAGCTTTCTTTTTGCGAGTGAATACCGCTATCATGCATAAATATCACCGCTTGTAATATAATGTATAACTTTTTATAGCTTTTGTATTACTGGCTCATACGAAATAACTATAATATACTAACATATGTTATTAAAAATTTAAAAAGGATGAAAAAAATAAGCCTCATTCTACGTACATTTTCGCCATCGGACCCTATCATCATGAGCGGCTTTGCCTTTTTAACGTCCCAGTGCCCGCCGGGCCGTAGACGTTATCGTCGACTTCCAGATATACTACGTGGCCTATGATCAATATATTGAGGCCCTTCATAAAATCATGCTGATCGTCAATATTAACGTTACCGGCAGCGGTATCAATGATTCCCTTTTAAATGGCTTAAGCTCTATAACATTCACCTATTTTATACAAAATTCAATTCTTCTTCAACGCCGAGTTTTGTATTAGAGTGTCAGCCTTGACGATGATAGCACCCTATATTTTTGTCACGTTACCGGAAGACACGTGCATTTACATATAATCGTTAAAACCCGGATTAGTAATAATGAGCGCAAGATGTATTTTAAACAGGAGGCTGTGCGTTATTTGAGTCATTTATTGAATCTGTCTTGTTTTCCCGGAGGAGGGGAAGTTGATATTTTACATCTTGCGCCCCTCACCCCCAATGGTATTACAAAAAATGATAATAGTATTACTAATTAATATACTTATCGTTAATTGTATTAACAATATTAAAAAAGCAATTAAAATAAACATTAATATCAGAATACGTGGAACTATGGGATCATCAACCTTATCAAAGGGCAGAAATAATTTTGATATGCGTTATATCCAGGCTCATGCACGGCCCTTCGAGGAAGCAAAGCAATGTCATCGCTGCAGGCAAGCATGATGGATACGGGTAATATAAAAATGGCGTATGGAGTGGGCGTAGAAATAATCGAGCACAATGAGCGTAAGATCATCGTGCCCAACGTATGATATACCGGTTATTATAAAAAATCAAACGTTTTTTACGTTTGATCATTTCTTGGGCTTGGCTTTCTTCGGGTTGTGCTTAGCGCAGGTATCGCACATAAGCGATTGCCTCCTTTCTTAAATAAATATATAGGCAGGTGTTATATATATTTTATGTTATAAATAAATATCAATATTATAATACACCGACACCAATTATAACTATAACTATCAAATTAATAAGATGAATTGATTTTATAATAAGTAAGACGTATATAGTAATATTTATTACTAAGTAATACTATTATAATCAGTTGTAATAATGCGCAAGTAATTATTTCGGATAGCTCTCCTGATATACTAAAATGCTTCCGTTTCTTATCAATAGGAACCACCTCGTAAAATGAGAATTACTTGCGCATATATTACGACAAAAAGATATTTTACGTCATAAGTAATATTATTAACAAATAAAATGTTATAATGTATCGAGCGTGATCCAATGGAACAGGAACTAATGCGTATCGGCGTATCTTTACCGGACAACCTGCTGGGCAGGTTCGACGAGATCATCGCCAAGAGGGGCTATTCCTCCCGGTCCGAGGGTATCAGAGACGCCATCAGGAATTACATTTTGAATTATGAATGGATGAGCGAGGTCGAGGGTGACCGGATCGGAATCGTCTCGCTCCTCTACGACCACGACCAGCGCGGCCTGGTCAACAACCTGATCGACATCCAGCACGACAACAGCGACTTGACGCAATCTTCGGTCCACGTGCATATCGACGATCACAATTGCCTGGAGATCATGACGCTCAGGGGCGACGCCAAGAACATCAAAGCGTTTGCCGAAAAGATGATGGCGCTGAAAGGCGTGAAGCACGTCAAGCTCACCACCATTACGCCAGGCGTCGAACTATAGTCAATAAGCCGATTTAAAATTTTTATTCGTGCTTTGTCTTATCCTCATGGTTATTATGGTTCTCATAAGCGATGCAGCCTTTGCATTCACCTTCGAGCTCCTCTTTAGCCCTGAACTCTTTTTTATGGCTCTCGTAGACGCGCATGGCCTGCGCCATCACCGCCGTGCTGGATAACGCGCTTCCTATGAGTATGGCCTCGAAGACCTCTTCGTCCGATATACCCTTACGCTGCGCGACCCTGAGGTGCATGTTCAGGCAATGGTCGCACTTGAGCGCCGTGGCGACGCCTATCGTGATCAATTCAACTGTCTTCTCATCAAGATGATCCGGGCTGCGCAGCACTGCATCATCATAGATGATCTTTGGCAGCAGAACGTTCGGCCTGTCACTCATCGCCTGAAGAATAAAAGGCACCTCTCCATAGTCCTCTTCGATGTTCTTCAGGAGCTCCTTGACCGCCTCATCCGGCTCCTTGCCGAACAGGCTTTTCAGGGTTTTTTCGAACTTCAACCTGTATCACGTCCCCGTGAGGTCGCAGAATTGAAATATAATGCGTACCCGCACTATTTATAGGTTGCTTCAAGTAAACGCCCTGCATTGAGCGGAAAGCTTTTACGCTATCATAAGCCCTTTTTTTGTATATGCGAGAAGACCTTGTTCCCTATGTTTTGTCCATCGTCTTTTTTGCCGCCGCCTTCCCGGGCATTACCCTGTTGGGGGCTTTTGTTTATGGAGCCGTAACTGGCTTCCTGGGCGGGGCCGGCCTGTTCCGGGCGCCGCTCTTCTTCAGGACGGCGGCCGATGTTCTGTTCTTTGAGGGGGGCGTCATGCTGACGTTAGGCGCCCTGGTGGAATTTTTCCTCAGGGGCTTTTCGTATACCCTGGCGAGGAGGATGGCCTCACGAAGCGATGCCCCCGGGGAGCCCTAAAAGCCCTACTCCGGCGGCTGGATGCTCATCTTCTCGGGCGCCCTCCTTTTCATATCCTCCCTCACCTTCGCCGTCATGTCCGTGAAATAAAGCAAACAAACGCTAAAACAGGAAAAAGTATAAATTTTTAGACCATAATTTTTCGTATATGCCAGGCCGCTCACCATTCGTACTATTCGTTGCCCTGCTCTTAGCGAGTTTGCTCGTGATGGCCGCCTTGCCGGCGCTCGCCGACGAGACTTACAGTTTAGATAAAGACTTCAAGAGGACGGACTCGGACATCGTCATACACCTCACCTACGTGAGCGTCACGGACAAGTACATGGGCAACATCTACCCCTCTAAGTCCCCCGAGGACACGAAATGGGCCCACCTCGTCTACCAGTATGAGAATACGGGCGACAAGGAAGAGATCGGGCACATACAATATGAGCTGATCGATAGTAAGGGCAACGTGTACAAGTTTAACCCGAATTTGGACGAGTATTCGGGCGTGCCCGTGAAGCCACACTCCATGTCAGATATACGGTGGAACGAGATACCCATTCCCAAAGATGCGGTACTGGCCACAGTTAGGGTATTCCAAGGGACGAACCCCAATTTCCTCCTGAAGGACGAGACCTATGACCTTCGCCTGGTGGCTAACTCTACGCCCAGCGCTACGCCTGTCGGGCCTTCCGGGGGAACGCCGCCAGTAGCCCGATACCTGTGCTGTATGCCGCTGCTGCCCTTCGCCATCATGTCCGTCCTGGGCGTCGTCGGGCTGTACGTGAAAGGCAAGGGCGTTAAAAAATGAGACGATTTCCTGGAGAATAAACCATATTATTTAGCTACGGATAAAACCGTAGTTATCGTAGTCATAAAAAGCGTTATATTTAAAAAATATGCCTTAAATGGCCATAAATATCCCTAATTTTTTGTGCATGTTCACTAATAAAATATAATTATTTGGGTAGTTTGTAATTAATTATGAAGAGGTTAAAGGAATTTCAATTCATCTTACCGCTCATATTGTTGCTGGCCTTCGGGCTGCTCGCGGGAGTGGCGCTGGCGGCAGGCGCATATTCCGGCAGCGATAACGGTAAGACGATCACGGTGAATAATGGGGAAACGTTCACGGTAAAGCTCGACGAGAACCCGACGACGGGCTACTCGTGGAACATGACGGTGGGTAATGGCTTACAAATAGTCAGCGACCGGTATGTGCCTAACTCGACCCATATGCTGGGTAGCGGCGGGTACCACGAGTGGACCGTAAAGGCTGTCGGCAATGGCACGCATAAGGTCTCGGGCATCTACAAGCGCCCATGGGAGCCGGCCACGGGCAATGAGCAGCGCTTCACGTTGACAGTGAAGGTCGTCGGTGGCAGCCAGGGGACCGGCTCGGGTTTCCCGTCGTTCATGTCGCCTTCCGCATTCAAGCTTAAATTTGATACGTTCAACTTTAAGCCCGGCAACATGTCCATGGTCCCCGACTTCGGCAGCGTGTTCAAACATTTCCCGAAACTGGACCTGTTTAGATGACGAAACCCGTTTCCGATTTCGGCTTAATCCTGAGTAGAATATAGTCCTTCATCCTCGACCGCGAGGCGCTGGCCACTTCCCGCATATAGACGCCCTCGTCGAACCGGATGTTCAGGATGGCGTCTTTATACTGGCCATAAGGCAGCTTAACGCGTGCCCCGTTCAAATTCAGGGTCACGGGCGTCGGAGAGATACTGTCCTGTATGTCCGGTATCTGCTTTTCAATTTCGGACTTCAGGCGGGGCGGGCTCACGCTCAGGGGGTCCTTGTCGAACTCGGTCCTCTGCTCGTCGAGCACCTTGCCGATGGCGTCCACGATCTTGTCCATGCTCTCCGTCTCGTCCTTCTGCCTGAGGCGGTGCATCATACGGCCCAGGCCGCCTATATATGACCGGCAACCCGGGACCTCGCCGGCGTCCATCTCGGGCCCGCCGGTGACGACGATGGGCACCTCGATGTCCCTGAAAAGCCTGGTCTTTTCCCTGATGCAGTCCTTAAAGTTACCATACAGGAATACTGCGGCGTCGTGCTCATTGATGAGGTCGATCTCCTTGGCGGTAAGCTGGGCGACCCTCCTGCCAACCCCCCTCGCAAGGCCGATCATGTTGGTCTTGCAGCCGGCACGCCTCAGGTATTCGGCGACATCGCAGGCCAGGTGGGGTAAATGCTGGTACGCCAGAGTGGGCGTGATCACGGCGACCTCGGCGCCTGCCAGCGGGGCTTTGGTCAACTTACCCAATAGCTCCTTGTTCTTAGCCTCAATGACCTGGATGTCTGCGTTGGGCACCAGGATGACCATGATGACGTCCAGCTGCAGGACGTTCTTTTGTAAAATATAGCCGCCCAGGTCTTCCACGAGCTCTTCCATTTCCTCGTGCTTATACAGGCCGCTCGTCCAGATATATGGTTCCATTATTGTGCACCTATGTTGGCTGTTAAGCCCCTATACTATTCTTCAGCCTTTTGCAGATCTCCATCCACTCTGGCTTGATGGGGTCCTCCGACGCGATGAAGGCGAGCATGTGCTCGTCGATATAATGCTTACGGACGCGGAAGCCCTCTGGCGTGATGCGCAGCAGGGCGTCGATGACGTTCTTCTTTAGCTCTTCCTGCGGGTCATAGACGACGACGGAGGAGACATCGTCCATCTGCCTGGCGAAGTCGCCCTTCACGGGCACGATGACGGCCGCCCGGTCGGTCTGGATGATGTTCTCCCGGCCGTACATCGCCCACAATTTTCCGAGGGCTTTCGAGGCGTAAAGCTCTTCCCTGACCGAAACTAGCAGCCCCTCGGTAACGCTTGAGATGTCCGCCACGTCGCTCAGCATCAGCTTCGCCAGACCGGGCCTGAAGAGCCCGACGATGATGAAGACCGGCGCCTTCGGGTCCACGTATACTTTTAGCCGCCCGATCGCCCTTACCAGGTTAAGGTCGGATAAAATATCGGATATGACTTCCCTGTATTTCGCCGCTCCCTCCATATCCTCGGACTCGACGGTGAAGACCTCGAGGGGCTCCATGATGAGGTCGCTCATTTCTTATTCTCCTCCCGAAGCCCCGAGACCAGCAGCGCCGCACCGACGGCGCCGATGTACTGGGAGTACGGGGGCACGACCACGTCCACCTTGAGGAGGTCGCTCATCGCCTTGACCAGGCCGATGTTCAGCGACGTGCCGCCCACCATGATGACTGGCTTTTTAACCTCTATTTCCTGGAGCTGCTGCTCGAAGACTTGTTCTGCGACGCTGTAGCAGGCGGCGGATGCGACGTCTTCCCTCGACTTACCCATCGAGAGAGAGTTGATGAGGCTTTGCGTGCCGAACACGATACAATAGCTGTTCATAGTGACGTTCCGGTGATTACCCTTGATGGCAAGCGAGCCCAGGTCTGCGATGTCCACGCCCAGCCGGTTGGCCGACTGCTCGAGGAACCTGCCCGAGGCGCCCGCGCAGATGCCGCCCATCGTGAAGCTGCCTGGGATGCCGTCCATGACGGCGATTGCCTTGTTGTCCATGCCGCCGATGTCGATGACGGTCGCCGGGCCATTTTGCCTGCCCGCCAGGTAAACGGCGCCCTTCGAGTTGACGGTCAGCTCTTCCTGCATGAGGTCGGCGTTGTAGTGCTTGCCTATGAGGAAGCGTCCATAGCCAGTCGTTCCCAGGCCCTGTAGCTCTTCCCGCCTGACCCCGGCCATCGCGAGCGCTTTTATTAATGCATCCTCGGCGCTCTTCAGGACGTCAGTGGTCTTCACCCAGCCGGTGCCTATGATCTTGTTATCCCTCATGATGACGGCCTTGGTGGTGCTCGAGCCGGAGTCGATGCCTGCCGTGAGGCCGACCTGCTCTTCCCTGGCCAGCAGGCTGCGCCTCAACGCCGTCGTCGACAGTGCCTCCATCCGCGTTAAAAGCGTCTCGTGGGTGGTACGCTCGGTGAATGAATAGCTGATGACGGGGATGTGCGCATGCTGTTGAATGTAATTTCGTATGGCGTTCCTGACGATGGCGCCTTCTGCGCATCGGAAGCATGTCGTGATGAACACGGCATCGGCTTTCGTATCGCCGCTCACGATGCTCTTTGCCCGGGCGATCATTAAACGCAGGTCGGGGCTTGCCACCTGCAGCCCGAACTTATCCGCCGTCTCCTTTATCCCGCCGATGTCGACCTCCGGGTAGACGACCTGGGCGTTGACCTGCTCCGCCGCCTCCGCGATCTCCTTCTCTACGCCGCTGTACTCGGAGCCGCATGTGAGGTGCGCTATCCGTATCTTCCTCATCGCTTTACCTCCTGCTTTGGCTCGGGCATCAGCTCCGGCTTTTTCTCCGGCTCCGGGACGCCCAACTTATCCAAAAACTCCTTCACGAATAAGACGAAGTTCTTGGCCTCGTTCTCGTTCTTTGGATATTTAAGCTCGAGGATAGGTATGCCCTTGCTCCTGACGACGTACTTGACCAATTCATTCGTACGGGCACAGCCCATACAGCCGAACATGTAGTCCGCGTCCTCAACGATGATGGCGGCCTCTGCCTGCTCGACCAGCGGGTCCATGAGCGACATCCGGCCCCGCACTCCGGACGGTATCTCGATGGCCGCGTACTTCAGCCCCTTTTTGGCCTCGTCCGGCGTCATGTTCAGCGGCGGCGAGTCAAGGCCGGGGTCGGTGACCCTTTTCCTTATCTCTTTCATGATGACCAGCGGCTGGTGCCCGAACCTCTCCACCAGGTCCGACAGGATCAAGCTATTAGCGGGAAAAATGAATATCTTCATGACCGTGATGTCCTCCTGTTTGGTGCCTCCTCATCGATGACCCGTTTAAAGGCGTCCACGGGCAGGCCCTTTTCCTCCGGCAGGCTCACCGGCTTGCTGCCCCTCTCCACGAGCACCAGGCCCTTCCCGATGTCCGGCAATAGGTCCAGCTCGTTCTTCAGCTGGTGGAAGCCCGGCCTGGGGCCTCCGCCCCTGTTAGCCCTACACCGCCTCTCGTCGCCGGGCGGGAACCCTCGCTCCTTCACGAAGACCTTTGTGGGGCTCAGCTTCCTGACGGCGTCGACAACCCTGTCCACCTCCGCACGCTTTCCAGTCAACATAAGCCCATAACATGTCTCCTTTATAGTAACATCGCTGGAGACCTTATAAGCGCTAATGACGACGTCCGATGGCAGCTCGGTATCGGAAATGACAACCATCTTCGTGATCGTTTCCTCTGCCATGTCACACCTCTATGAAATAGACCATGTCCTTTTCCTTCAACTTCTTCAGCTTATCCAGGTTGACGATGTGGCCCGCAATATTAGTCGCCACATACTTCTCGCCCGTCGGGCCGAACTTGTCGTTATCTCCGAACCTGACGCCGATCAGCCCCTCATGCTTCGACGCCATGTTCGTTAAGCCGATCTCTCCGGCCTTTATAACCATTCCTTCATACGGCTTGTTCTCCGGCGTGAGGTTGCCCACGGCCACGGGCCTGCCCTTGAACAGCATCGTCTCCTCATACTTGAAGAATACCGGGAGCGCCCCTACGCGATGCTCCTTGAGGCCGGAGGCCTTCCTGAAGTAATCGCTCGTGGCAGGCGCTTCGGCGTCGTACAGCTTTATCTCCACCAGGTTGCTCCTTGGCACGGCGGTCAGCACGACGCTGCCCGAAGAGATGATCTCCATCGTCGTCCTGGGGGCCTGGTCGACGATGACGGCGTCTTCGCCCTGGTAGCCTGCCTTTTGGTATTTAATGGAGGCGGCGTCCAGGGCTTTGCCCGCCTCGTCGAAGCCATAGCCAAGCATGCTCAGCCGCATCGGCGCCGTTTTTACGTCGATGTGCTGTCCCGGCGAAGCCATCCTGACAAGCTCGATGCCATGGATGACCCGGCCCACGATGGAATGATAAACGTTAGAGGTCATATCCTGCTTGGAAATGTAAATGCGGCCCCTCCCTTTGCCGCTCGTCCTGACGCTCACGCTGCCCTCGCTCCTCGCCGCCAGGTTTTCATACGGGCATAGTTCGCCCAGCATGGCGTCCGTCGATATGAATGAGCTGGCGGCAAAGTCCACGCTGAACGAGCCCTTCTTTATGGCGGCGTAAAAGTGCTCGGCGCCATCCTTGGCCTTCGGCAAAAGCTCTACCTTCGCCTGCGTGTAAACCTCCATGCCGTCCTCGAGCTTTGTCGAAACGTCAGTCGTGACAAGCTTGTTGGCGAACGACTCAAGCTTGATGACGGGCTCGATGCCGTTAATCAGGTCGCCATTGACGAGGCTCGCCAGCACGCTGCGCCCCGAGACGACCCTTCCAAGGACCCCGCCTCCGGCGGCGCCGTAATCGGATGAATGGCCTGCCTTCGAGATGATGAGGAAAGTATTTTTCGCGTCATAGCCTCCCGTGCCCAGGCTCACGTCCCAGCGGGAGTACTCGCACTCGCCTTTGCCCGCCTGTATGCCCGAGGCGATGGGGCCGAAGGCGATGGCCTGGCCAGTCGTCCACCTGGCCCCGGCGCCGACAAGGCGGCCGTAGCTCTCCAGCCATACGCGTTTAACGGCGTCGCCCGTCAGCTCTATACTGAGCTCTCCTTTTGTAGTGATGACCCTGAATTCGGTGGCCACTTCCTTCCGCGTTTCTTCACGGCCTGCGACGATGCCGATCACGGTATTTTCCCGGTACACGTAGCCCGCAACATCGAGTGCGTCCGAGATGGCCGAGCCATAGGGCAGCCTGACCTTCTTCTCGTTGACCTGCACCGATATCGACCCATTATCCAATGCGCTCACTCTGCCTCTCATACCTTTTTTACAGCTTTATGTGATATACTTTCTATGTGCCAAACGATCATAAGAAAACCCCGGGCCTGTTATTCGAAACAGGCCAATAAAATGTGGCGCTAGGGCCCTCTAGCCATGATCTCGCGTTCCTGCTCGGTAATTTTGGCGAGGACTGCGTCAACGCTGCCTATATCCACGATCTTGCCCGCCCTCATGAGCATCACGCGGTCGCATACCATGCGCACGAACTCCATGTCATGGGACACGATCATGAAGGTCTCGTTTATTTCTTCTCTCGATGACAGGATGGAATTGGCCACGTCTCGCTTCGTGAACGGGTCCATGGTGCCGGTGGGCTCGTCCAGGACGACCACCCGGGGTTCACGGATAAGGACCTGCGCAAGCGCGACCCGGTGCCGCTCCCCCTCGGACAGCTCGTGCGGGTACTTTGACAGGACCTCGCGGCTCTTCACCTCGTTGAAGCCGGCTATCTGGAGCGTGTGGACGGCCTTGCGCTCTGCCAGCTCTGCCGGGAAGTCCAGGCCGATGGCATCGGTCAGGTTGTCAACGACCGTCCGGTGGGGGTACAGGTCGTACTCCTGGTGCAGCAATCCGATGTACTGCTTTGCCCTGCCCCTGGCATAATACCCGGGCTCCAGCATGTTGATCCAGTCATCGCCGATGCGGACCTCCACGACGCCGTCCGCTTCCTCCAGGTTCCCGGTGATGATGTTAGCCAGCGAGGTCTTGCCGGCCCCGCTGACCCCCACGACGCCAAAGACCTCCCCCTCCTTGACGTCAAAAGAGAGGTTGCTGACGGCCTTAATAACGCCCCTATCAACGGAAAGGTAGATCTTCTGCAGGTTCTCCACCTTGATGATGGGCTCTCCCACTGCGTGCTCCTTCTTCTCGACGACCTTCTGGGATTTCAGGAACTCGGCGATGACGGCCTCGGGGGTACCTGTCATCTTGACCTCCCCGTCCTCGAGGAGAACGGCTTTAGTCGCCAGGTCTTCGACGACGTCATGGAAGTGCGACGTGATCAGGACGGTCATGTTATAATCTTTCGCCGCCTGCTTGATGCTCTGGTGCACGATCTTGGCCGTCTTGGGGTCGAGGGTGCCGGTAGGCTCGTCGGCCAGGAGCATCATAGGCTCTTTGGCGAGCTGCCTGGCCAGCACGGCGCGCTGCTTTTCGCCGCCGGACAGATCCCTCGCGATGTGCATCATGCGGTGGGACAGCTTAACCTGGTCGATCAGGTCGGCGGCACGGTTGATGAGGTCACCGGAGGGATATTCGATGTCGCTCAACGCCTTCATGACGTTCTCGATGACGCTGTCGTCGCCGTACAGCGCGAACGTCCGCTGGATCATGATGGCGATCCTGCGCGATACGAGGCGCTTCGAGTCGTCGTCCGCGTTCAGGATGTCGACATCCCAGGCTTTCATCGTGCTGCCGCACTTGGGGCATGGCTTACCGCCCCAGGACGGAGGGTTGATGTAGTTACATGACTCACATCGGGCCGTGTGGAAAATGACCTTTCCCGAGGCGGGGATATCCTCGTCCAGGCCCCTGATGACATGTAATAAGATCGTCTTACCGGCGCCGCTCCTGCCGATAATGCCGATGGTCTCTCCCTCTTCTATGGTAATGTTCACGTTCTTTAGAACGCTTTTATCCCCGTATTTAACGTTCAGATCCTTGATTTCTATAAATACAGTCACTTACTGGTCCCTCCGCGTGCACAAAGATATGATGGCTAACGTATTCTTGTTTTCAATTTATCGGTACTTATTTTTTTATTCGTATGTAAACTTTCCTCAACGACGCTCTCGACTTCGAGGATGTCGTCCACGGCTATGTCGCTTGCCTCGAATAGCTCGTCGGGCTTCATGCCCTCCTGCTGCAGGGACAGGATGCCTACGTCGGCCGCCTTCAGGGCCAGGTAATCGTTCACGCCGTCACCCACCATGATGACACGGCCATACCGCTCTTTTAGGGTTTTCACGACCGCTTTTTTCCCTTCGGGCGACACTGCGTCGAATACGTTCGATGCGGGAACGTTCAGGTCGGCGGCGAGCGACGTGAGCGATTTGCGATTATCGCCCGACGCGATGTAGACGTCAACGCCCGATGCCATGAGCCGTTTTATCATGTCCCGGACGCCAGGGAACGTCCTGCCTCCGGTAGCCAGCACATAAGGGATCGAGCCATGGGGCACATCCACGACGAGCCCTATATTCAAATAATATATATCTTTACACTTAAGCTTAACCGCCTCTACCGCTCGCTTCAGGTCGTCCATCAACACTTTCATATCCCTGGAGATAGCTTCTCTGATGTATTCGCGGGAATACTCGTGTCCCTGGCATATAATGTCGAACCCTAGCTTTATATGGGCCATGTAGTCGGATATTCTCATCCCCGGATCGGCATCGTCCAGGAAGTCGATGGAATCCGCCTGGAAAGCGATGAGCACGCAGCCGCAGTCCTTGGTGATCATGTTGGTAGAGACTACATTCTCTATTATGTTTTTTGTATTGACGTCCCGGGCCACGCGGTATACCTTTAGCAGCGTGCCGGCGCTGTCGAACACGATCGCCGTCTTCATAGTGTCCCTTATGAACAAGATAATATCTCGTCATTGGTTATAAAATCTATGTATGGCGCCGGGACACACCCACTTAACATTGTTTATTTTCACGCATTTTTATATAACTACCGCTTCCTCCCCTCCTTTCGCCCGCTTTTGCGGCTTACTGGCACTTTTCATACCATATCTGAGCAGGCGCATCCCGTTAATGATGACGATGAAGATGCTGGCCTCGTGGACGAACATGCCCGATGCCAGTACTACGGCCTTGAAGAGCACTCCGGCGACCAGCAGCAGGACGACCAGCAGCGAGAACGCCGTGTTCTCCATGATGACGCCGAGCGTCTTCCTGCTCAGGCCTACGGTATAGCTTATCCTGTCGAGGTCGTCTGCCATGAGCGCTATGTCCGCCGCCTCGATGGCCACGTCGGTCCCCGCCGCCCCCATCGCTATGCCTATGTCGGCGGCTGCCATGGCCGGGGCGTCGTTGATGCCGTCGCCGACCATCGCCACGATGCCTTCCTTTTTGAGGGCCTTGATCGCCTCGACCTTATCCTCGGGCAGGAGCGCTGCGCGGTATTCGTCCAGGCCTAACCTGTTAGCGATAGCCCTGGCCGTACGCTCGTTGTCGCCCGTGAGCATGACCACTTTTTTAACGCCGGCCTTCTTCAGGCCCTCCACGAGGCCCTTTGCCTCTTCCCTGACGGCGTCGGCGAGCGAGATGACCGCCAGCGGCCTCTCATCCTCGATAAGGAATATGGCCGTGTTTCCCTTATCCTCTTCGCCCTCGACGTATGCTTCTTGCTCGGGCGTCAGGGCGAAGTGGTTCTCGGCAAGTAACATGCGGTTGCCTACGATGAGCTTTTTGCCCTCGTGGGTGGCTATGATGCCTTTGCCGGGCAGCACCTTAAAGTCGCCCGGATCGGGCACGATACTGCCTGCTTTCACTTTGCTCATGATGGCCCTTCCCAGGTGGTGCTCGGACATCTTCTCAGCGACGGCCGCCTTGAAGATGGCATCTTCCGGGGTGCCGCTGAACGCTTTGACGTTCAGGACCTCGAGCTCTCCCCTGGTCAGCGTGCCAGTCTTATCCAGCGCCACGATGCTGATGCGGCCCGCCCTTTCCAGGTGGGCTCCGCCCTTTATTAAGACGCCGTGGCCCGCCGCGTTGCCTATTCCCGAGACGACCGCGATGGGCGTCGATATGACCAGGGCGCCCGGGCACGATATGACGAGCAGGGTCAGGGATACCAGAGGGTCCCGGGTGACGATGAAAACGACGACCGAGAGCAGGATAATGGCAGGCGTATAATACTTCGAGAAGCGCTCGATAAGCTGCTGAGTCGGGGCCCTCTGTTCCTGCGCCTCCTCCACGAGCGTGATGATGCGGGCGAGCGTCGTATCCTCGCCGCTCCGCTCTGTCTCGACCTCGATGAGCCCGACCTCGTTGATGGTGCCGCTGAACACGTGGTCGCCGGGGCTTTTGCCGATGGGCACCGACTCGCCCGTGATCGAGGCCTGGTTGACCTGTGCCTCTCCTTTGACGACCTTACCGTCCACGGGGATCTTTTCGCCAGGCTTGATGATGACGGTCTCGCCCGGCTTCACTTCCCCGGGCGCCACGACCACGATATCGCCATTTCTCCTGACGGATGCGGTGGTCGGCGCGAGGCTTATCAGGGCCCGGAGGGCGTTCCTGGTCCTGTCGATAGTAAGCGCCTCCAGGTACCCGCCGAAGGTGAACAGGAAAACGACCACGGCGGCCTCCCAGTACTCTCCTATGAGCATGGCGCCGACGGCCGCGACCGTCACCAGGGCCTGGATGCCAAGCACCCTATAGCGAAGCTGCGTTATGGCGCTCTTCGCTATCTGATAGCCGCCAGCGATGGCCGCCACAATCCACAGGGCGCTGCTCAAGTCCACATATCTCAGCTCGCCCGCGGCGTACGCCAGCACGAGCAGGGTCCCCGAAACCACGGTAATGATGAGCTTCGAGTTCCGGCGATAAAATTTTATTACATCGAGGGCCATAAAGCTCTAATTCAGGGGTTTTATTTCTTTGACGCCGTAGCCGATATCCTCGATGATCTTGACAAAGTTCTCGACCTTCGTGAGCTTCGGGTCGTAGACGACCTTGACCTTGCTCGTGGTGTAGAGCACTTCCGCTTCTGAAACTCCCTTGCTGTGCTTTAGCGCGGCCCCAATTTTGGCAGCGCAATCGGGACAGCTCAGATTTTCCAGCATCAATACGACCTTTTTTTGTTCCTTAGCTTCCATAAGCTTACCTCATTCCGAGAATATTTAGCGTATGTGTACGAACCTATTTAATGATAATCTTCCTGGCTTATATTTAAAAACAGTGTAACTTTTATAAGGTAATATGGAGCATATTCGTTCATGCAACTGGATGAGAAGGTCCTCATCACGCTTCAAAAGATGGGCCTGACTTACTATGGCGCGAAGGCGTATGCAGCGCTGGTCGAGATGGGGCCCTCGACCGCAGGGAAAATAGCCGAGGAAGCCCAGGTGCCCAGGTCGAAGGTGTACGAAGTCTTGAAAAGGCTGGAGGAGGAGAAATGGATAACGGTGGAGCGGGGGAGGCCTCTTACCTATAAGGTCCGGCACCCCCGGGAAATATTAGACGAGCGTAAATCCCTTTTATATTCGGACGTGGATTACGCCTCCACCGAGCTGTCCAGGGTGCACGAGAGGCACATGGAAAAGGATGCGCCCAAGGTGTGGCTTATCCGGGGAATGGATAACATCGTATCGAGGACGCTGGATATGATTGCCAGGGCCAAGCACGATATTTCGCTGCTGGGCGCCATTTACTCCCCTGAGGAGATCGAGAGGCTTAAGGTGCAAATTTCTAGGGCCAGGAAGAAGGGCATAAGCGTTCGCATTATCGCCCGGCCCCGGATCCGCCTGAAGGAAGGGAGCATAGACCTGGTTAAGGCGTTCTCCCCTGTCATCCCCGATATCAAGCTTCTCAAAACGCCGTTCATCAAGTTCGTGGTCGTCGACGGGCGCGAGATACTCATCATGTTCTCGAACGTGGTGGATGATATCCCTGATCTGGAAAATGTGGTGGCCATATGGACGCCGAATAAGGATGTAGCCTCCCTCATGCAGAGTAACTTCAACATGATGTGGGATGTCGCAGAGCCCGTTAAATGAGCTTTTTTGCCGAAAGCGCAATAGCATCATTTTTGCAAGCATTAAGGCACCGGCCGCACCAGTAGCATTCGGCCATCGCGCTTCCCTTGTGGGCCTGCCCAGTGGGGCACTTCTTCGTGCAGGCGCCGCAGTCGATACAATTGTCGTTGACCTTTAGCTTGAGGACGCTTAGCCTGGACGTTAAGTTCATGAGGAAGCCGAAGGGGCACAGCAGGGTACACCAGGGGCGGTATACGAATATGGCGGCGGCCGCCACGATGATGAGCGCCAGGAGCTTGAAAGTGCCCAGCCACGGCGAAACGAGGCTGAACGGGTTGAACTGCACAAGCGAGGCGAAGACTATGCCGATGACGATGAACGCCGCGAAGAAAACCGCCCTCGCCGCCTCAGAAAGCCTTACGTCGATGCGTACTTGCTTTTTCACGAGCTTCGAGGCCAGCTCCTGGGCCGCTCCCAGCGGGCATATGTAGCCGCAGAAGAGCCGCCCCACGACCAGGGAGGAGGCAAGTATCAGCACTATTTTAAAAGCCTGCGTGGGATTGATGCCACCGTTAACGACGCCATACAGTACCTGGTGCAGGTATATCGTGGTGTCCAGGAATCCCCACTGCAGGAACCCGGCCACCGCCACCGAGGCGGCGAGGACGAGCACGGCCACGCGGTCGCTCATCCTGTTTTTCCAGAACAGCACCGCCACGATCGTTACCGTGGCGAGCATATATAGAGGCCCGACGATGAGAGGTAATGCCATAATATCAGGTTTGCACGGCATTACTTAAAAATTTTGTAACTTCAATAAGGTAAAATGAGTAAATATTATTTTTCACATTCAAAACAACAGGTCTTATCCTTAATATCGGTCAGGAACTCCTTGCCGCACTTCGCGCAGACGATCTTACGGAACCCGAGGTCCTTAGAGGGAGCCCCGCGGGCGAGGTCGGCCAGGTTGAGGCCGCAATAGCACTTCTCTGCCATTAATATCACTGACCACTACTTTATCGTCCACTATAAAATAGGTTTTGTCACTTCTATGGGGTGATCTGCTTCGCAGTGGAGGCAATATGCCCTCTATGCTCGTCCTTTATCGAGAAGACGGTTTTACCTTCCTGCGTCTGGCTTTTTTCCACGATACCATGGTCCATGAGCTCTTTCATATATCTACTGACGGCGCTATCCTGCATGCATAGCCGCTCGGATAATTCGCCATTCGACAATCCGGGCTTTTCCTGAAGTAAGCTAAGGACTCGCCTCACGCCGTCTCGCCTGAGAAGGGAGATGATGAGCTGTTCCTCCTTGCTGAACGTGTTCGAGTTCGTGAAATAGCGGACGTGCTTGTCGTCGGCCATGTAGGAGACGACGCGGTGGTTCATGCCCAGGATGAACATGTGGTACCTGAGCGTGCCCAGGTTCATCCGGAGCCCCCGGGAGACCTCGCGGAGCGTCGAGCCGGGGTTGTCGGCGATGTATTTTAAGACGCTGTTACGGTTCTCGTTCTTGCCGAGCCGGTCCTTCGCCCTCGCCACCGCGCCGATAAAGAAAAAGCGGATGAGCACGTAGGCCAGCGCTGCCAGAGTGATGCCGCCGGCGATAGCATCCATCCCTCCCGCTCCGATCCTGCCATCCCTTGTGGCATAATAAATAGTGTTGTTGTTCGCCGCAAACGAGCTGGCAAAGGCGTCGGTAGGCTTATACCAGAGGAGCGTCCCGTTCTTGCCTAGCGCATAGATGCCGCCCGCATACACGCACTTAGACTTGCCCAGTATTATTGGCCCTTCATAGTTAGCCGTAAAAAAGCTCACGTAAATGGCATCTTTACCGATCGACATCTTGAGAGGATAGTACGGATAAACCTCGTGCGTAATATTTCCAATAATAAATTTATACGTATCAGCCTTTACTATGTTCCAACCAACGGATGACTCCGATATGTGTGAGTATTCGTCTAAAACTGAAATCGTATCATTATCGATGATAAAAGAGCTTCTATTGCCTATCGGGATCGTGAAAGCCCAATCATTATCGCCATTGATGAGGTCATGAGCCCGGATATCGTAGGTGGTCAGATTTTCCAGAGTAAACGGAAAGCCTCCATAAACCGGCATATCCTCGTAAAGGCGCCCTCCATACGGATCGCCGCATAGGGGCTGCCACTGGTTGATCCTGTTGAACGTGGTCAGGTTATGGCCGGCCTTATCGATGACTCGTACATACATGCCCCCGTTCATATCCAGGTGGTATTCCAGGTAGATGTTGCCGCCTGCATCGATGGGCATAAGCGGGAACGGGTAATAATAGCCCATGTCGAACTCCAGCGTCCATATCGTGCTGCCGTTTGTATCAAGTGCCACGGCACCGTTTTTGAGGGGCAGGTATAGCATTTGGCCCTGGTATATGGGCAGGTTGCCGGATAGCTGCCCGAAGGCCTGGTCAGGTAGATGCCTGGAGATGGGTTTATCGACTTGCTTCGTCCAGCACAGGGTGCCGTTCGGATAGTAGGCCATGATCGCCCCGGAAGGCTCCTTATAGTCGTTGAATCTTGGTATATTCGTCGCATTATATGCAGACGCATACACGAAACCCCATTCGTCGACAGCGGGCGGGTCAGAGATCCCGGTAAGCCGGTAAATTATCGATCCAGAATTGTCTAACACTGTTACATTATAGCTGTTGAACGCGAAAATCGTGCCATTATTAATATAAAGGCTCACGCCACTGAACGGCATATAATAATCTCCAAGGCTAGCATTCCAGAGTATTTTCCCATCCGGGGATATGGCCAGTAAACGCTCTTCGATATCCGGGTTATTATCATATGATTGGGAAGGGACCTTTTCCCATAGATAATGGTTGAAGTGGGTTGTCTTATTCTCCCTGAGATAAACGTACAGTGTGCCGTTTTCGGATGTAAATACCGGTTTGGTGACACTGGAATATCCGCTGATCTCCTGAGGCCCGCCCGGGCTCGGTATGGTCATATAATTATAAACGTTGAGCACACGCCACTCGTCAGGCACCTGCACCTTCCACATCAAATTACCATAACTATCCAGGGCATAAATTGTATTCCCATTAGAGCCCATGAACGCATAGAGGGTGCCGCCATCTCAGGCGTAGATGTCCCAAACCGGACCGTCCACTTTGACTTCCCAGTTATTCGCACGGCTACCGCTACCAGCCACCATGACGTACATGGCAAATAACAGGATAATGATGAGAGTTACGACGACGCCCTCGAACAACATCGGCTTCTTCATATCGACCGCTGATGACTAAATCGAAGAGAGCTTAAATATAGATTCTGTCCCCATTTGTTAACGAGAAATAGCTCCTCATTTCTTTTTTATATAGAATATTACTCCTGCTCCGACTATAATAATGATTACCAATAAAGCAGCTATCCTAAGTACATTGTTTACAAATAGTTCTGGGGATGATATGCCAGAGTTATTTTCACCCGAATTATTGGACCCAGGCGTACTAGGATTTAGCGTAATATATTCAAAATCTACACGCTGTGGAGAACTCTTACATAACCCATTTGCAAATGTGCCATCTCCAAGTTGGCCATATGTATTATCTCCGCTCATTTTTAATATGCCATTATTATCCATGGCCATTGTATTCAGTCCTCCCGCAGATATCATGACAACGTTCGATACAGGGATTTTGATTGGCTTATTCCTATCATCTTTCGTTCCATCACCGAGCTGACCATAATTGTTTCCTCCCCATCCCCACACCGTGCCATCATCCTTCAAGGCAATAAGATGTTCGGCTCCTGCGTAGATGGCAATAATGTTCGTAAGCCCGGACACTTTGATCGGCGTATATGAAAAATCACTGGGCATGCCGTGATACAAACTCGATCCATTACCAAGAGTACCCCTCCAATCATTACCCCATGTCCATACTGTGCCATCGTTTTTGAGAAATGCAGCATGCTGTTCGCCAATTGTTACGCTTTGAGCATCAACAACACCAGGAATTATACCGGGAGTGGAATTAGCAGAACTGGTCATATTAATCTGCCGTTCTCCCAGTATATAAGACGCGTGTCCCCATGCCCATAACTTCCCATCTTTTGTTAGGGCCATAGCATTAAACGGTCCTGCATATATCGCTTTAACGTTCCTCGGACCGTCTACCTCGATCGGTGAAGATACATAACTATTAAAGCCTGCTAGCCGTTTATTTCCTAATGCTCCATCTCCATTATATCCCCAAGTATATACAGTTCCATCATTTTTAAGCGCCATAGCAAATTGATCACCCGCATCGACCGCAATAATGTCATATAGTCCCTGAACTTCAGTGGGATATGGGTAGCTATCTGCTGATGTAAGCATTGCCGGCACACCAATGCCTATCTCCCCATAACGATTATCACCCCACGTCCATACTGTACCATCATTTTTTAAAGCAATACTAAAACTGCCTCCTGAAGCAATGGCTTTAACATCATTTATACTAGAAACCTGAATAGGCCCAGTAATAATTTTAGTATCATTCGTAATATTAATACCACATTGGCCTTGGTTATTTAATCCCCATGCCCATACAGTGCCATTATTCATAAGAGCTAATGTATGAGTACTGCTCACATCCATTGCCATAAAACTTGTATTACCACTATCAGGCGTGTTACCCAGAGAAAAAGTTGCAATACTGTTGAAAGCGATAAAAACCGTTAAAAAAAATGTAAACTTACATAGGAACTGCTTTATTGTATATGAGTTCAACATCAATCCCACCTTTTCACTATTAATCTCTACCCTGAACATTGAATATATAGCATGATAATAAAAACACTATTACAATAGCTAAAAGCATAAAAATAATATATGGCAAAGCAGCGCTAAGCCATATATTATATGGCACCTTCGTTTCAAGTATAAAATGCTGGCTGACACCATCAATAATCATCGCATACAAGCCTGTCGGTATTAAAAATTTAAATCCCCTAATACTCGATGGCAACACATAGCGCCAATCAAGATATAAAAAAACACCATTGAATAATAGAATCTCAAAAATATTCTTAAAAAATATACCGATTAAGAAAGAAATGCCCAATGTCAACATTAAATTGAGGGATAATATGAGGATGTAAGAAGAAACCCTCAATACCATTTCTTCAAATGAAATAGGGCCTCTATCCTGAGTTCTCGGGTTTTAGGCATATAGTCCGAGTGGTTCGAGTATGTCTTTTTGGGTTTTGGTTAGCGGTGTTGTTATCGTGGTGCCGTCTTCCAGTTCTGTCTTTTTGATCTTTTCGAGTTCGAA
>Ga0315282_10000271_pt1 | contig 103240 bp, 87 predicted proteins | sample YL17G07_20_MG_FD_203693 | JGI IMG/M metagenome (GOLD analysis project Ga0315282, IMG submission 203693) | Sediment microbial communities from Yellowstone Lake, YNP, Wyoming, USA - YL17G07_20 | ecosystem: Environmental > Aquatic > Freshwater > Lake > Sediment | place: USA: Wyoming | collected...
TTCGTTTCATGGCTGCGGTATTCTTCATTCGTGATGGCTCCTCCTACTTTAGATTTGGTGTTAAGCTACACACCGTTCTTTCTATTGTAGCCGGAGCCATCCCTTTTGGTTATTCTATATACTAAACAAGCAAATAATTTAATGATATAATTATACAACAACTATGATGAGTTAGGATTTAGTAATACTAATTATAATAATTAAGGTTGCCTTTCGGAAAGCAGTAAAAATAATGAAGCGTGTAGGTGGAGCCACTGTAAAACGACATTCTAAAAAGATAACAAAAAATCCCCCAAAAAACCGCAAAATAAATCGATAATTTACAAAAATAAAGCCAAAAGTAAAAGACTACAAAATTATAGCAATGGATTATGACATGGCGGAAACGACAATGTTTAAACGGAGGTTTTAGAACCTGCTTTAGGCTGGAGATGTCTCTTAATATCGCTAATTCTTCGTTTCAGGAAGGGGCTGTCATTGATATCACTGGCAATTTTCTTGCAGGCGGCGGTTACCGAGCCAGCATCGCGGTTTCCAAGCTCCTGACCTATCTGGGCGAGAGAGTAATTGGTTTCCTGCCGGATAAGGTACATGGCCAGACGGCGGGCTAGAGAGGTGTCCTTGTCCCTCCCCCGCCCCATCAATATCTCCCGGGAAAGCTGGAAACTTTCGGCCACGGCTTCGATAATCGAGTCGGGAGAAATGTCATCCGATAGGTACTCTTTACTGGCGACGTCCTCCAGGGCCTTGGTCGCGATTTCGAGGGTAGGAGCAGTCTTCAGTAGCCTAGCGAGGGCAATCACCCTGTTGAGAGAGCCCTCCAGCACCCTGACATTGCTTTGTATATCCCTGGCTATCATCTCGAGTATTTCCCCGGGTATGTTGACGCCCTTCAATCGGGCTTTCGAATGCAGTATAGCCAGCCGCGTTTCGTAATCCGGCGGCTGTATGTCGACAATAAGCCCCCATTCGAAACGGGAACGCAAGCGCTCTTCCAGCAGGGGCATAGACTTTGGTGGGCAATCGCTGGTGATAACTATCTGCCGGTTGGTATTGTGCAGCTCGTTAAAGGTGTGGAAGAAGCTCTCCTCCGTCTGCTCTTTGCCACTGATAAAATGGATGTCGTCGATAAGCAGCATACCGATACTGCGGTACTTATTACGGAACTCCTCGGAGGTTTTTTCGCGCAGGGCGGTGACGAACTCGTTGGTGAACTGCTCGGCGCTGGAACAGATAACGTTAATATGATTGGCGGCGGCTGCCTGTCCGATAGCGTGAAGCAGGTGCGTCTTGCCGAGGCCGGCTCCACCGTAGATGAAAAGTGGGTTGTAGCTGTGGCCTGGGTTCTGGGCGACGGATAGGGCCGCGGCACGTGCCAGGCGGTTGCCGCTGCCTTCCACGAAGGAGTCGAAGACATAGTTCGGGTTCAGCCTGACATAGGTCGGCGGGGGTGCGGGAATGGCCGTCCCGCTTTCTGTGCTGGCGTGCTGTGGATTTGATTTTCCATTAACCTGAAAAACTACCTTTATATCGGTTGAGGTGAGGCCGATGAGGGCTTTTTCGATAAGGGAACGCTGGTTCTTCTCCAGGTATTCAGCGGCGAATGTATTGGGGACGCCAATGACGAAATGATTATCCTTATAGCTCAACCCGATGGTCTTGCTGAACCAGGTTCGGTAGTTCGGCTTACTGACCTGCACCTGAAGTTCGCCCAGGGCGGTTTCCCATATTTCCAGTGGCGTCCGCGTTCGAGCTAATTCCATATATGTGTAAATTGTCTGCTATAATATACCTGAGCAGACAAAAAAACCCCCTATCCTGATTTGAGCACAAGTTCACCCTATTTAGGAAAACATCTGGACTTCCCGGCTGTTATGGCGGGTTCTATAGTAAAAATGTTAACAAACGATTAATTTATTAACACCACCTAGCATACTACTGGCAACCCATCCCATGCAAGCCTTTTTGGGGGCGGTGACCAACCTAGCGAAACTTTTTGGGCGACAGCGACCAATATTTTTTACCCTTACAACCTCTTTCCACCTGTTTTTTTTGCGGGTTTTCAGGGGTTGTCAGCCTATAAAAAATATGGTTGTTGAAAAATATTTTTAGTGATAAAATTGCTGGGTCGGGAGGCATAAATTGCGCATTGTTTTCATGGGTTCGCCCGAGTTTTCCGTACCATCTCTGGAGCACCTTCTTTTCAATCGGTATGAGGTTGTTGCCGTTTATACCCAGCCGGACAAGCCTGCCGGACGCGGTCGTGCTCTGGTACCTCCGCCGGTAAAGAAGGCGGCACTGCGCTGGGGATTACAAGTGGTACAGCCTACCAGTCTCAGGTCGGAGGAAGCGATAGCGCAGCTGGATGAATTCAAACCCGATGTAATCATTGTGTGCGCCTACGGACATATTCTGCCTCAGACGGTACTGGATATCCCGCCTTACCAGTGCGTGAACGTCCACTTCTCTTTGCTGCCCAAGCACCGCGGCGCTTCGCCGGTGACGGCAGCGATACTTGCCGGTGATGAATTTACCGGGGTCAGTATCATGCTGGTACGGAAAGAACTGGATACCGGTCCCATACTATCGATGGCCTCTGTGCCGATATCGCCGCGGGATAATGCCGGAACGCTTACCGATAAGCTTTCTTTAGTAGGGGCGGGCCTGCTTCAGGAAGCCCTGACTGGATGGTGGCGCGGCGAAAATACGCCACGACCTCAAAATGATAGCGGAGCTACTTATTTCCCGCAGGTCAAAAAGGGGGATGGGGAGATTGAATGGCGGCTGCCGGCGGTGGCAATCTGGCGACGCGTGCGGGCTTACTATCCCTGGCCCGGGAGCTATACCACCTGGCGGGGCAAACAGCTTAAAATCATCGAGGCGGCGGTCCTGCCCGGCGAGGGTACTTTGGAAGCCGGGCGGGTGGTGGCTCTCCCCGGACGAGAGGTAGTGCTGGGCATTGCTTGCAGTGAGGGTATACTAGGCGTTCTCAAGGTGCAGCTAGCGGGTAAAAAGGCTGTAACCGCCGCCGATTTTGTGAGGGGGCAGAGGGACTTCATCGGGTCGGTGCTGCCCGGCTAGCAAGAAACCTCTACGCTCTTTTTCTTGCTCCACCCATGTTCAGCCTGTATAATCATGGTTAAGGAGGACTGTTTGTCTTTACCGAAGGATTTAAGCAAGTTCGATGCGCTGGTAGAAATTATCGCCAGGCTGCGTGCCCCGGACGGATGCCCGTGGGACAGGCAGCAGACACATAAAACATTGCGGGAGAACCTGCTATCCGAGTGCTATGAGGTGCTGGAGGCACTCGACGAAGGAGACGCATCAAAGCTTTGCGAAGAGCTGGGCGACCTGCTGCTGCAGATTGTGCTCCACGCCCAGATTGCCGCCGATAATGAGGAGTTTAAGATAGGTGACGTAATTAAAAACATCACGGAAAAGATAGTACACCGCCACCCTCATGTTTTCGGTTCCGCCAGAGCTAATGATGCCGAGGAAGTGATGCACAACTGGGAGGCCCTCAAGCGGGAGGAAAGAGAAGTGGGTGCTTCTATGCTGGAGGGAGTACCAAAAAACATGCCGTCGCTGGGTTATTCTTACGAAATTCAGCGTCGGGTGGCACGGGTCGGCTTCGACTGGGAAGAAATCGAGGGGGTTATCGAAAAGCTGGTGGAAGAGATTCAGGAGATACGGGAGGCGGCCAACCAGGAAGAAAAAGCGCAGGAATACGGCGACCTGCTTTTTACGCTGGCCAATATCATCCGGAGGGAGGAGGTGGACCCGGAGGCGGCGTTGCGGGAGGCGAACCAGCGCTTTTATAAACGATTTGCCTACATGGAGGAACTGTGCCGAAAGCGCGGGCTCAGCCTTGATAAAATGTCTTTCAAAGAACAAAATGAACTCTGGGGGGAGGCAAAAAGGGGGGTGGAACAAGGATGGTCGGGGTGAGTGGGTTCTTGTCTACCTTTACAAATTAAACATATAGACATATCGGTGTTTATATGTTATTATGTTTTTCGAGGGGGTGATGAATATGACCATTACCAGGGCTAAACCAAAAAAGAAAACGGTTCTCAAGAGGACGACCATTTTCTTGACAGAGGAACATCGTGAAGCGTTAAGGCGCATGGCCTTCACAAAAAGGACTTCAATGGCCAACCTTATCCGGGAAGCTATACTTGAGATGCTGGAAGATGAAGAGGATGTACGTGAGATTTTAAAAGAAAGAAAAAAGGGAGACCAGGAATATATTTCCCTGGAAGAAGTAGAAAGAAAATGGAAAGAAATACATAAAGACCGGTGAAATACAAAGTAGTCCTTAGCCGAGAGGCAGAAAAATCATTTCTCCGCTTGAATCCAGGAGATTTTCTTGCCGTATCAAGTGTAATTCACTATCTCGAAGAAGACCCGTGGTCAGTGAGTTCATCGTCGGTTCGTTCGAGGAAAAAATCCTTACCGAATCTTTACCGTGTTAGGGCTAGAGATTACCGGGTGATTTATTATATTGAAACTAAAATCAGCACTGTCTATGTAGAAAGAATTGCACGAAGGAGCGAAAGCACTTATAAAGGACTTTAAGGATGGTCGGGGCGAGTGGATTTGAACCACCGACCTCAGCGTCCCGAACGCTGCGCGCTAAACCAGACTGCGCTACGCCCCGCCGGACTTATTATAAAGCCATAACGGCCTATAAGGCAAGAAATACAAGTTGAAGTTGTCATTCCAGCGCAGGCTGGAATCCAGGAGGAAGGGAGGGGAACATAATATTATAAGGCGTAACTGCGTAATAACGTAAATGAGTAGTTGCGCAAAAGCGCATTTGCCTATGGTACAGAAAAGAAAAGTATAGTGAAGTACATATGAAATACTGCGTTCTGATAATTGATGGAGCCGCCGGTCTGCCTCTACCGGAACGAGGCGGCCAAACCTGCCTGGAGATGGCACGGACCCCCAACCTTGATGATATGGTAGCGGAAGGGACATCGGGGCTGGTGCGTACCGTACCACCAGGGATGGAGCCGAGCAGCGCCTGCGCCTGTATGTCGGTGATGGGATACGACCCGACGACTTATTACAAGGGCCGGGCATCTATCGAGGCAAAGAGCTTGAGTATAGATATCGGCGAAGGAGAGGTAGTTTTTCGGTGCAACCTGGTGACGGTACGGGACGGTAAAATGTTTGACTACAGCGCCGGACATATCAGCACCGATGAGGCCGGAGAAATTATCGCGGTACTTAATGAAGCAATCGGCAGCGACCAGGTAAAATTTTACCCCGGCGTCAGCTACCGGCATATATTAAAAATAAAAGGACATGAGGAAACCTTGAAAGCCACCTGTACTCCGCCCCACGATATACCCGGCAGGCCCGTGAAAGAATACCTGCCCCGGGGTGTGGGCAGCGACTTCCTGCGCGACCTCATGGCGCACTCTGAGGCCCTGCTGAGAGGTCATAAAATCAACGTAGGACGCGAGAAACGGGACGACCCGCTCGTTACCACCATCTGGCTTTTCTGGGGCAGCGGGCAGGTGCCGTACATGCCAGCCTTTAAAAAGGTCTATGGTCTTAAAGCCGCCGTGACGTCAGGGGTCGACCTATTAAGGGGACTGGCAAAAATGGCAGGCATGGATAACCTGAATATCAAGGGTGTGACCGATGGTCCCGATAACGACAATGCCGCCCAGGCGACTGGTGCTTTAGATTCTCTCAAGAGTCACGACCTGGTGGTAGTCCATATCGAAGCGCCTGATGAAGCCGGCCATGAAGGCGATATCGACGGTAAAGTAGAGTCCATTCAGAAAATAGATGAAGAAGTCATAAGTCGTCTCTTATCATGTCGGGGAAAAGATTTGCGGGTCCTGATTATGCCTGACCACCCCACCCCTATAAAAGTCCGTACTCACACCGCCGACCCCGTGCCATTTTTGATCTGGGGGAAGGGAATAAAACCTAACGGCGCTAAAAGGTTCACCGAAAACGAAGCGAAAAGAACTGGAGTTTTTGTGGAGGAAGGATATAAAATAATGGGGAAGCTGGTTGAAAGGTAACCTGAGATGCCTTCCAGAGAAGAAGAATACTCCGTAGGAGAAAAAGAACCTCGTAGTAAGGCGCTTTGCCCCTTTTGTGGTAGGGGAGACCACCTGTTTAAAAGCAGACGGCAAAAGGGCTGGTGGGAATGTGCCAATGAGAGCTGCCGGATGTATGGTAAACCCTTCCCGTCTCCCAGTTATGGACCAAGAGGTAAACCATCATGGTTACAGAAACTATTAAATCGTAAAAGAATATTTGAGTAAATGCGCAAATGAGTAACTGAGTAAATACGGAGAAGCAGATATATGGATTTAATCGTTCAGAAATACGGCGGCTCGTCGGTCGCGGATGCTGCAAAAATTAAAAACGTTGCCCGGCGTATTGTTAAAACTAAAGAGGCCGGCAACCAGGTGGTGGTCGTCGTCTCCGCCATGGGTGATACTACGGACGATTTAATCAAGCTGGCTTATCAAATTACCGGAAAACCGGATACGCGCGAGCTCGATGTCCTGCTCTCCACCGGTGAATTGGTCGCCAGCACGCTACTGGCAATGGCGTTGCACGGCATGGGCCACGCAGCCATTAGCCTCAGTGGTTTTCAGGCAGGCATCAGGACCGATGCCGCTTACAGTCGGGCGAGGATTACCAATATCGACCCCGCACGTATCGTCAGGGAATTGGAGAGGGGTAATATCGTTATTGTGGCCGGCTTCCAGGGTATTACCTCGAACATGGATATCACTACCTTGGGGAGGGGTGGCTCGGATACTACAGCGGTAGCGCTGGCCGCCAGCCTGAAGGCTAAGGTATGCGAAAGGTACACCGACGTCGATGGGATTTATACCACCGACCCCCGCCTTCTAAAAGAGGCGCGGAAACTGCCGGAAATAAGCTACGAGGAAATGCTGGAGATGGTGACCTACGGGTTCAAGGCGATACATCCCCGCGCCGTTGAACTGGGCGAGGTGTTCAGCGTCCCCATCCTGGTCGCCTCGAGCTTTAACGAGAACCCCGGTACGTTAATTCACAAAGAGGTGTCTATGGAAATACGAAATAAAGTAAGAGGCATCGCCCAGGACCTTGATGTAGCCAAGATAACTGTGGTCGGCGTCCCTGACCATCCCGGTATCGCCGCGGGAATATTCGTGCCTTTGGCGAAGGCCGGCATCAGTGTCGATACCATCGTTCAGAACGCCAGCGTAAAAAACATTACCGACCTCACCTTCACGGTGGCGAGGAGCCAGCTAGCGGGGGCGATGGCGGTCGTCGAACCGATAGCCCGTTCTATCGGTGCGGAGAAATGTGTCAGCGATTCAAAGCTGGGGAAGATCAGCATCATCGGTACCGGCATGCAACATGCGCCGGGTTACGCCGCCCGCATGTTCGATACCTTCAGCAAAGAAAACATCAACATACTGCTTATCACGACATCGGAAATAAGAATAACCTGTATCATTGAAGAAGCCCGGGTTAAAGACGCTGTGCGTGCTTTGCACCGGGCTTTCGAGCTGGACAAAGATAATTAGGTTTACTGAAAAAATGGTTAAACGGCCACTACCTCTTTGACTTCGGGGATTTCCTGCTTCAGTATTCGTTCAATCCCGTTCTTCAGGGTCAATTTTGACATGGGACAGCCGGCGCAGGCGCCAACGAGTTTTACCTTCACGGTACCGCCGTCAATAGCTACCAGTTCCACATTGCCCCCGTCCCTTACAAGGTACGGACGGACTTTATCGAGAACATCCTTCACTTTATCTTGCATTTTAGGCTAATCTCCTTTAGAATTTATAAAAGGTTCCTATTAATATTGTATCTACTACCGAGCTATTTGTCAAACGGGATATTTTTATGTGTCTTAATTCCCTTGTATGACTTATATCATTGGTGTAGAATATATATTTATATATTATTCAGAGGACTTAAATGACGCGTGATGACGAAAGACTACTGAGATTCAAACAACAGCGCAGCAAAGAGGCTATCGACATGGCTATGCAGGCACGCTGGCAGCAGGCTGTTGACGTCAATAAGGAAATCATCGAGAGCTTCCCGGAAGATGTCGATACCTTCAACCGTCTGGGCAGGGCATACATGGAGTTGGGACAATATGCGCGGGCCAAGGAAGCCTACCGACGGGCGGTCGAGCTGGACCCTTATAACGCTATCGCCAACAGGAACCTGCGGCGCCTGAACGATTTAAAAGAGTCGGAAAAAACCGAAGTCGAGACGGACAAGGTAGAACCGCAGCATTTTATCGAAGAAATTGGCAAGGCGGGGGTAGTCACGCTCCAGGAATTAGCGCCCAAGGAAAAACGCGCTAGAACGGTGGCAGGAGACAAAGCAGTTTTAAAGGTAGACGGCTCATTTCTGGTGGTGGAGAATGGTCACCGCGAATATCTGGGAAGAGTTGAGCCCAAGCATGCCCAGCGGCTTATCCGGCTGATACTGGGCGGTAACCGATATTCGGCAATCGTGGTCAGGTCAACCGCCGATATGATGACGGTTATGGTCAGGGAGACATATCAACACCCCATCCAGGCAGGGAAGCTCTCTTTCCCGCCGAAGGGAATGGAGGAGTTCCGTGCCTACGGGAGCGACAAGCTATTAAAAGTCGACTCAGAGGGTGAGGAAGAAGAGTCCGGATATACCATCATCGGGGGAGATGAAATTGAGGTTCTGCCGGAGGAAGTAGGGGGAGCGGACGATGACACGGATAGCGATAATGAATAGGAGGTCCTGCTTCTGATGGTATCGGGCACCGTGAAACCGGTTAATATCGAAGACCAGATGCGAGGTTCTTACCTCGACTATGCGATGAGTGTCATCGTCGCCCGTGCTCTGCCGGATGTACGGGACGGATTAAAACCGGTACACCGGCGCATTCTCTATGCCATGAATGATATGGGGGTACGGCCCAACACACCGTACCGCAAGAGCGCCCGTATCGTCGGTGAGGTAATGGGTAAATATCATCCCCATGGTGATGCCTCGATATATGATGCTATGGTCCGTATGGCGCAGGACTTTTCCATGCGTTATCCCCTGGTTGACGGCCAGGGTAATTTCGGCAGTGTCGATAATGACCCGCCCGCCGCCATGCGGTACACCGAGGCACGACTGGCGAAGATAGCTGAGGAGATGCTGGTTGACATCGAAAAAGAGACCGTGGACTTCATGCTGAACTTCGATGACAGCCTTCAGGAACCCAGGGTGCTGCCCGCCAGATTACCCAACCTGCTTTTAAACGGAAGCTCCGGCATCGCCGTGGGCATGGCCACCAATATCCCCCCGCATAATCTGGGCGAGGTCTGCGATGCTATTGCCTACCTTATCGAAAACCCCCAGGCCACTATCGAAGAACTCGGCAAATTCGTGAAAGGACCCGATTTTCCCACGGCGGGCATCATTCAGGGGCGGGAGGGTATCAGGAATGCTTATGCCACCGGGCACGGCAAGCTGGTAGTCCGCGCCAAGGCGCATATTACCAACGTGAGCGCCGCCGGACGCCGCAATATAGTGGTCAGTGAGCTGCCCTACCAGACGAATAAAGCGGCTCTAGTTGAGGATATCGCCGAGCTGGTCAAAAACAAGAAAATCGAAGGCATCAGCGACCTGCGCGACGAGTCCGACCGCCAGGGAATGCGTGTCGTTATCGAGCTTAAGAGGGAGTCCCAACCGCAGCAGGTCCTCAACAACCTGTATAAATATACCGCCATGCAGTCGTCCTTCTTCGTCAACATGCTGGCTCTGGTGGACGGACAGCCGAAGGTAATCAGCCTGAAAGAGGCTCTCCAGCATTATGTCGATTTCCGCCGCGATGTCATTACCCGGCGCTCCAAATACGAGCTGAAACAGGCTAAGGCGCGGGCTCACATACTGGAAGGCCTGAGAATCGCGCTGGACCATATCGATGCCATTATCAAGACCATCCGGGAATCCGAGACAGCCGAAGCCGCCCGCAAAAATCTGATGACTCGCTTCAGCCTGAGTCAGCTTCAGGCGCAGGCAATCCTCGATATGCAACTACGCCGCCTGGCCAGCCTGGAAAGACAGAAGATACAGGACGAATATGCCGAGGTCGTGAAAACAATCGCCTACCTGGAAGACCTGCTGGCCAACCCCAGGAGAATTCTCGCCCTGATAAAACAGGATGCCACGGAGCTAAAGTCCAAGTACGGAGATAAACGCCGCACCGAAATAGTCGAGCAGGGAGCGCTGGAGTTTACCGAGGAAGACCTCATCCCCCATGAGAGGGTGGTGGTAACTCTCAGCAGCCGCGGCTTCATTAAAAGGATACCCTCGCGCCATTATGCCTTGCAGCACCGGGGTGGCAAGGGCATCATCGGGCAGGTGACCCGCGAAGAGGATGCCGTCATGATTTTAACGGTAGCCGATACGCATGACGACCTGTTCTTCTTTACCGACCGGGGCAAGGTTTTCTACCTGAAATGCCACGAAATACCGGCCGGCAGCACGCGGACGTCCAAGGGCCTGGCAATAATCAACCTGCTGTCCATCACTGAGGGGGAAAGGGTCACCGCGATGGTGGCCACCACCGGCCTCATGCCGGGTACCTATATGGTGATGGCAACCAGGATGGGGGAGATAAAGAAGACGGCGGTGGACAGATTTACCGCTGTGCGGAGCAGCGGGCTAATCGCCATGGACCTGGCAGCGAGTGATGAGTTGGTATCCGTCTGCCTGGCTAAAGATAAAGATGACGTCATACTGGTAACCCGTAAAGGGCAATCGATACGTTTCGATGTCAAAGGTCTGAGGACTGCCTCCAGGACGAGCGGCGGTGTGCGTGCCATGCGCCTGTCTCAGGGCGATGGTGTTATCGGGATGGACAGGGCCGATGCCGAAGGCTACGTTCTGGTGGTTACCGAAAATGGCTATGGCAAGGTTACCGCGGTGGCCCAGTATCCGAAGCAGCACCGCGCCGGCAGTGGCGTGAGGACGTTTAAAATAGTCGAAAAGACCGGCGATATCACCGCCTTCAAGGTAGTGACGGAGCAACAGCAGGTCATGCTGGTCTCCGCGGAAGGCATGATGACCCGCACACCGGTGAAGGAAGAAGACCCCAGGAAGGGCATCACAACCCAGGGACGGAGCACGCAGGGCGTCAGGGTAATGGCGCTGGATGAAGGCGATAAGCTGGTGGCGATAACCACCTTCGAAGAAGAAAAGGCTGACTAAGTCATCTTATAAATGCCTGCTTTTAATTTTATTTTGTCATTCCCGCGAAAGCGGGAATCCAGTACTTTCTCACTCTCATTCTGAGTGGAGTGAAGCAATCCGTACCCCCCTTGCCCCTTAGTCTTTAACCCCTCCCCTCAAGGGGAGTGCGTAGCGAGAGGGGACGCAGCCCCCTCTCAAAATAACTCCCCCTCTCAAACAAAATTAAAATCGATTACTATTAATACATATGTTTGAGAGGGGGACGAAGGGGGTGAGTATATATATTCGAACATGGGCAATCGGAAACCTCATTTCCTTTACTTCCGGCAGTTCTCCGTTTGCTCAAGGCCGCAGGCATTGCAGGCATTATTACGGCAGTCGGGCGTATCCTGTCCCAACCCGGCGCGCTGGAATTCTATTTTTAAAAAATCATCGGTTACGCCCGTTTCGATGTGCGACCAGGGAAGCGGTTCGTCCAGAGAACGGTCGCGGCAGGCATAGAACTCAGGTTCGAGGCCGGTATCGGCAAAAGCCTGGAGCCATTTATCGTGGTTATAGTGCTCGCTCCAGGCATCGAATCTGCAGCCCAGTTTCCAGGCGCGGTGAATGACTTTTCCTAGCCGCCGGTCTCCCCGTGATATGGCAGCTTCCAGAAGGCTAACTCTGGGGTCATGCCAGGACAGCCGGATTCCTTTATGTTGCAGTCCCTGCTGGAGAATCTCATGCTTGGCTTTTAACGAAACTTCGTTTTCTTGGGCGTTCCACTGGAAAGGGGTGTGCGGCTTGGGAACGAAAGTGGAAACGCTAACTCTTATCATCGGCTTTTTGCCGCTGGCTTTTTTGCCCTCGGCGCGGACCTTCTCCACCAGGGAGACGATGCCTGCCACGTCTTCCGGGGTCTCAGAGGGCAGGCCGACCATGAAATAAAGTTTCAGGCCCGTCCAGCCGCGCTCGAAGGCAGTGGCGGCTGTTTCCAGCAGGCTTTCTTCCGTCAGGTTCTTGTTGATGGCCCGCCGCAGCCTTTCGCTGCCGGCTTCGGGGGCGAAGGTAAGTCCAGTGCGACTACGCGTCGGCAGCGACTCTACGAGCTTGACGGAGAAGCTGTCAAGTCGCAGGCTAGGCAGCGACAGGGTTAGGTTCGGGTAGCTATTTGATAGCTTGCCCACCAGCTCATCGATATGGGCGTAGTCGGACGTGTTCAGGGAGACCAGCGAGACCTCGTCATAGCCGCAGTTAGCAATGAGTTTCCCGGCCGCTTTTAGCACTTCCTCATGGGGACGCTCCCGCACCGGACGGTATATCATGCCGGCCTGGCAGAAGCGGCAGCCGCGACTGCACCCGCGCTGAATCTCGATAGCGCCCCGGTCATGGATTACCTCGATGAAGGGCACCACCGGCTGTGTCGGTGGCGGTGGCAGTATTGTGACAATCCGCCGCTGAATTTTGGGTCTGGCCTCGGAGACGGTGGGCGTAATGCTTTTGAGAAGACCATTAACTTGGTAATCAACTTTATATAGACTGGGCACATAAACCCCATTAATGGCGGCTAAAGAGCGCAGGAGTTGTTTTTTACCTTTACTCCAGTATTGGCGGCAGGCGTCGAGGAACTCAAGCAGCACCTCCTCGCCATCCCCGATGACAAAAGCATCAATAAAGTCGGACATCGGCTCCGGGTTTAAGCAACAGCTGCCGCCGGCGATTACCAGCGGGTAACTGTCGTCTCTTTCCGGGGCAAGGACGGGTATACCGGCGAGGTCGAGCATGTTCAGCACGTTGGTATAGGTCAGCTCGTACCCCAGAGAAAAGCCGATGATATTGAAGTCTTTAAGCAGGTGTTTGGATTCAAGGCTGAAAAGGGGGAGATTACGCTGGCGCATCAGGGCTTCCATGTCCACCCAGGGGGCGTAGACCCTCTCGGCGAGGACGTCCGGCTGGCGGTTGAGTATTTCGTAGAGAATCGGTATGGCCATGTTGGACATGCCGACCTCGTACGTGTCCGGGTAAGCCAACGCTATTTTGATAGGGGTGGTATCCCAATCTTTAACGAGGCTGTTCCACTCGCCGCCGGTATAGCGGGCGGGCCTGGTTACCTGATGCAGTATTTCGTTGGTGAGCAAAGCGTACCTCCAGACTTTAAATTATAGGGGTTAATCAGCCGCAGGCGCAAATATGGGCTGTCATTGCGAGCCATCCTGACCGCAGTCGGGAGGCGTGGCAATCTCTATTTTCGCCTTTGTCCTTCTGAAGGAGAGAAGCGACTGAAGAATCCGTTCTTCATTGTACAGTTACGGATTCTTCGCTTCGCTCAGAATGACATGGTTCATATAACCATTATTACAAACACATGAGTATCTGCGTAATTGCGCAATTACGTTGACTGGTAATATACAAAGAGGCGATTAGAATCTGTGTCTCAACCTCTTTTCTCCCTCTCCAAACAGCGACATTTAACCAGTTAGTGGGAAAAGTTATCAAATATTTTAGTGACACCCCCACTTTTTATTGTGCGGTTAATGTTATATATTAGGGTATATTCTGAAAAATCGCATATAAGGAGGAGAAGATGAATATTATCTGGGTAATATCCGATTCTTTGCGGTGCGACCATGTAGGCGCCTACGGTAATAAGACAATTCACACACAATCGATAGACGCTTTCGCGGCTAAAGCTGTACGCTTCGACCGGCACTACATCGCGGGCTTCCCGACGATGCCGACCCGCGCTGATTACATGACCGGCCGCTGGACGATGTCATACATGCAATGGGAGCCGTTATTCGAGGACGAAGTGACACTCCCCGAGTTACTCTCGGACAGGGGTATAAATACAGCCGCCGTGGTTGATACACCATTCTTTATACGTCGTGGCATGAATTATGACCGTGGTTTCCGTACTTTTACCGAAATCACCGGTCAGATGCATCTCGAATGGAGGGTCGATCCCGATACTAAAGAAGGACAGGTCACACACAGCATATTCGGGGGAGACGTAAGGAATGACTGGCGATATGAATCCGATTATTTTGCCCCCCGGACGTTCACTGAAGCGATGAAGTGGTTGGAGCGTCATTATAAAGAAGAATTCTTTCTCTATGTGGATACCTGGGACCCACACGAACCCTGGGAGCCTCCGCAATATTATCGGGAGCTCTACTGGCCCGGGCATGACGGCGATCAGGCGATGCCTATCTATGGGTACTGGCCACAGACGCCCGGCTTAACGGAAGAGAAGGTGAAAAAAGCCCATGCTTCTTATTGCGGCGAGGTCACCATGGTGGACACCTGGTTCGGTTACTTTATGAGGCATGTGGAGAACCTGGGACTACTGAAGAATACGGTCGTTATTTTTACCAGTGACAACGGCTACTATTTCGGTGAGCATGGCGGCCTCCTAGGTAAAATGGTTTTTGCCAGAGATAAGAAAACCGGCAGACCACTGAACGGAGTCTGGTCACACTCGCCGTTCTATGAGGAAGTAACGCATACCCCTCTACTTATTTATGTACCCGGCGTCACCCCGGCGGTTTATTATGGTCTGACATCGGCGGTTGATTTAATGCCTACCGTCCTGGAGGCTTCGGGACAGGGAATTCCATCACGGGTCGAGGGCAAGTCGCTACTGCCCATGATAAAAGACAGGTCCCTGCCCGGGCGCGACTATGTGGTGAGCGCCCACCCGTTTCTTAATGCTGGTGATTCACTGCGGTCGATTGATGATTTTCCGAGGGTTACGGAGAAGGACTCTACGGCCACTGTGACCACCGAAGAATGGACGTTGCTCTACAATACTGAGCCGGGTCTATCCGAGCTGTATAACCTGAAGGCCGACTCAAAACAGGAGAGAAACGTTATTAAGGAGCACCCGGACAAGGCGCGTGAACTGCACCGGCTGCTGTTAAAGTATATGCATGATACCAATCTTTCGGAGCATTTGCTTAAGCCGCGCCTGGAGTTACGCTTGTAGAGAAGTTGTCATTCTGAGCGTAACGAAGAATCTCGGGGTGGGGTGAGGTATCACCTCACCCCCTGTATCCCCCTCTCCTGCCAGGAGAGGGGGATAAACAAAAAGAGGGGTCTGCACCCCTCTTAGACGCCCCGTTTTGGGGAAAAGGTGGGCGTTGATTTTTCTATGGCATCGTGCTACAATTCTGCTCCAAGAGACTAATAAAATGCGAAATTACTAGATGTCCGCCAGTCAGGTTGTAAGAAATCACCTCCCTTGCTGAAAGGGGGGTGAGGCGCGGCATATTTGGTAACTCGTTTATCTTCACATCTATCTTTTTTAGCAGTTCCTTTGCGCCGAGCTGTTCAGCCCGAACTCTTTTCTTTCTTTTATTCCTGAAATTGAATTATTTATAGGAGGAGCCAATGATTGATCCCAAACTGAAGAACAAAACTGTCTTAATAACCGGCGCCAACCACGGTATCGGTGCAGCTGCTGCCAAAGCGTTGGTGGCGCAGGGTGCCAGGGTGTTTATCACGTACTTCATCCCGGAATTTCCATACTCTACAGAAGAACTTGCTGAATCTCGACGTAAAGGGATAGGCGGCTGGCCGCTTTATTCTGCTATGCAGGCACAGCCCGCCGATGTAGTGGTGAAAGAAATCCGCTCGCAGGGTGGTATCGCGGCGGCAAGAGAGTTCGACCTCGGTGTTGCGGATAATATCGGCCGACTCTTTGATGCTTGTGAAGCAGAGATAGGTCCGGCGGATATCCTTATCTGCAACCATACTCATTGTGTTTATGAGACGTTCGACCCATCTCTAGTTGAGGAAGATGAATCCGTTGTTAATATTATTGATACCGAAAGTATCGACCGTCATTTCGCCGTAAACGCCCGCGCCTGCGCCTTGATGATGAAGGAATATTTGCAGCGGTACCTGGCGAGGCAAGCTAATTGGGGACGCATCGTTAACCTTACTACCGTGCGTGCCTACCCGCGCAATGTGAGTTATGCCGCCAGCAAACAGGCGCTTGTCTCATATAGCCTTTCAGCGGCTCTGGAGACGGGTAAATACGGTATCACCGTGAACGTTGTCTGTCCCGGTGCAACGCAGACCGGCTATATCACACCTGAAAATGAGCCCAGGATAGTTAAACGAACACCGCTCGGACGCCTCGGAATGCCGGAAGATGTCGCCGATGTAATTGTGTTTCTGGTTTCCGAACAGGCTCACTGGCTTACCGGGCAACTTATCTACGCCAGCGGCGGCTTTCTCTACTATTCGCATGAGTAGCGTGGCATAAACAAAAGAGGGGGCTTTTCGGCCCCCTCTAACAATTTCTTAAATTAAGGTGTCTTTACACCTCCCTGAACTCACCCTCCACGGTGCCTTCATCTTTACCGCCTGGTGGCGGTGGAGGTTGTTGCTGTCCTCCCGGGGGAGGTGGCTGACCACCGGGTGGCGGCTGTTGCCGGTAGACGGCCTGGCCTATCTTCTGAATGGTATCGTTAAGCGCCTGGGTGGCGCTCTTGATATCATTGATATCCGTACCCTGCAAGGCGCTCTTTACTGCGGCTATCTTGCTCTCGACCTCGGAGTTAAGGTCGGCGGGTATCTTGTCCTTATTATCGCGCAGCGTCTTTTCCGCCGTGTAAGCGAGAGAGTCCGCCATGTTCCTGGCCTCTATCTCCTCGCGGCGCTTGGTATCCTCGGCGGCATGCATCTCCGCCTCTCGCTGCATCTTGTTTACCTCGTCCTTGGAAAGGCCGCTGGAAGCGGTGATGGTTATCTTCTGCTCCTTGCCGGTGCCTTTATCCTGCGCTCTTACGTTGAGGATGCCATTGGCGTCGATATCGAAGGTGACCTCGATCTGGGGGACGCCTCTCGGCGCCGGTAGAATGCCGTCCAGCATGAACCTGCCGAGGGTGCGGTTATCATTTGCCATGGGCCTTTCGCCCTGAAGCACGTGAATTTCAACGCCGGGCTGACTATCCGCCGCCGTGCTGAAAATCTGGCTCTTGGCGGTGGGGATGGTGGTGTTCCTGGAGATAAGCGGTGTGGCTACGCCGCCGAGCGTCTCGATGCCCAGCGTGAGCGGTGTTACATCCAGAAGCAGCACGTCCTTGACTTCTCCCTTGAGGACGCCGGCCTGTATGGCGGCGCCGACAGCTACTACTTCATCGGGGTTAACGCTCTTGTTCGGCTCTTTGCCGAAGAACTGCTTCACTTTATCCTGCACCAGCGGCATCCGGGTCTGGCCGCCCACCAGGATGACTTCGTCAATCTGGGCGGACGTCTTACCGGCATCGGTTAAAGCCTGTCGGCAGGGGCCGATGGTCTTTTCCACCAGGTCCATGACTAGCTGCTCCAGCTTGGCCCTCGTGAGGGCGATATTGAGGTGCTTGGGCCCGCTGGCGTCGGCGGTAATGAAGGGCAGATTGACATCGGTCTGCTGGACCGTCGAAAGCTCTATCTTGGCTTTCTCCGCCGCTTCTTTAATCCTCTGTAGAGCTGTCTTGTCCTTGCGGAGGTCGATACCCTGGTCTTTCTTGAATTCATCGCAAAGCCAGTCCATAATCCTCTGGTCGAAGTCGTCCCCGCCGAGGTGCGTATCGCCGTTGGTGGACTTCACCTGGAAGGTGCCCTCGCCCAGCTCCAGAATGGAAATATCGAAAGTGCCGCCGCCGAGGTCGTAGACGGCGACCGTTTCATCCTTCTTTTTATCGAGGCCGTAAGCCAGTGCGGCAGCCGTAGGCTCGTTGATGATACGGATAACGTTGAGCCCGGCAATCGCCCCGGCGTCTTTAGTTGCCTGGCGCTGGGCGTCGTTAAAGTACGCCGGCACGGTGACGACGGCATCGGTGATTTTTTCGCCGAGGTAAGCCTCGGCATCGGTCTTTAGCTTTTGCAGAATCATCGCCGATATTTCCGGCGGACTGTACTCTTTACCGCCCATGAGGACACGAACGTCGTTATTGGGCGCTCTGGTCACTTTATAGGTCTTGCGCTTGGCGTCTTCCTCGACGGGAAGCTCACGCCCGGCCGGCTCTCCCCATTTACGCCCCATGAAGCGCTTGATGCTGTAGATGGTGTTGTCCGGGTTGATGATGGCCTGCCTTTTGGCTATCTGGCCTACCAGGCGCTCGCCGTTTTTATTAATAGCTACCACTGAGGGAAAAAGGCGGCTGCCCTCAGAGCTGGTAATAACTACTGGTTCTCCTCCCTCCAGCACCGCCACCTCGCTGAAGGTGGTGCCGAGGTCTATGCCTACTGCTTTTGCCATTTACTTTTCCTCCTTTGCCTCATACAACAATATGATGAAACAAATATCAATATAAAGATGTGACAAATATCTATAATAAACTAAATTATTTTAAAAACGGGAACCAATTCTTTCTATGAAGTATTATCCTCATCCGCTTCACCGTTGCCCACCACCACGCGGGCGGGCCGGAGAAGCTTATCATGTAACATGTATCCTTTTTGAATTTCTGAAATTATAATGCCCTCTTTACCCTTATCCTGTCTTAAAGCCTCGTGCAAAGCGGGGTCAAATGCCATTCCCAGGGTTAAAATAGGCTTTACGCCCTGTCCTTCTAGGCTGTTCTTGAACTTGCGCTCCACCAGCCGGACGCCCTCCACCCAGTCGTGATTGGCGAACTCTTCAGGAATGGCATTGAGCGCACGCTCCAGGTCGTCGAGGACGGGCAGCAGCCCGCGGATAAGGTCAGCGTTGGCGAAGCTGTTGAATTCCTGTCTTTCCTGCTCGGTACGCCGCCTGTAATTGATGAAGTCGGCCTGCGCCCGCTGCCAGTTGGCCAGGTATTCCTCGGCCTTCTTCTTTTCTTCCGCCAGTGCCTGTTCGGGGCTTTCTGTCTCTTTGATTTCAAAGGCCGGTAGCTCTGTCTCGTTGTCTTGTGTTTCTTCCGGGTCTATAGGTATCATTGTCCGGTTCTGTATCCTTTGAGGTTAATTCTGTTCACCGCGAATTTCCCTGCCATAAAGCCCGGCCACCAGCTGGCTGAGCACCGATGACAGGTAGTAGACCGTGGGTATGGTGCGTGAATAGGGCATTCTGGTGGGGCCGACGACGGCGATGGTGCCGGTGGCTTCCTCGGGAATGCCGTAGCGGCAGATAACCACGCTGCAGTTCTGGATGGGCTCATATTGATTTTCTTTACCTATGATGACATGGACGCCGCGCTGGCCCAGACTTGCTGGCGCGATGACCTTGAGCAGACCGCGCCGCTCGACCAGCTCCATAAGGGCGCTCATCTGGTCGCTGTGGGCGAACTCCGGCTGATTGAGCATGAAGTGCCAGCCTTCCAGGTATGGTTCCTGGTACTCCTTGCTGTCCTCGGCCTGCATAATCTCTGCCAGAAATTCGGTAGCCTTTTTCTCCAGCGGCGAAAGCTCTATTTTACTTTCGGAAATCTGATGACCGGTCAGTCCGGCGTAGGTGCTATTAAGTTTGATGCTGATGGTGGACAGGGTCGGCTGAGATACCGGTTCGTCGAACGTAATCAGCATTTGCTTTACCTGGGCTCCGTCAAGAACGACGACTACCAGGGCGCGTGAGTCCTGTACGGCAATCAGTTCCACGTGCTTTAGCTTGCAGTCGGTCGATTTCGGCAGGCTGACCACCGCCACGTTCTGGGCAAGCCTGGCCAGGAGCGTTGCCGTAAGGCTCACCCATACCTCGACCTCCTTCTCTACCTGGTGAAAGGTATGGCTTATCAGGCGCTGCTCTTCACGGGGGAGTGTCAGGTTTTCAATCGACTCCACATAGTAGCGATAGCCCATATCCGAGGGGATACAGCCCGCCGAAGTGTGGGGACGGATGAGATAGCCTTCCTTTTCCAGATGTGCCATCTCGTTGCGGATGGTAGCCGGACTTACCCCCAGGTCGGCTGCATCGGCGATGACCTGCGAGGGCACGGGTACCGCTTTAGCGATATATTGTCTTACAATGTAGTTGAGTACCTTACCGCTTCTGGTGGTTATCATTTCAATCTCTGTTAGCAGTCGCCTGCTTAGACTGCTAATTTATAATTTAGCACTTTAGGGGGTCTTTTGTCAAGGGAAATGGTAGTGGCTTCGTGCCTTCCTTGACCCTCTAAAGCTGAATATGATAAATTGTAAACGTGGATATTACCTGGTTGGGCCTTTCCTGCTTCCGCATCAGGGGCAGTCAGGCCATCATCATCACGGACCCCTTTCCACCCGGCCTGGGTTACACCCTCGGTAAACAGACGGCTGATATCGTTACGGTCAGCCACCAGCACCCTTCGCATTCCTATGTTCAGGGCATCAGCGGTGAACACCGGCTCCTCAAGGGCCCCGGCGAGTATGAAATCAGCAGCGTCTTGATTCAGGGGATTGCCACCTATCATGATGCCGTGAAGGGGCAGTCCCGGGGCAAAAATACCGCCTACCTCATGGAAATCGACGGTGTGGCGGTGTGTCACCTCGGTGACATCGGGCATGTGCTCAGCGATGAGCAGGTGGAAGAAATGGGTAATGTCGATATATTGATGTTGCCGGTGGGAGGCGTCTCCACGATAAATGCCGCCATGGCCGCCGAGATTATCCGTAAGCTTGAGCCGAAGGTGGTATTACCCATGCACTTTAAGACACCGAAAACAGACCGCGAACTGGAGCCGGTAGAAAATTTCCTCAAGGAGATGGGCCTGGGCCAGGTAGAGTACCGCCCCAAGTTTACCGTCAGCAAGTCGAACCTGCCCATCAGTACGCAGGTTATTTTACTGAGCGCCTAATTAAGTCGTTTAACAATGTTGATAATTTTCGCTGTTCCGCTCACCCTGAGCTTGTCGAAGGGTAAATTTAAGCATACTGCTATGGTTCGACAAGCTCACCACGAGCGGTTGCCAAACGACCTCGCTTAAAACCTCGCAGGCTCAGTCATGGTCCAGAAAATCTAACAGAAGCCGGTTGAAGGCGTCGCTGTCCTGCTGATGGGGGGCGTGCCCGTAGCCCTTGAGCACCTCAAGCCTTGCCTTCTGTATCAGTTTCTCCGACCGTCGGGCGATGGACACGGGAAAGTATGGGTCGAGTTGTTTCCAGATAAGTAGCGTGGGCATCCCCAGACGACGCAGTTTGTCGTCACCGACCCGGTTATAGTCCTCCCCCTCTTTCGCCAGGAAGCGGGGATATGGCTGCGGTCGGCGGAGCAGTTTGCGCAATGCCCAGAAGAAAGTCATTAAGACGGAGCCGAACCTGGTGATTTTATCGAGTCCGGAGGCATCGACCAGGATGAGTTTACTAATCTGCTTCTGGCTTTTCAGAGCGGCATCCATGCATACTCTGGCCCCGAAGGAATGTCCCACGAGAGCCGGCCTTTGTAGTTGGAGTGAATCAATGAATTCCAGTATGAAATCGCTGAAGTCTGAGAGATAATAGCCGTTCTCGTCTCTTTCGTTCCGCCCGAACCCGATAAGGTCAGGGGCGTAGAAGGTAAAACGGTAGGAAAGGGCAGCCATCGTGTCGACCCAGTCACGGGAGTCGCTGGCGCCGCCGTGTACCAGCACTACCGGGGCGCCGCGGCCCGCTTTCAGGTAGTGTATTGGTTGGCCGTTAACTTTCAATTGCAGGCTGTCGATACCTGCCTGGTCGAAACTAATTTTGTTGTTCAATGTGTGAAGTCTCTATCTGTACGTAATTGATGAACCCCTTGAGCAGGCGGGACACTATTCTCTCCTGGCGGTAGACGCAGTAGAAATCCCGGCTCAGGTTCAATCTTTTCACCCTGACCTGACGCACAAGCCCCTGGGCGAGACTGTTTTTAATCGCCAGGTTGGATACGAAGGCGATGCCGGCTCCGGCGGTTACCGCGGAAACCACTGCCTGGGAGCTGCCCAGGACCAGGTTGGGCACCCATTTACTGATGTCGAGCCCTGCCCGGGACAGGAGGCTTTCCAGGTTGCGCTGTGTGCCGGATGTAGACTCGCGGAAGATAAGCGGCTCGCCCTCCAGCTCATCCGGTGATACCTCTCCTTTCCGGGCGAAGGGATGCTCCGGAAAAACTATAAGGACAATCTCATCGCTGGCTATCTTGAATGACGCCAGGTCATGCCCTTCCGGCGCGATACCGCAGAATCCCACCTCGTAAGCGTTATCACGAATCCTGCCGATGACCGTGAGGGAATCGGAGACATCCACCTGGATTTTCACCGCCGGGTAACGCTGCTTGAGTTCCGCCAGGAGCGTGGGCAGCAGGAACTCGCCGGGTATGGTGCTCGCCGCTATAAGCAGGTCTCCGGAAATTTCCTCGCGCATTTGCTCCAGGTCGTGCTGGAGATGTTCACGTTCCACCTCGACGGCCTCGGCAAAACGGAGGAGGCGTTTGCCGGCGGCGGTCAGGGTAATCGTCCTCTGGGTGCGGTCAATCAGGCGTATGCCGAGCTCCTGTTCCAGCTTCTGAACCTGAAAAGAGACCGCCGGCTGGCTGATGGACAGCTTTTTAGCTACCTCGGAAAAACTGCCGAGCCTGACTATTGCCTGGAAAGTCTTGAGATTGTCTATGTTCATGGTTAGTTATTATAAGATTTATTTATCTTGCACTAAGAATAATCTTATGATATAATCTCCCATGATTATTTTATGGTATTGCTGTAAATACATCAAGCGGAAAGTTGCGGAAAATCTTAAGCTAACAAGAGGTGAAACATGCCGTCGAAAACTATTTTAATACAATCCGAGGTACTTGGTAGAGGTAATGACGAACTTGGTATGTTGCTCATGGCTAATTTTTTACGCCTGCTCGGTGAGAGCCAGGATAAGCCGGCTGCTCTGATATTCTGGAATACGGGGGTACGCCTGGTTTGCGAAGGCTCATGGGCGCTTGGCCATCTCAAAAAGCTGGAGGAACAGGGAGTCGAGATATTAGCCTGCACCACCTGCCTTGAATATTTTGAACTGACTGACAAGTTGAAGGTAGGCAAACCGACCTCAATGTTAAAGTCGATTCACTCCATGTTAAATTCGGACATGGTCTGTTTGTGAAATTTTATTCTCCTCTCCCTCGATGGGAGAGGTATGGGTGAGGGTGAAATTTAAAAATTCAATAATACCCGCTCACCTTAATCCTCTCCCTCAGTGGGGAGAGGAAAAACATGAATTTAAGATAAGCTGCCTTAATCCCGGAAATTTTGTCACTTGGCTCGCTGCGTAGTAAAATACCCCTGAAGAGGTAAATTGCATGGTTGATAAAAAGAAGCTGCGTCTTACCGAGACCGTTCACGGCGCGGGTTGAGCCTGTAAGATAGGTCCGGGCGACCTCGCCAAAGCGCTGGCCGGCCTGCCGTTCCAGTCCGACCCCGATCTCATCGCGGGCATGGAGCGGGCGGAAGACGCCGGCGTCTATAGGCTCACGGACGAGCTGGCTCTCGTGCAGACGGTCGACTTTTTTACCCCGATTGTCGATGACCCGTACGACTTCGGGCGGATTGCCGTGGTCAATGCCCTGAGCGATGTCTACGCCATGGGCGGCAAGCCCCTGACGGCACTGAATGTCGTCTGCTTCCCGCGGGATACTATGGATATCTCCATTCTGAGGGACGTCCTGAGGGGCGGACTGGATATGATTCACGAAGCCGGGGTGATACTGCTCGGCGGGCATACCGTCGACGACCCTGAGCTTAAGTACGGCCTGGCCGTTACGGGCACCATCCACCCGGCTAAAGTGGTCCATAATAACGGGGCGAAACCCGGCGATAAACTTATTTTGACCAAACCGCTGGGCACGGGCATCATCAGCACCGCCATCAAGCGTGGCACAGCCAGTAAAGCCGCTATCACCAGGATTGTAAAGTCCATGACCACCTTCAACCGTACAGCCTCCGAAGCTATGCTGGCGGTCGGTGTGAACGCCTGCAAGGATATTACCGGCTTCGGCCTGCTCGGCCATGCCGCCGAGATGATTGAAGGCACGAACGTCGGCATGGTGATTGAGTCAGCCGCCGTTCCCGTCTTCCCCGAAGCGAAAGATTACGCCGAATCAGGCATGGTTCCCGGCGGCCTCCACCGCAATCGCGATTTTCGTAAGAACATGGTGGATATTGAAAGCAATGTGCCTCAATACCTGCAGGACATCCTCTTCGACCCCCAGACCTCCGGCGGACTGCTGATAGCCGTGCCGAAAGTAAAAACATCACGATTACTGAAAAGGCTACACTCAGAAGGTGTCGCTGAAGCGACTTTCATTGGGGAGGTGGTGGGGAAGCCGAAAGGCAGGATAAAGGTTATTTAAACCTTCCCTTTCCCGCTGTTGTCATTGCGAGACCATTCACGGCAAAGCCGTGAAGGCGTGGCAATCTCCATTTAAAGCCTTTGTAAAATCATCGCCTTTCCCCATACAATACTATAATTCAGAAATAGGGGAGTGCACAGCGAGGGGGGCGCAGCCCCCTCTCATAATATTCCCCCTCCGACCGACCGGTGTAAATTGTATGTTGACAAATAATAGATGTTTCTCTAGAGTGTTCTTGAGACGCCGGGAGAGGTTGGTAAGTGCGCACTATCAGGGAAATGCTGAATATCTCCAGTAAAAGAGAAAAGATAAGGGGGACTCTTTGGGCCTCTATAGAAGCGCGGCGTGTCATCGAGTTCTACTACCACGGCGGCTATCGCACCGTGGAGCCGTTCGCCCTGGGAATTGTCATGTACGGCGATGCCGATAACGAGTCACTGCTGTGCTATCAAATGAGCGGGTACAGTGACTTAAACATGGCAGTGGGGTGGAAACTCTACCGAACCTCGGAGATGGAGGATATCGAAGTTAAGCGCGAGCAGTTCAGCGGCGATAGGCCCGGCTATGACCCGGATAAGATAGACATGGTGAAAATATATTGCTCTGTGACGCGGATAAAGAAGGACGAGGATGCAGATAAGATAGCACTGAGAGAAGAGCCGAAGGTGAAGGTAGCGCCGCAGTCGGCTTATGAGCCGCCCCGGGAGCCGGTGATAAATTCTTTAACTCACAATGAGCTTATGAGAAGGTTCCGTTTTACTCACCCCATACCCATACCGGAAATCTATACCAATATTCTCTCCGGCCTGCCGGCCAAACCCCTGCCAGAAGGCGTAGAATTAAAATCTGTGCCCTTAGCGCAGTTGATAGCACAATTCCATCTGGCCGGTCAAACCGCCTGAAATTTACAGCTACAAGACGGATATCAGAATTTGTAACTAGGGTTTGGTGTCATTCCAGTCCTTCAGCTGAAAGAGAATCCAGAGCCCCATAGCGTCATTCCCGCGTAGGCGGGAATCCAGATGGTGGGGGGGTAATAGGGGTCTGGATTCTCGGGTCAAGCCTTCAGGCTGAAGCGTTCAGGCTGAAGCCCGAGAATAACATTATTAAACAATCTCACATATACATTTTTACTTTGCTTTGTACATGTATCCGGTGTGGGATTATTAGCGCAATTGTGCAGATACTCTATTAAAAAGTTCCTGGTCGTCCTTGACGCCGCGGACATCCAGATTCGTTTTACGGAAAGCGTGTACCATAGCCTCAATGAGCTTAGTCTTACTCAATTTCTTGCCTCCGCTGAACTTGGCGGTTGACGCCAGGTTTTCCAAGTAGGCGTCCTCTTCGCGGTTGAGGAAGACGGAGAGCTTTATCATCGCCGACTTAGACGGTACGGGTGACGGGATGGTTTGCTTCGGTTCCTGTTGGGCAACTGGTCGGTCGCTACCGGTGAGTCGGTCCAGGGCAGAGCCGTAGGCAAGCTCCTCGGTTATTTTAGCTCTTTTCATGCAGCACCTCTTTTATGAGTAATCGATAGGCTTCGGCCCCTTCGGAATTCGGGGAATAGCTTAAAATGGACATCCCGGCGGCCGGGGCTTCTTTGAACCGGACGCTGGTGGGGATGGTGGTATCGAACACTTTGATTCTATCGCCGAAAGCTCTCTTGGTAACTTCGATGACTTCCCGGCTGTGAAGAGTGCGGGAATTGGTCATGGTGAACAGTATCCCCAGAATTTCCAGGGACGGATTAATTTTTTCCTGTACCCGGAGGATGGTGGTCAATAACGTGGCCAGCCCCTTCATCGCCAGGAAGTCGGCTTGCAGGGGTATGAGGACGCTATCGGCGGCGGAGAGGGCGTTGATGGTCAGCAGTCCCAGGCTGGGGAGGCAATCTATCAGGATATAGTCGTAGTCCTGGCGTACCGGCTGGAGCATTTCCTTCAGGACCAGTTCGCGGGTAAACGCATTCACCAGGTCGAGCTGTGCCTGGGAAAGCTCGATGTTGGACGGGACGAGGTCAATATCGGGATTACCTGTTCGTAGGGTAACATCAGGGATAGAGAACCGGCCGTTATTCCTGATGATGCTCGTCAGAACGTCATAGCCCGTGAGTTTCAAGCTATCCGGGTTGAAACCCAGACTGATAGTGAGGCTGGCCTGCGCGTCCCAGTCGATGAGGAGTACCCGCTTATGGTGCTCGCTTAAGCCATCGGCCATGGCGGCAACCGTGGTGGTTTTACCGACGCCGCCTTTCTGGTTGGCAATACAGATTACAGACATAGTTTAAGTTCCCGCGCAGATTATAGAGCAATTGCGCAAATGCGTCAATGCTGGTAGAAAGCATTTAATGACTATGGAATCCCTCTCCCTCGATGGGAGAGGCTAGGTGGAGGTGAGAATCAGTTTTATTTTTGTCCCCCTCACCTTAATCCTCTCCCGCGGTGGGGAGATGAGGCTTATGAGGAGACTGGATTCCTGCTTGTGCGGGAATAACAGGGGGGATGGAAAATGAATAAAATTAATATAAAAAGGGCGAAATATTAAAAAATATTTAAAAAAGGTATTGACAAAATTAATATATCACATTATAATATATTAAGAATATTAAGTTGAAGATTAAGAAAGTTAATTATTTTACAGTATTTTATCAGGAAAGGTGATTTGAGATGGCAAAAGAGTGGCACGAACTGACGAAGATGACCCAGGGAAAGCCGATAACGGTAGAGCGTGTCCGCCTGGTCGATAGCGATATCGCTATTGAGGGCAGTTTCACGCTACCGCCCCTGGCCAACCTTTCCGCCGAAGACCAGGTCTTCGTGATGGCTTTTATGCGCTGTAACGGCTCGATAAAGGATATGGAGCAGATGTTCGGCATAAGCTATCCTACCGTGAAAAACCGGATTAATCGTATTGCCAAGCAGCTAGAATTTGTTGAGATAGTCAGGGTTTCTCCCCGGGAAGAAGTGATTGGCGAACTCGAACGCGGCGACATCACCGCCGAGGAAGCCATAAGGAGGTTAGAGAAATGACCCGTCCACCGATGCTAATGCATATAAAAGTTCAGAACCAAGACAAGAAATTCGGTTTGTGGCTGCCGCTATTCCTGCTGATGCCGCTGGCGCTGGTGATATTGATTATCTTATCGTCTTTGATACTAATCGCTATACTGGTTCTCTGGCCGAGCGGGTGGGGCAGATATGCGCTGCTGGCTTTGAAAGCCGCTTTCGTGACATTCTGGTCAACGCGAGGTCTCGAGGTTGATGTTCAGAATGGTAGTCAATGTGTGTATGTTTCCATTGTATAGATAGGAAAAAGGAGGATACTGAGATGACCGAGAATAAGAAGAAAATACTGGAGATGCTGGCACAGAATAAAATAAGCGCCGATGAGGCTTACCGGCTACTCAGTGCAGTTGATTCCGGGGAGGGAGGGCACGGGAATGCGGGGCATGAGGATACCGGGAGTAAAGGAACTGAAGTTAAAGGCAAACCCAGGTACCTTAGAGTCACGGTAACGCCAGGTGCCGAAGGGACTTCGAGCGGAAACGGGGGTTTGTTCAAAGATGGAAATGTGGGGCGTGTCAATGTCCGCGTGCCAATGTCTTTGATACGCGCTGGAATCAAGTTGACCTCCCTGATACCTCCCGAGGCCCTGGATAAAGCCAACAAGGCCTTGAGGGAAAAAGGTATTAACTTCGACGTACGCAATATTAAATCCGAAGATATCGAAGAGCTTATAGAGGCGCTTGGTGATATGGAAATTGATGTGGAGGGAGGGAAAGGGGAAAAGGTAAAAGTATTCGTAGAGTAGCCTGCGCAGGCGGGGGAGCACTCCGATTCCCCCGCCCTGTTACGCCCAGATAACCCGAAGACACTTCAGGATAATTCACCCGAAAAACCAGACAAAGGCAGTAGCTGTTCAAAAACCACTCCCTGTCCCGGTAGAGGAAGAAGAATAAGCAGGGTGAAACCAGGCTCCGCCAGATAAAACAGGATTAGAAGGCCGCCCCATCAACGGGGCTGTCTTCATTCTTTGACCGGATATAATATTTGCCCCAAAATAATTAACATAAAACTATATACTTAACATAACTCGAAAAACAAATCAAAGATACCCACAATGGATTTGTTTCCCTAAAAAAATAATATGTTGTTGTCCTGGACGTATGTGATGTTGTTCCTCTATCCTTTCAAGAACCGGAGGCGGCTCGGCTTTTAACACCCCGCCCCGTCTCCTGTACGAAGAGGAACACCACCAATGCCACTAAAGCCAGCCCCGCCCAGAATACAAAAGGCAGACCCGGCTGGATTGACGCGAAGCTGTTGCCTGCCGGCGGGGCGAAGGTATAACCTACCCGGGTAAAGGAGTGGACTATCCCCACGGCCGTCCCGGCGTAAACCGGCCCGATTCCCTCGGTTTCCACGGTCATGGTGGCGGCTACCGCCCAGGCCATATCGCGGAAGACACCCGCCAGAACCGCCAGTAGCCAGGCTGCCGGACCGGTAGCTATGGAAAAAAGGCCTACGCTGATGGCGGTTATGAGCAGACCAGGCAGCAGGACGGCTTTTCTCAGGCCAAGCCGGTCGGAAAGCAGGGTAAGGGGTATCGCCGCTACAGTACCCGCCGCGTTGAGGGCTGCCAGGGCTCCATCAGCACCAGTGGCTGTCCAGCCGGCGTTACGCAGGTAGATAGGCAGATAGCCCATCAGACCCTTGTTGCACCCGGCAAAACCCATCATGGCCAAAGCGACAAGCCATACTCCTTTGTTGCGGACTACATGAGAAAGTGCCTGCCGGGGTGTCCGCGTCCTTGCAGAGTCGACGGTTTCCGCCTGTACAGGCCCGGGCACGGTAAGAAACCAGATGATGCCAACGAAAACCGAGATTGCCCCGTAGAAGAACATGACGTGCTTCCAGCCGCCCAGCAGGGGGGACAGCACTGTGGCGCTGAGCATTGCCCCGAGCATCATACCGCCACCGACGCAGGCGGTGATAATCCCCTGGGCTGTCCCCAGGCCTCTTTCCTGGAACCACTGGCTGGCGTTCTTGATAACGATTACCGGCACCGCCTCACTGGCAAGCCCGAACAGGAGAGAGGTGACAGCCAGGCTGGTATAACTGTTCGAGGTGCCCCTGAGGGCGCCGAAAAGTCCCGCCAGTAAGCAGGCGAGGGTTAAAATGCGTTTGGCCCCGAAACGGTCAGCGAGGAACCCGGCCGTCGGTATGCTGAAGATGCCGGCCACGGAGCCGATTCCCCAGACCGTGCCTATCTGTACGATACTAAGGCCAAGCTCATCAGAAATCTCGCTGAAAAGCACCGGCATGGCCGCGGTGGCCATAGCGAAGACGATTAAGTTAATGGTGGCTCCCAGGCCAACCACGTACCAGCGCTGACGGCTATCTGGCATTTATTTTAACAAGCCCCGCCCCTTCAGGTCGGCGGCAACATCTTGAAGCTGAAGTTCCTCAAGCTTGGCCTTCTTCGGCAGCCCGCTTTCGGCGTCCCAGCCGCGGTGTTCGTAATACTCGGTCTTCATCCTCTCGAATTCCTCCCTATCGACGACAGTCCCGAGTCTGGAGATTTTTTCACCGTCTTTACCGGGCGCCAGGCCATCGGGGTTAAAGAAAATTTCCCCCTTTTGTAAGGGTACGGTATGGAAATAGTCCAGCAATACATCCCCTTTTCGTCCCGGCCACCCTTGACGGAGCAGAATCGCTCTCTGTAGATTAAAAATTCTTTCTCCGGTTTTATACATTTCCGTATCGTCTGTTTCTTTTCCGGTGATGGCAGATAAAATCTGGCTTTCAAGTCTGCGGTCGCCGGCCTGGGCTCCGGGTTGGAAGACCATGCCCATCTGCCACCTGAGGTCGCAAACGACCAGACTTTCCTTGACGTAAGTGTGATCCTGGATTTTCTTGGCTGCCAGGGCCTTGCCATCGTAGGTAGAGAAATCGGCGGCGACAGCATTGCCCCAGTACCTGGCCGCAGCGTTACGGAATATATCCGAGGAGAAAGCCGGCATTGGGCCTCCCTGCGCCCAGCCGAGCCACATCATCAGCATCATACTGACTTCATGCAGCTGCTGTATCGGCCTTCTCGGTTCGGTGGCATACAGGAGAGCCGTCGTCATCATCAACCTGGGGTCGTAGTCCTTGGTCTCACTTGACCGGGTAGCGATATAACGTGGCAACATTTCCTGGGCTTTCGCGCCGACCGAAGCGGCGGCGGCGACGGTACCACGCGCCAGTGTATCGCCGAATCCTTCCCGGAAGGATATCTTGCGGGTAAGCGTTTCGATAAATTCGGAGGTGCCCATCTTGGATAGAGGCAGCCCCGTACTTTTTTCGCTGATAAGGCCTTCCTGATAGCAGGCGTTAATCCACTCAATCTGTCCCTGCATCACGGCGCTATCGAGTCCGTAGCCGTCGCAGAGCCTGATAGCCAGCAACTGCGCATCATCGAATTTACCGTATAGTCTCATGACCGGCCCTATATAGATATTCGTCGCCTGGCAGAAGGACTTATAACGCCGGCCTTTTTCAGCGATATACATCTGACGGCCGCATCCTATACCGCAACCGTAGCACATGTGTTCTTTGGTGATTCCGGGTACCGCCCACGGGGAAGGCATGCCGTGCCCCTGCCTCCCCGCTTTCAAACGTTCGACCAGTTGCTTGACTCTGGCCGGCTCGGCGGCTACCGGCCTTTTATCGCTAGCAGCGACAACGATGGCTTTCAGGTTTTTCGACCCCATGACGGCGCCGAGGCCGCCGGAACCCGACGCACCGTCTTCAGCTAGCACGTTGGCATAAGAAATTAAGTGCTCCGCGGCAGGGCCGATGGTCATAACGCTCACATTCTTCCCATGCTCTGCTTTTAAAGCGTCCATAGTGTCGAAAGTAGACTGGCCCCAGAGATGAGAGGCATTTTTAATTTCGACTTTACCGTTATATATATAAAGATAGACGGGTCTATCGGCTTTTCCCTGAACTGCCAGGGCGTCATAGCCGGCATATTTGAGCCAGGCACCCCACCTTTCTCCCAGATTGCAGTAGGAGAAGGTTTCCCGGTCTCCCCGGGGTGCTTTGCCGCAGATTTTCCATCTGAAACCGGCAAATCCGGGGAATCCGGTCAAGGGGCCGTTGGCGGCTATAAAACAGTTCTCCGGGTCGAAGGCCCCGGCCTGGGGCGGAACCATTTCCCAGTATAGTCTGGCAGCTATGCCCTGCCCCCCCAGGAATTTGTCCGTATAATCGGCACTCGGCTGCTTTTTAATCTTCCCATCGGATAAATCTACTTTTAAAATTTCTCCAGCATAACCATTTTTAGACATTATCTAGTATCTTCTCCCTTCTTTTTAATCCTCTATATAGCACGCTAACTTATCGGCAACCCTCTCTCCCCTTACGGGAGAGGAAAAAACGGATTGCTTCGCTTCGCTCGCAATGACGGTATGTCGTTAACGTGTTTTTATACCCAGTTCTTTAAGCTTGGCGGGCGTCGGGGTGCCGTTATTATCCCAGCCGCGCTCCGCGTAATATTCATCCAGCATTTCATCGAGGGCTGCCTGACTGATAATCTGTCCTTTGGAAGCCCCGGCCTTGATAGGCTCGGTCATGATGCGTTTAGGGAAGTTATCGTCCTTGCGGGTGAAGCCTTCGCCGATATTGAACAAGCGGGCGATATTATTGAGCCTTTCCCCGATTTTCTCAATGTCTGTCGAGGTGAAGTTCATGCCGGTAGCCGCGTTGACCAGGTCGGCGGTATTCTGGCAAGCTACGGCCGGTACGGCCATGTCGAGGAGGAAGGCGCACATCGTGGCGCAGTCACAGGTAACGGCGCGGATGTCCTGGTTCCACTTGGTCAGCTTGCCCTTGCCCTTGGTGGTATTCCTGTCCACTTTCTCGGGAATGGGGATATCGAATATTTCCTGGAAGGCATATCCACGATTATGGTCGGCGCCGGTATAGGAGGTAGCATAATTCAGGCCGTGCGCCTTGGCCCCCCGGATGTCGTAGGCCGGCATTTCCAGTCCCTTGACCTGCATGGCGTAGTCCCCGGTGCCTTTGCCGATTTTTGCGGCGGCTTTCTTCGTGCCCTGTCCCAGGAGCGCTCCCAGGCCTTCCTGGTAGGCAATCTTCCTCAACATTTCAATCATGGCGGCGTGATTGCCGAATTTCAGGTCGAGTCCGTCGGTATCCTTCCTGGTGAGTATGCTCTTTTCGTAGAGCTCCATAGCCCAGCCGATAGCGACTCCGGCCGAGATGGTATCGATGCCGTACTCGTCGCAGAGTCGGTCGGCGGCGATGACGGCAGGCAGGTAGTCCACGCCGACAGTGCTGCCCAGCGAGTAGGTCGTCTCAAACTCCGGCCCTTCGCTGAGGTAGCCGGCATAGGGTCCTGAGGTGACCAGTTTGACCTGGCTGCATCCCACCGGGCAATCGTAGCAAGGGTTCCGGGTGATAATCATGGTGTCCTGGGCTTTAAGGCCGAGCCCCGGTATCATGTTAATCTGTCCGGTGGCCGACCAGTTTTTAATGGAAAAGATGCCCATCTCGGTCATAGCGTCGACCACCATGGGCGTGCCGGCCTTGGAGAACTGGGGATAGAGCACGGCACTGTCTTTCATGCTCTTGTTCATTGCCTGCCGGGCTTTTTTAAAACTCTCGGAGTCAGCGATGGCCGGCTTTCTGGTGCCACGTACGGCGATAGCTTTGAGGTTTTTGGAACCCATCACTGCCCCCAGCCCCTTTCGGCCCGCCGCCCGCCGCTCGTTGACGATACAGGCAATGGGGACGCACCTTTCGCCGGCCGGACCGATACAGGCAATCCGGAAATTATGGTCGCCCAGCTCCTCTTTGATAAAGAGCTGGGTATCGGTGGTCATCATGCCGCTCAGTTTATCAGCTTTATGGAAGCGGACTTCGCCGTCTTTGATAGAAATATAGGTGAGCTTTTCCGCCTTACCTTCGATGATAATCATGTCATACCCGGCTTTCTTCAGCTCGGTGGGGAACTGCCCTCCGGCCAGGGCCATACCCATAGCGCCGGTAAGCGGGGATTTGGCGGCGACGGCCATGCGGCTGGCACAGGGGGCGCCGGTGGCGGTGAGGGGGCCGACCGCAAAGATAAGCCTGGTCTCTTTATCCAGGGCGGGAGTTCCCGGTTTTAACTCATCGTAAAGGTATTTGATAGCAAAACCGGCGCCACCCAGGAAGTTTCTGGCTAACTCCTCGGAGAGGGCCTCTTCTTTCACCGAGAGTCTGGTTAAATCCACCCTGAGTATCTTGCCCGTATATCCACCTTTATACACGGTAGTACCTCCTTTATATTGTTAATTGACATAAAGTATCACTAATATTTAAAAAAGCACGCTCCCGCCATTGACAACGATGTACTGACCCGTGATGAAGTCCGAATCCGCCGAAGCTAAAAACACCGCCGTCCCCGGCAGGTCGGAAGGCTCTTCGCGGCGCTTCAGACATTGCGCATCTATCGTGGCCTGGAAGCCTTCCTTGTTGCCGCTCTCTCCCAGGCTGGCCTCGGTAGCCGTAAGTCCCGGCCCGATGCTATTGACATTAATGCCTGAAGGGCCCAAAGCCCGGGCCAGGCACTGCGTCAGGGTGTAAACGGCGGACTTGCTACACGCGTACGCCAGGAGCTGATGGGCGCCGATGACTTTAAAGACGTCCGAGGCGATATTGATAATTTTGCCCTTGCCCGCCTTGACCATGAGCGGGGCGATTGCCTTGCAGCACAGCCATGTCCCGCGTACATTCACCGCGAACATGCGGTCCCAGTCTTTTACCGTCCAGGCATCCCAGTCCCGCCTCCCGACACCGTAGTATATGGCAGCGTTATTGAGCAGGATATCCACCCTGCCGTAAAGCCGCACTACCTCTTCGGCCATCTTTTTCGTGTCTTTTTCATCGGAGATATCCGTCAACATGGCATAAGCCTCTCCGCCTTTAGCCTTGATTTCCTTAACGGTGCCCTGGGCCCTTTCCAGGCTGATATCGGGCAGCAGCAGCCTGGCACCCTCCTCGGCAAACCTCAGGGCGAACGCTTTCCCTAGGCCACGGCCAGCGCCGGTGATAATAGCTACCTTGTCTTTCAGTATCGGTGACATATCCGTCTCCTTTTAAGATTAATATTCTTCACGAACTATTTCAATACTTGTATCAAACCATCGGCTGTGGTTACCCATCCAAAAACCGAGGTAACATTCCAGATGGTTGCTTTCTGAATATAGTCAGGGCCGGTATTGCCGCAGGCGTCACTGACCAGGACGGGGAAATATTCGTGGAAAAAGGCATCCCTGAGGGTTGACTCGACACAGACATTGGTGAAAAGTCCGATAAACACGATGTATTTGATATTATATTTCTTTAATACGGCATCAAGTTCCGTATTGACGAAACCGCTGTACCGGCTCTTGTTGATGATTGTGTCTTTCGATTTAGGCGTGAGTTCGTCAACTATTTCCCAGTCCCAGGTGCCGGATGTGAGGAACTTTCCTTTCAATTCGGGGTTTTTACGCATGGCCACCAGCCCGCCCTGTTTCCAGTAATTAGGTGATTCCGGTCCCCCGGCATCAATAAGGTCGGGGTCGTAGGTCATCCTGAGATAGATAACCTTTATCCCCGCGCGATGGCACACCCCGATGACTTGCCTATCGACGGCGATGACACGCTTCGCCATGGCTTCATCAAGCTTCCCGAAGAAGTCCATCATACCTCCCTTTTTACAGAAGGAATTCTGCATATCCACGACGATTAAAGCTGTCCTCTCTATATCCAGCTTGACTGGCTCGGGTCTGGCGGGAATAGTTTTTTCCATGGCTTCTTATCTCTTGCTGGTATAACTGGCTTTGATTTTACATTTCTACCGTGATAACGTCAATGTACTCTCACATAAGTATACACTAACGGAATGTTTGACAATTATTTAGAGCGCAGTGTAAGCTAATAGTTTGGAGAAATAATAATATTAGGAGGATAAATATGGCACATGGCTTCATGGGGAAGATACTCTGGGTAGACCTTTCCAAAAAGCAGCTTAAAGAAGAGGCACTCGACGAAAAGATGGGGCGTGATTTCCTGGGAGGTTACGGCCTGGGCGCCAGGATTCTTTTCAGCCGGCAGAAGGCCGGCGTCGACCCGCTGGGACCGGATGCTATTCTCGGGTTCACTACGGGCGTACTTACCGGTACACCTGCCCTCGGTGGTTCAAGGTATGTCGTGGTAGGGAAATCGCCGCTGACAGGAGGGTGGGGTGACGCCAATTCCGGCGGTAATTTTGGCCCGCACCTTAAATTCGCCGGCTACGACGCGGTGTTCTTTACCGGCATATCGGCCAAGCCCGTTTATCTTTTCATTAATAACGGCAAAGCCGAAATCAAAGACGCCGCCCACCTGTGGGGCAAAGATACCTTCGATACCGAAGACATCCTTAAAAAAGAGCTGGGCAAGGATGTAGAAGTGAACTGCATCGGCCCATCAGGTGAGAAGCTGTCTCTTATTTCCGCGGTAATGAACAACAAAGGACGGGCGGCCGGCCGCTCCGGCCTGGGCGCCGTGATGGGCTCCAAAAAGCTCAAGGCGATAGCCGTCAAAGGGAACATGAAGATTCCTGTCGCCGATGAACAGAAGGCCAACGACATGAGGAAGAGGCACCTGGCGGCTATGGGCCCGCGCGTCAGTTTCATGAGGGACTTCGGCACGGCAGGCCTCTTTACCATGAGCTGTGAGGGCGATGACGCGCCCTGCAAAAACTGGGGAGGCACGGCAGTCATTGACTACCCGAATTTTAAAAACCTCAGTGGTGAAAAGGTACTGGAAAAAAGACAGAGGGGATACGGCTGCTGGCATTGCCCTATCGCTTGCGGCGGTATTATGAAGCCGAGCACCGGCGAGTATAAATTCGATACGGAAGCCCACAAGCCCGAGTACGAGACCCTGGCCATGTTCGGCAGCAATCTTCTCAACGACAACCTGGACTCGATAATCAAGCTCAATGATATCTGCAATCGCTATGGCCTGGACACTATCTCGGCCGGGGCCTGTATCGCCTTCGCGATTGAGTGCTACGAAAACGGCATTATCACCAAGAAAGATACGGGTGGCCTGGAAATGAAGTGGGGCAACCATAAAGCCATCGTGGCCATGACAGAGAAACTGGGTAAACGCGAGGGCTTTGGAGACATCATCGCCGATGGCGTTAAGATAGCCGCGAAGAAAATCGGCAAAGGCTCTGAGAAATACGCCATGCATGTCGCGGGGCAGGAGGTCCCGGCCCATGACTCGAGGGGTGGGGCTGCGTTTGCGATTGCCTACGGAGGGGAACCGACCCCGGCCCGTCATACCCAGGGCGGCGAAGGCCCGCTTCCCGAGGGTGCCCTGCCAGAGTATAACCGCGAATCCCTCAAAGGACGTGGAGAGCCTCATAAAATAGGCGCCTGCCTTTCGCAAATATATAACGTCGCCGGGGTCTGCATGATAGTGCTCGGAGATGGATACGGCCATTTTGACCAATTTATTGAAGCTCTGAGAGTCATCACCGGCTGGGACATAACCAGAGAGGAAATGCTCAAGACCGGCGAGCGTGTAGAACACATGAAGCAGGCCTTCAATGTCCGTGAGGGACTGAAAACGCCTTGGAAGTTCCCGGACAGGATGCTGGGCAAACCGCCCAAAACAGTCGGACCTCGCAAGGGGATAGTCATGAACGAGGATGAGCTCTTCCCCGAATACTACAAGGCTCTGGACTGGGATATAAAGACGGGTAAGCCGAGCAAGAAAAGGTTGCAGGAACTTGGCCTGAATGACGTAGCGAAAGTGCTCTGGCCGTAAACGGAAAAATGGCATAAGGTGTTTTGCGAGGCCTCCTGAAAAACGGAGGCTTCGCTTTTTTTGGGGGGGAATTATGACGCTAATATTTTTTTAAGGGAAACAAATCGAGCGTGGGTAGCTTTGATTTGTTTTTAGAGTTATGTTAAGTAATTATAGTTATGTAAACATATCTTTTTGATGAATTTTTAGTACCTCACCCCTTTGCCCCCTCTTGGAACGCCCCGTATAAGATGAAAAGATAAGAGGGAATCAACATATAATAACCTCACCCCTGACCCCCTCTCCAACCAAATCATCTCAGGGCATAACTAATCTCACTGGTTGGAGAGGGGGGAATTTTTGAGAGGGGTATTAGCCCCTCTCAGGCACGCCCTTATTGAGAAGGATAATATTTTATAGAAAAGGTGTTGAAGTGATGAAGGCTCTAAATAGAGATTGCCGCGGTCGCTAGTGTTGTGTTTCCTAAATATCGTTAGCCCCACACTTCTCATTCCATTCCGGCGGAAGCCGGAATCCAGTCCGTTCCATTGTCTCTGGATACCGACTTTCGTCGGTATGGTTATCGAACGTGCTAACGAAGAGCTAGATGCACTACACTAGCACTCCCTCGCAATAGGCATAATAGGGGTTCTGGATTCCAGCTCCCGTATCAATCCCGTGTCAAGCACGGGACAGGGTACGGGACAAGCTTCGCTGGAATGACATTTAAGGAAAGAAAAAGGAGAAACTAACGGGGAAACTAACATATCCTCGGGCGCCGTAGCATCATCTTGTAAACCTAAAAAGGCTAGGTATATAATGGTCAAAGTATTTTCGTTTTTCAGTCGAACAAAGCGGAGGCAAGGTCATGGCTGAGGAATTTTTAGTGGTAAAAGACCTTCACAAGAGCTTTAATGAGTTCAAGGCGGTCAATGGAGTTTCTTTCTCTATCAATAAGGGTGAAATATTCGGGCTGCTGGGACCCAACGGCGCCGGCAAAACGACAACCATTCGCATGTTATCTACGGTCCTGCAGTCTGACAGTGGCGATATCACGATAGGAGGCCATTCTGTACGTAATGAAGCCGAAGCCGTCCGCAACATCATCGGGGTCTGTCCCCAGGACCTGGCGCTTTACGAAGACCTATCGGCGCTGGACAATATGGTGTTTTTCGGTCGTATGGCCGGAATGGGCGGGAAAGAAGCCCATGAGCAGGCCATGACCAATCTGAAGCTGATGGGACTGGTGGAAAGGGCCAAAGGGAAAGTGGCCAAGTTCTCCGGGGGGATGAAACGCCGCATCAACCTGGCCATTGCTCTTATGGGGCATCCTCAGCTTCTCTTCCTGGACGAGCCGACGGTAGGTATCGACCCGCAGTCACGCAATAATATCTATGAGAACATTCTAGGCCTCCAGAAAAAGGGCATGACCATTCTCTACACGACCCATTATATGGAGGAGGCCGACCGCCTGTGCCAGCGAGTGGCTATCATGGATGGCGGGCAGATAATTTCCATGGATACACCGTATCATCTGAAGTCGCAGATAGGGTCGCCGGAAAAGGTAACGCTGGAAGATGTTTTCCTGAAACTGACCGGGCGCAGTCTGCGCGATTAGCCAAGTATATGAAAAGAGCATTATTCATTACCCTGAATGAAGTTCGCCTGTACCTCCAGGACAAGGCTGACCTGGCTTTCGGTCTGCTGCTGCCCATTATTACCTTCGCCCTGATGTACGGAGCCTTCGGGGGACAGACCATGTTCAAAGCCACCGCCCCGGTGGTGAATGAAGATAGAGACGCCTACTCCGCACAGTTGATAGAGCAACTGGATAAAGTCGAGGGCATTAAAGTCGAGTTGCTGACGGCGAGTGAGGCGGATACCAAGCTGGAAAAGTCAGATTTGTTACTGGTCCTGTTCATACCGTCGAACTTCACGGAAACGCTGGTATCCGGGGACAAAGCGGAACTGGTCTTTAAACAGCGGGGCAACGGCGGGCAGGAGGGCCAGATTCTTGCCAGTATCATACGCGGTGTGATTGAAAACATGAACCAGGAATTCCTAGTACGCAACCAGATGAGGAGTAATCTGGAGGGGAAAGGAATCCCCGAAAATAGCATCGAGGTTACGGTAAAGGAGTACCTGGATAAAGAACGCCAGCAGCCTGCCGTGGGCGTTGCCGAAGAGGTCACAGGCGGCAGTCCCGACTTTATCAATCAGTACCTGCCCGGCATCATTACCATGTATGTCCTCTTCTCCCTAACTTTAAGCGCCAGGGCAATAGTGGAAGAACGCCGGAGGGGCACGCTGGAGCGATTGCTCACCACACGGCTCAATGCGTGGGAGCTTTTTATCGGCAAGTTCCTGTCCTCGGTCGCCAGGGGCTTTGTACAGACGTTTATCCTGCTGGTATTATCGTACGCTGTTTTTAGAATCTTTACACCCCTATCTTTTCTGGCGTCTCTGGTTATTTCCCTTATTTTCGCGGCGGCGGCCGCGGCGCTGGGGATGATAATCGCGTCCGTCGCCCGGAGCGAAGATGGGGCTACCTGGATTGGCGTCGTTTTTACGATGTTTATGGTCATGCTCGGCGGCACTTTCTTTCAGGTGTCCGAAGGGACGATACTGGCTACCATCGGTAAGGTATCTCTCAATACCTATGCCAACGAAGCTTTCCGCACGATAATCGCCAAGGGAGGTTCTCTGGGTGATACCCTGCAACCGCTGGCGGTACTGGCCGGAGTAGCCGTCGTGGGACTTATCATCAGCCGGCTTATTTTCAGGGCGGTACCGGGGGGTAAATAAGAAGATATGAAAAACCTGAAGCACGTATGGTTTATCGCCCTGAAGGACTTGAAAATCTTTTCTAGGGACCGCGCCTCCGTATTCTTCTTCATCGTTTTTCCCTTCATGTTCATCATTTTATTCAACTTTCTCATGAGGGGTGTCGGAGGAGAGGATAAAAGGCTGGAACTGCACCTGGTCACCCGCGAGGCGGCCGGTGGCCTGAGCCAGCAGATAATCAGCGCCATGGAGACCAAGGACGAATCCCGGCTGGGTCCCGGGGAACCGAAAATAGTCCGGGACAAGGATTACGAGGAAGCCCACCGTGCCGTCGAAGACGGGAAACTGGCCGGTTTTCTCGCTTTCCCGCCTGATTTTACGCAGGCTTTGATGGCGGGTACAGGCACCAAGCTCGAGGTTTTTACCAATGCCAGCAATGTAAATAACAGGGCAGCCCTCAACGGTCTGGCCAGGGCTATCTCGTCACAAATCGGCACAAACCAGGTTGTTATCGAGGCCAGTGTGGCCCTGCTTGTCCAGGGAGGCGCCATTCCTACCGACAGGGACAGTATCAACAAGGCGGCGCAGCAAATGATGAACGAGATTCTTTCCGGGGGTGAGGAGCGTGCCGGGGCGTCCTACATAACTTTCAGGACGGATAAGGTGGGCGAGGTGGAGGCAGAAAATCCGTCTAACTGGGTTATTCCCGGATATCTCGTGATGTTTGTCTTTTTTGCGGCGGCGGTAACCGCGGAAATAATCGTACGGGAACGCCAGAACCATACTCTGGAGAGGTTGCTGGCCAGTTCTGTGAAAAGGGAATCAATCCTGGGGGGTATCTTTACCGGCACGGTAATCAAGGGACTGATTCAGATTATCATATTCTGGGCATTTGGTATCCTGGTGTTTCATGTCGACCTCGGACTGTCGCCGCTGGCCGTTATCATTCTCTCGGTCCTGATGGTGCTGATGTCCTCCGCGTTTGCTTTAATGCTGGCGACTCTGGCCAAGACTCTACGCAGTGCTGCCTCTCTGGCGGTCATTACTTCACTGGTGCTGGCACCCCTCGGCGGGTGCTGGTGGCCCTCCTTCCTCTACCCGGAATGGCTCCAGAATATCGCCAGGATAACTCCCCATGCCTGGGCGACCGGCGGATTCAATAAATTGATGGTATATGGCGCCGGTTTCGGTGATGTTGTGCCATCGATGCTGGCTCTACTGGGTTTTGCCGTGGTCTTCGGCGTAATAGCCGCCTGGCGGTTCCGTACCAGCGCGGTATAAAGGGGATGATTTATGAACATGAAGATGCCTCTTGAGGAAGCCAAACGTAAAGTACTGGAGTATATGCGCCTGGGCTATCACTGAGGGCCATCTGTCCTGCAAGTTATGTGGGAAGCTTACGGACTTAAAAACGAGGACTTTCTCTGGGCGGGGACCGCTTTTCGGGGCGGCATAGCGGGGCAGCAGCAAGCCACCTGCGGCGCGGTAACAGCGGGAGCGTTAGCGCTGGGATTGCGGCACCGCCGCCCACTCGCTGACAAGGAGAAAGCCGAGCAGGCACGAAATGCTGCCAATGAGGATGCCGCTGATTTGGTAAAAAGTTTCATCCAGAAGTTCGGCGCGGTCACCTGTATCGGGCTTACCGGGGTCGACTTCTCAGACGAAGCAGCCTTGAAGAAAGCCAGAGAGTCGGGACTGTTCGAGGAGAAATGCCCTAAACAGGTTCAATTCGTTATCGAAAAGCTTTACGAACTGGAGGATAAACGAAATTTGCCTGAAACCCAGTAGAAAGCATTAATTGCTGCTTATTACATAGTGCTGGGTACCGCCGATAACGGTCTCGCTGCGCACCGATAGGATAATGTAAATCAGGTTAAAGTTGTCAATCTCAGTTATAAAGTCGATTTGCGCCTCGTTATCGTCCGCATGGAGCAGGCCGCTTTCCCAGGTAATGCTAAAGGTGTCGATATCGACACCGTCTTTGCTCATCCCTACGGACTTTGAGTTCCAGACGTTATTGGTGCCGAAACCGTCATTAAGGGCGGTGCCGTTGAACTTTAGAGAATCGCCAGTATAGCATTCATCTCCCTCGCCGACAAAGCAGGTCAGCTTGGCCGCCTCTACCTCGTTTCCGATGCGCTCCGGGACGATGAAACCCGTGATGTGGCCCCCCGGCGAACCATCGTTGTCAAAGTCCAGGTTCTCGCTGCCCTGGCTATAGGCAAAGTTGTTCCAGAGATAGAGTTGGCGCCCCGCCGTATCAGAGCTGTGGTAAATGATGACCAAAGACCAGCCGCAATAGGCGAGGTAATAAGGTCCACCCGGGGCATCTGATTCGTCAGCCAGGACATTGCCGACCGTATATTCCGCGTTGCCGATGGGTTGATTGGATACGTTCCGGTCCGAGTGCGCCCTCACCAGGTCGGTGACATCCTGCCAGCAGGCGTAGGAGTATTGACCTTTGTATTTGTTGCCGATGAGCTGGGATACCAGGGCGTTTACGGTCTCGGTGTGGGTATCGAAACCGTCTATGGTAAAATCGGCGGTGGTATCGGCGGTACCGGTAATCTGAGCAAAAGCGATATTATCAACATAGCAGTACTCACCGCTTAAATTGAAGCCGTCCAGATAAAATCTCATCATAAATTGTGAGGTCAGGTATTCCTGAGGTATGACATAATAGTAATATATTTGCGAGCCGCCGATGTCATCGCAGAAGGCGGTGATATAATCGCTCCAGTGCGTGCCGTTATCGCTCGATAGTTGAAACTTGAGAGCATCACAGTTAGCCGGATCACTAAGGCCCTCCAGATTGTTTGAGGAAGACTCCCATTGCTGCCATTCCACTATTGTCGTACCTGCCGGGCGGCCGCTCAGGTCGATGCAGTTTTTCATCGTCAGGTAGCGGGTGTCGTTTCCGCTACTGCTGGCTTTGTAAGCATAGAATCTATCGTCGCCGGAAGTCTCAATGTGCCAGTACTTGTTGGGGCCGTCCCAGTTATTCCAGTTGGTGCATGTGTCCGGACCCCAGAAGGCTGCGGAAAAGCCGCTTTTAAAGAAGCCTGACCAGTAGAGGTAAGCATGAGATATATAAGCATCATTGGGCAGGCTTGAAAGCGTGGTCGTACTGGATGCATGCCAGGTCTCGCGAAGGTCTGAATAGTCGTGGTCATCATCAGTCATGAGCGAGTTGCCGATAGCGACATAATCACCGGGAGTAGCCACGTACATATCACGCATCTCGCAGCGGGACGCATAAGCCTCGACCTTGGTATGGCCGGCCGTCGAGGTTATTTGATAAAACCTGGTATCGATATCCCACGAGATGGGGATGTCTGAGCTGAGCACGCCATCGGTAACTATCCAGGCGATAGCGTTGGGCCTGGCGGCAGGGTCACTATTGTTATATGTAAAGGTAATTTCTGCCGTCTGCGGGAAGTCGGCAGGGTCCAATTCTTCCGGGGGCAGGTCGGGAAAAGGTATCGGCTCCTGAGAAAAATCCCAGACGACAGCCTGTCCGCCGGGACGGGTTTCTACGGTTTCCTCATATTTATCCTGAGTGCCGGTGAAAGCGGCCATATTGCAGTCGCCGTCGTAGGTAAAACCTTGCGGTAACCATATTCCCACTGAAGAGACCGAGAGATTTTCTGTTACGCCTACGGCGGGATAAAATTCTATTTTTATCCGGTAGTCATCCTGGTCAAGTGGCGTTCCGGCTACCACCAACCTGTTGGTTGTATTATCAGTAATAGGCCTCTCTATTATTGCCTTAGCCTGAGCCGGGGTTAAGGATAATTCTTGCAGCGTTACATTGCTGGGAATCCAGACATTCCCGATGGTTACGTTCGTCGCAAGGCCATTGACCGGGTCATCCAGTGTATATGAGACATTCGTGCTGAAAATGTAATTATAGTTCGGGCTTTCAAAAAGAGCTTCCAGGCCGTTGTATTTTACCTGCCAGATAGCGTCATCCACGCCCGCATCAGCGGCGTAAAGTTCGTTGGTCTTATTTTCGTAGGCTCTGCCAGTCTTCAGGGCGGTACCGATTTGGTCAAGAGCGGGCACAAGCGTGAGACTGCCCAGAAGAAGAAATATCAGGACCAGGATAAGGGCCTGCCCCGCCTCATCAGCTAAATGCCGGGCCGATATAAACTTTACCCTTTTTTTCATAGCACTATCCCGGTTTCTATAAACTAGGCCTGGAGGTAATCTGGCGTACCCTGGTTACATTGACTACTTTAGAACCTTCGCCCACGCTGCTGGTAATCGTCAAAGTAAGAGTCCCGTTATAGGATACACAGTTGGTCAGTTCTGCATCGGGATTGATATATTCGGCTATTATGATATTTGTGACCTGGCTGCCATCAGAATATATACGCCGGAGAGTCCCGTTTTCCAGCGAGTAATTAGCAGAATGAACCGTGTTATCCCACTCTACCCAGTCCAGGGAGAGGTCTTCATTTTGCGGGAAACCCTCAACACCGTCTATGGATTGTGCCATCATGGCATCCCGGCTTATCCAGTGTATGGCGTTCATGGCATTTCGGCTGGCGGTAGTATAGTCGCTGTTCCTGGAGGTCTCGTTAAGCACCTGACCGCTGGCCATGGTGGCGCCAAGGCCGATAAAACCCGTAATCACCATCGCGGCTATCACCTCAATCAAGGTAAAGCCTGCCTGGTTTTTATAGAATAGCCTGATTTTACGGAATATCATCTCTTTACCTTAATACTTTCCAGAGTTTATGCATCTTGCTTATGACGCTTGATTACGAATGTTAGCAAAATTGTTTAAAATGTCATTCTCGGGCTTGACCCGAGAATCCAGATACCGCTCTTATCCCCTCTGGATTCCCGCCTACGCGGGAATGACGGGGAAATTTTGCTAAATTTTCTCATATTAATACCTGTTTACCTTATAGCTTTCCAGAGTCAATACATCCCGGTTACGATGCTTGATTAAGAATGTTAACTCCTGTATATTATTCCCATTCGTCACTGTAAGATTCGCAGAATATCCGACGAATTCCTCCGGTATCGTGATGTTATATGAGGTTTTATAAGTATCTTTTTTAATTGTGTCCATAAGACCTTCGGCCAGGATTTTCGCGGAGGCCCTCTCATCAGCGGTAACGCGGGCCGTGGAAGTTGTTGCCACAGCGCCGAGAAAGGACGCGCTGATAATGCCCAGAAGCGCCAGGGCTACAAGAACCTCGATTAATGAAATCCCTTTTTCACTCTTCATAGTATTAATTGGTGCCCGCAAGCACGGAGAGAATAGTGACCTACGGACAATTAAATAATAATAAACCAAGAACCTGCCTCTGAGTACAGGTTCCCTACAAGTATTATTCTCTGATGGACGGTATGAGTAAATAGTAAATTCGTCATGGCTGACTAATTACTTAGGTCATTCTCCTGACGCTAGCCGATGTCTAAGCCTTGAGGGAATCTACAATGGGTGTCTTAAGGAAGGCCCGGACCACTACAGGGTCAAACTGGGTACCGGCGCATCTTTTAATCTCTTCGATTGCCTGGCTGGCTGACATCGCAGTTCTATACGGGCGGTCTGAAGTCATGGCGTCAAAGGAATCAGCCACGGCCAGAATTCTGGCATCGAGAGGTATATCCTCACCGGCGACTTTTTGATTGAGGCCGCTTCCGTCATAACTATCGTGGTGATGTCTTATTGCCTCTATTATTGCGTCATTCACCAGTGGTTGTACGATGCCAGGACCTATACTGCAATGTGTCAGGATATAATTGTATTCTGTTGGCGTTAGTATACCCGGCTTATTCTGGATACTCGGGTCAATCCCGATCTTGCCGATGTCATGCAGAAGGGCAGCCCAGCGTAAGTTTTTCATTTTCCCGCCCGTCAGGTCCAGTGCCTTTCCTATATCCAGGGATATTTTGGTCACCCTCCGTGAATGACCGGCTGTGTATTTATCCTTGGCTTCCAGAGCACCCACCAGTGATTCCACGGCGTCAATGAAGAGCTTCTGGAGCTCTTTAGCCTGTTCTTCTACCTTGCCTTCGAGGGCCTGTCTCCTTACTTTAAGGTTTAACTCCAGATTTCTCTTTTCCAGAACCATCTGGATATTGCTAACGAGCTGGTTGACATCAAACGGCTTAGTAATGTAGTCATGAGCTCCATTTTTCATGCACTTTACAATGGTATCGGGCTCAACGACAGCGGTTGCCATGATAACTGCCGTATCGGGGAAGGATTCTTTAAGCTGGGGCAGCAATTCAATTCCCGACTTACCCGGCATCATGATATCCAGGATAACCAGGTCTGCCGGCTTATTTTTAAGGTTAGCCATCGCCTCATCGGCATTGCTGGCTTCTTCGCAGGAGAAACCATTCATGGATAAGCATTTGTTAAGGCTTCGCCTTACTGTTTTTTCATCGTCTACAATAAGAATTTTCTCCCTGGGGGGTGCCATAACCATATCTTCTCCTCCTGCCATTCCCTTATTACGTTATAAACGGCATTTTGATAGTGAAGGTGGAGCCTTCATTTACCTGGCTCTTGACGCTTATTTTGCCGCCGTGTTTCACAACGATACTATAGCAGATACTCAGACCAAGTCCGGTACCTTTACCGATGTCTTTGGTGGTAAAGAATGGGTCAAATATCCTGGGCATAATATGCTTCTTGATACCGCAGCCATTATCGTTGAACATAATGTTGACGTGGTTGTTGACCTTCTCCGTCGTGACCATTAAGATGCCCGGCCGGTCGGTTTCCTTGACAGCTGCTTCGGCGTTTAAGATGATATTCAGGAAGACCTGCTGAAGTTGATATTTATCGATATTTATAGCGGGCAGGTTATCTTCCAAATTAGTAACTACCTTGATATTGCTGACCTTTTCCTCGTATTCGCGTAACCTCAGTACGTCTTTAACGACCTCGTTTACGGATGCCTGGCCGTTTTCATATGTATTGTTGCGGGCAAACAGGAGGACGTTTTTTACGATACTGGCAGCACGTTTAGCCTCACTATGAATGCTCTGCAGGTCCTCTTTTTGTTCTTCCTGTATTTCGCTATTTACGAGTAACTGGGATAGAGCTATAATCCCGGTTAAAGGATTATTGAGTTCGTGTGCCAGACCAGCGGCCATTTCTCCTATTGACGCCAGGCGGTCCGTGAGATATAGTTTTTCCTCCTCCTCCTTTTCCTTGGTGATATCGGTAAAAGTGAGCAGGGTGCGCTCTCTATCCATTTTCACAACAACACAGAAAATTATCTTATCGAGGTTCTGAGCCCGGAATCTGAATTCCAGCGTATTATTCTCATATTTTCCACGTTTAACTGTCTTGTACAGGTTAAATAACTGGTCTATGGGTATTGTTTCACTGAGCAATTTATTTACGGTTGCCCTTTTACTGCGGTGGAAAATCTTATAGAAAGCTTCATTGGCCAGTATTATGCGGTCATTCCCATCAATAACGAGTACCCCCTCCGGCATGGTGGCCAGAATACTCTCGATTAATTTTTTTTGTTCCTGTAATTTTGCCTCCACCTCTTTCTGTTCGGTGACATCGCGCTGGACATCTATGAATGAAGAAACCTGACCTTTCTCGTCATAGAGAGGAGACACTCTGGATTCACAAGTGATAATATTGCCGTCTTTCCGTCTTTTGGGTACTGTTGCGCTCCAGACTTTACCGGAGGCAACCGTCTGGAAAATGTTCTGGATAACACCCTCGGGTACAGGTTCGGCGTTAAATAAATCCAGGCCTTTACCGAGCGCCTCTTCAGCGGAATAACCAAGTAAATCCTGGGCCGCTTTATTCATATAGGTAATCTTGAAATTGCGGTCGGTGACAATAGTGCTATCAGATACCTGCTGCGTGACGGAACTGAGTAGTCTTAATCGTTCCTCAGATAGCTTTTGCTGGGTTATGTCGGTGTTCAGGACCATCATACATGGTTCATTACCGATGCTGATTATCTCTGCGGATATTAATCCGGTGCGAATATGGCCCGACTTTGTGCGGAATTGGACCTGTTCGTTGTAAATTCGCCCCCGCTCTTTCAGCATCTGCATTATTCTATGGCTTTCTCCCTGGTTCGCCCAGATTTCAAACTCCTTTGAACTGCGGCCAATTATCTCTTCGCGGGTATAGCCCTTGTCCCGGAGGAAGCTTTCGTTAACTTCAATGAATTTGCCGTCCTTAAGTCGGCTGATGGAAACCGAAATGGGGCTGGTATGAAAAGCTTTAGAGAACTTTTCCTCTGACTCCCGTAAAGCTTCCCGCACCTTCTTGCGCTCGGTAATGTCAATAGCTACGGCGAGTATGCATTCCCTACCACCGATGCTGATGATATCCGCTGAGCATAGCCAGGTACGTATCTCGCCGGATTTTGTACGGAAGTCATATTCTTCGTTTCTGATTTTACCCTGTTCTGCCAGTAGCCGGGTCATCCTGTCCAGTTCTGCCGGCTTTACCCATAAATTAAACTCGCCGACATTGTGGCCGATTAACTGTTTACGTGTATAGCCCGTGGTTTTGACAAAGCTATCATTCACTTCAACATAACTGCCGTCTTCCAGATTAGTGATGATAATCATATCAGGACTGGAGCGGAAAGCTACGGAGAATTTCTCTTCTGACTCCCGTAATGCCTTCTCCATTTGCTTTCGCTCGGTGATATCCCGGCACACACAAAAAATAAGTTTATGCCCGGCGAACATGGCTCCATTGGTGCTTATTTCAACATTAAAAATCGTTCCATCTTTACGGCGGTGCTGCGTCTCAAAGTGGTCGCCCTTCTCATCAACGGTCTTGATCATTTCGATTGTTTGTTCTCGTGGATACAGGAACTCCCAATCAAAAACATGAAGCTGACTGACTTCCTCGAGCGAATATCCCAGCATATCGGCAAATCGCTGGTTAGCCTCATACACGTTGCCATTCTGGTCGAGGATAACAATCCCATCACGTGATTGTTCGATCAGGATACGCCGCCGGACCGCTTCGTTAGCTAGAGCCACCTCCACTCGCTTGCGTTCGGTGACATCACGAAGAATTGCCAGGTCGCCGGCGATTTTGTCACCCACCTGAAGGGCCCTCGCATTGACTTCAAATTGAGCGGTCTGACCATCCTTTTTAATGATTTCAATCTCGTAGGGAGGAACGCTCAAACCAAGCATTCTGTTTTTAAAAGTCTCCGTCACCTTGTCCAGGCTTCTCGCAGTAAGGATTTGAGTCAGCGACAAAACATTATTGCCTACTATCTCCTCTCTCGTGAACCCGGTAATATCATTCATTTTGGAATTGACATCCAAAATCTTACCCTTATCGTCGATAAGCAAGATAACATCATTAGCTGAATCGAAGATGGAGCGGTATTTTTCCTCTGATACCCGCAGGGCCTCCTGCGCCCGCTTCCGCCCGGTAATATCACGGACAAATACGAACATTTGCCCTTCCCCTGCATTGGGACAATTTACACTAATTTCAATATCAATTATCTTGCCGTCTTTGCGTTTATGTTGCGTCTCGAAACGGTCGGAACCTTTCTCCGCTATTTTCTTAATGCGTTGAGCAGTCTGCTTAGGATTTTCCACGGCTTCAATATCCTGAATTGACATCTTAAGTAGCTCTTCACGCGTATAACCTATCATCTTACAATATGAGTCGTTGACTTCGAGAAGCCTACCCTCTAAATTGCAGGTCCAGAAACCGTCAAGGGCTGTTTTTATAATTGCCTGCTGTTTCTCTTCAGCCTGTTTACGCTCGGTAATATCGATAGAGTTTATCAGTAGATATTGCAACTCACCGTTATGTGTTACCGAAGCCCAGTTCATATCAATCCAGTAGAGTTCTCCGTTCCTTTTCTGAGCGATTACCTCGCCTTTGCCGCTGCCCTGTTTCATGGCTTCTTTAAAGCCGTCAGAAAACGTCTGTATATATTCCTCAGGCCACCACGGGTACGGGGCTTTAATACCGACGACTTCAACCAGAGACCAGCCGTTTAGGCGTTCCCATGCCGGATTGACATATCTAATTGAAGTGTCCGGATTAATAACAACCGTGGCGTGTGGCGCGTTTTCCAGCAGACTGGCATTGAATCTCTGACTCTCCCGTAACGCCTCTTCTGCCAGCTTACGCTCAGTGATATTGCGGACTATGTAATAGGCATCAGTCTTCTCTTCCAGTTTATTGTGAATTACCGTCTTGGTCAGCTCAATCCAGATTGTTCTGCCGTCTTTATGTATCCCGCGCAGGACAAGCGGCTCATGGTCATACGGAGTGTCCGGGTTCAGGAAATCCGTAAGGAGTTTGTAGTCGTCCGGATGAACGCATCTCCGGGCGAGTTCTGTGTCGGCATAAAATTCCTCCGGTGTGTACCCGATAATACGGGCAGAAGAAGGGCTCACGTAGACCAGCCTGCCAGCGGGCTCGAACTGGAAATGTAATATCATGTAGCTGGTGTTTTTGGCGATGATATGGAAAATATCGTTATTCTCAAATGAAGGGTGATTGGAGTCGCTCTCTTCGGCATCATCAGGCTCCCGGGTAGCGACCTGGATATTATTTTTCATTTCAACACCACCTTCCTGTGCGTATAGATAAGGACAACAGGCTCGTGTCTGTTCTCAAAATATTCGCCATGTGTTAAAAAAATAGCACCGGGCGGGTAAATATTTTGTTAATTTCCTGATGTGTTATGTAAACGATTTGTAAATAACTAACCAAAAATACTAGAACTAACGTCATGGGTCCCACTGTTTTGACAATGGAGTCTCCCCAGTCCATAATTAAATAATTCCGGCAGAATTCCCAAGAATTGAAAGGATTTATTTTGTACGGAGGTCTGACTTGGCAAATAAAATCACCTTGCCCCAGCTGGCCTGGCATGAAGTAAAGGGGTTGAAAATCACACTCCCAGAAAGCTGGCAGGTGGAAATCTGTAATATGGCGGGGTACAATCGCCCGCATCTAAAGCCCGCCGGGATTAAGAAAGCCATCGCCAGTCCTATCGGCATGGCGCCGCTAAGCGAGTATGCCAGAGGTAAGAAAGAGGTGGTTATCCTCTTCGATGATATGGCGAGGGTCACCAGGGTGGCGGAGATTGTGCCCCATGTGCTGGCAGAGCTTGCCGCCGCCGGTATTAACGATAGCCAGATACGCTTTATCGCCGCCTGCGGCTGTCACGGGGTGCTGAATAGGCTTGACTTCGTTAAGAAGCTGGGGGAGGATGTCCTGGCACGGTTTCCGGTCTATAATCATTCGCCATTCGCTAACTGCGTTTATGCCGGGACGACGACCGGTGGTACGGAGGTCCGTATCAACGCCGAGGTGATGAAGTGCGACCTTAAGATAGGCATCGGTTCCATCGTACCGCATATCATGGCCGGATTCGGCGGTGGCAGCAAGATTGTGCTGCCGGGCGTGGCTGCCTACGAAACGATACTGGCTTTTCACTCTCCGCGGGCAGTCTCCCGAAAAGGAGGCTTTAATGACACGGTAACCGGCATGGGTGCCTTTGAGGATAACCCGCGACGCCGAGATATTGGCGAAGCGGCGGGCATTGTCGGGCTGGATATGAAAATAGACGCTATTGTCAATACGCGGGGTGAGACGGCGGCCATCTTTGCCGGTGCCCCCCAGCCGGCTTACGCCGCTGCCCTCGAAGAAGCCAGGACTCACTATCTGACCCCTTCTGTCAGGGACAAGGATATCGTCATTGCCAATACCTTCGCCAAGGCTAACGAGGCTATATCCGGATTGTCAATCGCTTTTCCCGCAGTTGGTAAGCGCGGCGGCGAAGTCGTCCTCATCGCCAACGCACCGGAAGGGCAGGTTACTCACTATCTCATGGGACCCTTCGGGAATGATATCGGCGGGCAGTTGCGACTCCAGATGAAGCCGCCGCCGAACGTGAACCGCTTGATTATCTTCAGTGAATATCCCGAGCTTTCCAGCAAAAATTACCTGGAAGATACGGATAAAGTAATATTGATGCATGATTGGTCTGATGTTCTGAAGCTACTGCAAGAGAGCCACAAGTCCGGGGCAAGGGTGGCTATCTACCCGAGTGCCGATATCCAGTACTGTGCCGGTTAACCGTGCCTGAACGATATGAGATACGAGCCGAAGTATTTCAGCTTCAGGCAACCCCGGAACACGCCAACCTGATATGCCAGGTGTTCCAGAAGGTAAAAGAAGAGGAAAACCGGGTAAAACAGGTCCGGTTTTTTCACGTAGTAGTCCACGACGGATGTATCGACTAACGCCAGCCCGCCAAAAAGCCAGAGAGGGTGCCATAGAAAGCCAAGTCCGACGATTAGAATCAGGTAGTATCTCATCAGGTGGAAAAAGGCGAAATAGAAGAAAGAAAAATAGCTTCTAAAAACCGAATATACCATCCGCGGGAAAGAGATTGCTATTCTGAATCTCTTCACAATTGTAGACTTGCGCCAGACGTCAATGCCGAAAAGAAGCGGTATCAGGCACAGGGGGTAAGGATTCATCAGCAGTATGGAGAGAGTCAGCGCCAGGAAAGACAAGCCGGAATATGGCGAAATAGCGAACCCCTTCCTTTTATTGCGGTGCGTGCGGTAAAGCTCAGCCTCCGAGGTTCCGTATTCGCTGCGGCGTTGCAGCATTCTGCCAAGGTGGCTGCGGTGCTTATGGGATACGCTACCAAAGGGAACGTAAAGGAGTGAGTACCCCAAGTCTCTCAAGCGCCAGCAGAAATCCACGTCCTCCCCCAGGTGCATTCCCTCTTTGAAGCCGCCGGTGGCTACAAAAGCTTCCTTTGTAACCAGCAGATTGGCTGTGGGCACGTAAAAGCCTGATTCAGTACTGGTTTCGAGGATGAGCCGTTTGCCCATATTCAGTGAAGAAAACACTTTTTCATAACGGTCCAGCAAGCTGTCTTTATAGAAACCGTCAACGTAGCCGCCCACTGCCACCACTTTTAACGCCTGGAAAAACGGTATTGTCTCTTTGAGCCAGTTCTCCCCGGCCATGCAGTCGGCATCCAGGAAGGCAAAGATATCGCCGTGAGCATTTTCGGCGCCGATGTTCCGGCAGGCCGCAGGGCCTATCGACTCGTCATGCCTGATAACCCTGATGTTTTCATTCGTAATAATCGGCGAAATATCCTTTTGAGAGCCGTCATCCACCACGATGATTTCCAGTCGGTCTTTCGGGTAATTAAGATTGTTGATTGAGTGCAGGCACTCAAGCAAATCTTCAGGCTGGTCACGCACCGGTATGATAACGGAGACGCGTGGGTATTCCGCTATGGCTGCTATCCTTTCCAGTTTCATGTATCCCTTTGAAACAAGAGACAGCAAGACTTTTAAGATATTTCGCAGATTCATGTCTGGATTCTGGCTGGCGAATTCCGATAGCTCGCCACTGTCACGTATGTGCTTGAGGAGATTATAGAGAGAGTTATTTAAGCGAAGTATTCTCAGGGGGAGGCGGGAGAGGAGAAAAAAGCCGTCAGGGTCTACTCTCAGGTAGGTGTTATCTGCCAGTGAAAAGCCGAATCCTTCCATAAAAAGCAGTCCGCCCGCCCCTCATTATAATCCCGGCACTATTTGTCGGACTTGCCCTTCCCTGCCGCCGCTTTGATGACGCCCTCATCGAGAAAGAGCTGGAATAACTGCCCGGCCAATTCCTCGCTGCTGCCGGCAAGCATCCGCCCTTTTCTTTTAGAAATACCGCCCTCCATCAGTTGCAGGATGCGATAAAAAGCCGGCAGGGAGGTGTCCAGCGGCGGGACTTTAACAGGCCTCGGCTTCGGGTAAGCGAGGTCGGTAACCCTGGTGGGGTCGTTCTTCAGCGCGACAGCGGATACACCCAGGTCGGCAGGAGAGAGCAGCGTTACTTCACTGTATTTGCTTTCGATGAGCCTGTCCAGCGAGGCATAGGGTAGTTTCCCCTCCCCCTTGACGGTTATCACCGCCCACAGGGTACACTGTATTTTTTCCCGCTCCCCCCGGCCGATGTCTTTGATAAGAATGACATTATTCTGTGCTGCATTTAACTCGATACTGACGACCTCGCAAATACAGGGTAAATCGAGCCATCCTGCTATCAGAGAACCGACCTGCCCGTTGCCGGTGTCCAGGCTACTGGCGCCCGTAATAACGAGGTCGGCACCGGAAAGCTTTATAGCCCCTGATAATAGTCTGGCTTTCTGGTAGGGAGATAATTCATTAAAGTCGTTGTCCCATATGCGTATGGCTTTATCGGCACCGAGGGCCAGCCCGTTTCTCAGGTAGCTCTCCACTCTTTCCGGGCCGATAGAGATAACGGTAATTTCTACAGGAAAGCCTCCCTCCGGCAATTTGAGGTCGAGGGCCATGGCTAAAGCCGTGGCATCATTGGGATTAAGTTTTAGCGGCAGTCCTTCCCTGAAGACAACCCTGTTTCTCAGGCCGAAATCAAGGCTCAGCGCCGGGTCAATTGCTTCTTTCAGACAAACGACTATTTTCATGTTCTTTATTTTATAAATCAGATATTATACCCTTTTTACCCCTCACCTTAATCCTCTCCCTCAAGGGGAGAGGAGAAACTAGGTCAGCCGGTAGCAAACGCCATAGCCGCCCCGGGGGTAACTCCAGTCCAGCGCCCCTTTATCACAGATGACATAGCAGGTGCCGCATTCCAGGCACGTCTCGTAGACGACGCTCAATAGCTTCGTTTCTTCGTTAAAGGTATAGCAGTTGGCCGGGCACGCCTTGACGCAGGCATGGTGGTCGCATGATTTACAGATTTCCTTGTTGACGATGATATGAGGTTGCTCGTCGACCTGGAACTGGGTCAACTGCTGTAAGTCTTCGATGTTCATAACAGTGCCCTGCCTATCCTGATACCGTCGACAATCAGGTCTTTCAGCCCCACCTCTTTCAGAGCCTCCTTGCGGGCAAGTCGCAGGAGCTTCGAGCGGGGAACGCCATCCACACGATACATCTTTTCCATGATGCTGGCGAGGACCTGCGGATAGGTCTGGAACAGGCGCTCCAGGTGCATCATACCGGCGGCGTTTTTAAATGTTTTCATGTCCTTCATGATAAAGCTGTCATCCAGCTTCTTTTTATACAACGATAGTGTTTTTGCACTAAAGTCTCCGGCTTCGATAGCTTTAATCGCCGTCTCGGCGGCCAGCACGCCCGAGGTCATGGCCAGGTTGATACCTTCCAGGTTGATGCCGTTGGTATAGCATAAACCGGCGGCATCTCCGGCGACCATCATGCCATCGGTATAGAGCTGCGGCATAGCGGTAAAACCCCCCTCCGGGATAAGGTGTGCCGAGTATTCCAGAGGTACAGCACCCTTGATGAGCTTTCTGATTTGAGGGTGCTGCAAGAATTCATTTAATACCTCATAGGGAGCTTTGCCAGCCGCTTTCAGAGAGTCGAGATGAACTACCATACCGACGGAGACGCTCTCGCGGTTGGTGTAGAGGAAGCCGCCGCCCCGTATCCCATCGGTCATGCCCACGAAGCTGATATCGGCGCCCTGGTCGCGCACGAGGTGGAACCGCTCGTTGATAGTGGCTTCGTTCAGTCCCAGGAGCAGCTTGATACCCACCCCCATATCCGAAGATTTGAAGTCCTGCCTTAAACCGGCCTTTTTAGCCAGGAAAGAAAGGGCGCCATCGGCGGCGATAATGATATTACCTCTCATTTCCCCTTCCCGTCCTTTTACGGTTACGCCGGTAACCTGCCCGTCTTTTTTAATAATATCTTCGGCGGTGCAGTCGCACAACAGCAAAGCCCCGGCTTTCACAGCTTCCCCGGCGAGCCAGCTATCGAAAGCCGGACGGAACACGGTGTAGCCATTATACGGCGGCTGTTCGAAGTTCTCGTTTTCAAAGCTCAGGGAGACGGCCGATGTAGGAGTCATGAAAGCGAGGACTTTTTTATACACGTGTCTTTCTAAAGGCGCCCGCTCCGGGAAATCGGGCAGCATTTCGTTAAGGACAGGGGTGTTATGCAGCAGCCCTCCGAACATGTTCTTGGCGCCGGGGTACTTGCCCCGCTCCAGCAGGTAGACATTTAGTCCGGCGCGTGCCAGCTTCAGGGCTGCCAGGCTGCCCGCCGGTCCCGCCCCCACGATGATGACATCAAAGTATTTCGCCATGGCTTTTCGCTTGCTTGATTCGTTCTATAAGTTTCGGCAGCACTTCCCGGAGGTCGGCGGCGGCGCCCGCATCCGAGTTCTGGAATATAGGCGCCTTCGGGTCGCGGTTAATCGAGACTATCCTGCCCGACTCCTGGATACCGCCGACGTGGTGTGTCGCTCCGGATATACCCAGCGCCAGGTAGAAATCGGGGCTGACGACCTTCCCCGTCTGGCCAATCAGTCGTTCCCGGGGTATTTTCCCACCATCGACCACCGGCCTCGTCGTGCCGATAGCGCCTTCGATTAGCGCCGCCAGTTCTTCCACCAGGGGCAACAGCTCATCGGTAGCCGCCCCCATGCCGGCGGAGACGATGGTCTCGGCTTCGGCAACATCCACGGTTTGAAAATCGGCGGGCAGGAACTCTAAGTGTCTGGTCTTTATCGACCCGGCAGGCAGTTTCGACTCGATGACCTGCATCATAACCTGTCTTTTTTCGGCAGCCGGGGTTATATTCAAGGCATCTGGATAAATCGTTACCAGCATCGGCTGGTCGGTCTGGAAAATGACTTCCTGGTAGAGCTGGTCGCCGTAGACGGGGCGGTAGAATTTTAGATTTCCCGGCTGAGACAGGTCGATTTTCACACAGTTGCTGACCAGTCCAGTCTCCAGGAGCGCTGCCAGCCGGGGAGCCAGCTCTCTGCCGGTGGGCGTGTATCCCATCAGGAAGAGCCAGGGTTTATCTGACCGTATCCACGGCAGCAGCGCCGCCGCGTAAGCCCCGGCTGAGAAATCCTTTAAGAGGGGGTCATGAAAGATATATACTTTCGCAACTCCGTGCTGACCGAAAATCCCGGAGTAGTCCTCATTCTGGTCGCTGAGCACGAGTGCCGTCACAGTGCCGCCGACCTTTTCCGCGATATTCCTGGCTTCGGAAAGAAGTCCGAGGCTCAGTTTGCTGATTTCTCCACCGCTGCCGTTTATCTCCGGCAACACCCAGATGTTTTTTAACATGACTCAGGTACTCCATTTTGTCACCCTGAGCGAAGCGAAGGGTCTCGGTGTGGGGAGTATTCCTGTAATCCATCCACCCCACCCCGAGATTCTTCCCCTTCACTGCGTTCAGGGTCAGAATGACAGGAACATTTAAATCATCCGGCCGACCTTATCGCCTTCCAGTATCGCCATGTCTATTTTACGCGGCGCCACACAGTCGCCAATCCTGTATAGCTCTTTGACCTTGCCCTTCAGGGCTTTATAGAGTCCGTCCTCCACCCGGTTGCCCATGGCATAGACTACAGAATCATAACCGCTGAAGGTCTGCCATTCGTTGGAATAAAAGTTGAGACCTTTTACCTCAAGGCCTTTTATCTCTACGACGGCGAAGTCCGGCGTAAAGGTAACGCCTTTTTGCGCCAGGCGCTGGTGGGTTAAATACGAGTCCTGCGTCGGCCCCAGTTCTGACCCGATAGTCGGGGAGTTGGTAACGATATGGACTTTTTTACCCCGGTCGGCAAGGAATTCGACGGTTGCCATGGCCTGGTGATGGCCATCGTTATCAATAAAAAGGACTCTCTCCCCAATTTCGCCCTCGCCGGTGAGGACCTGCCAGACGTTAAAGATATTCGGGCCATCGCCACCGGGTAGCGTGCACTTCCTGGGTAAAGCGCCCGTGGCGATAATCACCACGTCGGGATTCCGTTCAATAACGAAATCCAGGGTGACCTCTTTATTCAAGACTATTTGCACCGGCAGCAGCTTGAGCTGGTTTTCCGAGTTGCGGATAACAGACTTAAGCTCTTCACGCCCCGCCCCCAGGGCGGCGATATTGACCTGACCGCCCAGCCTGTCCGCCTTCTCATAAAGCGTCACTATGTGGCCGCGCCGGGCGGCAACCTCGGCGGCGCGTAAGCCGGCCGGGCCTCCGCCGACAATCAGCACTTTTTTCTTAAGCGGGGCGGGTTTAATGGAGCCGGCCCCCTTTGTTTTTTCTGAGCCTATATTCGGGTTCTGGATACAGCCGATATTCTTGTTAAGGCCTACCCGACCGTAACAACCCTGGTTATCAGCCACGCAGAAGCGAATTTCCTCCAGTCGGCCCTCTTTAGCTTTATTGGCCATCTCGGGGTCGCAAATCTGGGCGCGAACCATGCCAATCATGTCGGCCTGGCCGTTAGCCAGTACCCTCTCGGCCATGACGGGGTCGTTAATACGCCCGGTGCAGAAAACAGGCAAATTCACCACGCTTTTGATGCCAGCGGCCAGGGGAATCGTATATCCCAGCGGAGTGTGCATGGTGGCGCCGACAAGGTAGAGATTGTAAAAGGTGGCTAAACTCAAATCGATAAAGTCGATGTTTTTACTGGCTTCAAAACGGCGTGCCATTTCCCTGGTATCATCGAGGGTCAGGCCGCCCTGTACCATCTCGTCGGCGCAGAGGCGAATTCCCAGGGTAAAGTCCGCCCCGACCGTTTCCCTGACCGCCGTGATGACTTCTAAAGGAAACCGCATCCGGTTCTCCAAGCTGCCGCCGTAGTCGTCAGTGCGGAGGTTGGTCAGGGGCGAAAGGAACTGCCGCATCAGGGAGCTGTGGCCGATTTGCAGCTCGATGCCGTCGAAGCCCCCTTCCCGGACGTGGCTGGCCGCTTTGCAAAAGAATTCGGTGACCTCGCGAATATCCTCTATTTCCATTTCCTTGGGCACTTCCCGGAACATGAAGTCCGGGACCGGGGAAGGACCTAAGATTGGCAAGCGGGAATAGCTGCCGTCGCCCTGGCCGCCGTTGTGGTTAAGCTGGGCGAATATTTTCGTTTCGTACTCGTGGACGGCGCGGCATATCCGGCGGTAGCCGGGGACGACCTCCGGTTTATAGGCATCGATGAGCTTTTCATAGGCGTGGTCGGTGGGATGGACGGACTGCTCCTCGGTAATGATGAGGCCGGCGCCACCTTTCGCCCGCTCCGCCAGGTAGTACATCTGCCGTTCGCTCGGAAGGTTGTGTTCGGCGAGATTGGTCAGGTGGGCGGAAAAGGAGATGCGGTTGGGAACGGTGATTTTGCCTATCTGGAGCGGTGAAAAAAGATACTTAAATTGGCCGTACATAATTTAATGATAACCTCTTAACAGCAATTATACTGCTAAAGTACCAATTTTGTGAAAGTGTATTTCTACTGATTTTGTATGGCTTAGTTTGTTAAGGCATTTTGCCTCACCTCACCTTACCTCACCCCTGACCCCTCTCCGACCGGATTCTCTGGGGAGATAGTTTTATCAGCGGGTCGGAGAGGGGGAAGACTAATGAGAGGGGGCGCAGCCCCCTCTCGCTGCGCACTCCCCTTTATTTCCGATAAAAACCGAGAAAACGGCAATGTATCCGTTAATAAAAAAGTTAGGATTATTCGCCAAATACCAACAGAAACTTAATGTCTTTGTTAAGGGAGAAAGAATTTTCTTAAATAATCGGGGCGGATGATATGTCCCGAGTCCAATTAATCAGGCATTCGGGGTCGGCGCTGTTAAGGTCACGGCTGACGAAGTAGGCGACGGCGGGGCAGCCTCCCCGACAATTGTTGAAGCGGGGGCACCGACGGCAGGCTTCGGGTTCCAGCCGGCGGAAGTAGTTGAAGGCCGCCGCGTTATCCCAGATGTCTTTAAAAGTAGTCTCTCTAAGATTGCCGCCGCAGAACTCTTTTTCCTGCATAAAAGCGCAGGGGAAAACGTTACCGCAGGGGTCGATACAGCAGGTCATCTTGCAGGCGCCGCACATATCCAGTCCGAGATGCCTTCTCCCGTCCTGAGAGATGGAGAAAAAGGAGTCGCCGGTGAGAATAGATGGGTCGTTACCGAGCCAATGGGACAGCTCTTGGAGCTGAGATGCACTCAGCTTCAGCATATCCCAGCTTTCTCTAGCCCGCCCCGAAGGGCGGAACCTGGAAACGCGCAGACTGGCCCCGTAAGAAATCGCCAGTTCTTTCAGCTGGCTCAGCTGCATGAAGTTCAGGGAGGTAACTACCGTGTTGATGGAGAGCGGTATATTTTTACCGGCCAGACGTTCGATTCCTTTAATAATCCGGCGGTATGTTCCCTGACCGCGTATGCGGTCGTTGACTTCCGGCGTGGCGCCGTCAAGGCTTACCTGAACGTTTACCAGGGAATTGCCGGCAAAACAGGCTACCGCCTCGTCCGTGAGAACGGTGCCGTTGGTGCTGATGCAGGTGACGATACCTTTTTCATGAATGTAACGCAACAGGGGGAGAAAATAGTCTTTGAGAAGCGGCTCGCCGCCGCCGAAATTGATTTCGAAAACCTTTGATGCCGCCAGCTGGTCGACAATAGCCCGGCACTCTTCAAAATTAAGCTCGCCCGCCGACTCGTTACTGCTGCCGGAGAGGCAGTGGATGCATTTCAGGTTGCACCGGTGAGTAATTTCCCACGTCAGATTTACGGGAGCGGATAATGGCCAGTCAGTATACTTCATCAACAATCATCCTGTTTGACGTCAGGTGTCTGGCAAGTTTTGGTAGAGAGCGCTCGATAATCTCAGCGGGAGTGCCGGTGCGTCGTACGATGTCATCAATGATACTATCGAACGTCCAGGTGCCGTCAAAATGCGCAGAGTAGAGCCAGTCGCCGCTTTTCACAAAGCATACCTTATGACGCGACTGCATATAGAAAAGCAGGCCCCAGCCTTCCTTCCTTACCTGAACATCACCGGCCAGGCGATATGACACGGTTAATAAACCCCGCAAACGCCGTCGATGCTGAGTTCTTCGACCACGATTTCTTCGATAACCTGTGGTTCTTCAACGGTCTGGTTCTCATTTTTCGCGGTTACCAGCTTTTCTTTTTCCATGATTATTTTGACCTTCCTTTTTAATGCGTCTTATAAAGTAAGTGGCGAGCCCCAATTTATTTTACAATGATTGGGGATTTCTCGCCACCTGATGACCAAGAAACAATAACCAAGAAACAATAACCAAATATATTGGTAAGATAATTATTGGATTCCCGCTCCCGTATCAAGTACGGGACAAGCTTATCGGAAATGACAATAATATAGACGGATTCTTCGTCTCGACTTCATCGGGACTCAGAATGACAAATCCAGAGACTGAATTATATAGTCGACCCCGATTATCAAGGCTCTTAGCGATGATGCGTAAGTAGTTAATACGGTTCATGCATGACGCGTTTCAACAGGGCGAGCGCTTCATCGTGGTTGAAATCTCTGGGATTGCCCTGGCTGCAAAAGTCATTATGATAAACGTTAACGATGTGCTCCAGGTCCTTCTCCTGAAGTCCGAACTGCTCGCTAAGGTGACCGGGGGTAATTTCCAGGTCTTTGAGAAGTTGCTCGATTTCATCGAACCAGCGGTCGGCGGCCTGCCATTCGGTCATTTTTCTGGTATCGATGCCCATGGCGCGGGTCAAAGCGGCTAATTTCTCGATGATGGCCGGCTGGTTATATCTTTCTCCCGCCAGCATCAAGATGGCATTAATCCGGCCGTGATGGCAATCGGTGAGGGCGCTAACCTGGTGGCCCAGGCCGTGGACGATGCCGGCGCCGGCACCGAAGCCGATAGCGATACCGCCCATGGTGGCTGCCCAGCACATCCTTTCGCAGGCGATGTTATTCATGCGGTTGTAGGTGAACTCGCGGATGTTTTTATAGACGAGCTCGACGCACCGCAGTAGCATACCGTAGGCGTAAGGGCCCTGCACCTTGGTGACGAACGCCTCGATGCCGTGAGCCATAGCATCGAAGCCCGTCCAGGCAGCAACGTTCCTGGGCTGCAGCCTGGCCAGCAGGGGGTCGATAATGGCTACGGTGGAGTGAATATTTGGCGCACTCACCAGCACTTTCATTTTAGCCTTGATATTGGAAAGGGCGGCGAAGGAGGAAACCTCAGCGCCAGTGCCGGAAGTGGTGGCCAACGAAATCTGGGGAATAGTGCAGGGCTTCATCTTCTTCAGCGTTTCCGCCCAGGGTGGGTCGAGAAAAACGGTGAAGTTGGTAATGTCTTTGCCGCCATTAGCCGCGACCACGCGGACGCCCTTGCCGGTATCGATGGAGCTGCCGCCGCCGACGGCGACCACGCCATCGCACTGGCTGTCCTTAAAGACTTTATAGGCTTCCATGACCTGGTAAACCTTGGGATTGGTAGTGACTTTATCATAGATTTCCGTAGATACGCCGGCGTAGTTGATGACACCCTTGATTTCCTCGACGATGCCCGTTCCCTTAAGCCCGGAGGTCACAATCAAAGCCTTTTTCATGCCGGCAGCTTTGCATTCGTCGCCTGCCGTCTGGTAAGCTCCCCAGCCCAGGGCTATTTTGGGAATGGGGTTGGTATAAATGATGGGGAATTCAAAAATTTCTTTGTTTATCACGGTTTCCCTCCTTACGCGGTTCTATCAGATATTGTAGTCCAACCTCTGGGGAATCATCAAGGAACACGGAGCAGCACTTTGATATTGGCTTCCTTGTTTCTAATCAGTTCCTCGAATCCCTTGGCGACGGCATCTTTAAGCGGGACGATGGAGGTAATAAGAGGGGCGGGGTCGATTCTTTTATCCGCCATCAAGTCGATGGCTGTTTTACCCTCGTGCAGGTAAATGGAGTTGCCCACCATCGTTCTCTCGCTGAACGTTATGGTACTGAAGTCGAACGTGCCGGGTTTCTCGAAGATGCCGACGATGACGACAATACCGCCCCGCCGCGTCAGTTCCACGGTAAGCTGGGGAGTATCCGGGTGGCCGACGCATTCGATGGCGGCGTCAGTCCCCGGACCGCCGGTCAGTTCCTGTAATTTCTTGACGGGATTCCCTTCGTCGAGATAGATAACTGCCGTAGCACCCATCTTATTGGCAAGTCCGCCTCTGCCTTTATGCTTAGAAACTACATACACTTCGGAGGCCCCGGCAGCTTTCGCAGCCAGCAGGGCGCAGAGACCGATGGTGCCGTCCCCCACGATAGCCACCGTGTCCCCGACCTGTACATGGGCCTGACGTATGGCGTGAAGGGCTACCGCCAGAGGTTCCACAAGCGCTCCCAATTCATCGGAAACGGAGTCGGGGAGCTTGTAGCAGGAGTAAGCCGGATGGACGAAATACTCCGCCATACAGCCGTTAACGTGGAGGCCGGTGAAAAGCTGATTCACACACAAGTTGTAAAGGCCCTTTTTGCAGACGTAACACTCGCCGCAATAGTAGTTGCCGACGCCGCTGACACGGTCGCCGACCTTGAAATCCTTTACCCCTTTTCCTAAAGCCGCCACCTTCCCGGCGAACTCGTGGCCTACAGTAATGGGGACTTTATCCGGGGGTATCATAACGGGGCCGTAGGCATATTCCTTCAAGTCCGTGCCGCAGATACCGGTCAGTGCCACCTTTATCTTAAGCTGCCCCGGACCGGGAGACGGTTCCGGGACATCAACGTAACGCAGGTCTTTTCTGCCGTACCACCGCAACGCTTTCATGGTCACACTCTCAGTTAATTACTCTTAAAATATTGGGGGATACTCAGGTAATTATTCAAGAGTGGGTGGGATTTGTCAAGGAGAGGGTTCTTTAAAACTCCTCCATTAACTCCTCAATCTTCATCGGCTCGTTTTCCTTCTTTCTCGATAGCCTATCTTGCTATCGGTTAGCATCGATTCAGTTAAACTGTTATAATATTCAAAAAAGATAGTGGTGTGAAATATGGAAGAAAAAGTCGTGAAGCAAATCAGAGACACCGCCGTTAAGGTAAAGGAAAACGTCGAGCGTGTAATCGTGGGGAAGGGAGAGGTGGTGGAACTGGCTATTATCGCTCTGCTCTGCGAGGGGCATATTCTTTTCGAAGACGTGCCGGGGCTGGGCAAGACTGTCCTGGCGAAGTCGCTGGCGAGGTCGCTGGGGTGCAGCTTCCGGCGTATTCAATGCACGCCGGACCTGCTGCCTTCGGACATTACTGGGACCTACGTTTTTAATCAGAAGACATCGGACTTCGAGTTCCGCCCGGGTCCGGTGATATCGCAGGTGGTGCTGGTGGACGAAATCAACCGGGCCACCCCCCGAACGCAGTCGGCGTTGCTGGAGGCGATGCAGGAACACCAGGTTACCGCCGAGGGGGATACCAAGCCGCTACCCCGGCCTTTTCTGGTAATGGCGACCCAGAATCCCATCGAGCTTGAGGGCACTTTTCCCCTGCCCGAAGCCCAGCTTGACCGATTCCTCATGAAAATACAGATAGGCTATCCTAGCGTCGAGGACGACCGGCTTATTCTGTCGCGCTTTCGCCAGTCCGACCCGCTGGATGAGCTATCTTCGGTAGTCTCTGCCGTTGAACTGCTCAAAATGCAGAAAGCCTGCCATGAGGTGCATGTCGCCGAAGACGTTGAGGACTATATTATCCGCTTGATTCATGCCACCAGAAAACATGCCTCGGTAGAGCTCGGGGCCAGCCCCCGGGCGATGCTGGCACTTTATAACGCTTCACAAGCCCTCGCCGCCATCCGGGGCAGGGCTTTTGTTACCCCGGACGATATTAAATATATGGTCACCCCCGTGCTTATTCATCGTATCATTCCCAAGTCGGAGAGCCGATTGCGCGGACATAAGGCGGAACAGACTCTCAAAGAGATAATCGATTCCGTGTTCGTACCGGTGGAAGAGGAAGGCGTTGCCCGAGAGGGATAGGGTATGCGGGGCGACTACTGGCTTTTCATCGCGGTACTGATTCTGATTATAAGCCTGGCACTGCACCAGGTGCCACTTGCATTGATATCCCTGCTGTTTATACTCACCGGCGCCGTATCGCGGCTGTGGAACCGCTATTGTCTCCGTCGCATCGAATACCAGCGCCGCCTGAGCCAGTACCAGGTTTTTTTCGGGGAAGAGATAGTCTTTGAGATTGAGATAACCAACCGGAAGCCTCTGCCCCTGCCGTGGCTGCAGATTGAGGACGAGCTTCCGGAGCAGGTTACCCTCCTGAAGGGGAGAGCGACGGCAATGGTTGAAGACCGAGTTGTCCTCAATAATATGTTCCCCATCAACATGTACCACCGCGTAAAACGCCGTTTTCCCATGAAGTGCGTGCAAAGAGGCTGCTTCGTCTTCGGCCCAACGAATATCCGCTCCGGCGACCTTTTCGGCTTCTTCCGGCGGAATATGAAAATCGAAAAGCTGGACTACCTTCTGGTATATCCCCGGCTAGTGCCGCTGGAAAAGCTGGGTATCCCTTCACAGCAGCTCTTCGGTGATATCCGTTTAAAACATCACCTTTTCCAGGACCCGGTGCTCACGGCCGGAGTGCGGGACTATCATTCCGGCGATAGCCTTAAGCGGATTCACTGGAAGAGCTCGGCGCGGCTCGGCAAGTTGCAGACCAAGGTGTACGAGCCAACGACCACGATAGATATCAGCATTTTCCTTGATGTGCGCACGCTAAGAGCGCCTCTCTGGGGGAGCGTCTACCAGCTCCAGGAACTGGGTATTATTGCCGCGGCATCGATTTCCCAGGACGCCCTGCAAGCCGGTTACCGCGTCGGACTGTATGTCAACCAGATAACGCGTTTCTCCGAGGGCATGGTCACAGTGCCGCACAGCCAGCATACCGACCAGTTGCTGCGGATACTGGAGGCCCTGGCACAGCTACATCAGGTCGAGACGATACCTATCGTCCGGTTTATCCGGGAGGAAGCCAGGAATCTCCCCTGGGGCAGCACGTTGCTGGTTATATCGGCGCAGCCTGTTGATGAACTGGTGGCGACATTGCTGGATTTGAAAAGGGTGGGACGCAGTGTGGCGCTGGTCAAGGTGGGCGGTGCGGAGCCGGAAGTCAGTACCGGGCTTCTAAAAGTCTACCACATCAATGACGATATTGCCTGGGAACTGGTGAAACAGATTGGCTTGAAAGAAGTATAAGGGATTCATGAAAATAATATATTTTGTCATTGCGATTCCCGATGCAATCGGGACGAAGCAAACCATATCATTGAGATTGCTTCGTCACTTCGTTCCTCGCAATGACAGTTTGTAAATAAACGCTATCGGTTTAAAGTTATGGATTTATTATTATCATGACGAAAAGAATCGGAAATTTCGACTGGTTGGCGGTTGTTTTTTACCCGCTGGTGGTAATTCTCATGGAAGCCTTCTGGGTTTCTCCCTGGCTGGGCTGGCTGGGAGTCTGGCCGGCTTTTCCCGAGCCGCGACCGGTATTACACCTGGCCTCGGTTATTATCGTGCTGGTAGCTTCTCTGGCGGTGACCAGGGTTTTACTCAGACAAAAACTGCCGATGTTGTCAGTCCAGTGTATCGTTATCGGCCTGGGACTGGTCACGATGCTGCTGGTGCTGGGTGTCGAGTATGCCGATGGCTATGTATTCCTCAGTGGTCGGTGGTTTGCCCATATCGGGCAGTTGCTGGGGGCTACTTTTGTCCATGCCAGCACCATCGTTATAGCTCTGCCGGCCATGATTTATCTCTGGTGGCGGGGAATTATCCTGGGGCAATCGACATCCTATTTTAAAGATATCTACCGCTCCTTCCTGCTCGGCATGGTAGCCCTCATCGTATTGATTATTCTCTGGCAGGTCAGCTCGGCATCGGGCAGGTTCCTGAAGCCGGGGGCGGGCATCGGATTAAATGTGATAGCCTTCTTCTTCTTCGGCCTGATGGCTATAGCCATCTGTCACCTCTACCTGATGCGCAGCACGATGCCGCGGGAAGAAGCGGCGCTGACCTCGGTATGGCGGTGGTTGCCGATAATGCTGGGCGTTATCAGCGGCATGGTTCTGGTAGGTTTTCTAATTACCTCCGCCTTCACCAATGAATTTTTCGAGAGCATCGGGCACGGCGCCGGAATCGTTTTCGACTTTATCGGGAAAATATTTAACTATATTCTGATTCCATTCAATTACCTGTTTGAAGGTATATTCTGGTTGTTACGCTTTCTATTGAACCTGATACGCGGAAACCAGCCGATGCAGCCCGGCGGAACCGGTAACATGACCCTTCCAGAAATGACGGCAGTTACGCCAGGCGAGTTATCGCCGGTGATAACCGAGGCGATAAAATGGTTTGTGATAGCCCTGATTACCGCCGCGGTTGTTTTTATCCTGGCGAAAGCCATCTCACGCTTGCGTACCCAGCGCGCCCGGGAGGAGATAGAGGAAGTCCATGAGTCTCTCTGGAGCTGGCGCATGCTCAGGGACGATTTACGGGAGCTTCTCAACACGATGGGGCAGAGATTCAAGAGGAAACCGTCTGCCTCATCGCAGTATCGTTTCGACGAGAATGCATCGGGCAGGATGGACATCCGTGAGATATTCCGCCATTTGCAGTGGGAGGCGGGTCGCTCGGGGATGTCCCGCCGCCGCCATGAAACAGCCAGTGAGTACACGAGCCGCCTGCAGCGGATGATACCGGATAGCGGCGAGCCGCTCAACCAAATTACCGACCTGTATGTTGACGTCCGCTATGGTGAAATCAATGTGCCGGAAGAGCAGGTGGATAGCGCCAACAGCCTGTGGCAGACTCTCCGCGGACTACTACAGAAGCTCAGGGGAGACTAGCGGGCGATTGACCTATAGAGTTATTTAAACGTCATCCACAGTAAATGGCATGACGTCATCGATGGAGTCGGCGTCGCAAAAGAGCATAACGAGTCGGTCAATGCCCAGGGCGACCCCGCCGCATTCAGGGAGGCGGACTATAGCTTCAAGGAATTTATCGGGCACGGGCATCTGCTGCTGCCGTTCTCTCCGGATTTGCTCTATGGCTTCGCGGAAGCGTTTTACCTGTTCCTTTACGTCTATAAGCTCACTGTAAGCATTAGCAAGTTCCAGCCCGCCGATGAAAACCTCGGCCCGTTCGGCAACAGTGTGATTATCCGGCTTGAGGCGGGCCAGCGAGGCCATGGCGGCGGGGTATTCTATTAGAACGGTGGGGCGGTTCGTCTTAAAGCTGGGCAGCACCCTGGTCACGAAATCCGTGTCGAATCTCAGGGAGTCGTGTTCGCTGACCGGGTCCCATCCAGCGGCATTTATATAAGCTTCTCTCACCGTAATCCTGGGCCACGGCAGGCTGATGTCTATATCCTGCCCCTTGTATTTGATAATGTTATTGAGTCCGAATTTCGCGGCCAGTGTCAGTATCAGTTGCTCAATATCCTGAATGATTTTATTGTAATAGGCGCCTTTACGGTACCATTCCAGCATGATGAATTCCGGGTTATGCCAGCGACCCCGTTCGCCCTTACGGAAGCAATGACTGAACTGGAATATCTTTTCATAGCCGGCGGCAAGCAAGCGTTTCATGTGCAGCTCGGGAGATGTTGATAGGAACCAGTCCTCGCTCTCAAAAGGGGTAATGAATGGCTCCGGAGCGATGGCGGGTGCGCGGATGGGAGTCTCTACCTCTAGGAAATCCTGCTCTTTGAAGAAGGTGCGGATAAACTCGCAAATTAGGGCCCGCCGCCGCAAGTTAGTTCCCAGGCGGGCAAGTCGCTTATGTTCATCCTCTATCATGTTTCATTTCGCCGTGGAGACCCGTTCCACGTAATTTCCGGTGCGGGTGTCCACTTTAATGACGTCGCCCACTTTGATAAAGGACGGTGTATCGATGCGGTAGCCTGTTTCTACGATGGATGCTTTCATCTGCGGGGTAATGGTAGCGGTCTTGGTCGAAATTTCGCTTTCTATTACTTTCAGGTCGACGGTTATCGGCAGGGTGACATCGATAGGCTCGTCACCATACATTAGCATGACGACCTCCATGCCTTCTTTCAGGAAGTTCTTTTTAATGCCGAGCAGTTTTTCGGGGATAGGATGCTGTTCATAGTTCTTGGTATTCATGAACACGTACTGGTCGCCTTCTCTATAAAGGTATTGCTCATCCTGCGTGTCCAGGCTGGCTTCCTCGACCTTTTCGCCGGAGCGATACGTGCGGTCGATAACGTTGCCATCGCGCAGGTTTCTCAATTTAAGGCGATAAACGGAGCGTCCCTTCCCCGGCTTGGTGAATTCGGCTTCTTCAACGTTGTAAAGTGCCCCGTCTATTAACAATTTACTGTTCTTACGTGCGCCAGAAATTTCCATTTATTCTCCTTCTGGATTAGGTAAATATTCACTCAATTTCTTCTTTAATTTCGTTATATTTATATAATTATAGCACCTCTACTGGCGGTAGGAATAGGCTTATAACGCTCTGTATGGAAGTAACTATATCTTATACCCGATACGCGCCCCGTCGGCTATGGCGTTGACTATCAGGCCCGGCTCCCCACAGCTACCGATAGTATAGATTTCAGTGGCTTTTCCCTCCAGGCTTTTTATAGCGTCGGTATTCGGCAGGAATGGCAAAGTGGCTATTATGGTATCGGCTTCAAGGGTTTTCCTTTCGCCTTCTCTGGTAGTAATGACCATCCCCTTATCAGTAATTTCCTCGTATTTAGCTTCGGTGAATCTGGCAATACCTTTTCTTTCCAGCCAGGGTAAAAATCTCATCAGGTCCTCCACAGGTATCCCTTCGCCGAGGGTTTTACCGTCATGGACGATGGTCACTTCCCGGTGACGTTTAGTCAGAAACTCGGCCAGTTCGCAACCGTGTATGGCCCCTCCGATAATGACCACTCTTTTACCGATGGGCATCCAGATTCTTGTTAGCCATTGCAGTGCCTTCGGCCCCAGGAATCTCAGGTAAAACTTAAGCTGCTGGTGCAGTTGGTAGCTTCCGATGACTTTCCGCCGATTACTGCCGGTAATATTAAGGGTGTTGTGGACAGCGCCTGCGGCCAATATCAGCGCATCCGGTTTAAACTCGTCAATGGACTGAGCATTGACCTCTTTCCCCAGCCTCACTTTGACACCCTCTTTGTTAAGCTGGCTTTTATAGTAGTGAACCAGGTTTAACAGTTCGTCGAGTTCGAGTTCCTTCACCATGGCTGCCAGGGGTATCAGCCCGCCTAACCTGGAGGTTTTCTCATAAAGATTCACCTCGTGTCCTCTTAAAGCGGCTACCCGGGCTGCTTCCATACCGGCCGGGCCACCGCCGACCACCATTATCTTTTTCTTCTTCTCGGCGGGCTTGACGGCGTATTCCCGCTCTCTCCCCAGAGAGGCGTTCACCTGGCATTCGAGGAGCTGATTTTTATTACGAACGTCTATACAGTGGATGCAGCCGGTGCACGGACGGATACCCTCCAGCCTGCCGGCGATTACTTTATTGGGTAGTTCGGGGTCGGCCAGCAATCGCCGGGTCATACCAACAAAGTCCAGCTTGCCCTGTCTTAAAAATTCCTCCCCCAGCACAGGGTCGAGCCGGCCTGCGCAGAAGACGGGCACGTTGACCACTTTCTTGACGGCTTCGGTGAGGGGAATTAAGGCACCCTTGCCTTTGCGACTCCAGTCCAAATCTTTAGGTAAAGTCTCCGGTGGTTCGGGATAGAATATCTTTTCCGGTTGAATCAGACCGTCACGGTGATGATAGCTATGTGCCCGGCACTGGATGGCATCGGCGCCGGCTTCAACTAGAAGCCTGGCTAATTGTACGCCTTCCTCAAGGGTGGTGCCTTTTTCGTGCCGGTACTCTACGATATTGATGAGGCAGGTGACCGGGAAGTCCTGTCCGAGACGCTTTTTGATTTCCCGCACGATATCGCTTATGAAGCGGGACCTATTTTCCAGTGTCTGATGGCCGTATTCGTCCTCCCGCTTGTTCCAGACACGGGATAAAAACGTATTAATCTGGTGGCAGGCGCTGCCGTTAATTTCCACACCATCATAGCCGGCCTTAGCGGCACGTTCGGCGGCTTTAGCCCAGATATCGATGTACTCTTTAACCTCGGCATGGCTCATGCCTCTGGGAACGGCGAATCCCGGACCAGGCAGCTCTTCCTGCGTCAGCGCGGAGGCAGCCTTGGTATCGCGCTTTGGCAGGAGCCCGGTCGGATTCCAGGGGCCGGCGTGCTGGAACTGTATAAATACCGGGCAGCCATGCTTGTGTATGACCTTGGTCAATTCGCTGTAGCTCGGAATATATTTATCATCGTCAAGATGGAACTGGACCGGCGGATGCTGAACGCCCAGGGGGTATTCGACCCCGCAGGATTCTGTAATGAGCAGCCCTACCCCGCCCTTAGCCATGGTCTCGTAGTAAGCCAGGGCTCTATCACCGACGTAGCCGCTAGGCTCGATGAATGACGTCCCGTTGGCGGTCTTGATGATACGGTTGCGCGTACGTACTTTCCCTATGTAACCGGGTTCGAGTAGCTTTTTAAATCTCGGGCTGCTTATGGATTTACCTCTTCCTGTTATTCTTAACCGTCTTTATCTATGTTCGCTACTCTAGCACAAATGCAGGAGCTCCTCGACGTAACGCATGGCGGGTTTGAGAACCTCGATGGAATAACTCAAAGCTTCCTGCTCATCGGGAGCCAGCTTCCACTCCAGAATTTGACGCACGCCGCCCTTCCCCAGAATGGCCGGTACGGACATACTCAGCGCCTGACAGCCGTATTCGCCGTCCAGTGTCACGGAGCAGGGAATCATCTCCCCTTTATCCTGGGCAATGGCGCGGCATACCGCTGCCAAACCCACCGCCGTGGTCCAGGCTGCCGTACGTCCTGTCTTCTCCCTCAGTTCCCCCAAAACCTGCTGTCCATCGGGCACCTGCTGGCGTATTTTCCGCTTGATATCTTCACTTACGGAAACGGGCTTACCGTTTACTTTCACCGAGCTGAAAAGCAGTACCTGGCTGTTGCCATGTTCGCCGATAACCGTGCCCTCGACCTGGCTAGAACGGACTCCCAAAGCCTGAGCCAGCCTCATCCGGAAACGGATGGAATCGTTGTAGGAATAGCCGATAAGCTGGCAGCGGTCGAGGCTGGAGGCGAGGTGCACGGCGTAGTTGAGGGGGTCAACCGGGTTGGTAGCCATAATCACAAGTGCGCCGGGGCAATGTTGCTTTACCTTTCCAGCAATGTCCCGAATGAGAGGCAGATTCTCGGGGAGTACCTCCATGCGGGAGATGAAGGTCTTCGCCGAGCCTGCCGCCATGATGACAATATCCGAGCCAACCATGTCCTCATAGCCGCCGGTCCGCACCAGCATGTCCTGCCCGGTCACCGCAGTGTTCAGGTCCATGGCATGAAGCGTAACCATATCCTGTCGTGGAGTATCAATCAGCACCAGTTCATCGGCCAGCCTGTGGACAGCGATATTGAAGGCAGCGCAGGAGCCGACATTGCCGGATGCCCCGATAATCGTAATTTTCATAAATAGCCTGCCTCCGCCAATTTATTTTCCAGCTCGGTGTTGCTGGGCTCAACTAGGATTGAGCCGTCAGGAAAGACTACGGTTGGGACGCTCTTATAGCCTCCGTTAACTTTTTCTACATAGGCACTTAATTGTTCATCCTCTTCGATATCATGCCATGCGTAGGTAATTTGCTTTCTGCCAAAAACTTGTTTGACCCTTAAGCAATCGGGGCACCACTTCGTACCGTATACCTGTATCTGCGTTTCAGGCATTGCCTTACCACCGATAGTAGTTGTGGAACCCTTTCTAAATTCCTGCTATTACGTCCTGATATTATGTTATCAGATAATAGAAGTAGTTTAAATGCACTACTCTATCCAGTCTGATATCCTGGCTGATTTTTTATCAAAATGGCTATTGTCTCATCCGGGCGGACTAATCATCTTCAATCAGTAGCTGGCGCGCCTTCTTAAGCCAGTCCAGAAGCGGAAGCTTTCTGCCGCAGGCGTTCTCACAGGTGCCGCATTCATTACAGTTATCAAGATGATGTCTTTCGAGGCGATAAATAGACCGTGCCGTTTCGGTATCTCCGTACATGATGGCATCGTTGTAAAGCTCGAAGATGCGCGGCACATCGATGTCTTGAGGGCACGGCATACAGATGCGACAGGCCGTGCAGGGGATGGGTCTTAAATTGCGGTAGGCATCCCTGACCTGGCTAATGAGCAGTTCCTCCGATACTGTCATTCTTTCCGGTTCGATGCTGTCAGCCAGGGCTATATTTGCCTTTACCTGCTCCATGGTACTCATATCGCAGACGACGGTCGATACATCCGGATGGTTCCAGACCCAGCGCAGCCCCCAGTCGGCCAGGGTGCGTTCTGGTCTGGCGCCTGCCCATATCCCGGCTACGGACTCCGGCGGCTCTCCGGTGAGCCTTCCCCCCAAAAGCGGCCTGGAGACGACGACCCCCAGCCCCTTTTCCGCGGCGTATCTGAGTCCGCCGACGCCGGGGTGGTGGTCAACGTCCATATAGCTGTATTGAAATTCACAGAGAGCCCAGTTATCGGAAGCCTCTACTATATCCCTGAGGAACTGAAACTGGTCGTGGAAAAAGAACCCGATTTTGCCGATTCTCCTATCGGCCATGGCTTCCTCGGCCCGGCGCAGGATATCCAGTCCCTGCAACCTGGGCCAGGTATCCCGGTTCAGGCCCCCCAGCAAGAAAAAGTCTACCGCGTCCGTCTGCAGCCACTTGCGCAGTTCATTGAGGTAGCGCTCGAAGTCATATGAGGGATTAACTAATACAGACGGCAGGCTGGCGGCAATCTTAATCTTCTGTCGGTAGCCATCCTGAAGTGCTTCCCTGAGCAGGCGGGACAAACTTTCATTACTCTTCATGACGAATGGGGAGCCGATGTCCAGGTAGTTCACGCCGTGGTCGATGGCATAGCGGAGCATCTTAACGGATTCGACTTCGTCTATGTTGGACGGGTCATTATTTATGAGCGGCAGCCGCGCTACACCGAAGCCCAGCGCCGATACTTCCCAGTCCAGCCTGCCAAATTTGCGATATTTCATGAAATTCTCTCTAAGAGGGTGTTTAATAACGGATTGCTGTCATTCTTGAGCCCCGATAAATTGGGGCGAAGAATCCGTAATCATTCCCTTAAAGGACGGATTCTTCAGTCGTCTCGACTATGTCGGGACTCTTTCAGAATGACATTATTTTAAAATTATTATCTTTAATAGACATGATTCTCCATACAGCGGGGTTTCATCAGGTTCAGTCGCGTGGCTGTATGGAGAATCTGATATTCAAATAATCATTTATACTATATTAAAGGCTATTTAGCTTCTACCCAGGGAGAGGAGTGTTCGCCGCTGAGACAAATTACGATAAAGCCGTAGGGCTTATCGACCCACCGGGTTATGAGCGGGAGGTGGGGGAACGCCGCCGGGCAGATAGCGACGGTGGGCGTATTGAAGATGTGCCTTTCGTAGTCCTTGCCCATGCCCAGCTCGAGCTCGGCTCCGAGGAAATTCAAATTGTCCGGGTCGAGGCCGACGAAACAGAGTATTTCTTCCTCGGGATGGTAATGGGCTTCGCCGCCGCGGTGCCATTTGCCGCACTGGCTGTAAAGTCCCCAGGTGAAATTGACATCGAACCCTTCAAGGTCGGAGCCGTACAGCCAGACTATCTGGTCGCCGTTGCCTGGCCCCACTCCTCCCTGAGCCGGCCTCATGATACCGTCCCTCCCAATAACATTCGAAAGGCGGTCGGCTACGTTAGCCGGGGCGATGTTGACGGTGGTAATCATCTTCTTGATGAGGCGGTTGTATTTGGTGCCTCTGGTCGGTTTAGCGCCTTTTTTTACCGCTTCAGCTTTATATTCGGTTGCCAGCCCGATAGTGTAGTGGACGATAGGTTTGCCGATTTTTTTAACGGTTACGGGGCCGTGCGGAGTGCCTTTGGGAACCAGCACGCAGGTGGGTTCTTTAAATGTATGCTCTTCCCGTTCTTCACCCAGCTCTACTGATATTTCGGCATCCATGTGCAGGATGCTATTGCGATCCATTGTTTCAAAAACAAGGATTTCGTCGTAGGGATGTACCACGGATCCTTCCAGCGGGTGAAAAGTGCTCGGTTTCTTGACGAATCCAAAGGAAAATTGAGCGTTGAATCCCTCCATGTCCTTGCCTTCCATCCAGATACGGGGCTCGGCATAGAGTCCCTTGGGCGGGTCCTTGACAGCGAACGGTTTTAACAGGTGCGCGTACTCTTTCTTGGCCATATTAATATTCTCCTTTCTATTTTTTCGTCTGGTTTTATTCCAGCCTGTCAAATTATAGAGCTATTTCAAAACTTTGTAAACGCAGGCCAGGAACTTTCTCCAAAAGCGTAACAGACGCCGTCGCTGTTATCAAGCTGATGTTCGTGACGGATATTAAGGAGTGAGTCCGGACGGAATTGGGCCTGCGCTTTACTTCTTCCTGGTTAGTTCCGCCGCCATCTTCTTGCCCATTTCGCGGGCCTGTTTGGCTAATTCGGGGTGATTCCTGGCGGGTTCCTGCCCCGTGTATCCGGAAACGACAAAGCACTTTCCTTCGGGTAAACCGGCAAACCTTTTTAGAGTGGCAATGGTCTCATCAGCACCACCGCCCCCTCCGATGGCTATCAGGCCGGCGCATCTGGCTTTCTTCTGGCCGTCGTGGGTAAAGGTGAAGAAATTCCTATCGATGAAGGCTTTCATCTGGGCGGTGATATCGAAGAAATAGACCGGGCTGGCCAGGATAACTCCATCAGCCTGGTTAAACTTCTCGATAATGCCGGGCGCATCGTCTTTCTGTTTGCATTCCTTAAACGTGCCGCATTTATCATGGCCCTGGCAGGGGTTGATGACGCACTGGCCCAGAACGATTTTCTCCGTTTCCACCCCTTGTGAAGCTAACTCTTTAAGAGCCTGGTCAGCCAGATAGCTGGTGTTCCCGTTGGCGTGGGGGCTGCCCACAATAGCTAAGACTTTCATTTTATACCTCCTGAGCTATTTATCTATAGTATACAAATGTTCGTCTTATCACAAGAATTTCAGATTATGCCGCCGCCCTTCGCTTCCACCGGGGAGGTGTCAAACTGGCTATTATAAAGTGAGGCGTAGAAACCGTTAGCGGATAACAGCTCTTCATGATTGCCCTGCTCAACAATGTCTCCGTCCTTCATGACAAGAATAATATCGGCATCGCGTATGGTTGATAAGCGATGAGCGATAACGAAGGCGGTCCTCTCTTTCGTCAGTTTTTCCATGGCTTTTTGTATCAGCACTTCCGTTCTCGTATCCACCGAACTGGTCGCCTCATCGAGTATCAGTATTTTGGGGTTGGCCAGGAAGGCGCGCGCGATGGTCAAAAGCTGTTTTTGCCCTTGGGAAATATTGCTGGACTCTTCATTCAGCTCCATGTCATAGCCGTGGGGCAGCGCGTGCACGAAGTTATCGACGTAGGCCATTTTTGCCGCCGCCTTAACTTCTTCATCGGTTGCCTTGAAATTACCGTATCTTATATTTTCTTTGATGGTGCCGTTAAACAGCCACGTATCCTGCAGTACCATGCCGAACATGCTCCTGAGGTCTTCCCGTGTAAACTGTCTTATATCGACCCCATCAACCTTGATACCTCCGCTGTTGACATCGTAAAAACGCATCAGCAGCTTGACCAGTGTGGTTTTGCCCGCGCCCGTAGGGCCGACGATAGCCACTTTTTGCCCGGGGTGAATATCCGCGGAGAAATTATTGATGACGATTTTCTCCGGGTCATATCCGAAATGCACGTTTTCGAACGAGACATGTCCGCCTACCTTCTCCAGTTTAGCGGAATCGGCCGGGTCAGGTATTTCCTCTGCCTCATCGAGGAATTCGAACACCCGCTCGGCGGCGGCGGCGGTGGACTGTAAAAGGTTGGCGATATTCGTTGTCTGGGTGATGGTCTGCGTGAATGACCTCACGTAGGAGATAAAGGCGAGAATGTCACCTACCTGGATAATCTTTCTTACCGCGAGATACCCGCCGAGGATGCTGACGCCTATATATCCCAGGTTCCCCACGAAGGTCATCACCGGCATCATCGACGTGGATAAAAACTGCGATTTCCAGCCGGCATCGTAAAGTTCACCATTCAGAACATCGAACTGCTTTATCGACCGCTCCTCGCCGTTAAAAGCCTTCATTACAGTATGGCCGGTAAACATTTCTTCGATATGGCCGTTGATATGGCCCAGATACGCCTGCTGCTTTCTAAAGTATTTTTGAGACCTCTTGATGATAAATCTCACCAGGACTAACGATAAGGGCAGTATAAGCAGTGCCGTAAGCGTCATTTGCCAGCTTATCCATAGCATCATCACGAGAACGCCGACTATGGTCGTGACCGATGTGACTATCTGGGAAAGGTTCTGGCTCAGAGTATTGCTTACCGTATCGACATCGTTGGTAACCCGGCTCAAGACCTCGCCGTGGGTTTTGGTATCGAAGTATTTCAGCGGCAGACGGCTTATCTTTTCCGCGATGTTTTTCCGGAAAGCGTAGGTCATTTTCATGGCGATGCCGGACATGACCCAGCCCTGCAGGTAGTTGAATGCCGTGCTGGCGAGATACAGGCAGAGTAAAATCAGTATCGTTCTGCCGATAGAGTTAAAATCGATGGCGGCGCCGGGGATATGCATCATTTTGGCCATAGCGCCGGCGAACAGCTTATTAGTGGCATCACCTATCATCTTGGGGCCGATTATGGAAAACACAGTGCCGGCCATGGCAAAGAGCAGGGTCAGGATGATAGATATGCGGAAAGGCTTCAAGTATTTCAGGAGGGTCTTCATGGTGCTTTTGAAGTTTTTCGCCTTTTCACCCTCCATCATGGGCATCCCGTGTCTGCCCATACCTCCACCCATAGGGGGGCCGCCGCCCCCTGGGCCTCTGCCCAATGGCCCTCCACCCATAGGAGGTCGTCCCATCGGGGGGCCACCGCCCCCCATCGGGCCACCTCCACCCATCGGGCCGAAAGTCAATGGCTGTCTCATTAAGCCAGTTCCTCCCTGGATAGCTGGGACTGTGCGATTTCCCGATAAACCTCGCAGGTTTTCATAAGCTCCTTATGCCTGCCGATTCCCACGACCTCGCCATGGTCCAGCACTACAATCTGGTCGGAGCCCATGATAGTGCTGATTCTCTGGGTGACAATCAGCACCGTGGCATTACCAGTCTCTTTTCGTAGTGCCCTTCTGAGGGCGGCGTCGGTTGTATAATCGAGCGATGAAAAGCTGTCATCGAAGATGAAAATTTCCGGTCTTTTTGCCAGGGCGCGGGCGATGGCCAGCCGCTGCTTCTGACCGCCGGACAGGTTAGCGCCTCCCTGGGCTACCGCCGTTTCAAAGCCGCGTTCGTTTTCTTTGATAAAATCCAGGGCTTGCGCCGTTTCTGCAAATTTCTCCACGTCTGTTACGCTGGCATTTTCATTGGCATACCTGATATTGCTATCGATAGTGCCGGTAAATAGCAGCGTTTTTTGTGAGACATACCCGATTTTATCCCGCAGGTCATGCTGCGTTACCTCGCGAATATCGATGCCGTCAACGAGAATATTGCCGCCGGTAACGTCATAAAAGCGCGGGATAAGGTTAATCAGCGTCGATTTTCCGCTTCCAGTGCTTCCGATTACCGCCGTTGTCTGTCCGGACTTTACAACGAAATTAACGTTTTTCAGCACATCGTCTTCAGCGCTCGGATACCGGAAAGAAACCTTCTGGAATTCGACTTGCCCTTTAAGGTCACCGTTGAACTTCTGGGGATTTTTCGGGTCATTGATAACCGGTTCGGTTTCCAGGACCTCGTTGATGCGCTGAACGGAGACGATGGCGCGCGGCAGCATGATGAACACCATCGACACCATTAAAAAGGACATGATTATCTGCATGGAATACTGCATGAATGCCATCATATCGCCGACCTGGACCGAGCCGGTGTCAACCTGGTGCGCTCCTATCCAAACGATGGTAATCATGACGATGTTCATGATGAGCATCATCGCCGGCATCAGTAATACGATAACGCGGTTTATGAAAAGATTTGTCCTGGTCAAATCCTTGTTGGCAATATCGAACTTCTCCTCTTCGTATTGCTGGGTATTGAATGCCCTTATTACCATTAAGCCGGAGAGTATTTCCCGGGTTACCAGGTTCACTTTATCAACCAGTTTTTGTACAATCTTGAATTTGGGAATAGCTACGGCGAGCATTACGCCTATCATTGTCAGTATCGCCATTACCGCCGCGGCGATAATCCAGGACATGGAAGCCTCGCTGCCGAGTACCCTGATAATGCCGCCTATGCCGAGTATCGGGGCGTAAAAGACGGTCCTGAACAGCATTATCAGCAGCATTTGTACCTGTGTTATATCGTTCGTCGACCTGGTGATTAGAGAAGCTGTGGAGAATTTGTCGAACTCGGTGTTCGAGAAGCTCTCGACTCTTTTGAATATCTGCTGCCTCAGGTTGCGGGCAAGGCCGGCGGCAACACGCGCTGATAGATAGCCTACATATACGGAACAGCCTGCCCCGAGGAGCGTAATAAGCAGCATCAGGCCGCCGACCCTCAGGATATACATTGATTGTATTCCGGTCAGGTCCATGCCCAGCGCTTCGTACTCGCGGGTTAGAAAGGCTGCCGAGGACTGTTTGATTAGATTGGCTGGCATTAATTCGATTTGCGGTGCTGCGGCAGCTCCCGGTTGGGCTTTAGCCATTGCCAGGATAATAGACTTGCTAAAAATAGCAGCCAGCCTGTCGATTACAGTCTTATCATCTGTGTTCAGTTTATAGATGGGTTCACTGGCAAGAGCCGGGTATTTTTTAACATACTTTGTATAGTCGCTCTCGGGAAGAGTTTGTTTATCGAGTAAAGTATAGTAATCGGAGGCCTCCGCTTTGTCGCTTTCACTCATGACCGATGTGAGTTTGTCGAACTCGCTGGCGCGAACAGCCACCGGAGTCGCATTCTGAATGCCGCTCGACTGTATTCCTATATTAACGATATCAGCCATATAGCCCGGCAGCGCCAGGTCGGTCATCGCCTGTATGAACAGCAGGGCGAATATAGCCACAATCGACCATACAAAAGGCTTAAGATGTTTAATCAGTTTCAACATTGGTGGGAATTTACCTGTTTTACAACTTTACATCGTGAGAATTATTGATTTTATCAAACAGTGATATAAGCTGTTTAATTTCGTCATTGCTGAGGACGTCGAATACTCGACTCGCTGATGTCAGGTAGTCCTTTCTGAAATGTTCAAATTGGCTTTTAGCCAGTTCGGTAAGCTTCAGCCTTACTATTCGTCTATCGTTCTGGTCTCCCTCTCGCATCACCAGCCCCATTTCCACAAGCCCATCCACGAACTGAGTTATGGCACCGGGGGTAACGCTGGTTCTTTCCGCCAGCTCTTTTACCGATACCCCTTCGTTCCTGCCGGCTATGGAGAAGAGCAGGTGCACCTGAGGCGGACTTAATAATGGCGGTTTGCCGGGTATACTGCCATGGTGCACGTGTCTCATTATAGACATCATTCGCTGGATGAGTGTTTGCATGAGGTCTTCTCTGGTCTTGTCCATATTTCAAAAAAGTACCGCTAAAATTCCAGTTACCCCAATTATTATCATTATGCTTTAGTTACTTAATATTTTAGCACCTAAATCAATAGTTGTCAAGAGATTGAAAAAATTTAAGGGGAGCTAAACAGCTCCCTCTATCTATTATTTGTCTATATATTTTTTATCAATTATTTACATATTTATTGTCCATTTTTATATTTTGTTTATTATCGCTGTATCACCATAGGTAATAGAACGAAAGTACTGTTAATCGTGTTTAATAAGAAACACATGGGGGCACGGGTGAGGCTGGTATGTTCAGGCTATCTAAGAGGAAAAAGCGCTTCATTACCGGCTTGATTACGGCAATTGCCGTCGGACTGACATTCTGTTTAATTTCCCATTTTAACCTGCTTCACGGAATTAATCTAAAGAGCAACGATTTTCTTTTCAAGGCAGAAGAATCTAATCCAGGAGCAAACCCGGGTGAGAAAATTGTTATCGTGGCTATTGATGACAAGAGCCTGGAACAACTGGGGCGCTTCTCTTCGTGGCCACGTTCTTACCATGCCGGGTTGATAAACACACTGGCTGAAGGTGGGGCACGTGTCATCGTTTTTGATGTTCTTTTTTCGGAACCGTCTGTTAATGATGATGAACTGATAACCTCCATGAAACAGGCCGGGAACGTCATCTTACCGGTGGCTAACACCCTGGAAGCACACCAGCCTGCCATGACCGGAGAGACAACTGTCTCCGGAACAATCATAAAGCCCTTAAAGCCGTTTGAGGAAAGTGCTCTGGCTTTAGGGCATGCCAACATGGTTCCCGATGAAGACGGCATCGTCAGGAGCTTGACCCTTTTCACCCCGGATAATGAGTACCCACAGCCAGCATTAGCTTTAACGGCTGTCGCCGAGTATCTCCGTCGACCTCAAATCATCGAAGCTCTTCCCCAGGACAACTATCTGTCGTTTGCCGGTCGGTCGATTCCACTGGATAATACCAACAACATGCTAATTAACTACAAAGTAAATCCGGCAGACCCACTGAGCTTTGAAGCCGTTTCCTATGTAGATGTTTTGAAGAATGGTATCAGTCCAGAAATTGTTCAGGATAAAATAGTGCTCATCGGCATCACGGCTACTGGCTTCGGGGATATCTTCTGGACTCCTATGGGGCGGGTTATGAGCGGCGTGGAATTACATGCCCAGGCCATGAACACCATCCTGACCGGTAATTTTCTAAAGCCGGCACCAGCCTCTATTGCTTTTTTGTCGATTTTGTTCTTAGCGTTGCTTTGAGGCCTGGCGGTATTACGTCTCCGCATTCTTCTGGCTACTTTATCCGCTGTATTTCTAGGCATCATCTATTTTCTAATAGCTTTTTATTTCTTTGACCGCGGTGTCCTGCTAAATATGCTGTACCCACCCCTAGCGGTGGCAGGTTCATTCGTAGGTGTGAACCTTCATAATGTCATGACGGAACGGCTGGAAAAAAATGAAATTACCAAAACATTCGGTCGCTACGTTTCACCATCGGTAGCGTCGATGATTCTGGGCGCTTTAGATGGAGGCTCACTGAAGCTGGGTGGTGAAGAGCGAACTGTGACCATTTTGTTCGCTGATGTACGTAATTTTACGGGCCTTTCCGAAGAGATAAACCCACAAAAGCTGGTCAGCATATTGAACCGTTACCTTTCGTTGATTATCAAGTCCGTTCTCCAATACGACGGTATGGTAAACAAATTCGGCGGCGACAGCATTATGGCGATATGGAATGTGCCGGTTAGTTGTCCTGAGCACGCTCTGTTAGCCATTAAAGCCGCGGTAAATGCACAACAGGCTCTCCGAGAGTTACAGGAAAAGGTAAAGAACCTGCCCAAGATGGAATTTGGTATTGGCATCAATACCGGTAACGTAGTTGCCGGGAATATGGGCTCCGTTGACCGACTGGAATATTCCGTTATCGGCGACGCGGTAAACATCGCTGCCAGGCTGGCTGGAGCTGCCCCGGGGGGTGGTGTGTGGATTGGAAACGAGACTTTTAACCTGGTAAATGGATATGTCAATGCCATGCCATTAGCACTGCTATCGCTAAAAGGAAAGCAGGCAAAATTTCAAGCATATGAAGTAACAGGTATCCGTGACCGGCAACCTAACGACCCCGTAAACGTAATAAACGAAATCTGTAAAGGGTAAAGTGTAACAAAACATGTCAGTTATTTGTAATAAAGTTAGAGAGGAAAAAACAGCTCAGGCAACCGCCCCTGCGAAAGCCTACAATCAATTTGAAATTACGGCATTAGTAGAAGAGGCAGACGGCGGAAATTTTACAGCCTTTGGAGATTTATACAGTATCTATCTCGACCAGATTTACAGGTACATCTTTTATCAGGTCAAAGATAAGATGACAGCGGAGGATATCACTGAAGAAGTATTTATCAAAGCCTGGAAGGCAATCGGGTCCTGTAAGGGAAAGGAAAAAACATTTTCATCGTGGCTTTATCGTATCGCTCACAATCACTTAATTAACACTTTACGCTCTATGAAGAAATTCATATCGATAGAAAAGGTCGATTTAGTTGATTTTGCTGACCCCAAACAAAAAATTGAAACGAATGCAGATTATCAGGAATTATTAGGGAAGATAACCTGCCTGCCCCAAAATCAAAAGCAGGTAATCATCCTGAAATTTATCGAGGGACTGGACAACCGGGAAATCGGGAAAATAATGGGCAAGAGTGAAGGAGCCATAAGAGTACTGCAGATGCGGGCTCTGGCGACACTCAGGCAGAAAATGGGAGAAACATAAAAATGAGAACCAAACTAACCAAAGCATTAGACGAGTGTTTAGCAATGATGAGCGAGGGCGAGTCAATCGATGCCTGTCTGGCTCAACATGAAAACGACCGGAAACAGCTGGAGCCGCTGTTAAACACTGCCCTTTCTGTCTTCTCCCTGCCCAGAATCGTGCCCTCGGATAAATTCAAGGAAACCGCTGGTGAGCGATTGATAGCCAGGCTGCACCGGGAGGCTAACCAGGCCAAGTCCGTAGAATTAAAGCAAGGCACATCGCTACTCGATGATTTAGCCATCACAATGCAACGGCTATGGCAGGCTGTCACCGGTGTTAAAAAAGTCGTCGTTCCAGTTGCGTTTTGTCTATTAATTATAATTGTTGCCAGCTTCAGCGCATCCAATTTTTTGTCCCCGTCTCCGGCTCTAGCTTCGGGATGCACCTTAAGTATATTCAGTGGCAGCGTTGAGGTTCAGGTACCTGAAGGAAATGGAAAGCAAGGTGCTGACGGCATGACTCTGGATATAGGAACTCGTGTCAGGACCGCTTCTGATGCCAGCGCCCTTCTCACTTTTTTTGATGGCAGTACCTTAAAACTGGAGCCCGGCACCGATATAGAAATACAGCAACTTAAATATGACGAAGAAAAGTCTATTACCATTGTTCTAAAACAATGGATGGGCCGTACCTGGAGTCGCGTGGAAAAAATGGCGGACGCGGGTTCGCATTATGAGATAGAGACCCCGTCAGCCTGTGCTGTCGTGCGAGGAACCCTGTTCACAACGGAGGTTGATGCAACAGGAGCCACGACGGTAGCCACAACACAAGGACTGGTCAGTGTTGTGGCGCAGGGTGAGGAAGTGTACCTGCCAGCCGACCAGCAAACACATGTGGAATCCGGAGCGGCTCCTGCTCAATCTTTTGCATCACCTCGTCCTACGTCTGAGATTATCATCAATATTGATGCTCCCGCTATCGGCTCGGTAATCGACCCGACCGGCGCCAGTACCGGTCTCATACAGGGTGGGCTATCGATTAACCAGATATCAGGTTCCCGTTCTTTATCGTCCCCTGAGGGTAAACAGGTGATAACTATTCCGCAACCTCAAAGCGGTGAATATACTATTGCTCTTCGTTATTTAACTGACGGAGTAGCAAATTTCAACATACAGGGTATGTCTGATGGCGATGTTGCTTTCGAATATGCGGGCAATTACGAAGGCCTGAATGAAAACGGCTGGCTCATACACATAAAAGTGCATGTTGAAAATGGTCGTGTTATTGATAGTCAGGTGAGTGAAGTGGGGCCACTCGGGGTTGAAGGACCGGAGAAAATAGTAAAGACTGAGTCTGTTAAAGGCAGGACAGTTTCCGTCGAACCGATAGGGCAGAACGGAGATGAAAAGTCAGGACAAGATAGTGGTGCTGGACTGAGCCAGGATGCTGCCCAAAGCCAGGGTAATAGTGACCTGAGTCAAGGCAAGATTGACCGGGAACAGGGTAATAATGACCAGGGTCAGGTCAACAGTGACTTGGGCAAGGGCATTGGTGACCTGAGCCAAGGTCAAGTCAATAGTGACCAGAGCCAGGGCAACAGTGACCAGATTCAGGGTAATAACCAGGGTAAGGGGATTGATGTCCAAAGCCAGGGTAATGACCTGAGTCAAGGCAAGATTGACCGGGAACAGGGTAATAATGACCAGGGTCAGGTCAACAATGACCAGAGCCAGGGCAAAAGTGACCAGATAAAGGGTAATGACAAGGACAAAGGTAAAGACATAAGTGACCAGGGAATGAATAAAGAACTGGTAAAGAGCAAATAATGTACGGAATAACAGAATCACAGGTAACAATAACAGACGCAACCGACCATACCGAACAGGAAAATAGGGCGAGGCTGGAGCTTATCTATGAGGTAAGCAAGAAAGTCGGGTCCGTGCCACGCATGACCCAATTGCTGGAAAAGATTATTGAAATGACCCAGAAGACACTCAATGCGACGGCAGCTTCCGTACTTTTATTCGGTGATAATGAACAGGAGCTCTTTTTTGAGGTTGCGTCCGGCCCGGTAGGCAAAATCTTAAAGCAAGTAAAGGTAAATATACAATATAGTATCGCTGGATATGTTGCGAATACTGGTAAGCCGTTGATTGTTAATGATGTTACCAGAAATCCAAATTTTCACAGAAATATTGATGAAATTACAGGTTTTTCCACAAAGTCAGTTATCTGCGCACCATTGATAGTACACCGAAAAATCATGGGTGTGATTGAAGTAATTAATAAGCTGGACGGGAGTGATTTCAATGAGCAGGATTTGTTAGCTGTTGTTTCTGTGGCAGCTACCGCGGCCATGGCGATTGAAAATACCAAACTGAATAAGAACATGATGGATGCTTATAACAGCACTATTGCGACACTGGCAGCAACCATTGATGCTAAAGACCCGTATACCCGCGGGCATTCTCAGCGGGTAATGGAACACACCCTATTAGGAAGTAAATTCCTGGCATTATTCCCGGAAGAAATGGAAACTCTAGAATATGCAAGTATTCTCCATGATATCGGTAAAATAGCTATCGATACCCGGATATTGAATAAACCTGATGTCCTGACCACGTCAGAACGGAATATAATACGCGAGCACTCTGCTATTGGTGCCAATATGCTGAAGGAAATTCCTTTCCTGGAAAAGGCAAGTGAGCTTGTCCTATATCACCATGAAAGGTATGACGGTACAGGATATCCAGAAGGACTAAAAGGTAAAGAAATACCTATAGGAGCCCGGTTAATAGCCGTCGCTGATGCTTTCGATACGATGACCACCAACCGTTCCTATCGTCCTGCCCTGACTATCGACTACGGTATTGGTGAGCTGCATGCCTGCGCTGGAACGCAGTTTTGCCCGACCGCTGTGGAGGCGTTTATAGCTAGTTTACGGGCTCATGCTAAAAAGAGCGACCCCGGTTAACTTGTGGGCATTGAATTACATTATGAGTGTTTGTTTCCTCGATCGTGATAACAAAATAGGCCTTTGTTACGTTAACAGCTACTATACAGCATCCTGCCGCGAGTCATCAGTCATCGCCTAAAAACAACACCCCTAATCCGTACGGCAAATCCGTGACTTAGAGGTGCTGCTGTTCACCTATATTATAAGCGGGCTTTCTCCCGACTACTTTTTTCGCGATGCCTTCTCGGGCTTCTGGTATATGGAGGTATGCGCTCTGGAGGTGTCCGCTCCCCCGTTAGTAGGAACTAGACGAGTGCACCTCCCTCAGGTGATACACCATTCGGGTCAATTGCTTTCACAAGTTTATTCCACCATAAATTGTAATTGCCTAAAGCTGGTCCAATTTTATCTTGTGGGCCCATAGTACTGGCGAAGTAGCGTTCGGTAAAAGCCCTCGCAGTTTGCTCTTTTTGCCACCCTTCTACGGCTTTCTTAGCTTCAGCGTTGGAAGGATCGAATTTGCAGAATATTTCTGTTTTGCCAAGATGCCCCTGTTCAACTCCCCATCCGAAGAAGGCTCCGCCGTCATCCACGATATAGCCCTTTTTAATCAAAGGCTCTTTCGCTTTGCCGGCGCCTATCGCCCACTTGATAGTCAGGTCACGCTGGCCCATGATAGGAATTGAATTAAAGGCTCCTCCGGCGCGGAATGTCTCTCTGATAGAGGCAGAGATTCTGATGCACTGGCATAACAGGATTCCTTCAACCTCGGGATCTTCAACTGTTTTCAGGGACTTGCCATGGGCTTCTTTGACAATCTGCTCCAGTACCTTCTTCTTGTAATCAAAGTCTTCAGGAGAATTGCCGGCAATTATTACAAAGAAGCCGGGTCCCTGCACTTCCTTGCTCATCTTCGCGAAGACTTCCTCTTCTTCTTCATTACATGTCGTTATGTTGCAGGATACCATTGCCGCATTGAAACCCATCAGCTCGTACGATATTTCGCTCTCACCGATTTTAAGCTCTGCCTGCCACATTTTCTCTACTGACGGGAAGCTGAAATATCGTGCCATCATGTTAGGCGGTATCTCGCTCAAAGTGTACTTTGGTGATGACCCTTGTACTGGAAAGCTCGAGGGCCCCGGCCAGTGATAAAGCTTCACGGCAGCTTTGGTAAAGACACCCGGTGTTACGCCTGGCGGTACAGCACTGGTAAGTATGCTCCTTAAAGACGGACCCGGCCCGTCACCGCAGAACCACTCGTCAGAAGACCCCAGCGCACCCGACCTGACGATGTCCCCTGCAGGGGTTACCCATTCTATGGCCAGATGGTTGCGGTCGTCACCGCTGGTGGTCTGGTCCATATGTCCGTGGCCTCTGAGCATCGCCGAGCAGTTAGTCCCGGCACCCTTGATGCAGAAATTCAAGCCCCTTTTCATTAACTCAGCTTGTAGCTCTGCCGAGATAACATAAGGCTCAACCACGGCATACATGTTTTTCTCGTTGATTTCAATGATACGGTTCAACCGTCTAAGGTCTAACAGGATAATACCCTTGGGGAACATCCCCGACCATCCGGTACATATGGGTCTGAACATTAGCTTGTGTTTGTTGCACAGCTTTACTACCGCTTGAACTTCCGCAGTATCCTTGGGAAGAATTACAGCAGCGAACTCAGTCGAGTAATACGCAGGCATTATGGCCGGGTCATCACAGATGTTCTCCTCTCCCACCACACTTTCGAATTCCTTATATACTTCTTTGCTTAAAGCCATGGTCATTAACCCCCTTTCTTAGATTGCCTTCTCTACAAGTTCAACGATATCATACACCTTCAGGCTGCTTCCACTTTCCTTGATGGCTTCATTGAAGGTCCTCTCACACCAGGGACAGGCGGTAACAATCGCCTCGGCACCAGTAGACACGGCTTCTTTAATTCTCTCCTGGGCCGTCCATTGGGCAAACCCGGGATTTGACTCATTGACACCGCCACCAGCCCCGCAGCACCAGGAGTATTCCTTAATCCTGGTCATTTCCGTGAGTTTAATACCGGGAATGCTCTTGATAACATCACGTGGCGGTTCGTAGATACCTTTGGTGCCGCGCCGGTATTCCTTAGGCGGGTCGAAAACAAACCTGTCGCCCGGAATCTTTTTCCCTTTCCAGTGTATCCATGGCTCACCCAGCCTGCCGAGACGGCACGGATCATGGTATGTGACCGAGATATCGACTTTCTTCCGCGGCTTCAGTTTGCCGTCTTTTATCAGCTTGGCGATGTATTCCGAGATATGCAGCACTTCAAGGTTACCCTTGAGGTTGTATTGGTCATAGAGCACCTTGAAGGCCTGGTAGCCGTCGGCACAGCCCGTTACCACTGTTTTTACGCCGGCTTTCTTAATCATGGCCATGTTCTTCTTGGCCTGGTTGAGGAAGTCTTCTTTGTAGCCCATCTGGTAAGCCCGGCCGCCGCAGCACGTCTCGGCGTCACCGGCGATGCCGAAATTGACGCCCGCTTTCTGCAATATCTTGGCGGTGGCTTTAGCCAGCTTCTGCATATCCTTATCGAAGCTCGTGAGACAGCCGACGTGATAGAGCACGTCAACTTTCTCTTTGTTGGTATCCTTCAGGTCCAATCCTTTAGCCCAATCGCCCCGCTTGCCCTTGGCGGGTACCATCGAGCCCGTCTTCCGCAGGCCGGCGATTACCTTGTCAAGGGCGGGGTTGGTTTGACCGTCCTCGACACACTTGAGCCTGAACTCCGTGATGGGCTCGAGGACTTCCATGTCCATGGCATAATTACACGAGACGCCGCAGGCGCCGCACAACTGGCAGTTATAAACGACATCGAGGAGCCTATCCGTATAGTTGAAGCCGTTCTTCAATGCCGCCGTTCCGATATTCATTCTACCGCCGCCTGAATAGGCGTGGAAATTATATTTCGCTATGCTGGGACATGCGTATGAAAAGTCGGACCCCTTTACCTTTTGCATCGGTATAAATTTGCAGGCCGAGCACCGGCAGCACATTCCCATATCGCCTTGATATTGTTCCAGTCCCATCTTTGCTACCTCCTAAATTCATTCAATAATAAGTTGTTTCTTTTAATGTGTTTTAAAAGCACACTTTGCCCGGATTCATAACGTTGTTTGGATCAAATATCTTCTTAAGCTTATTTAAAACTGCAACGGTGGCCGCATCTCTATTAATAATCATCCTTGCAGCATCACCATAAGGCCTTGAGAAGAACGCACCCTGAGCCATTAAGTTCTTGATGGCTGAAGTGGATAACTCCTTGATTCTATTTGACTCACTTGCGTTTCCGCGATCATAAAACAGATTAAACTCACAGTGACAGCCAGTGCCCTGTACTATCGGCTGGATGTAAACACCCATGTCTAAAACGGGGTAGCCGGCTTTTTCAGCCAGATTATTCATGACCCCGATTTGACCTTCGAGCTTATCATTGATGGTCAAAAAGAATATATCCTCGCAGGCCCCTTTATAGCGAAGCTTCCAGTAGGGCTCCCCGGAAGGCTGCTGGACCGCTTTCAATATTTCATTTGCTGAAACACCGCCGACTGCTTTTACTGCTTCCACCCCCAACCGCTGGGTTATTTTAGTGATGTCTTTAATATAAGAGCTGACCCTTTCCTCCGGGAAAAACTCGTAGCCGGCTACAGTATAGAAAAGAGTCCATGTGGGTAAGGCATTCTTAAGGTTCTCATAGTCCTTGGGCCATTTCTTCGCAAAGATGGCCGCCAAATTGGTATTATTGAGTATAAAGCATTCGTTGACCATTCTCAGTCTTATCAGCCAGGAAGCCATCTCGAGCAGCGTATCGAGGTTGGAGGAGGCAACCACGAAAGGCTCTTCAAGACTGGGGAGTAATTCACACCTCATTGATGCCCACGTTACGATACCCATCGTCCCCTGCGCCCCCTGGATAAGCCTGACCCAAGAAGCCACACCAGGCCCATACGGCGCTTTTTGCACGCCCCCGACTGCCCACTGCTCCTTTACTGTACCTGGCCCAGCCGCCTGCCCGGTTCTAAACTCATCACCAGTTCCAAAGATTACCTCAACACAAGCCAACGGGTCTGATATATCCCATTGATACTTGGGCATTACTACCGGCTCTCTCTCCAGCATGCTACCGACAACGGTTTTTGACTTCCGCGGCAGCAGCGGCATATTGAGCCTGATGCCCTCCTTTTCCGCCGCCGGTATGAGTTCACCGAAGGTCACGCCCGGCTCGACCATGGCAACCCGGCGCGCCCGGTCGACATTGATGATCTTTTTCATTTTACTTAAATCTACGATAATGGCCCCACCGGTGCCGGGAACGGTGTCACCCCGGAAATGGGGAGGGCCTGAGCTCACCGGGACCAGCGGCGTCAGCGTCTCATTGGCGAGATTCACTATTTTCTGTACGGCATCGGTATTGGTTGGCTTTACTACACAAACCGGCTTTACAGAATTGACGAAGCTCATATCCCTGGAGTATTCGTCAAGCGTCGCCTTTTCGTAGCTAACGTTGCCGGCCCCGACAATTTTCACCAGCTTTTGTTTTTGAATCATTTTTCCTCCTTTATAGCTGAAGCTTCATTTTTACATAATCAGGGCTTTTCACTTTCAGGCTTGACTAGTATACACTAATCTGTTAAATAAGTCTACTGCTGAAAATAATACGAAAAGTATATTATTTAAAAGTAATCGTATTACGATACTCCAGATATTTTAATGATGGATTTTAAATAAGTCAAGTGCTCTCTTTTTTTGGGAAGGGTATGGTTTCACACATCATGTCTTTATCAATTTTTAATTGATTACCATTTAAAATAAAAAGGCGGCTGATATTTTCACCAGACGCCCTCTAACAATGACCCTATTTTGAATTCAAGATTTATTACCATTGAACGAACATGGGGATGTCTGTCCAGCCATGCGTACGATTATTTAATACCTTTTAGCTTTTCGATTATTTTTAGTAAACTGTAAAAAAAAAGGGATGTTTACGTGGACTAAGAATAATTAAACATTTCGCCCGAGTGTTAGGTAACTCTTTATCTGAATGTGACTATCGACGGGTAAATTTTTATGGCATAATAAGGACAATATAAGAGTAGGAATTATTTTCTTGAAGATCCTTTTGTATTTATTTTATAATTAAGGCTAAATTAATCAGCGATGAAAATGACTAAAGATGGAATCTGAAAGACTTCAAGATAAATGGTTTCAGTGGCTGTTACAAAAGCGGCATGGTGGCGATATCGAAATGCAAAAGACCATGCTAACGTTCTTGGGACAAGTACGAGATAAATTACTTCAGAATGCGAAGATAGCGGAAGGCAATACTGTGCTGGATGTAGGTACCGGCGATGGACTGATCGCCTTCGCAGCTCTAGATCAAGTTGGTAAGCAGGGTAAGGTTATTTTTAGTGATATCTCCCAAGATTTACTGGACCATTGTCGATCTTTGGCTGAAAAGTTAGGGATAGTTGACCATTGCCAATTTCTTAAGGCCTCAGTTGATAACCTAACTGATTTAGATAATGCCTCAGTAGACATAATTACGGTGCGTTCTGTATTGATATACGTTGAGGCAAAACACTCTGCCTTTAAGGAATTCTACAGGGTACTTAAGCCAGGAGGTCGGCTATCTATATTCGAACCTATCAACCGCTTTGGATATAACCCAGTAAATATTTTCAGGGGCTATAATGTAGGACCAATTATTGACATAGTGGAGAAAATCAGCAAAATTTATAGCCTTATTCAACCTTTGAGAACGGACCCAATGCTGGACTTTGATGAGCGTGACCTGTTTAACCTGATTGAGAAGGCAGGATTTGGTGAGATTCATCTAGAGTTACATGCCGATATGACTTCGATTCCAGCAGCTAAATGGGAAACCGTACTGCGAATGGCAGGCAATCCGCGTATTCCTACTCTCGAAGAAGCCATGAAACAAGCATTGACTGATGAAGAGATTGAGAAGCTTACCAACCATTTACGTCCTCTGGTAGAAGCCGGTCAAGGTACTAGGAAAACAGCCGCTGCTTACCTTTGGGCTCAAAAAGTTTGTAGTTGAGGTAACACTTTTAGCTAATTCCATTTTTTCTCCCAGTGTTACAATTTACTTTAAAGTTTCCATTGAATAGACATCGGCATGTTTGCCCTTTTATGTGTGGGAAGCCTATATTCACGAGAAGTGTTAAAATACGTCAAGATATGGGTAAAAAGAAACGAGCGAATAGAATATACGGGAATTCGGCTCATTATTGGCCGGAAGGCATGTAAATAAAAAAGGGGAGCATCACTGCTCCCCCTCTTAAAAATCGGTTTTATTTCCACTACCACTGCACAAACATCGGCATGACAACGTGGGTATAATTTTCCGTTCCCACCGGGCGGATGAGGCCGGGGCTGGAGGGGTTGGTGGTCTCCAGCGCTACCTGCGACTCGTGGAGCACGCTCAGGATATCGGTCAGGTACTTTCCATTGAAGGCAATTTTAGCATCGGCGCCCTCTACCGTTGCATCAATTTCACCGACATCATCGCCGATTTCCTCAGAACGGGCGGAAACGGAAAGCCTGCCGGGATTCATCTCGCTGCCTGGCGTGATAACGAGGCGGACGATGCCGCTGCCATCACGGGCGAATATTGAGGCGGTCTTGGTCGCCCGCAGGAAGTCGGCCACGCTGACTATTACCCGGGTATTGTAGCTCTTGGGGATGAGTTGAGCGTAGTTGGGGAAAGTGCCCTGGACGAGCTGGGATACCAGCTCCGTGCTCTTTAGTCGGAAGAGGACCTGGCTTTTATTGGGATTAAGCGTAATATTAACGGCTTCCTCCTGGTCGGTCATGAGGCGGTTCAGCTCTGACAGGGTCCGTGCCGGGATGATGACCTCTGTCTTCTGGCTGACCGCTTTGGCGATGGGCAGCTTGAAAACGGCCAGTCTGAATCCGTCAGCCGCAGCCAGTGTCAAAGTGCTGCCTTCAAACTGGGCGCAGACGCCCGTCAGGACGGGCCGTGACTCTTCGGTGGCGGCGGCGAAAACAACCTGGTTGATACCCTGACGTAAGGCTTCGACTTCTACGCTGGTGGTAATACCCTCATCGACGCTGGGAATCGGGGGGAAATCCTTGGCGTCAATCCCGCTGATGCGGGCCTCGAAGCGGGCGCACTTCAAACCCAGAGTCTTGGTCTGCGGTGAAAGATTGATAGCAATCGTGTCACTGGGTAAAGAGCTGACAAATTCGGTGAGGAGGCGGGCCGGTACCGTGATAGCGCCTTCTTCTTCTATTTTAGCGCCAATCCAGCAGCTTATAGCCATCTCTAGGTTAGTAGCCACGAGTTTTAAACGGCCTTCCTCGGCAGCCAGGAGGACATTATTGGTTATGGGCAGGGTTGTCCTGGTGGCTACCGCTCTACCGACGATACTGAGTCCCCGGTTAAAGTTCTCCTGAAGACATGATAGTTTCATAGTGCACCCCCAAATACTATTGGTGGACTAGTATACAACATAATTCGGTTCTATTCAAGCGCTATCGTGCCGCTTTTACCGCCGCTTTTTTTTACCAGGCGGATATTCTCTATTTTCATGCCGCGGTCGACGGCTTTGCACATGTCGTATATCGTCAGGGCAGTCACGGCAGTAGCCATCAACGTTTCCATCTCTACGCCAGTTTTGCCGGTGCTCTCGACGGTGGCGGTGATTTCTATCACACTGTTCGCTTCGTCGGGGGTAAACTCGATATTGACGTTTCCGATGAGAATCGGGTGGCACAGTGGAATCAGGTCGGGCGTTTTCTTGGCGGCCATGATACCAGCCAGCTGGGCGACCGCAAGGACATCTCCTTTGGCTGTCCCACCCTGCTTGATTAGCTGAAAGGTGGCAGGCTGCATCCTGACCATGCCTCTGGCTACGGCGATACGGGCGGTATCCGCCTTGCCGGTGACATTCACCATCCGGGGACGTCCGGCATCATCCATATGAGACAACTTTTTTTCAGCCATATACAATTTTTTTCAGGAAACGAATCGTAGCTATCCAGCTTTGATTCGTTTTTAGAGTTATGTTAACTAAATGAGTTATTGTTACCAATTAGGACACATATCATAAGCAGGTCCTCGGACTCGCACTCATGACAGTAAATCAGTACCTTGTTATAACATATCGTCAAAAAATGAGACAATGGACGATAATAGAATAATCCAGCTACCTATTTTTACATCTGTTGTTGAGCCTGCTTCAATACCCGCAAAGCTCTCAGAGTGACCCACTTGCTGGGTTGCCCTTTCTTTTCTTGTATCTCCGCCAACTCCTTGCCGGTTATATAAAGTCTCAGGGAGTTCTGGTACCAATAAAAGACTTTCTTTTCTTGTGTGTCCGCCAACTCCTTGTAGGTACGTTCAAGCAGCCAGCGTCCTTGTTGGTTTTGCTTACTAATGACCAGATCTAACGCGTTGGCTAACTTGGGATTCTTGGCTTGCCCCAGCGCTGCCAGGACCTCCAGGTTCTGAAGCACATCGGCTTCGCTGCGGAGAGGATAATAGAACTTGAACCAGGTTGAACTGGGCCTGTTCCCCCTGCCAAAGGGGTAATCGGCGACCGCCGGGTCGTGGCTCAAGAGAAAGTCCACACCCCGTTTGATAGCCTCCTGCATATTCTTGGTTCGCTGCGCCGTTGGTACTTTGTTCAAGGCAATCATCACCTTTATTGCGCCCCAGGCGCATGGCAGATCAGCATTACGCTGTGGACAGGCGAATGAAGGAGCTGAACTCCTGGACTTACCGTAACGTTTGTTTGTATCGCGCTCCGAAGCGTCAGCCACTCCTTCCCCGGTAATATTCTGCGCCAGCCATTCCATTGCTGTCTGTAAGCGTTGGTCGTTAAGCCAGCCTAAGTCTATCAAAGCCGCCCCCATTAATCCCGCCGTGCAATGGTTGAAACCGGAAGTCGTGACTTTCAATGACAGACCACCCAGACGACCATTGCTGGCGATGTATCGGGATAGTAGAATCTCGCAGCCGGCGCGAATGCGCGGGTCAGTTCCGTCCGCACCGAGCTGCGCCATGAAAACGATAGCCGGCATCGTCCCGGTGTACCTGGGTGTCTTTCCCCAATATCCCTCCGGATGCTGCGCTGCCAGAATCACCGGCACCGGTCCGCTTGCCATAATGGCTACTTTGGCAGCTTTAACTTCTTTATCGTTCTCGTCCCGGCCGAGGATATCACGCAGGGCATAATAGCGGATAGCCGGCTGGGTCTTATCGTTCTCCAGCAGCCAATCAGTTGGGTCTGCCTTCAATACCTTCTTCCAGTCCTGTTGTTTTCCCAACGCATTCTCTCCCTGCTAACTTACACTAATTGATTATGCATGTAAGTTGTCATGTTCATGCGAATTGACCGTCAATGCCGAAATTATATCATAACGATGTAAAAAAATCTCATCTGGGACGGGGGGGGTGATAAACGAGCTAGTTCTTGAAATTTTACCTTATGACTTTATGTTAAAAATTTTTCATCCCCCCACCTGAGAGAAAGGCCTGCCCAGGTGACGGTTACCCTCGGACAGGTGGTGGCCCTGAGGTTTCTTGGCGGTGGCCTTTTCAATCAGGTCTTTAAGCTCTTCGACGGAAGCGCCGCTACGCAGGGGTTCCCGGAGGTCTATCTCGTCTTCGTTCAGGAGGCAGAGGCGTAGCTTGCCGTCGGCGGTAAGGCGGAGTCGGTTGCACTGGTAGCAGAAGTGTTCCGTAACCGGAGTGATGAAGCCGATGGTGCCTTTGGCGCCGGGGAGGCGGAAGTATCTGGCGGGACCGTTGCCGACATCGACCTTCCATGGCTCGAGTTTACCCAGGGAATCGATGCGTTTTCGCATGTCGCTGACGGAAACGAGCTTCGAGTTAACCGGCTCGTCGCCGTTCGTCGGCATAAGCTCGATGAAGCGAACGTGCCATCCATCGTTGACCGTTTTCGCGGCAAAATCGGGAAGCTCATCGTCATTGACGCCGGCCATGACCACCATGTTTATTTTTACGGGGGTAAGCCCCACCGCACCGGCGACTTCGATGCCTTTGAGGGTGTCTGGGAGGTTACCGCATCGGGTAATCTGCTTGAACCTTTCCGGCTTGAGGGTGTCCAGGCTGACATTGACGCGATGAAGGCCAGCCTCTTTGAGTTCGGCGGCGTGCTGCGCCAGCAGGATGCCATTGGTCGTCAGGGAAATATCGTCGATGGTCTCGATGCTTGCCAGCATCTGCACCAGCTCCGGCAGTCCCGCCCTTACCAGGGGCTCGCCGCCGGTAAGCCTGACCTTATTGATGCCGAGCTCGGCGGCGGCTTTAACCAGGGTGAAAATTTCTTCGTAGCTGAGGATGTCATAGTGGGACATCAGGGTGATGCCGTCCGGAGGCATGCAGTAGATGCAGCGCAGGTTGCAGCGGTCGGTGACCGAGATGCGCAGGTAGTTAATTGGGCGCTGGAAAGAATCGGAAAGACCAGTCATAATGATACCTTCTAATAGGTATTATACATGAAAACGGAAAGGATGGCTATAAGTGTGCCAATGTTTTATTTGTGTGAAATTGTCATTTCAGCGCAGGCTGGAATCCAGAGTTCTGAAAAGGCATGGAAATGGATTCTGGCCTTCGCCAGAATGACAGGGTGGATATAAAATCCCTTGACAATATTTTACTCTATGGCTATACTTGGTATAGCCGCAGGAGGTGAGGTATGGTCACGAAAGTTCAGAAATGGGGTAACAGCCAGGGGCTTCGCATTGCCAAACACGTACTTGCAGACGCGCGCATCTCGGTTGGTGATGACGTGGATGTAACCGCGCGGGATGGAGTAATCGTCATTTCACCGGTAAAGCGTATACGCGATAGATATGATTTGCGAGAACTAGTATCACGTATCCCCGAGAACTATAAAGCCGGTGAAACCGATTGGGGGAAACCCGTCGGTAAAGAAGCGTGGTAAATGAAGTCTTATATTCCACAGAAAGGCGATTATATTACCGTTACCTTCGACCCGCAGTCCGGCCATGAACAAAAAGGCCGCCGCCCCGCATTGGTGATAAGCAACACTATGTTCAATGAGCATATAGGTATGGCTATTGTTTGTCCTCTTACGAGCACGGAACGGGGTTATCCATTTCATGTAGCCGTGGCGGATAACCCGGATGTCAGTGGATTCATCATGGTGGAGCAGGTAAAGTCGATTGATTTTCGCGCGCGCAAGGTCAAACGCATCGGGAGGGCTTCGGAAGGTGCACTTGAAGAAGTTCTTGCCATACTCGATGCGTGCCTTTATTGAAATAAGCCTACTGGCGGGCAATTTTCACCAGATATTTTCTGGCTTTTTTAGCCGCCCTCGCCCGGTGGCTGACACGATTTTTCTCCTCCAAAGTTAGCTCCGCCATAGTTTTACCCAACTCAGGCAGGTAGAAGATGGGGTCGTAGCCGAAACCCCGGTTGCCTTCGGGTTCTCTGGTGATAATACCACGGCACTCGCCGGAGCAAAGCTCAACCCTGCCATCGGGTTCAGCGATGGCAATCACGCAGCGGAAGCGGGCGGCACGTTGCTTTTCGGGGACATCTTTAAGACGGGAAAGTAGGTAGTTGATTCTGTCGGCATCAGTGGCGCCTTCGCCGGCGTAGCGGTGCGAAAGTGAACCCGGCTCTCCCCCCAGGGCATCGACCTCCAGTCCCGAGTCGTCAGCCAATGAAAGCAGCCCGCTTTCTTCAGCCAGAGAGGAAGCCTTTAAACTAGCGTTCTCCTCAAAGCTGCCGCCCACCTCAGCGACCTCCGCGGTAATGCCCTGTTCGGCAGGCGTCACGATTTCATAAGGAATGCCCCGCAGAAGGCTTTTATACTCGCGTATCTTGCCCTTATTGTTGGTCGCCAGCAGGAGCTTAGGTTTTTTCTTTATCAAGGTCCTGAAATCTGCCTTCGAGCTTCTTCATTACCTGAGGCATGGTGGTGTATTCCATCTCCTCGAGCGGCAGGCGGTGCGGCTCAAAGGGGCCATGGCGCCGCATCATGTCGGCCATCTCGTTAGCCTGATGACGTGCCAGGTCGAACGCTTTATCGGCAAACATGTCGCGGGGGCCTATCATCTTACCTTCGTTTAATTGATAGCCAAGGCAGATGACACGCGGCGGGCCATCGAAGCGCGAAGGGGTGCTATCGCACACGGCTACCGGCATCAACGGCCCCATGTGGGAGCCACGCATCCATCCCTGCACTAGGATGGGGGCGGCAAACGGCTCCAGTACCTCGCCGACCGCCGGGAAGATACCCTGAGAACGGACGATGCAGACCGGGTCATCCTTGCCCACGTACCGGCCGGCGCTCTCGTAAAGGCGCTCGGTGGAAGACACCGCAGCGATTTCACTGTTATCACGGTGATAGACCGCCTTTACCGCAAACCGTGCCGGGGCGCCAATCAGCACCAGCATATCGTAAATCTCTTCCGGGGAGTTGAATCTTATCTTTTTATGCTCCTTGACGTCATGTACCTCGAAGGTAAAGCCGTTGTGCATATTGGCGGCAATTACCAGACCGATGGTGTTGAAGGGGTCGGCGAACATCTTGTAGAGAGGCATATTCCAGGCGCCGGCAGAGGTCTTATCCGCCATGAAAATGAGGACAGGTTCGGAGGTCCTCTCTTCGAACTCCATCTCGGCAAGTCCCGGGCCCATCCCTCTGACATTGCCGGCGAAAGAGTCTTTTAACATGTCCTGCCCGGCGCCATAGAGCTTCATCTTTTTAGCCAGCTTGGTGCAGGTGACAAAGGTATCCCAGGCCAGCTTATGGATTTCATAGTCGCTTGTTCCCTTGGTATGGGTCATGATGAGTTGAAGGTCGTCGCCGCACTTGGTTGACTGGCAGTCGATGAGCAAACCGTCCTTTTTTGCCTTATTCAGGCATTCGGCTGCTTTGGCGATGATATCAGGATGCGATTCGGAGTGTCCTACATAGCCACCGATATCGGCTTTAATGACGCTCAATGTTATCTTCATTATCACCTCCGCTTAATTAGTATTCGATTCCCTTTCTGGCTTTTATCCCTTTGTCGAAAGGGTGCTTGACCTTTACCATCTCGGTTACCAGGTCGGCCATCTCAATCAGCCGGCTATCGGCACGGCGGCCGGTCAGGATTAGCTCGACATGGGATGGTTTATCCTTGATGAGCCTGATGACGTCATCCAGCTCGATAAGGTTAAAACCCAGGGCAACATTCACTTCATCCAGCACCACCAGGTTATAATTACCGCTGATGACAGCTTTACGGGCGGTTTCCAGGGCGGCTTTAGCCTGCTCTTTTTCCTCCGGCTTGATATTGGCGGGGTCAATAAACTTGCGGAAGCCGAAACTGGCCATTTCTACATTGGGTAACCGGGACAGGGAGTTGTATTCGCCGTAGGCGTAATCGCCCTTCATGAAGAAAACGATGAATACTTTCAGGCCGTGACCGGCCGCCCTGAGTACCGTGCCCAAAGCTGCCGTTGTTTTACCCTTGCCGTCACCGGTGAAAATCTGGACCAGGCCTTTTCCGTTTTTCCGGGTCAATCAACCCCCCTTTAAGTCGAATGACTAAACCTATCGCCAATCTAGTCTATCATGACAGGTCGTATCAAACGAGTAAGAACCCGGTTAGAAATGAGTATGATTTTAATCTGGAGATTGCACCTCCAGTTTAGCAACACGTGCTCAAACTTGTCAATCGGCGGGAGTGTTTCAGGACTGTTGTATTGCCTTCGGTCGGTTCCTGAAGAAAGTGGTGATTCCTACCAGGGCCGGTAGCGCCACGCCATAAGCCATGAGCGCGGGTGGCACCTGTAGCCACCAGTCCACGAGGGGCAGCAGGATGAAGAGAAAAGCCATGGACGGTGTAACATTGCGTTTCCAGATGAGTATTAACAAAGTGGGCAGAGTCATGATAAGCATGGGGAGAGTTACCAGGACGAACAGGATGCCGATGGTAGTGCTTACCCCCCGACCGCCCCTGAAACCGAGAAAGACCGGCCAGTTATGACCGACCACGGCCGCCACGCCGGCAAACAACACGACTACCTGGGACATATTGATTGCCTGGGCAATAACGATAACTAGTGTACCCTTGGCGGCGTCAATAACACCCACCAGCACGCCTGCCCTGGGGCTCAGCTCACGATAGACGTTGGCAGCGCCCGCATTCTCGTCACCCATCCGCCGGATATCCCTGCCCGCTACGAATCGCCCGGCGAGATAAGCCGTAGGGATAGAGCCGAGGAGATAGCTTATGATAATTATTATCCAGGGCATATTCTACTCCAGTGGTGCCGGGAGAGGGACTCGAACCCACAAGGATTGCTCCGGCGGATTTTAAGTCCGCTGCGTCTGCCACTTCCGCCATCCCGGCATATACAGAGCTATTGTAGGCGGTGGCGGGGAGACTGTCAAGATGATGTTGTAAGCGTTCATAGCATATTGGACTTTTTAGGGGTGTTGATAAAATTGTCTAAATAGTGCTGCAGTGGCGGCAAGCAGGTCGGACGATGCCCAGCATGGGTCTATGACTGGGCGGAAAGAAGGCGAAAAAGGCGGGAATTCTGGCAATGGCGAGGCTATTAGTCGCCACTTAAAAGCCCCTAGATAATCATATCCAACGCTTTAAGGCAAAGGCACTTTATTATAACGAGTTTCTTCGCGCTGTTTAATAACTACTCTTTGTTTAGATACCTGCCTATACTTCGTTACAATCTCTTTTATTTCCACTTCTCCTGGGAGAATCTCCCATTGACAAATAGAAAACATTTCTCTCTCTTCTCTACCAGTAAGTTCTTCTACTGACCACCACACCAAAACTCTCTCGTCTGGTTCAAGATATAAACTTTTCTCAAGAATGAACTCCTTAAACCCCAATTCCATGAGAACATCACGACTAGTAATATCCTTCACATAGAAGATTCCGATTTCCTCGATGACCTGAAAACCTTGTGGATATTTCTTTTGAAGTTCATGATACTTTCCTTTATCCATAGTGTAAAAATTAAAGCGAACAGTGAAATTTCCAGAATATTTACTCATATTCACGAAATCTAACTGGGGTCTATCTGGGCTTGCAAGAATGATGCGATACTTTAAAGTCTCATTAACATCCCGAATTTCCTGATACGGTTCATCCACATAGTAGGTTTCTATTTCCTCATAGTCCACCATTACAGTGTAAGGCACATCGATATAGACTACTTCTTTTGGTGGCGCTTCCCCTAGTGGTATTGGAACTGGTGTAGTTGGCGTTAATTTTGACGGTGGTGATACAGTTGATGGTGAACAAGCAACCAGAGCAAGCAATATCACTATTAGTAGCAGGGTTACATACTGTGTTTTTTTCATTTTCCGCCATCCCGGCATGTACAGAGCTATTGTAGGGGGTGGTGGGGAGACTGTCAAGATGTGCCAGGCTGGAATTACCGGTGAGAGCGGCGGAATGTCTCCATCCGGCGGGTATGGCTGTGAAAGGTGGCATCAGGGGGTTTTACGGGGTTTTTTCCCGGTGATAAGCCGGAAGCTGTGATATCCGGAAGTGCTTCCGTACTTTTATCAGGGGTCTCCAGGGCTTCACCGACTTTCCGGGCGGGCGCCTTAACAGGCTCTTCCGGCGCTGGAGGCTTGAGGGAAAGGTAAGCTTTGCTGAGGGCATTGGCGATAAGACCGGCGATTACCATGACGAGCTCGGCGGTTTCTTTTTTAAGCAGCTTTCTGTTGCGGGAGGCGATTCCCAGGATACCATGTACCCGGTAAGTCATCAGCGGGGCGGCCACCAGCCATTTATAGCCGGTCGTTTTAAATGAAGATAGCCCGTATAATCCGTCATTGTACAGGTCAGGGATAACGATTTTTTGACCCAGCCCGATGATTTGCTCGCTGAAACCGTGACTCATGTCCATGGAATTTAGTTCCAGCCGCATTTCAGGGCTGAAACCGCGCTCGGCGGCCAAGAGCAGCTGCTGGTGTTTTCTATCGTTGAAAGTCTGTATCCAGCAGCATTCAATCTTCAGAACCTGGGGAAGGGTATCCAGGACCATATTGACGAGCTTATCAGGCTCGTTGGTGAGGGACAATATTTCGTTGATTTCTCTTATCGCGGAAAAAACGCTATCGTTTTTAATCTGACTTAACCCTCGGAAAAAAATGGCGTAAGACCCAACAGAGATTATATAACAAATAAGGTTACGGGAAAAGTCCTTGTAAGACGCCGGACGCTTACAGGCACTTGACTCAAGTGATAAAATATAATATCTTGCTGATGAGCGGTAAAAAGGAGGTGCCTATGGAGTTGCATGACATGTTATCGGGTGGTTACGGTAGCATCTTGAGAGTGCTGGAATACACGCTGGAAGGGCTTGATGAAGAGGACTTGAACTGGCAGCCCAAGCCGGACTGCAACAGCATCGGCTGGCTGGTCTGGCACCTGACACGCTGGCAGGACGTGCAAATCTCCTCTTTCATGGGTGAGGAACAAATCTGGATTAAGGGCGGGTGGCATAAAAAGTTCGGCAGGCTGGCCGACCCCAAGGACAACGGCACCGGCCAGAAGCCAGCGGACGTGGCTAAATTCAAGTCTCCCGATGTCAAGACGCTGCTGGGCTACCATAAGGCGGTGCTGGAGAGGTCGCAGAAATACTTCCCAACCCTGAAAAAAGCAGATTTCGACAGGGTTATCGAAGGCACGCCCTTCAAACCGCCGCCGACTTTCGGGATGATGCTTATCGGTACGATGAGCGACGGTCTACAGCATGCCGGGCAGGCCTCTTATGTCCGGGGCTTGCGGCAGGGCTTTGGCTGGCACTAGTGTCCTGTGTCATAAATAAGTTGAATAATTAGGCTGATTATGGTATCATGGGCTAACCTGACGGAAAGGAAGGAGAAAGCCCATGAGAAGAGGCCGCCCGAAGAAGCCCATTGTCCTGTCT